>ENA-OQCW01000051-OQCW01000051.1-human-gut-metagenome-genome-assembly--contig:-NODE-51-length-87036-cov-8.800987_pt1 | contig 87036 bp, 96 predicted proteins | sample MGYA00242767_ERZ504593 | MGnify/ENA primary metagenome ERZ504593 (study PRJEB26092, sample SAMD00036307) | human gut metagenome | host: Homo sapiens | study: EMG produced TPA metagenomics assembly of... | reverse complement strand
TCACCTGGCTATTTTCATGCCCGGATATTATCCTCGAATAATATCAATCTAAGGCAAGAAAGGAGATGAAAATTATGCCATATATACCACCATCGGTCGTGCGGGAGGTCAAGCGGATGGATTTGCTTACGTACTTGAAAAATTATGAACCATACGAATTAGTTCACTTTTCTGGCAACACCTACACTACCAGAACACACGATAGTTTGAAAATATCAAATGGGAAATGGATGTGGTGGAGTCAGAGAACCGGTGGCAGATCAGCACTGGATTATCTGATCAAAGTAAGAGGATACAGTTTTTTAGAGGCGGTTGAATTGCTTGCAGAACGGGCAAATATTCAGCCGCTTCTTTTGTATCTGAGAATGTTCCGATGGAGAAACAGTTACTGTTGCCAAAGAAAAATCAAGATGATCAGAAAGTGATTGCGTATCTTTTAGGACGTGGGATTGATAAGGAAATCATTCAGTTTTGTTTGGAGTCCGGAAGAGTTTATGAAAGTGCATTTCATCATAACGTAGTGTTTGTAGGGATGGATGAGAAAGATAATCCGAAATATGCAGCTCTTAGAGGAATCGGAACCAGCTTTATAGGAGAAGCAAATGGAAGCGATAAGAATTATTCTTTTTCCATTTTTGCAGAGAAATCCAATGATACGGTGCATCTGTTTGAGTCAGCCATTGATTTGTTATCTTATGCGACGTTGCAGAAATTAGACGGGAAAGAGTGGAGGAGAGAACATTTATTGTCACTGGCAGGTGTCTATCAGCCAGCAAAAGAAATTGAAAAAAGTAAAGTCCCTGCAGCGTTGGCCAGGACATTAAAAATGCATCCAGAGGTGAAGACAATCGTTCTGCATTTGGACAATGACCGTATTGGAAGACTTGCCACAAAAGCAATTTCTGCAGTGCTTCCAAAGCAATATCAGGTAAAAGATGTACCGCCAAAACAAGGAAAAGATTACAACGATCTGCTCTGCATCAAGTTAAATCTGGCAATTACAAAGCGAGAAAAACGCACAAAAAAGAATATGTCTGGTCATGAAAAATATGAGAGATAGAAGGTGAAAAAAGATATGAAAATTGCAAGATATGGACTGAAGGTCGTGTATAGGAAAGAGTTGATTTTGACGATGGAAGACGATGTGGACAGTGAAGAACTGTTGAAGATTTTTCTGAAAACACAGTTGAAAGAAGAAAAAGAACAGAGTGAATTACTTGGAATTATTGCTGAGAAAGTGTCAGAAGAAAGCTGTACAGAGCAGTGTGAAAGTTGTCAAAAGTATTGTCCGGCAAGTGAAGAATGTATGGCAACTGATGAAAATGTACGATGCACAAAGTGTGAATACTTGTGTGAAGCTTGCGGGATTTGTGAACTGAAAAAATAAAAAAAGCAAGTGCTTTTTCGGCAAGTAGATCTTCTGATACCCGGAACAGTGAGACGGGTGCAGAAGAATACACAATACCAGCAAGCAACGCCTTTGGATTACCACACAGTTTTCCTGTCTGGCAGTCCGGCGGCAGCTTGTCAGGGAGAATCCCTGAAACCCTCAGAAAATGAAAAAGGAGAAAGTAACAATGTTGAAGTTTATTTGTGGAGTATTAGTAGGTGGCATTATAGGAGTAGTGTTGATGTGCCTGTTACAGATTAACAAGATTCAGTAGACAAAAAGAAAGGAGATACAAGATGCTGGTTGAAGTATCAATGAAAGACAAGAAGAAAGCAGAAAGACGATATCAGGAATATTTAAAGAAAATGAAACAAGAAGAAGGGAGAACAGAAGAAATGATTGCAAAAGAAATGATAGCAGAAAAGGTATTTGCGGAAGGTGTAGCAAAAGACATCCGGAATTTTCTACCAGCTAAATATGAGAATGCAGAATTTCAGGTAATGCAGATGAATAAAAATAATGGAGTCCAGATGGTAGGAGTCCAGGTAAGACTGCAGGAAGAAAATGTGTGCCCAGTTGTCTATGTAGAACCGTTCTTCAATGAAATACGTTTGGGTGAACCCGTTGAGAAAGTGATGAATGAAATTGCAAGATGCATGGAAGAAGCAGGCAATGTTCCGTTTTTGCACAGTGGTATCAACCTAATGGATTATGATTCAGTGAAGGAGCATCTAGCAGTGATGCTTGTGAACACCCAGGCAAACAAACGAATGTTACAGGAAATGCCTCATGAAAATATGGAAGATCTGTCGGCTATCTGTTATGTGGATTTTCCGGTAGAGTCTAACGATGGAAAAGCGACTATGAAGGTGAAAAATGAACATCTTAAGATGTGGAATGTGGATGCAAAGGAAATGTTCCAGCAGGCCAGAGAAAATACACAGCCTGTAAATACACCGATTCTTCAGTCAATGGACGAAATGTTGTTGAGTATTTTTAATGAAGAAGGACATGCAACAAACCTGTTAGATGAAAATGTTGATTTTGGACTTCGTTCACATGATATGCTGTATGCACTTACGAATGTAGAAAAGCAATATGGAGCATCTATGATCACGCAGCCAGAAGTTTTAAAAAAATTGGAACAGCTTTTTCCAGAAGGATTTTATGTGTTACCGTCATCTGTGCATGAAGTTCTGATTGTTCCGGATAATGGAGAGATGGAACCGAAAATGCTTGGTGAAATGGTACGGGAAGTAAATAAAAATGAAGTGGAACGGCAGGAGGTTCTCTCAGACAGAGTTTACAGTTACGATAAAGAAAAACACCAGATTCGCCAGGAACCAAATTCTATACAGAAAGTAAAGGAGATGGAGCGTTGAGAAAACGTAATGTAGCAATCCTTTTCCGATTGAACAAAAAAGAAGCAGAGGCATTGGATAAGAAAGTAAAGAGAAGCGGACTGAACCGGGAAGCTTACCTGAGACAGTTGATTTCTGGTGTTGTTCCAAGAGACGCACCGCCGCCAGATTATTATTCTATGATGCGGGAGCTGCATAAGATTGGAAATAACTTAAATCAGATCGCACAGAAAGCACATGTGTTAAATGTGGTAGATGTGCAGCGTTACGATAAGGAAGTGCGGAAGTTCAATGAAGCAGTCCGTAAGATTACAGAAGCAGTGATACTTCCAGAGAAAAATGAATCATGGCAGTGACATCAATTTGGAGCATCAAGGGGTGGATTGGAAAGGTAATCAATTATGCGGAGAATCCGGATAAGACGAAAGAGAACAATGAAGGGCGAATATCTGAGAATCAATCACGATCCACACAAGGACTTAATGATGTAATTACCTATGCGGTGAATGCAGAAAAGATCAGACGGAGGCAATTTGAATCTATGGAAATGGAACTTGTCGGAGAAGCGGAAGAACTAATGGAACAGTATGTATCTGGAGTGAATTGTGCACCGACAACCGCCAGAGAAGAAATGATTGCAGTCAAAAAGCGTTTTGGAAAGGAGGACGGAATTGTTGCGTTTCATGGCTACCAGTCTTTTGCACCGGGAGAATGTAATCCGGCAATGGCACATGAGATTGGAAAGAAGCTGGCAGAAGAATTGTGGGGCAGTCAGTATCAGGTATTGATTGCGACTCATTTGGATAAGGTGAATCATCTGCACAACCATTTTGTGGTGAACTCAGTTTCATTCATTGATGGGAAAAGATACCACAGGACAAATCAGGATTACCGGGATATGCGGATGGTGTCAGACCGTTTATGTAAAGAATACCAGTTATCGGTTGTGAGGCAGCCAGAACAGGGAAAAGGAAAACATTATGCCGAGTGGCAGGCAGAACAGGATGGAAAGCCGAGTTATCACAGCATGGTAAAGGCAGATGTTGACGAGGCAATCCGAAAGGCGAGGACTGAAAAACAGTTCTTTTTTTATTTGCGGGAAAAAGGATATTCTTTTAAGTTCGGGAAAGACATTACCATTCGTCCGAAAGGGCGGGAGCGTGGTCTGAAGTTAAAGCGGAATTTTGGAGAGAATTATTCACTGGAAGCAATCAGGGTTCGGATTCTGGAAGAAAATGAATTACCTGCCGAGAAGAAATTTCCGGTTCAGAGACATTACTGGATTCGGGTATCCGGCAACTTCAAGCAGACAAGAAAAATCGGAGGACTTCGGGGATTGTATCTGCATTACTGTTATCTTTTAGGAATCCTACCGAAGAATCGCCTGTCAATATCTGCTAAACAGGTGCATGTATTGTTCCGGGAGGATTTATTAAAACTGAATACCGTTTCTAAAGAAACGAAGCTGCTTTGCCATTATCACATTGATACTGCGGAGCAGCTTTTTTCATTGAAGGACCATTTACAGAAACAAATGGAGCAGTGTGCTGGAGGAACGGAAGCACTTGCGTTATAAGATTCGGGCAGACAGACCGGAAGAAGAAATACAGGAAATGAAGGAGCAGATAAAAGTTCTGACAGAGAAAATTGGAACGCTCAGAAAGGAGGCAGCACTTTGTGATGGAATCGCCGCACGTTCCAAGGTAATCGAAGAAAAATTTAAGATGGTGCGGGAAGAAAAAGAGAAGAAGGAGGAACAAAGCCATGAACACATCAGGCGAAGCCGCTGATCAGGTGGTACGAATGTCGTTGGAAGTCGGTGAAGCAGCATTGAAGATCAGTGGCACAGGAGCGAAGCATCTGGCAGTGATGCTGTATGCAGTCTTAAAAGAGAAGAAAAAGACAAAAGGCAGAGTAAGACTTGAAACACTGGTCAAATCAGGTAGACCACTGACGGTATTTTCGGTGAAAGAAAGTGATCTGAAACAATTTGTTCAGGAAGCAAAACGATATGGCGTGTTGTACTGTGCAGTCCGAAATCCAAGAGGAAGCAGTGACGGATTGGTAGATGTGATTGTAAAGGAAGAAGATGCACCAAGAATCAACCGTATCGTAGATAGATTCCAGTTTGCATCTGTAACAGAAGCAGCGAAGATTAAGACGGAAATTGAGCGGACACGTGCAGAAAAAGCAAAAGCCGGAAAATCAGAGAAGCAGGAAAAGAAGCCGGAAAAGGTACAGGTTCAGCAAGAAAAACAGGGACAGGCAGAGCCGGAAAAAGATTATCCGCAGAAATCCAAGGAGGATCAGCTTATGGACGAGTTGTTTGGAGAGTCGGTGAAGAAAGAGGGTAAGGAGCAAAACCCCTCTTTGGCAAAGACGACCAAATCCCGTCTGTCCGAGCCTACCTCAAAGAAGCAAGAGAAAACCGCAGAGGGTACTTCTAAGTTATTTACCCCGGAAAAACCAGAGAAACCATCGGTCAGAAAGGAACTTCGGGAAATACAGAATGCAAGGAAGAAAGAAGCGGAGCGGCGTGAGAATAGAAATGATCCGGTGAGAAATCAGGGAAATAAAGACCGGAATCAGATTCTCCACCAGCAGCCACAACAGAAACGAAAACCAAGGAAAGGGAAAGAGAGGTAAATTTTATGGATAATAGTTTTGATTCTTTATTAAATGCATCGGCTGTACCACAGGATGAAAAGGTACAGGCATTTATTGCAGAAAGCAGAAATAACAGGAATCGCTGCTATGAGTTGTCAGAGCAGGTAACCGCACAAGTGGCAACGGATGGGAAAATGCTGCAGAAGTATCTGGATGTACAGAGTACCTTTGATCGATATACTACCAATAATGCACTTCTGATTCTGGCACAAAGACCAGATGCACAGAAATTAGGTGACTATGGATACTGGAGAGATCATGGATTTTATTTAAAACGTATGGAACGACAGAATCCAGTTCTGATTTTAGAGCCGGGGAAAAAACATATAAGCGTGAAGATGGTACAGTTGGAAAATTATTATAATGCGAAAAAGCTATATGATATTTCTCAGACAACAATGTCCGATACTACAATTCAAAAGTCAGAATATGAAGAACATGATTTAATCCGGGCGTTAGTCAGTACCCCTCCGGTAAATATTGTTGCAGCAGAACCAGAACAGATGCCGGATGAAAAAGGAGCATTTTTTAAACCGGAAGAAGGTTGTATTTATGTAAGAAAAGGGATGAGTGCACAGGAAATCTTTCAGAATCTTGTGCCGGAATTGGTATTTGCCGGATATGCGGATGGGAATCCGCACTATGATAAAAATGAAGATGCATTTCATGTATCGTGTGCGTCTTATATGTTGTGTAAAAAATATGGAATAGATACCAGTCGATATGATTTTTCACATGCACCAGAGTTCTTTGAAAAAATGGAGACTCAGGAAGTGCGGGCGGAACTTTCCAGAGCCAGAGATGCAGCGAATGCAATTTCTGCAAGAATGGCAAGGTATTAGATCAGAATCGGAATGCAACTTACCGACAGTCAGAGACTGAAAAAAACCGGACAAGACAGTTCTGAAAAGGTGAAAGATAAGAAAGAAAATCCAGAGCCTGAAAAGAAAGAACAGAAATCCAGAGGACAACATAGAAAAGAAGCACGCTAGAAAAATCAGGGAAAGGAGAATGCAAAATGAGCAGTGATACGATCACGTTAGAACTGGACAGATATGAGAGCGGTGTAGTGTTCCATTCCCTGAAGGACAAGCGGAATCAGATGCTGAAAGAGGGAAAAGATACGGAGCTTGTCGATGACGTCTTAATGAAAGTCATTGAGAAAATCGAAGTACCGCCGGAGAAGGAAAAGCGAGGACGCAGAAGCCATGAAGAACGATGATGAGCAGAGCAGTCTGATACTGGCGGTAATTGGAATTATCCCGGTTATCTGGTTTGCGTTACTTGTCGCACCTTATCTTTCGTCTGGTCTTATGGGGATTCTGGAAGGAGTCCCGGAAGCAATGAATCATCCGTTTTCGATTCAGTTATGTGGGGACAGTGTAAAAACTGTCCTTATTTTTTTGCTGGCTTACGGTATGGGAATTGGGATTTATCTTTCTACCAAGAAACATTACCGACGAGGTGAAGAACATGGGTCTGCAAAATGGGGGAATGTGAAGAAAATCAATCGCAGATACAGGGAGAAGCGATTTACAAAAAATAAGTTGCTGACCATGCATGTACGAATCAGCTACAATATGCGGAAACATTTGCGAAATGTATTGACGGTTGTGATTGGTGGCTCCGGTCAGGAAAGACCAGATTTTTTTGCAAAGCCGAATCTGATGCAGGCGAATACCTCTTTTGTGGATCCTAGACCCGAAAAGTGGTGCGAAACGTTCCTACTTGAAAAGAGTAGGCACAGCACTTCATTAAATCAATATTTAATGTGTGTTGGAGAACTAAACACACGAATAGTCGAATGACGGGGTAACGCCCTGAAAGGCTACTTTAATACTCCGACTGGCAGAAACTTGAGTAAACAAGGCTCTGTCAGAAGCTCGGTGAAGTCGGCAGACAGACACCGTAACAGATAATGCTGACGAAAGATTCCCAGAGGTGGGCGTTGTGTCCTATATGCCGGAAGTCTATAAAATATCTATGGTTAGAATGTAGATGAGAGGTCTACTGACGAATCCTTGAATGTACAGGTCTATATCGGGGCTGGATAGAAATGTCCAGTGACACAAACAGTGTCGCTACTGTGGGTGAGTAAGACTCCGCATTTATGAAAATCCATATAACGTTAAAGGCGTTATCAAGGTAGCAGGCTTATAGAGGAAACCTAAGGATATATGTACAGATAGTGTGTTTGGAACGTTGAAAGCTGACAACATGGAGATTTTACTGTCTGTGAAGTGTTCACATCAGAAAGTTATTGTGAGATTAGCAATGATATAAGGTGTGTTAATGTCAGTGAGAGTGGTGGCACAGTACCTATGAAACCGTGATAACAAGCGGTGGAGGGATAGCCACTAGTCATATGAAGAATAGAATTACTAAGAAAAATGGTATGGGTTCGAGTAAGACTAAGAGATGTACTTGCTCCTGCAAACAAGGAGGGTACAGACCATGCTAAAGAAAAACAAGCTCCGCTATAACGAGTATTATGATATGCAACATATTTATGACGAGTTATACGCACAGAGCAAGAACGGTAATAACTTTTATAAGTTACTTGAAATTATTGGTTCGGAACAAAATATTTGTTTAGCTTACCGTAATCTGAAATCAAACAGTGGCAGTAAAACGGCTGGAACGGATGGAATGACGATAGACGATATAAAACAACTCAGCAATGCTGAGATTGTTGCTACCGTTCGGGAAAGCCTTAGCAACTACCGCCCCAAATCAGTCAGACGTGTTTTCATTCCAAAAGCTGGGAGCGATAAAATGCGTCCATTGGGGATTCCGTGTATCTGGGACAGGCTGGTACAACAATGTATCCTGCAAGTCCTAGAGCCGATATGCGAACCAAAGTTCCATAATCATTCCTATGGATTCCGTGCGAATCGAAGTTCCCACCATGCAGTCAGCAGAGTAACGACACTGATAAATTTATCAAAATATCATTACTGTGTTGACGTAGACATTAAAGGATTTTTCGATAATGTCAATCATGGAAAACTATTAAAACAAATCTGGACACTTGGTATTCGGGATAAAAGATTGATTTGCATTATCAGCAAAATGCTGAAAGCCGAAATTGACGGCGAGGGTGTCCCAGAAAAAGGAACGCCACAAGGCGGTCTGTTAAGTCCACTGCTCTCCCTCATAGTCCTTAATGAATTAGACTGGTGGGTAAGCAGTCAGTGGGAAACATTCCAGCCGAAGAACCGCAGTAAAAATGGGTGGCTTCAATACGCAAAGAAATATACCAAACTGAAAAGCGGTTTTATTGTACGTTACGCTGATGATTTTAAAATCATGTGTTCAACCTATGGAGAAGCACAAAGATTTTACCGCAGTACCGTAGATTTTCTTAATAAAAGGCTGAAATTAGAAATCAGTCCAGAGAAATCAAAGGTAGTAAATCTGAAGAAAAATTCATCAGATTTTCTGGGGTTCAAAATCAAAGTCATTCCAAAAGGAAGAACGAAACACGGTTATGTTGCCAAAACAGATATGAACCAAAAAGCATTAAAGAAAGCGAAAACAAATCTAAAGTTAAAGGTAAAAGATATAGCCAGACATACGACTGGCTTCAATATCAGCAGATATAATCTGACAGTTATCGGTATGCAGAATTACTACTGCATAGCAACTAACGTATATAACAACCTGACAGAAGTAAGTTACGCTCTCTTACCGACCATACGAATCCGTTTAAGGAACATTGCAAAATCAGTTCCATTTGAAAGTACAAGTTCAGAATTTCAGAGCAGGACAAAAGGAATCAGACCAAAAACAAAAATAGTGATGATTGCGGATAATCCGCTATTGCCGATTCAAGGAGTACAACACAAAAATCCTATGAATTTCTCGCAAGATATTTGTAATTTTACAAAGCAAGGGAGAAACAAGGTGCATGAGGACGTTGTAGTTGTAACAAAAGAAGAAATCCGAGCGTTGTTGGAAAATGAAAACCCTGCCGATAGCGTAGAGTTTAACGACAATCGTATTTCGGCATATATCGCACAACAAGGCAACTGCTATGTAATGAATCGTCGAGGAACTCCGTCCACTCTGATATGTATTCACAAATCAGACAAAGGAGATAACCTTGATAGATATTCTAATCTGGCATTTGTGGAAATTCCCATTGCAAAGGCAATCCTAACAGAATCAGCAGACGAAGCAAAATCACTGTTAAAAGGTTATGTTCTTAATAGTCAGCAGAAGAAAAAACTGAACAGAATACGGACGAATTACGGATACCAGACAATAACTGGGAAATAACTTATAAATCTATTTGGATATGATGGAACGCCGTATGAAGCGAAAGTTTCATGTACGGTGTGAAGCGGGGGAAAACTTGGAGATAACATCAAAAAGTTACCTATCGCTATAGCGTGGCAACTGGAAAGAAACACTGCCGGAGATTGCAGAGGAAATCAACATTGTAAATCTCACCAGCGACAAGGAAAATGCAGGGCTTCTTGACCCGTTTGTAATTATGAAAGATAAAGAGGACGGAGCTACACTGGCAAAAGAAATTTTAACATTTTTAACAGGTATCTCAACCCGTGATGGAGACAAGTTCCCTGTGCTTATCAGTGCAATCAGCAAAGTATCAGAAAGTGAACACAGAGGATTGCTAAATGTTATCACAGAATTACGGAAAGAAAATACGCCTATTGCAAACCATATCGCAAATCATATTGACAGTTTTACAAATTATGATTTTGCACACCTGCTCTTTTCAGACGGAACAGCGAAAAATACTATCAGTCTGGATAACCAGCTCAATATCATACAGGTTGCGGATTTGGTTCTGCCGGATAAAGATACTACTTTTGACGAATACACGACCATTGAATTATTATCGGTGGCAATGTTGATTGTAATATCTACCTTTGCCTTAGACTTTATCCATTCAGACCGAAGCATTTTTAAGATTGTAGACCTTGATGAAGCATGGGCGTTCTTAAATGTGGCACAGGGCGAAACTTTATCAAATAAACTGGTACGTGCTGGTAGAGCCATGAATGCCGGAGTATATTTTGTCACACAGTCCTCTGGGGACGTATCGAAAGAAAGTCTGAAAAATAACATCGGCTTAAAATTTGCGTTCCGTTCCACAGATACCAACGAAATCAAGCAGACCTTAGAGTTTTTCGGATTGGACAGCGAAGATGAAAATAACCAGAAACGGTTGAGGGACTTGGAGAACGGACAATGTTTAATGCAGGATTTATATGGGCGTGTCGGTGTAGTACAGATACACCCTGTCTTTGTAGAACTGCTCCATGCTTTTGATACCAGACCGCCGATAAAAAGTGAGGTGGATTTGGAATGATGAAATCTGTCACAAAAGAAAAGGTGTTCCATGTGCTGAAAATGATTCTGCTTGCCATAACGGTAACGCTGGTACTGCTGTCCCTGCTTGGGACGGTGGCTCATGCGTCTGGACTGGTCGATGATACAGTCAATGCAGACAACCTGTATTCCAAATATCCGCTTTCCAATTACCAGCTTGATTTCTATGTGGATAATAGCTGGTCTTGGCTTCCGTGGAACTGGCTGGACGGTATTGGAAAATCCGTACAGTATGGTCTTTACTGTATTACAAACTTTGTCTGGACAATCAGCCTGTATCTTAGTAATGCCACAGGATATGTGGTGCAACAGGCGTATAAGCTGGACTTTATCAATGACATGGCAGACAGTATCGGAAAAAGTATCCAGACACTTGCCGGAGTGACTGCAAACGGTTTTTCCAGCAGTGGATTCTATGTGGGATTTTTGCTCATCATCATTCTGATTGTCGGAGTTTATACTGCCTATACAGGACTTCTCAAACGGGAAACCAGCAAGGCACTTCATGCTGTTATCAACTTTGTGGTGGTATTTATCGTATCTGCTTCCTTTATCGCTTATGCACCCAATTACATACAGAAAATCAATGATTTCAGTTCGGACATCAGCACCGCTTCTCTGGATTTGGGGACAAAAATCATGCTTCCCGATTCTGACAGCAAGGGAAAGGACAGCGTAGACCTTATCCGTGACAGCCTGTTTGCGATACAGGTAGAAAAACCGTGGCTGTTATTGCAGTTCGGAAACAGTGATGCCGAAGAAATCGGAGCTGACCGTGTGGAAGCTCTGGTATCTGCCAGCCCATCAGACGAAGATGGCGAAACAAGGGAAAATGTTGTAAAAACAGAGATTGAGGATAACGACAATGACAACCTAACGATTCCGCAGGTCGTCAACCGTCTTGGTATGGTGTTCTTCCTGCTCATCTTCAATCTTGGCATTACTATTTTTATCTTTCTGCTTACCGGCATGATGTTGTTTTCCCAGATACTTTTTATCATCTATGCCATGTTCCTGCCTGTCAGCTTTTTAATGTCCATGATACCAACCTATGAAAACATGGCGAAACAGGCAGTTGTCCGTGTGTTCAATGCCATTATGACAAGAGCCGGAATTACATTGGTTGTGACGGTGGCATTTTCGATTTCCAGTATGTTCTACAATATCTCAACAGATTATCCGTTCTTCATGGTGGCGTTTTTGCAGATAATCTGTTTTGCCGGAATCTACATGAAGCTCGGAGAGCTAATGAGTATGTTCAGCCTTAATGCCAATGACAGCCAGCAGATAGGTCGCCGGATTTTCCGTAGACCGATGGTGTTCATGCGACACAGGGCAAGACGTATGGAACGCCGAATTGCAAGGGCTGTTGGTACAGGAAGTATGGTCGGAGCTGGGGCTGGTGCAAGTGTTGCCAGAGCCGGAAAGCCAGCAACGAACCAACCGCCAAAGAAACGGGGAAATACCTCTGCCAGCATGGGAAGCCGTGTCGGTTCTGCGGTAGGTGCTGTGATGGATACGAAAAATAAAGTCCGTGACAGTGCTTCCTCTCTGAAAGAAAATGTGAAAGACTTACCGACACAGGCTGGTTATGCTGTTCACTCTGCAAAACAGAAAGCAAAGGATAATGTATCAGACTTTAAGCGTGGCGTTGTGGAAGAAAGGGAAAACCGACAGGAACAGCGTACACAGAAACGCAACCTGCACAGGGAAAATATCTCACAGAAAAAACAGGAATTACAGAAAGCACAGGAAGCAAGACAGAATGTTCATGCGAATGGATCAGCGACAGTCGGAGCTACCAGAAGCCATGAACGCCCTGTTGCCACACCTGTTCCAAAACCTGCACAGGCAGATACGGTTGCAAAGCCGGAAAGGAAACGTCCTGCTACTTCCCCTGTGATAAAAAATGCAGAAGTCAAAGTTGGAAAAGAAACTGTCCGAACCAATATCAGACAGGAACAGCAGGTCACACCTGTTGTCAGAACGAACCAACCGAAAGTAACAGAAACCACCAACAATGCGAAAAAATCAACGGTACAGAAAACACAGGTCAATCAAAAACAAAACCGTAAAATTGTTAGGAAGCCATCAGAGAAAGGACGGAAAAAATGAGATTAAAGCGTATCCTTATCATAGGTACGATATTTCCTGTCCTTTTCTCCATCGTCCTCTTTTTCGGGATACTGATTTCCGGCGAAGATGATGACAACTCTAACAGCTATTCGGCGGTCTACTCCGGCATGAACCTGTCAGCAGATGTTCTCAAACATCAGCCAATGGTAGAAAAATACGCCAGAGAAAACGGTATTTCGGAGTATGTGAATGTCTTGCTTGCTATCATACAGGTGGAAAGTGGCGGTACAGCTACCGATGTCATGCAGTCCAGTGAAAGTCTGGGGTTACCGCCGAACTCATTAAGTACAGAGGATTCTATCAAGCAGGGGTGTAAATATTTTGCGTCCCTGCTTTCTTCCTGTAAAGGGAAAGGTATGACAGACATTAACGTGGTCATTCAGTCCTATAACTATGGTGGTGGCTATGCAGACTATGTGGCAAAAAATGGGGAAAAGCACAGTTTCAATCTTGCAGAGAATTTCGCAAAAAACAAATCCGGCGGTACAAAAGTAACCTATACCAATCCGATAGCTGTCAGTAAAAATGGTGGCTGGCGTTATAACTACGGAAATATGTTTTATGTGGAGCTGGTCAATCAATATCTGACTGTAAAGCAGTTCAGCAACGAAACCGTACAGGCGGTTATGAATGAAGCATTGAAATATCAAGGCTGGAAATATGTCTATGGTGGCAGTAATCCGAACACCTCTTTTGACTGTTCTGGTCTTACCCAGTGGTGCTACGGAAAAGCCGGAATTAGTTTGCCACGAACTGCACAGGCACAGTATGACGCAACACAGCATATCCCATTGTCACAGGCACAGGCTGGCGATTTGGTCTTTTTCCATTCCACCTATAACACCAGCGACTATGTTACCCATGTAGGAATCTATGTGGGAAACAATCAGATGTATCATGCCGGAAATCCAATCGGCTATACCGATTTGACCTCTGCCTACTGGCAACAGCACATCATTTGTGCCGGAAGAATCAAACAATAGAAAGGACTTGAAATATGTTTAAGAAGAAAGAAAAAACAGAGAAAGCACCTAAGAATAAGAAAGTGCGTACCATGAAAGTCGGGACACATAAGAAATCTGTCCTGTTGTTGTGGGCGGTGCTTCTGGCAAGCACCAGTTTTGGTGTGTATAAGAACTTTACCGCCATTGACACCCACACGGTACATGAAAAAGAAATCATTCAGCTAAGATTGAATGATACCAACGGTATTGAGAATTTCGTCAAGAACTTTGCGAAAGCCTACTACTCATGGGATACCAGCAAGGAAGCTATTGAAGCAAGGACAACAGAAATCAGTAAATACCTTACCAAAGAATTACAGGACTTGAACGCCGATACTATCAGAACGGATATACCAACCAGTGCGACCGTTACAAATGTGCTGGTCTGGAATGTAAAGCAGTCTGGAACGGACGATTTTACCGTTGACTACGAAGTAGATCAGCAGGTAAAAGAGGGAGAACAGACACAGGCAGTCACAGAAAACTACACCGTGACCGTTCATGTGGATAAGGACGGTGCGATGGTCATTACCCAGAATCCTACCCTTGCTCCGGCAATACAGAAATCAAAGTATGAACCGAAAGCACAGGAAGCCGATGTCAGTGTCAGCTCCGATACTGTCAAGGACGCTACCGCTTTCTTGGAAACATTCTTTAAACTGTACCCAACAGCTACGGAGAAAGAACTTGCCTACTATGTCAAAGACGGTGTGCTTGCTCCTGTATCCGGCGATTATGTATTTTCAGAACTGGTAAATCCTGTCTTTACCAAAGATGACGATAACCTCAAGGTCAGTGTGTCTGTGAAATATCTGGATAACAAATCGAAAATGACGCAAATTTCGCAGTATGAGCTTGTGCTTCATAAGGACGATAACTGGAAGATTGTAGGATAACATAAGATTAGGGCTTGCATTTTGAAGTGTAAGTCCTATTTATTTTTTGCCGGATATTTTGCAGTAATACTTTTAGCGCGTTATAATTGTTTTTATTTTATGAGAGAAATAAATTAGACAGTTTGTCATTATGGTTTTTGAAAAAATTTTGTTTATGCATTATCTTTTTGTGGCTCTCAATCGTTCTACCTTATAGAAAGGGATATTATATTATTCTGGGAAATTCTATTTTCTTTATGAAATCTTCAAAATTTACAGCTATCCTTTTAGCATAATCAAAAGAAAGGATAGTACAAAATATGAGTATAATTTTGAAAACAACAAATCTCTGCAAATCATTCAGTGGGCAGACAGCCGTAAATAACATATCGCTGAACATTGAAAAAAACTCTGTCTATGGATTGTTAGGACCAAACGGAGCCGGAAAGTCCACAATACTCAAAATGATAACAGGCATTTTGAAGCCGACATCTGGAAACATTGAGTTTGACGGTCACACATGGCAGAGAAGCGACTTAAACCACATCGGGGCATTGATTGAAATGCCGCCGCTTTATGAGAATTTAACCGCCTATGAAAATCTGAAAGTTAGGTCAACCCTTTTAGGGCTGACAGACAAAAAGATTGAGGAAGTGCTCCAAATCGTCCGGCTGACAGAAACAGGCAGAAAAAGAGCCGGACAGTTTTCTCTTGGAATGAAGCAACGGCTTGGAATTGCGATTGCATTATTAAATAGTCCGAAGCTGCTTATTCTTGACGAGCCTACAAACGGTCTTGACCCGGTGGGGATTGAAGAACTTAGGGAGCTTATCCGTTCCTTTCCGGCAAAGGGAATTACCGTTATTTTATCCAGTCATATTCTTTCCGAGGTGCAGCAGACAGCAGACCATATCGGCATTATTGCGGGCGGTGTCTTAGGCTATGAGGGGAAACTTAATGCGAATGAAAATTTGGAACAGCTTTTTATGGACGTTGTAAAAAATAACCACAGGGAGGGGTAAGGCATGAACTACTTAAAATCAGAACATTTGAAATTCAAAAGGACAATATCAAACAAGCTGCTTTTCATCATTCCACTTATCACAGCTATTTTTGCATGGATAGTGGGCGGCTTCATCGGTTTTCAATATATGACGCTTTACTGGTGGTATGAGTTCCTGCTTCCGGGAGCAATCGCAATTTTATGTTCCTTATCACACCGGAAAGAAGAAAGCGCAGGGAAATATTATTCTGTATTTTCTATGCCCTTGAACCTTTCAAAATTTGAAATGGCAAAAGGAATTATTCTGATTGAAAAGCTGCTTGTAGCAGGAATATTTTTAGCATTACTTATCTCAAGCAGCAATATCATTTCCCCGGAAACGGCGGTATATTCTGTCCCACAGAGTATAGCAGGTTGCATAGCGATTGCTCTCGCGTCCGTCTGGCAAATCCCGTTATGCTTGTATCTTGCGCGTAAAACAGGGCTGTTTGTGCCGATAATACTAAATACCGTACCTGGAATACTTCTTCCTGTCTCGTTGGGAAACACAGCCGTTTGGTGGCTCATGCCGTATTGTTGGGCGGCGAAACTGGCAGAGCCGCTTATGGGGATTGACCTAAACGGAACTTTTGCAGGAAATCCCGGCTTTTCCACAACCGTTTTTATCTCTATTGCACTATCAATATTCTTATTCGTTGTATTATCTTTTGTGGACGCAAAGGATTTTTCAAAAAGGAGGTAAACAGTATGGGCTTTCTTGGAGCGGTTCATTCTGAACTGGTAAAAGTGAAGCATACGCCGTTTTGGACGATGCATTTATGTCTGCCTGTTGTTGGGGCATTGCTGTTTATTGTTTACTATGTCTTATATGGAAGCACAGCGGATTACAAAAAGTTAAAAATGATATTGGAGATTACAGCAACCGTTTTTCCTTTGCTGATAAGTGTTATCGTTAGCCTGAATGTCTTATTAGAAGAAAAGGCTTCACACTTTCAAATATTGCTTGAAGTACCTAACCGATATAAAGTTATGCTGACAAAATTGGTCGTTTTATATGGAGCAGGAATAGCTGCGCTGTTTTATCTGTTTCTTGTCTTTCTGCTTGGCGTTCATTTTTTAAAAATAGCTGATACCGTACAACTGAGTATGTTAGTTAAAGCAGCCGCAGGAATGGCATTTTACAATTTAATTATTTATGCTCTGCATTTATTCTTTAGCTTTCGGTTTGGACTGGGTATCTCATTGTTTTTGGGAGTATTTGAAAGCCTGCAATGTATTCTATACAGTAATATTGAGTTAAAAGGAATATGGCGGTATATCCCCTTTGCATGGTCTATGAACTGGGTGCATGATGTTTTGAACAATGGGCTTTCTGTTCATGTAACAGAATGGATATGGATTGCTGCATTAACAATAGGCGGCGTGTTATTGACTTTACTATGGTTTTCTCATTGGGAGGGGCGAAAAAATTATGAATAAAAAACGGATTATGTTTGTGCTGTTTGTTTTTATTGTTTGTGCCGCTCTTGCCGGCTGCTCTTTACAGGATAAAATCAAAGAATATTCCAGTGACAAAGAACAATGTTATCTGGATACGGAAAACGTAACACGATTTTCCTATAAGGGCAACAATTACACGATTTTGGCAGATACCGTATCGAATGGTGGGCTTGGAGAATGGATTGGATATATCCGGCAACTGGCAGCCATAGATGAAAAAGGGAAAATATTGCTGCAAGAAAATGTTGAAACGGCTACCTTTCATTCTTTAGCGGATTTGGCAGAGAAAGCACCAGAAGCCGCTTACATTATTCCTTTCCTCAATGTATATGCAGCTCCTAACGCAGATGCTTATCTGATTGTAGATATAAATGGTGGGTATCATAAAGCTGTTATCAGCGAGAATGTCAAGGATAACGATATGGTTTTTGATTTTAAGAAAACAGAAAAATCTATAAACGGCAGCTTTGAAGTCAATCCAGAAAATGCAACACAACTCCTTTGTGGGGGGACGATTTATCAAGTAACGTCTGATATGGTATCGGATGATGAATTAGGCAGCTACATTGATATTCTTGCTGAAAGTGTTACATTCGATACAGAAACGAAAATCCCTTTGTCAAAAGAAGATTTAAGCAAGATTGACTGGTACGGGAAAATGCCGGACAAGGGCGGGAGAATTGGTTTTACACAGATATTTATGAGATTTACGGAACCGATAAAGCTGAAGCGGTTGCGGTCAATGTAAATGATAACTACTATATTGCAAAGCGACAATGACAGCTTTCCTGTCCTTATAGATTGTGCTATACTGAAAACGACAACGAAAGGAGGCGACAATATGGCAGCGATCCTTATGATTGATGATGAACAGGCTATTTTAGAGCTTGTGAAAAATGGACTGCAAAAGGACGGGCATTTTGTAACTGCCTATACCTCTGCTGCACAGGTGCCGCTTGATAAACTGAATAGGTACGATTTGATTATACTGGATATTATGATGCCGGATATAGATGGTTTTTCTTATTGTGATAAAATCCGTTCCCTTGTGGACTACCCTATTCTTTTTCTGACTGCAAAGACAATGGAACATGACATCACATTTGGGCTTGGTCTGGGAGCAGACGACTATCTGACAAAACCATTTCGCATTGCAGAATTGCGTGCGAGAGTAAACGCCCACTTACGGCGTGAACGTAGGGAACGACATACCGCACTTACCTTTGACCGCATAAAAATTGATTTATCTGCAAAAGAATTACGGGTGGATAACACGCCTGTTGCCTTAACGAAAAGCGAATATCTGATTTGTGAATATCTTGCAAGGAATAAAGGACAGGTATTTTCAAAAGAACAAATTTACGAAGCTGTTTTCAGCTTAGAGGGCGACAGTGATAATTCTACAATTTCTACTCATATCAAGAATATCCGGTCAAAATTGAACAAACTGGATATTCAGCCGATAGCGACAGTCTGGGGGATTGGGTATAAATGGGAATGAAAAAAACAACATCACTGAAAGCGTCTTTTTGGAAATTCTTATGTATGCTGCTGATTGGACTAATAGGTGCGGTGGCAATACCATTCAGTCTTATTTTAGCCGGAACCAGTACAGGGCTTATTACCTATGCGAATTATTCAGAACGCATCACAAAAAACCTTGCTCCTGTTATTGCCGCAACGCCGGATTTGGCAGATGTGCAGCTTCCTATGGGCTGTAAATATTTGGTGCTGGATAAAAAATTATCAAGTGACGGAAACGACCTTAGAGGGTGACGATTTGGACCGGGCTATGGAATACGCAATATCCGGGAAGATAAATACAAACCTCAACAAACAGTATTTGCTTGTGACCCGCGAAAATGAATATGTGGTGCTGCAATATTACATAGGTTCACAGTTTACAAATGAATGGCTTTATGAGCATTTTCCCTCACCGGAAATTCTACTTTATATTTTTATAGCAATCAACTGTATTGCAGTATGCATGATATTGACAGCGAAGTTTGCAAAAAATATGAGGACGCAGCTCTCCCCACTTTTTGAAGCGACAAGGCAGGTAGCAGAACAAAATCTTGGTTTTGAAGTGGGACATTCAAAAATCAAAGAATTTGAGGATGTACTTTGCTCTTTTGCAAATATGAAAGATAATCTGAAAATATCTTTAGAGAAGCAATGGAACGCGGAACAGTTACAGAGAGAACAGATTGCAGCATTCGCTCACGATTTGAAAACACCTCTGACCGTCATTCAAGGAAATATTGATTTGATAAATGAAACGGAGCTTGACAACGAACAACGTCTATATGCGGGTTACATCACTGAAAGCTCCGAGCGGATAGGCATTTATATTAAAGCGTTAATTGACATTTCCCAGACAGTCGCCGGGTATCAGCTTCATTTGGAGAGATTTGATATAGCTGATTACATGGGCCAGATTGAAGCGCAGGCAAGCTCTTTATGCCTTACCAAAGGAATTTGTCTGCAACTGGAAACGGGGGGTAACCTGGGTACACTCAAGGCGGATAAGCTGTTGTTGGAACGGGCAATTATGAACGTGATAAGCAATGCGTTAGACTATTCTCCACCACAGGGGACAATTTATGTAACGGTGCAAAAAACTGACTGCTTTTTGCATATATCTATAACGGACGAGGGAGGCGGCTTCACGCCGGAGGCCCTACATCATGCACAGGAACAGTTTTTCATGGGCGACAAAAGCCGTACTTCTAATATGCACTTTGGTATGGGACTTTATATCACAAGCAGCATTATCAAGCAACATGGCGGACAGCTTGTTTTAAGCAATTCTAAAAAGACTGGCGGCGCACAGGTTATTATCAAAATTCCATATTAAAAGTAGTGGGCGGTACTGCGGTATCGCTCATTATTTTTTCAAATCTTTATGAAATCTACAAACTTTCCATATAGCATATAGGTAAAGAATAGAACTACAATCTGCCGGACGACGGCAAAAGAAAAAAAGCCGTCGTAGAACAGAGGTATTTTCACGCGCCATTCCTAAATTTCGACGACTAATGGAGGTAGTTGCCATGATATATATAGCGTATCGACAAAGTACGACACATTTCAGCTTATCAAAAAAAAGCCCGACCACCGCAGATTAAGAATTTCTTGGGTTATCGGCTTATTTTATTGAATATGCAAGGTGGAGGATTACTCGTCCTCCACTTCCTTTGACTTAATAATTCCATCAGCAACACTTTCAATGATGATTAAGTCCTTTTCGGACATAGTATCAAGTTGCTTTTCTAACTGCCGTCTTCTGGTGCTTTTTACCAGATCAGAGGCAGGTAAGAAAAATTCATCGGCAGATATATTAAGTAAATGAACAAGGTCATAAAACACCTGTAAGCTTGGGTGCTGTCCTTTGTTTTCGATATTTGTTAAATAGCGTGGGTCAATTTCAATCATAGCTCCCACCTGCTCACGGGTAAGACCCTGCTTTATCCGAGCTTGTTTGATTGCCAAACCAAACGCTCTAAAATCGTATTTATCTTCTTTTTTACGCATATGTAATCACCTCACTACATTTTACAGTTCCTGTTGGTAAATCAACAGGTATTGAAAAACGTATATGTAGGTTCGTGAGTTCATATTTTGCATTTTAAAACAAAATACTACTTGTGAGGTTAATAAAAAAACCGCTATGAGTAGTGTTCTTTTTGAATGTCTCAATATTTATTCATTTCTTAGCGGTCAAAACCGCTTTTTTATTTCCAACAAAAGGTTTTGTTTTGCGGTTCTCGGGGGTAACTGCATTGCAACAAAACTGTAAATATCTATTTATCTTACAGCTAAAAAAATTCCAGCTTATGCAGTAACGAATTACACCCTTGAATGTGGTTTTTTACATCACACAATAGGAAATATTCAGAAAGCACAAAGTCAGTACAACATCTGTATTGCCTTAGTGCTTTTTTTCTATTTAAAAGAATTTTGTAAATTCTTTGCTTTTCGTGCAACAAATCGCAATCGCCAGACGAGTGTTAGTGCGAAAAGGGACAAGGAGTTCTTATCCCCTTTCAATTTAGCCAGAAAGGGGGTGAGAACATGAAACCCTCTTCTTTCCAGACAGCTATTCGACTTCAATTTGATTGTCTTGTAAAACGTGTTATTGACACGACAGTAAAAGATTATCAAAGAGAGCTGTCCAGACGGGCAACACACGAGATAGCTTTCTCTGAATTGCCGGAGCAGGAATTAAATCATGTAGGTATTACAGACGATTACGACAGCGATTATTCTTGTTTCGAGGTATTGGGAACAAAGGTAAAGGTTAATAATGAACAGTTAGCAGACGCATTGAAGATTTTACCAGAAAAGAAACTAGATATTTTACTGATGTTTTATTTTCTGGAAATGTCGGACGCTGAAATCGCCGATTTGTTACAGATTGACCGTAGCACTTCTTTCCGCAACCGTAGAAGTTCATTGGAAGAAATCAAAAAGTATTTACAGGAGGACGAATAATGAAATCCGCAGACAAATGCCCGTCTTTTACTGTTATATCTCTTTCGGCAGATGGTGACGTACAGGCAATAGAAAAAGTGTTGAAACATTATGACGCATACATTTCCAAAGCCAGCTTACGTCCATTGTATGACGAATACGGGAATATTTACATAGCAGTTGACACAGAACTCAAAGGCAGAATCAGAACCGCTCTTATGGAAATGATTTTGAAATTTGAAGTTGAGGTAGTTTAAGGCAAAAATCGAACCTTGAAAATTGAATATAACAATCAGATACGTTTGATATACAACGAGCCAGTGGATTGAACCGCCATGACGGTGAAAGGGGTGATTTGATGAGCGATTATTTCAATGTCCCACGGATAGCTTGTGGAAAAGCTATTGCCAAGACCTGTATATCTGAATAATGATACACCCGTAGAAGTACGGTTCGCCCATCGGAATGGGAATGGTTGAAACACCAGTGGAGCTTGCCAGAGCCATCTGATTGTTACCTTATTATATATAAACAATCTTTCATAACGAACAAGCATTTTTGCATAGTCTTAAATATACGCAAGTGAGGTGATTCAATGGCGAATGACACAAATATAGTTTGCAAAAATGTTTTTAAAAATTGTGATAAGACGGCATTAGCAACAGCATTTACTTTGAAATGGGTTGAACTTATCAACCAATATGAAAAAAGCAACAGAAAGGCAACACCTGCCAGATAATAGACAAACTATCCTGCTAGATGTTATAATGACATCATGTAGAGATAGTTTGTTTTGTCTTCTCTGGAAAAAGGAGAAAGACTTATGACAACATCAAAATTAAGAGTTGCTATTTATTGCCGATTATCAGAAGAAGATAGAAACAAACAATCAGAAACAGACGACAGTAACAGTATTCAGAATCAAAAATCAATGTTACTCCAATACTCATTAGAGCAAGGCTGGGAAGTCTACAATATATATAGTGATGATGATTACACCGGCTCTGATAGACGGCGTCCGGAATTTAATCGACTGTTAAATGACGCTGAAAATCATAAATTTGATATAGTCCTTTGTAAGACACAATCAAGATTTACCAGAGAGCTTGAATTGGTGGAAAAATATATCCACGGTCTTTTCCCTGTGTGGGGGATTCGGTTTATCAGTATTGTAGATAATGCGGACACTGCTAATAAGGGAAATAAAAAATCAAGACAGATTAACGGTCTGGTGAATGAATGGTATTTAGAGGATATGTCAGAGAATATAAAAAGTGTTCTGACTGACAGGAGAAAAAATGGATATCATATCGGGGCATTTGCTTTATATGGATACAAGAAAGACCCCGATCAAAAGGGACATTTGATTATTGATGAAGAAGCCGCCAAAGTCGTCAGAGAAGTTTTTACATTATTTTCACAGGGATATGGAAAGACAGCAATTGCACGTATATTGAATGACAGAGGAATCCCAAATCCAACAGAATATAAACGACTTCATGGATTACGCTATAAGCAACCTAAAACCCAGAATAGTACTTTATGGAGATATTTTGCTATATCAGATATGTTGGTCAATGAAATATATATTGGTAATATGGTTCAAGGAAAATATGGAAGTGTTTCGTACAAGACGAAACAAAATAAGCCAATACCAAAAGACCAGTGGATTAGAGTTGAGGGAACACACGAACCAATTATTGAACGGGAATTATGGGACAGAGTGCAATCTATGGTGACTGAAAAAGCAAAGCCATTTACTGTTGGTACAGTTGGATTGTTTGCCCGAAAAGCCCGTTGTATGAATTGTGGATATACAATGCGTTCCAGTAAAACGAGTGATGGCAGACGATATTTGAAATGCTCTTGCAGACATGTATCAAAAGATTCTTGCATTGGTTCATTTATTTCTATACCAAAATTGGAAAAAGCAGTTATTGATGAATTGAATTGCTTATCCAGAGAATATCTTAACAAAGATGAGCTTGAACAAAAAGTACAATTTAACAATAATTTGCAGGAACAGAAAAAATCTGTTGAAAATGAAATATCCATATATGAAAAAAAGATTTCTGAATATACAAAAGGAATACGTGAACTGTATTTAGACAAAGTAAAAGGTGTTCTTTCAGAATCGGATTATCTGGATTTATCCAAAGACTTCTCAAAAGAAAAAGAAAGGCTTGAAAAGCTGGTAGCAGATACACAAAAACAGCTTGACGTTATCGAAAGAAAAATGCAGGCTGGTGACAATCGACGCCAGTTAATAGAGCAATATACAAATCTTGAACATTTAGACAGGGAAATTGTTGAAATACTGATTGATTACATATTGGTTGGAAAAAAAGACCCTGTAACAAAAAATGTACCTATTGAAATACATTGGAATTTCTAAGGTTCTCACATCTGGCAACTAGTATGCCAGATGTTCGGGAACTATCTTTAAAACATTAAATGTTGTCTTTACACAATCGCACCATCCGCAGCGAGGTCTTCGAACAAATCTGTCAAAGGATCACCTTTCGACTGGAACTCACAAGAATTAAACGGAACTCCGCCAGCCGCCTGCGGCCAGATGCCAGTTGTGTGGTCTACATAGTAATTGGCAAAACCAGAGTTCTGAATTTCTTCCAGAGAAAGATTGCAGGTGAGCTGATGAACGATCGTTGAAACCATCTCAAGGTGTGCGAGTTCTTCTGTCCCAACATCATTCAACACCCCCGCTACAATTCGGTTCGGTGCTGTGAAACGCTGAGAGAGATACCGCATGGATGCGCCCATCTCTCCATCCGGTCCACCGGAATGCAATAACAGATGATATATTGTAACTGTAAATATTTCGATGATACAATATGTTTCCCGGGTAATTTGCCCGGGATTTTTTATTGCATTTCTTCTATATATATGTTATCATAACACGTGACCAGAACGCACAAAATGGTCAGAAAAAAGAACAATTCTTTTCGCCGCGTAGCTGCGCGCGTTTCTTTTTGCCCCGGAAATTTCCGGGGCTTTTTACGTTCTTTGAAACTCAAAAACCCCAGGCATCCGAAGATACCCAGGGCATATGTAGTACATTTATCTAATTATTCGATGAACGCCTGTCCGCTGTAATAGGCAGCCATCCATCCGCTCGGTGCTTTCATCCAGATATCGTTTCCGACCCGCTGGATTTCCTGGCACGTTACGGTGGTTCCCGCATCAAGGCAACCATCCTTGTCTTTGTCATGCTTCTGACCGTCAGGCGTCAGCTGCGAATGTTTCTTTGCGCTGTAGTTTGTTCCGGGACCTGTCCGGACTTTCAGCTCTACCTGCAAGGTATACTCGTGTCCGGCAGTGTAAGACGGTGTGCTCTTCTTTTCCGGAACACTGGCTGCTGTCTTTCCGTTGTAAACAGAAACCAGCTTAGCCTTAGATACCGGTCCGTACTTACCGTCCTGCTCTAAACCGTAAAATGCCTGGAACGCAAGCAGAGCATTCTCTGTGTCTCCGCCGAAGGAACCGTCTACTCCGGAACTTCCACAGGAGAATCCGCAGCTGATCAGCATTTTCTGCATTTCTTTTACTGCGTCCCCGGAATCGCCTTTCTGGAGATAATTTCTCACATTAACCGTTCCGGATGCAGATGCTGTCACTCCGGTATAACGGTACACATGAACCCATGGCTTATTGTAATAGCTGCGGATGCAGATTTCTCTACCAGTCTGATCTCCAGACTTTCCTCCTGTGACCGTTCCTTTCTCGTTGATACTTGCGTGCACCAGTTTACCATTTCCACAGCAGAATGCTGTGTGCCCATTTCCGAGCAGGACATCTCCCCGGATCATTCCACTGCCGGTTGCCAGATTCACGGATTTTACAACATCCTTGAACCCGATCTTCGGCAGAACGTCCGGCATGTTACCGGTATAAGTTGCTCCGCTGGACTTTGCCGGGATTCCAGCTGCTTCCAGGCAACTGATTACCAGCCCGGAACAATCATAATTCGGATTGCCCCAGCGGTCTACCTGGTCATAACCGTGCGAATCATCCAGGGCGATCGCTTCTGCTCTTGCTACTGCATTTTTAATTTTGCTCACTTTGTTTTCCTCCTTCTTCTGATAAAGTTTCAAATACTGATCACCGTAAGAAGCTCTTACTTTCTTCACTGATGATCCGGTGTTTGCCGGAGCCTCGAACTTGACCAGAAAGATATCAGACGCTTCCTGTACGGTGGTTGCGGTCTGCAATACCTTCCAGACGCTCTTATAGCTCGTCTTCAATTCGCTCAGCATATACTCTGTCTGGACCCTCGCGTCCCCAATTGACACGCCTCTCGTTTTAACCATATCGTATAAACCAGCTTTTCTTCCAGCGGACGTCCACTGGCAGAAGCCGTAACCATACTGTCTGGAGTCTCCCAGCGGATGCAGGAACAGATCTCTTGTGATCTCTCCACTGTCTACCGCCTCTGTATACGTGGCATCTGTGTATTTGTATCCAGGCTTATTTTCGCAAAGATTGTCAAGATTCCGGGGATTCGCTCCGGACTCTGCGTAGATATTCCCCATTGCTGCGCACGCGCCGTAAAGTGTGCAGCCGGCAGCCATCAGACTGTTAAACAGGATATCCGTATTTGTATTCCGTTCTATTGCCATTTCTCGCAAACGCTCCTTTCTTAGGTTCTCAATTCTTCCGAGACCCGTTCACCTTTCCGTCGTCAAGAAGATCTTTTACTGCTGCAAACCATTCTTCGATTACTTTAATGAGCATTTCTTCTGACACGATCACCTGCAGCCACCTTGGCAGCAGCGATCTCGCCTGCTGTACTACCCATTTCAGTTTCTGTTCTCCCTGCCCAGATGCATTGTATACATGCTCTGCTTTGAGGATAAGCTGATAGACATCTCCTCTGATGCCATCAAGGCCTTTCATTTTCGTGTACTGATATACGCACACCAGTGTTACGATCACCAGCACTGTCACTACTGCAACCACAACCGGCAGTGGGATCTGCGATAATACATTCATTAATTCCATTCTGGTTTCCTCCTGTGTTTTATTCTCCCGTGATACCCTTGTGAGCTTTGTATAGCCGCGTGGAGCATCTAAAATTGTATTCGTGGTAATTTATTTACCGAAACATAAAAAGAACCATAGAAAGCCGATTACGCTTTTATGGATCTACGGTTCGTCTTTATGTACGATGTGATTCACTCCCTGCCGCGTCAGGAAATTTTCCAGATCGTGCTTTCGTTCCAGCTCATAGTCTAAAGCTGCGTGCATATCACCGTTGCACTTTGCGTCTGGAATCCTCTGCACTGCTTTGGCTGTTGCTTCTGATAAGCAAAGAGAGCCGTCTAAAGCTCGCAGCATCATGTACTGCAGATCTTCACGGTTCTTTTCTTTCTCATCCTGTTCTTTTTGCCTGCGTGCCCGTTCGATCTTCTCCGCTTCTGCCCGTTTCTGGATACGTCTTTCCAGAAGCCAAAAACAGAAAGCAACGATCGCAGACGGCACACCGGCAGCAATCAATAATTCCATTTGCACCTCCTTCCTTTCACGCTATTTCATCATCGTCGATATCTGCGTACTTCCGGCATGCATGTTCGATGACGTCAAGATCTGTCTCTATTTCTTCCAAACTCTTTGTCGGCGTTCCTTTGGCAAGAAAAATCAGATCATAGATTATCGACCAGAGCCTTGAGATAATCTGCAACTTTGTCATCATTCCTCCCCTTGATTGTTATTTTTCTCTGTGTTCTGATCCGATCCTGATGTTTTTTCTGCTGCATAATTGTCATATTCAGTCCAGATGTCATTTTCAAATTTATCAACAATATCATCGATATCTGTTTTGTTCTCTCTGTACTTTCTTCCATTATTGATGTAGCGATTGATGATTGGAACATCCGGATGTTTTGCATCCATATTGGCGTCCATAGACACAACGGTCTCGCCGTCAACTGTGATGATTCCAGAATAATGAATGTCCTTTGTGTAAGTTGCTTCTACTGCCATAGTTTTGCCCTCCTAAAAATTAATTTGTATCTCCAGAGATATTATCTCTCATGGATTCAAGTTCACTTCTTAGATCCGCAACCTCTATTTCAAGGTTCGATCTTCTTTCTTTTTCGAGCTGTAGCTCATGCGTTATTACCGCAATCAAATTGGTATATACCATACTATAGGTATCAATATAGCCATCCTCAGTGTTCTTCCTGTCGTGGTGTACCAGATCCAGCTCGTCTTCTCGGATTCCGAGTTCTCGCATGGCTTCTACGACATCCTGTGCGACGAATCCATAACAAATGCGCCCATCACCGTCAATCATCCGATACTGAACTGGTTTTAAGCGATCGAACAGCTCTGAATGAATATCCGTCTTATTGATCTTGCTCTCACCGAGTGGAAATATGTTTGTTTTGGCGCGGCGATCGGATGTGACCTGTGGGGAGTTTTTAACAATCAAACGCTCCCATACTCTTCCACTATCTCCTAACATAATCTTTTCGGAGTACGCCTTGGTCGGTGCGAACGCTCCAGTATACACTCCTCCAGACCAGCCACAGCCATAAAATTCGACCTCTGCCTGATAACCTTTCTTCTTTGATTCAAGAATAATGCTACCGTTACCAATATCAAAGTTTGCTTTGTTGTTGGCATCCGAGTAAGTATTTACAACAAAAGAATCGTCAACAGCTCCGGCTATACAGCTTCCAGAAGAACTTGATGTCTCCAATACAGATTCGTGGACACCTTTAATATCTACATATTCGCTCTGGATTGACAGAGCCGCATTGCCGGATTTTGTTTCAACCAAAATCTTACCGACACCGCCACATAACTCAATAACCGCATCTTTTGCGTTCTTTCCAAGCTGGATCAACTTATCACCATAATATGCGAGTGTCGTTCCTGCCCGGTTAAGAATCTCAAATGCTGATGCTGAAATCTTAGTCCGATAGCCAGACCAAGATCCGCTGGTTTTATTACCAACTTCCAATCCGGTCCCATCAGTAAACTGCATAAAGTTGGTGGCTGTTTTTGCTGCTTGTAAAGGATTCGCATTAATTGAACCAGATGGTAAAGAAGCTAATTTGGTTGATGTCCACGTCACTGTATATGGACCAGAACCTTGAGTATAGTTAAATACTCTCAGCTGCCCATACGGTTCATTTAATCTTGTTATAAGGCCCCACGTTGAAGTAGTCTTTTTATAAATCCATAACGACCATCCGCCTGAAGATCTTAGGAAATCCAATTCAGGATTTGAGTTATTTGCAGAGATAAAACTAAACTGGACATCTGTTGTCTCAAAACCTCTGCCACCAAGTTTAAATGTTGTTGGCTGATTTGCATACGAACCTGTGATCTTTATTGTAGCAAATTCGACATAAAGATTTGACTCACCGTTTCCATTTACCGTATGCACTACCTGATTTGCGTCCTTACCTGCAGCGCCCTGTGGACCTTGAGGACCTGTTGCGCCGGTTGCACCTTTATCTCCCTGAGGACCTTTATCGCCTTTTACACCTTGAGGACCTTGTGGTCCCTGAGGACCAGTTGCTCCTTTATCTCCTTTATCACCTCTTGCTCCAGTAACACATACAGCTGTTGTCGTTGAAGTCGTGTTGTCAGTATAGGTAATCACCGATCTCGTCCAAATATATTTACTGTTCTCCCACCCAGGATAAGTCGTGCTCCACGATCCGCCGGACATGGCTGTTGCTGACGTTGATTTGTAATACTGTTCTACAATAGATTTAACGCCTTTACCGGTTGCACCAGTCCCTCCAGTATCTCCTTTGTCACCTTTGGCTCCGGTTGCTCCCTGTGCTCCTGCAATGCAAACTCCATTTTGATTCGGCGAATACGTTCTGTTACCAGCTCCGTCCGTTGTTACCGTACGGCTCCACATATACTTTCCATTAACCCATGTCGGCGCTGTCGTCGACCATGATCCACCAGAAAGTGATGTTGCCGATGTTGAAAGATAATACTCAACATCAACAAAAGATACATAATCCTCTGGAGCTGGTGTCCAGTCCGTGGCCATATTGCCTTTTTCGATCTTTAGGTTTTTAAACTGATAGGAAACACCTGTTCCGCTATTCATTCCAGTGAAATATGTATTCTGTGAAGTTCCGCTAGGCAATGGTGCTGCTGATTTTACAACCCATACCAGTTTTGTCCATACATTCGCAACTGTTTTGTTGTTTACGGCTTTACATGATTGTATCAACATGTTTGAACTGTCACTATGTCTAAAGCTTGGGTCCATCGATGTAGAAACGCTTGCTTTGACATCTACGGATACGGTATAGTTCGTGTCAGCCTCCCATTTTGTGCGTCCAATATAAGAAAACTCTATTACAGACCATCCAGTTTGAGCCACTGAATCTCTGGTAAGTTTACATGTATCAACCCCATTTTCAGACACAAGTGTTTTCGTACAGCCACCCGTTTGCATATTCCAACCCCACCCGGTTGTTCCTTTATTGGTATTGGTCGCCAAATTTCGCCCACCGACGACAATTCCTTCCGGTGTACTACCAACGTTGTAAGCAGTTGAAGTTGTATTATCCGTATAGGTGATGATCGTACGAGTCCAGAAATATGGTTTGTCCGCACTTGTCGCCGGAGGAGTTGCTGACCATACTCCAGTAGGGATCGTAGTTCCAGACGAACTTGCCTGATATGTAACCGCTGTGGATTTAACGCCTTTTCCAGTTGCCCCGGTATCGCCTTTATCCCCCTTACTACCTGTAGCTCCTGTTGCACCCCTCGGGATAATTGTATGGCTTATGCATAAACCTTTCAGATCTCCAGATGCAGTATTACTCCGATAATAAGCAACATGAGCATTTTTTGTATCTGTTGCCGTTCCAACGATCGCGAACATATCCCCGATTCGGCAGCCATTACGGATACCAGATGTACTAGACCAAGTTTCTTCGTGATTAATAGTTCCGTATGCCGTCCACTGAGACTCGGTGAAGGCATCTCTGACTACATTTGCTACAAGACTATATCCCTGTGAACCAGTGGCACCAGTAGCACCTTTGTTACCATATACACCGATAACTCGTTTTGTTGTGTCTACAGTTGTCCCATTTGTATAAGTAATTGTCTCGTAGTTCCAGAGATATTTATTGCTCTCTGTCATTGTCGGAACCGTAGACGACCATGAGGTAGGAACAGTCGAATTTGACGCGGAGACTGCATAATGCTCGGTAATACTCTTAATACCATTTCCGGTTGATCCGGTATCACCTTTATCCCCTTTACTTCCCCGATCACCGTATGATCCAATGATGCAAGGCACAGTTGTACTCGCCACGGTTCCGTCGGTATACTTCACAACCTCATAATTCCAAAGATACTTCTTAGCCGCAGACACCGACTGGACAGCTGTTGTCCATCCACTCGTCGCCGTTGTAACTCCGCTGGAAGATGCCGTTGCCAGGTAATAATTGACTACTGATCCAATACTCTTTCCATTGGTGCCATTTGCACCATTGGTTCCCATACGGCCGACACTATATATCGTGGATGTTGTGTTGTCAGTGTAAGTGATGATTGTACGTGTCCACAGATACTGCCCCGCGGATGCAGATGGCACAGACCCAGACCATGTGCCAGTTGGAACTGTTGTTCCGGAAGTTGAAACCTGGTATGCAACAGATGTCGATTTAACCCCCTTACCCGTATCACCCTTATCACCTTTGGCTCCAGCCTCGCCTTTGATTTTCGCCCACTTATACATTCCGACACTTGTAGGATCATCTTTTGCATAGTCCACGCATGTTCCGATATAAGCGCCAATATCCTCACCACTGTTCCCGGTGAATGTCTTCCCACCGTCATTACTATATTTGATGTGCAGATAACTGGTTTTCCCGTCTGCTCCATTGGTACCTGAAATTCCCTGTTTTCCCTGTGGCCCCTGCGAACCTTCCAGCTGCTGCCAGCTGTACTTCTTCGGATCATCCGAATCCGTCTGTGTAAAATCCACATACGTTCCAATGTATTTTGACGGTGTCTCTGTCATCTGGCTTGCAGACGTCGGATTCGAAACTGCAGAATACTTAATATGAAAATATGTTGTAGCTCCGTTCTGTCCATCTTTTCCAGCAATACCTCGCTCCCCCTGTGGTCCCTGGATTCCCTGCAGTCCCTGCGTGCCCTGCGGTCCTTGAATCTTTGTCCACTTGTATTTAGATGGGTCGGTAGAATCTGTCTTTGTATAGTCCGTATACACACCGATGTACGTCTTACCGGTTGATTCAGTAATAGAAAAGCCTGTCTTTCCATCCGCACTCGTTGCATAAGCGATATGAAAATACGGTGTTTTTCCATCTGCTCCCGGCTTTCCTTGGATTCCCTGCGTACCATCGGCACCTTTAATCTTACTCCAAGCATATTTCGTTGGGTCTGTGCTGTCCGCTACGACCTCATCTACATACATTCCGACATAATCACGATCCGAATCAGAAACGGAGAAACTGACCTTTCCATCAGAGCTATTTGCATAAGCAATATGCGTATACGTGGATTTGCCACTTTCGCCCTTTGGTCCCTGAATTCCCTGGTCACCTTTTTCACCCTGCAGTCCGCGCAGGCCCTGTTCTCCTGGATCTCCCTTATCGCCTTTCGGACCCTGAAATTTACTCCAGCGGTACCTCGCTGGATCTGTGCTGTCGGCTTTTTCAAAATCCACATACTGGCCGATATACGTCTTATCGACTGCATTGGTTGTCGAAAATCCCGTCTTTCCATCCGCACTCGTTGCATATGCGATATGAAGGTAACTGGTTTCTCCATCCGCACCATCGTTTCCTGCAATGCCATCTGCGCCATCCTCACCGTCATCTCCCTGAAACTTCCGCCAGGTATACTTTGTAGGATCTGTACTGTCCTCCAGTATATAGTCCACATAGGTACCGATATATTTTCCTGTATCCTTTCGCAACTGATTCGCTGTCGGGTTCGGAACATCAGCATATCTCACATGAAAAAAACTTGTCAGACCGTCTTTTCCAGGCTCCCCCGCAATTCCCTGATCTCCAACAACCTTTACCCAGGCGTAGACGCTCGGATCTGTCAGAACCGGCTGCTTTGTCGTCCGATTGTATGCAATACCCATGTATGCTTTTCCAGCAGATTTGATTGATATTCCATCGCCCGTTTCTGTATCAGCAAATACAACCCATGTGTAAAATGTCCGGTTCTTTGCCAGTTTCTCAAACTGCGCAGACAGGTTCTCCATCTTCTCGGAAATTCCACTTGATTTAAGCTGATATTCGCCCAGTGTCGCTGTGTACTTATCGTTGCAGGTGGAAGATTCCAGCTTCATGATCCGCGCGGACAGATACAATTCTCCGGCGTCATCTACGATATTGACTGTATCGCCGATCTTGATTCCATCCGGCAGATATGCCAGCTCCACTTCATAGGATACCGCAGCATCATAGATCTTTTTCAACTTGGATACAGCACGGTTGCACAACTCTGACTGACTTAACGTATCATAGGTGTAAGTCTGGACAATATGACCGGTTCCATTTCCTTTTTCGGAAAGATACCGGCTCCATTTGGCCACTGCGCTCCGGGAATAAATCGTACTGCCGGACAGATATATATCGCCGTCATCATACTTATACCCTTTCAGATTGATCGGCGTTTCACTGTCTTCCGGATATCCGCCGGTAACGGAAAGTGCCGTAGCCAGATCTTCTACTGAACTTTTTACAATGATATTTTTCACTTCCCGGTTGATCCGAAGTTCTCGCCCCTGATCTACGCCGCGCTTCTTATGCAGGTTGATATATTTGTGCTTGATTTTCAACCGGTCGATTTCAAAAGTATAGGAAACTTCCGCGTCAAACTGCGTGGCAACGCTCAAAATACGCTCAGAAGCGGTGGTCTCACCCTCCCAGGACAGTTTCCGGTTATAATTGCTGACCTCATTGATTCCAATTTCAAAGCCGGAATCGTCGCTGAATTTTTCAACATAGTAGCTCGCTGGATATGCCTTGTCTGCTTTGTATTCGCCAACTGTCTCGTTCAGGAGATCCATACCGGCATCCTCGGCATAGATTTCTACTTCCTGTTTGGAAATATTTTCTTCGCTGGTAATGATCGTATAAAATTCCTGCTCATCGCCATTCTTCCGAAGAATATAATTGCCAACAGAACCATACTGTTTCGCATCATTCCGCGTGCTCGCCGTGTAATTCAGCGTAAATTCTAGTGTAGCAACACCTGCTTCCACCTCTTCTGTTTTCAGATCATCAGAAATGTACAATCCCTTCGGTAGCTCTGTGCTTGCCTGCCCAAGGACATTCATATGTCGGTCCGCAAAATATAAAATCATAGAAACACCTCCCTGTATTTCATTGTGTATGTTGGCTGTGTTGCCCAGTCCGATGCAATGCATTGGATCTGATTCATTCCAGGCTGCAGGCAAAAGTTCTCCCAATCGTTGCCCAACGCACCAAGATCCTGTCTCGGAAGTCCCTGTAACATGACCTCTCCATTGCTACAGTCAGCTGTCAAAACCTGATTTACCGAAAATTTATTCGGAATATCACGCCATTTTTCTACATTGTCAATTCTCACGAAGATGCCGCGGAAATAATTTCTGGTGACAAGCTGATTTCCTGTATTTCGACTTCCCCACTGTCCCAAATACAATTTCACTGTTGCCACTTTCACATCTTTTAATTCTGGAACTGTAAATTCCGGATAACTGCCCTTCCAGAAAAAACGTATTTTCTCTCCATGTTTCATCATGTCGCTTGCGCCATACGTTTGGCTGTATGGGTTTGCATCTTTTCGATGGCAAGGTTCAAAAGTATATGTTTTGACGATACGCGGGTTGTTTCCACCTACCCACATATTCATGTGCGCTGTGTTTCCGATCGTATCGGTTTTGTATATCTCCTGGCAGCAGATCATTTTTCCGTTCGCATCGCAGAAAGCAATCGCCTGGCAGCCCGTCTGCCCCATAAGACCAGTTTCAAACCAGCTGTTCATGTAACAATAGAGGTGCGTCGCTCCCTTTGCTCCATTGGAATCTACCACATCAATAGATTTCATAGCTCCATTCCAGCCGTTTGTGTTTGGACTTACATATCCACTGCTGGCCAGATACAGACCTTTGATGCTGTCTACGCTCATGACACCCAGCTTTCCAGCCGTCTTGCTGTTACTGTATAAGAAGTTGCTCCCTGTATCATCTTTCCACGCCGCATCCTGTGACCAGACATATTGGTCAGCATAGCTTGTTATCAGTTCGCTTTTTTTGTATGTTTCTCCGTTCAACTCATCCGGATCACCGAACTGAAGAATTTTCTTGGAGTCATTTACAAAACCTACTACTCCATTTTCACTGTGCATTACTGCCTGAAGCTTTGGAAAGGCCCGATAAGTGCCGTTGTACGACACAATGAACGTTTTTCCGTCATCCGCAGTCGGATTCACCGTAAATTCTTCCACCGAATACTTGAATGGATCCGCGCAGTAAAATTCCAGCTCCGCAGTGATCGCATTTCTTCCCGCCGGCACTTCACTCGTTCCCTGCTTTGTTCCGATATAATATTTGTCCGGCTCATCCGCAAAAATAAGAGTCGCCTGTTCTTCATCCAGAAGAGCATTCAGCTTGTTATACGCACTACGAAAAGCCGAATTATCTTCAGCAATCAGTTGATATCCAACCACAATGGTTCTGGGTTGATAGCGTTTGCGCCGGTATTTCGTACCATCGGATACGCCAGTTTCCAGATCTGTAATCTCCGTCCCTAAAACTTCCCGGCCAGACACATATAGTGTCCGGTAGCCGGGAATCACATTTTCCAAATAGTTTCCATTAAACATGAGAGCCTCCGAAGGCAGGTTCTGCCCTGGGTACCGCTCTGTGGTATCTACAAAGTTATACATTAGTTCTCCTGCCTTTCTTTCGGTTCTCCCTTGTCTCCTGTTTCTCAATTTCTTCTCGTGTATACGTTGCAGTCGCTTTTCCAATCTCTCTTCCGTCCAGATTGATCGGGACATAGATGGTATATTTTCCATTGCTGCTATACTGATAGCTGTCATTCAGATCTTCAGATCCAGTCCGAAGGCTCATTCCGATTTCCGGTGCAGGTGTAAGCTCCGGAATCTGTATCAGCTCCATGGCTGCCTGCTTTGCCTCCTGCACATGATCCATGATGCCGTTGATCCAGCCGATTCCGAAATAGTTGCCCAGCTTATCCGTCACCCGCGATGGGCTGTGAATCTGCGCTTTTGCCCGGATCGCCGCCTCTGCAGCCGCCGCAAGCTGTGCCGCCACTGCTCTTACATGGCCGACCTGGCTTGCCATACCGTTAGCGAGACCCATGCCGATGTAAGCACCGCTGTTATAGGCCCCACCTGCCGATGATCGCATGGTAATTACGATTGAATTTGACATTGTTTCTGCTGTAGAAACCGCCCTTGACATTCCAGCTGAAACGCCATTATTAAAATTATTTCCAACCGCATTTCCAGAAGTCTTCGCTTTACTTTCTCCTTGGGAAAACTGCTTAATCAATGCACTGATCGCAGATTTCGCCTTGTTTCCCAATGCATCCAGCCCAGAATTCACAACATTCACGCTGGAGCGCATACCTGTAAGCGATTTTTCAGCGCTTTTCGCATTTCCGGCGATTGACTTCATACTGGAATTTACTGATTTCAGAGCAACTACCATAAGACCGGTTCCTGCGGCTCCGGCCACCATTGCCGCTGCAAATACGCCAACTGTTACAGCTGCCGCGCCAGAAGATCCTGCCAAAATCACAAAAACTGCACTGGCCGCAGTACCAGATCCAAGTAATGCCGTCAATCCAGCCGCACTGGCCTTTGCGCCAGCCGCTACAAGTGGAAATGCTGCTCCCATAATCGTCAAACCTGCACCTGCCATCACAAGCGAAGCTCCAAGCACCGCTGCTCCGGCAGACAATGCAATTACTCCTGCGGCTGCAGCCAGTGCAGTTACGCCGACCAACGCAAGACCAACTCCGAGCACGGTTGCGCCAACTCCTCCAACAGCAGCTCCGGTGCCAAAAACAATCATGCTTGTGCCAAGCTGAGCAATAGCTACCGCTCCCTGGATTCCATATTGTACAATTGAAGGAAGAACAGCGGACACAACCGCCAATGCCGCGCTGGCAATCAACGCACCTGTTGCTACCAAAACAATAGCGGCTCCAAATGCAATAAAGCCAACTGCTCCCGCTGTTAGTGCTGGTCCAAGAGCAGCCGCTCCAACTGCCAACAAAGCGATTGCCGCAACCATGCCAACCATACATCCAATAGCCAGCGGACCGGCATTTGCAAGATTAATAGCCGCCAAGGATAACAAACTGATTCCGGCTGCTGCAATTAATACCGCAGCGCCAAACGCAACAAATCCAACCGCTCCGGCCGAAAGCGTTGGCGCTACACTCTTGGCCACCAGCATCAAGCCGCCAAGTGCAACCACCATTCCTACCATTACGCCGATAGCCAGCGGACCGGCACTCGCCAACTGAATCGAAGAATATGCCAAAAGTGCCAAACCTGCGCTAATCATTAGCACAGCCGCTCCCAACGCCAGAAGCGCCGGTGCCATCGCTGTTAATTTCTTTGAGCCGCCGGACATAGATGAAAACATTTTCGTCATACCAACTGCGAGCCCTACTACCACGCCAATCAAACCGGCAAAAACAGCTATTGCCCCCGGACCAGCATTGGCTACTGCAATTGCCGACTGTGCAAGCAAGTAGAATCCTGCGCTGATCGCCAGCACTCCAACGCCCATCATCATAAAAGCCTTGGCAGACGCTACCATTTTCTTCGCACTACCGCCGCTGGATTTTCCAACCGCCTCCTGGCCTTTTGAAACACCAAATAGCCCAGGTGCGATTTTCCCGAGTCCAGCCTTTGCCAGCCCTCCAACAGCTCCTGTAAATGCGCCAACAAATGGTGCTACAGCCTTAACGATTTTAAAGCCTTTATATGCAATCAAGAGTTTCGGAAGTGCCACCGCTACTTTTGCAATCGCGTCCGAATGTTTTTCCAAAAATCCAGAAACTGCTACAATTCCATCTTTGACCTCTCCCAAAGTGGTAGAGAAATTTTCAATACTTTCTGTGCTGCCAAAAGAACCTGAAAGCTTCTTGATATCTCCTATGATCGCCCCAGCCGCATCGCCCAGCGCCGTTCCCGCTTCCAATGCGTCCGTTTTGAAAATATCCCAATATGGTTTTGATTTCTCAACCATTGATTCTATTTTATCGACAGCCTTTTCGATCCCTTTTCCGCTGGCAAGCTTTTCATCAATTTTTCCAACCGTCTCAGTTGCGATGCCAACCAAACCTCTCATTTTTCCGCCAACCTGGTTGAATGCAGTAATTCCAAGTCCTTCCATAACAGACTGCAGTTTCACGACATCGTGCTGAAGATTATCCATTTTGATCTCTGCCATTTCTTTGGCTGCACCGTCACTGTTATAAATGGCATTGGTTAACTTGTCAAAATCCTCTGGTGCCGCACTCACGATTGAAAGCAGACCTGACATACCCTCTTTTCCAGCTAACGTAGCAGCGTATTTGGCCTTTAACGCTCCCTCTGCTCCATAAGCCTTTTCCGTTAAATCTGCTAATGCTTCATTATACTTCTTTTCTGTCAGCTCTCCATTGGCATACTTTTCGTCAAGTTTTGCAAGGTTCTCTTGGAACTGATCCATTGGCATTTTGCATTGTCCAAATGCACCGCGCAGATCGGTTACAATGTCCATCAGAGACTTCATCGAGCCATCACCATTCTGCAACGATATGCCCAAATAATCCATTGCGTCACTGATATCATCTGTTGGCTTTGCAAGATTCGTCAGAATAGTTCGAAGGCTACTTCCGGCCATGCTGCTTTTCAATCCTGATGAAGCCATGAGACCGAGAGCGATGGCTGTATCTTCTACACTATAGCCTAACGATCCAGCTACCGGAGCCGCATATTTAAATGATTCACCCAACATGGCAACATTTGTATTGGAATTGGCCGAAGCCGCTGCAAGAACGTCAGCAAAATGTGAAGCGTTAGAAACTTCTTTCGTAAAACCATCTTTAATAATTTTGGTTGTGCCATCTGCTGATAAGCCGAACGCTGTCATCGCATCTGTTACAATGTCAGAAACGCCTGCCAAATCTTCTCCCGACGCTGCGGCTAGATCCATTACACCTTCGATTCCATTTAACATATCCTCAGTTTTCCAGCCGGCCATTGCCATATACTCCATCGCAGAAGCTGTCTCGCTTGCGGTGTACTGCGTGGATTTTCCAAGCTGTTTTGCCTTTTCAGACAGTCTATCAAAGTCGGATCCTGTAGCTCCGGAAATAGCTGCTACAGACGACATAGCATTCTCAAAATTCGCGCCAGCGCTTATTTCACCAGCAGTCAAGCTTTTCAGTCCGCTTCCGATTGCCGAGACTGCCTTGGATCCAATCGCCGCCATAGCACCAAATCCAATTCCACTTGTAAGCGTATTTTTCAGATTATCAGCATAACTGCTACATGATTTCATCATTGACGAGAAGTTTTTATCTTCCGCGCACAAAACCGCTTTTACGCTATAAGATTCTGCCATCTGTTCGCCCTCCTTTCTTTAACAACTTGGATATTCCAACAAAACGCGGATCGCTCTTCTTATGTTTCTTTTCCTTCACATTTTTTAATTCTTTTTCATAGTCGAAGAAATTTCGGAATCTTTTGTATACTGGCACTGTTTTCTTCCCAGATTTTTTCTGCGCCTGGGCAGCAAAATTCAGAAAGGCTTGCCGATGTGCCCTGTATTCGTCGTCTACTATCCGATATCTCAGCGCTTCCATCATAATTTCGTACTGTGCTATCGTCAGACGATCAACCTGCTCAAACGATGTGAATCCCAAATACCGGAAGCAGCTGATTGCAACTTCCCGGTATTGTTCTTCGAAGCTCACCTCTTCATGAGTTATATCGCCTACTTCTTCGCTTTTTCTTCCTCGATCGTCTTCTCGAGATTCTGGACGCATTTCTTCGTAGCATTTGCACTCTTTAAGAAACCCATCGTATCTTCGAAGAGCTGATTGATATCGGTATCCGGATCATCAATATATTCATCCAGAATTTCTGTAGTTGCTCTCGGATTCTGCCCTTTATTCGCTACGAGTAACAGCTCCTCAAGAGACTCTACATCTCCGTCCATGATCCCTGCCACAGCGTATCTCAGGCCAATATTCTTCTTAGCATCTTTTACTCCGTCTACCGGCATAGTTACTTTTTTATTCATTTCTCTCATGAATCCCATGCCAAAATTAAACTGATACACCTGTCCATTGATTGTAAGTTCCATATCATTTTTCTCCTTTACTGTTCAAAAAAGAGGACGATTGCTCGCCCTCTGCATTTTTACACTCCTGTTTTAGTTGTATCTGTAAATACGTATGCCGCTACTTCCTGCTGTGCGGCTGTCACTGTCACATCGCCTTTCTCGCCGATTCCGTTTACGCCAAAGGTAAGGGATACTTCTACCATATCCTCGGCATTCGAAGTCTTTTCCAGCTCCGTTACGTACCCCTGGAAATATTTTCCCTTGAATTTATTGCTTCCGCTGGATGCTGGTTCATCCAGATTTGCTTCCCAGATCTCGACCAGTTCATCATTGATCATGGCATCTTCAAGAGAGTCGATCAGTGTGTCGCCCTTGGCAAGAATACTGGTTGCCGTAATCTCAACCTCGGCTGCTCCCGGGGTTCGAATCGTGCCGTCCTTGGTCTCTGTGGTATCTGCATCCTTGCTTGTCGTTCTTCCGTTTTCTGTAGTAAAGGCTAATGCTGTAGCTGCATTTTTAGCCGCGTCTTTCTTGAGACGGTACAGATAGACGATCTTTTTGCCACGGATCGCATCTGCAAATAACTGCAAATCAATTGTTTTTCTCATGCTGTTCTCCTAACTGAATAAAAAAGTCACTTCCACGATGCCGTGAAGAAGTGGCTGATTGGTAGTTGTGTCCGGCAATATTCTCTGATTCAAGTCCTGCACGGACCAGGAGAAGCTGCCGGTATGTTCCAGTTGTCTGCAAATCTGCTTAATCTGCAGAAGCATCTGTGATACTGTGCCGCGCTGCCGCGGATTGTCATGCCAGACGTGAATTGTCTGGCTTGCAGTGCCGAATACAGCCGTTTTATTGGCTCTGTCATTCAAATCACTGTCTGCCAGATAGACAAACGGATATGGCGTGCCTTCCGGCGGTAAAAACGTGTCATACACACTGTCTGGATACTGTTTTTTTAATTCCAGAAGCAATGCACTGAATAATTCCTGCTGTGGATCCATCGCGTCACCTCGCTAATTTATTTAAATCTTTTATGAATTCCTGTTTCTGCTTATCATAAGCTGGCTTAAGGTATGGCTGCGCATCCATGTAGCGTGTTCCATGCTCGACATACGTTGCGTATTCTGCTGTAGGCTCCACTTCAGCTGTAAGACCGCCATCCCGGATTTCAAGAACGATGCTTCGTTTCAATGTTCCTCCTACGTATCCCGGTATTCCGGTACTTTGTGGAGTTCCCACCGGAGCCTTTCTTTGCGCCGCTTCCTGCAAAGCCGCACCATTTGCTTTCACTACTCTCTTTACATCACTCATCTGCACATTTTTCTTCAGCTTCACCTGCAACTTTTCCATTCCTTCCAGCTTGATTTTCGGCATCAGACCACCTCCGATAGTATGAATGTCTGTTTTACACGCAATTTCCGCGTATAGTCCACTTTGTAGGTCGTGTTTCCAATCCGGATCCTGTCAAACGGCTTCTGATAATGGTTCTGGAGCTGCACTGTCACGCTGCCCTGACGGATCCCACCGTATACGATCTGCATGATTTCCGCCCGCGTATCCATCACAGATGCCATTTTCCGCACCTCTGTTACCTGATCGTCGGCATAGTTTCCAGTCGTTGGATCATACTCACCCGGCAGGACTCGCCGGAAGAAAATTGGCGTATCGTATCTCACAGAAACTTCACCTTTCCCTTCCTTGCCTCCCGTTGGCTGTCCAGATAAGACTGAATATCATCCATGTATCCGGCAAAATCATTTTCAGACCAGGAAAGGCTCTCGCCCTCAACACTGTGAGAGGAGAGCCCTTCTGATCCGATTCGGTTGAATCGAATGACTGAAACATCCAATATGATGTATTCCATTTCTTCCGGCGGCTCCAGACCGCCAAGAAGAAATTTCAACCGCTGTTTCGTGGCATTCAGAATCAGCTGTAGCTGCTGTTCTGTCTTTTTATCTGTGTCTTCCAGTCCAAGAAGCAGTTTCAGATCTTCGAGCATCGACTGCCTCCTACTTCTCTGGTTCTTTTACCAGTTCGATCACCGGGGTTCCACGCAGGTTTTTATCCGAAGCAAGCTCTTCCAGACGCTCTTTCGAGACCTTGATTCCCTCGCGCGGGAAAACATCACCCTCTCGGTACTCATGGTCATCGTCATGAAGATCCGTAAAGTATTCAATCACCCTGTACATAGGTTCCTCCTTCTCAGCTCTTCACAGCTACTGTTACATCGCCGGAACGGACTGCTTTATAGTTCTGATCACACTCAACCAGCGTGATGTGATGGGTTTCTGTAGATGCGATTTCGGATTCTCCATCCCATTTGCTCCAGTTTTTCACGTCATCGCCGTATTTCACGGTAGTCGCGGATGCCGCATCTTTGTACTTCCAGCAGTTTTTCATAGACATCAGCTGCTCTTTTACGGAGATCTTTGTTTTTCCGGTTTCAGAACCTTCTGCGGATGTCAGGGTCAGTTTTCCCAGTGTCTGGGTATCAGCTCCGCCAACAGAGATATAGGCGATCGCATCCAGGTACTCACAGAAGATCCGCAGTCCCATGATTGCAAACAGATCCGACATTGCACGCTCATAAGAGCCCTGAGAGTGGAAACCGATGAAATTTGTGGTTGGATCTGTGGTATAAACCAGGCCTGATTTTGCAAATTCAGAATCACCCGGGTCAACATAATATCCGATGATATTGTTGAGCGGAGTGGCGATGACTACGTTTTCCGGAATTTCAGAGCTGATAAAAACAACCTCCGCTCCAAGGAAATTTTTCATGTATTCAAAGCCGAATGCCGTCTGCAGCGTGATGTTCGCAGCGCCAACATATTTGTATACATCCAGTGTGTTCACCCAGAGGGCTGTTCCGGTTGCACTTCTCCGCATCTTTTTAAATTTGTCCTTTACTTTACCGATTGCCATCGCAACCGCCATCTGCCAGGTGCTTTCATGTCCGGTCAGGGATCCGGCTTTCAGCTGAGCATAGAACTTATCCATGACCACGTTCTGCAGATCCGTTTTAAATTCTTCATCTGTGGACTGTACAGCGGCATCATAGCCCTTTTCTGCGATCGCTTCCAGGGATACACCTTTTCTGTACTTTTCGATCCGAATGGTATCAAACGGTGTCTCCACTACCTCATAACGGGAATACGGGATTTCCTCACCCTCGCCTACATCGCCGGACTGAAGGGTTCCTGTTACTTTCTTTGTTTTTAATACCGAATTGTTTTCTTTTCGGATCATCCGGGCAATACCAAGAATGTCCAGAAGTGCCTGAATATTCTTTCCAAAGCTCGTTACGAAGTCAATCTCACGGGCTTTTACCTGGATCTGCGCCTGCCCTGTCATGTTCTCCGGTGCTGCAAATACCTGCAGCCCTAATTTTCCAATTTTGTGCATATGTTTTCCTCCTACTGAAATAATGCAATGTTTTCAGCGATCAGCTTCTGTCTTTCCAGCGGATTGCTGACCGCCATGATCTGTTCTTTCGTCATGGATTTCCCGCCGGAACCGCATTTCGGTGGATTTCCTTTCAGAGCTTCTTTGACTGCTGCCTGCACAGCTGCTTTGTACAGCTTGGAAAAAGATTCCACTGTTGTCTTGGTATCCTCTGCATTATCCGATACCAGGTGCCCCAGGAGTTCATCCGGGATGTTGATCTCTTCGTCTGCCAGCATCTTTCTGGCTGTCTTGGCCATTTCCGTAACGGCATTCTGTCGTTTCAGATCTGCCAGCTCTTTTTCCAGCTGTCTCGTTTTGTACTCGGCTTTTTCTTCCTTGGTCATTTTGGCCAGTTTTTCCGCTTCCGAAAGTTTATCGTCCGTCAGTGCCTTCCACTTTTCCTGCGCTCTGGTCACTGCTGCATTTACTGCTTTCTTGATTCTACGGTCATACTCTGCCTGGTTGTCTCCTTCTTTCAGGAAATCATCAAAAGATACTTCGTTGCCGTTATCACCAGATCCTGCTCCAGCTCCGTCCTCGTTTCCGTCCCCGGCCCCGCTGCCGTCTCCTTCACCTTCTGCAAATAACTGCAGGTTGTTCATTGGAATTCTCCAACGCATGTTTCTGTACTTCATTTCTTTTCCCTTTCTGCCCCGTCCCGTTCCATGCAGGCCCGTGCCGTTGCTCCTGGTATTGTAGTTTAACGACATCCCGGTCACACCTGTTACACAATCCGGACACAGTCCGGGTATTCGTCAGCGATCATACAGATGCCGACAAAAAAGGAATCCACCAGAGTTCTTGCTTTCTCCGATAGATTCCCATACTGTATATCAACCCATCCGGGCGATACTTTGTATTCTATTTCATCCCTTGTTAGATCCTCGATCGAGCGGATCAGCGTCCGCACGAGGCTGGAAACGCCTGCGCAGACAATGTCCTGCCCGTGCGGTGCATACATTGCATGGCCGGATACCTTGATTTCGTTCTTACGAACGGATACTTCAATCACTCTTTGATCCTCTCTTTCTTAAATGGGCATAAAAATACCACCGGCCTCTCGACTAGTGGTAACTATGAAATAATCGCGCCAAGTAATGCAGACAATATCACGTTGAATGTTTCAGCACAATATTCTTTTGCTTTCTGCATGCGGCTGTTTTCTTCCAGGAACTGTACGCCCTCAAACGTAATCTCAAATGGTCTGTCTGTTTGGAGCATTGGCGCGTCTTTTGTTTTGTCAACGACCACAAATCCTGTAATATATCCCTTCCTTACAAGTGTTGCAATGATCTTGCACCAATAGCTTTGCGGAATATCAAATAATTTTGAATTCCACGCGAACTGTTCGAGTTCTGGTTCTACACCGAGTTTCATGCATTCGTACAGATATCTCAGTATTTTATACATGATTACTTCCATGTCATTCTTTGCCATTATCGTTTTTTACTCCTTAAACAGTTTTATACGAACGGAACCATCTCTTTTACGTCCTTCAACGTCCTTTTTGCCTTTTCAAGCAACGAATTTTCGAACAGATATGAAATACCTTTCGGCGTGATAATGGTATCGGGCAGATCGCCTAAAAGAACGCCATCTTTCGTATGATTAACAGCAATGCCTTTTACATATTCTTCCGTAATCAGGCTTAAAATGATATACTGCCAATAATTCTCAGGAATATTATAAGCTGATGCTGTAAGGTAACACGCTTCTGGTTTTTCACCCTTTTTCAAGCATTCATACAGATATTTCAGTACCTGGTATACAATCACGAAATAATCATTCTGAGCCATTTGTCCTGTCTCCTTATCATCAGTTGATAATTAACTGATTCTTGCAAGAATCACAGTAAAAAGTATTGGTTTTTTCACGGTCGCCAACAGGAATCATGATTCCTGTTTTACATTTTTTGCACAAAACTTTTTCGCCTTTCCTCAAGAGCTTTACTCTCTCATGAGGCGGAATATTCAGAGTATTCGTCATAAACAATCACTCCCATTTCAGATTCGGATATTTATCATTTATATGATTAATTATATCCTGGAGCACTTTCTCTGTCAATTCAATGTTTTGATGCCTGTACTCGTTCACATAGCATTGCAGTTCTTGACTTTTGGTATTTGGCTTGTTGATTTTGGCATGCGTGGCCTCGTGAATCACCGTAATAGCCGTTTCACGAACCGTTTTGGTATTATCAGCATAAATGTTGATTTCTCCATCTTCGAAAAGTCCGTCCAGTCCTTCATCAACATCAACTCCGTACCATACCTTTATTTGAATATCATTTTCCTGAAGATATTCCAACATTTCCGTTCCGATGCTGGACTTTTTCATTTCTTTCATGATATTTCGAGGTTTGATAACGTCTCGCCCCTTTGATCTGCCATCCAATGTTTGGAATATTCCTTCGTTGTCTTTATATCTTGCCTTTCTGTTTTTCGATGCTTCCCATTCTTCTGTGGTACCACCCTGCTCCAGAAAGTCCAACCATTTCTCATATTCTGCACTGTCTTCATAGGCTGCCGTGGAGCAGTGACACCGCGGATGCATCGGCGGCGCGTTCGTCCCCGGCATCATGTCCTGAACTTTGAAATGCCTGCCATCCAACGCCTGGCACCGTTCGCAGACATCTGCATTCCCGCAGGCAACGTATGTATACTCCTCGAATCCGTTTCGAAGGTAGGACTGTTTCTGCGCTTCTGTCTGGACTCTGGCAAGCTCCGTGACCATGAGCCGCTCTGCATCCTCCCTGCTTGCGCCGAAGCGTTTCTGCAGGTGCACCGCAAGCTCCCGCGGGTTCTTGCCCTGGATTAGCCCTGTTTTCAGCAGCTTGTCCAGCTCTGCTTTCAGCATATCCTGATACATCCAGATTCGATCGGAATAAGTGGCGTTATGGAATGACGCATCGACAATTGCCCGCGCCATTTTCCCATTTTCCTGCACGGAATTGCCAAGAATACCCGCCTGTCTGCGAAACTCTTCTATTGTCTGCTGTGTCAGCGTCCGATCGAAATATTTCTGCAGTTCATCGAATCCGGATACCATTTCCAGCCCAATATTGGCTTTCAGCAGTTCCAGACGGTTGATCTTCATGGTTGCATTGTACAGCCGCATCTCTTCATTCGCCTGGTCGGAAAAATCTTTTTCTTTGACGTATTTCGCCGCTTTCCTGCCATACTCTTCGATATCGAGCTTGGAAACCCTTCTCTTTGCTTCTGCCAGCGAAATCTTCTCAGCATTGGCGTATTTTGCGTAAAATCCATCGATTTCCTTCTGAATCTGATCCGCCATATACGCATAGGTCTTCCGGATCTCTTCTGCATAGGTCTGCTCAGACATCTTATTCTTCTTGGCATGTTCCGTCTCACGTTTCTGCCAGTATTCCTTACTCGTCATCCTGTCCACCGCCGCCAAACATCTGCTTCATCACTGGATCCGCTCTCACCTTGTTCTGATCGGTATCAATTTTCTTGATTTCATCCTGTACATTGTCCACAATAGACAGCACCCCGAGCTGTGTTTCCTGGCTGACCACACCTTCCAGATTCTTCGCAATCTCTGCCTCTTCCTGCAGGTTTGCCGGGAAATTTGGTGTAAAATGTGGATGGATCTTCACCCAGTCATCTTTTTTCATTCCTGAGACCGGATTTGAGAAAATCAGACGATACCTCCGGTTCATTCCGCTGGTAAATTTCCGCTCTTTCGTTTTTTCCAAGTTACTCATTGCCTGCAGCTTATATTTCATGGCGATGCCGGAACTGGTGCCAAAATTCTCGTCCGAGATATTGGCCACCATGCTGATATGGAAAATGAGCTTTTCCAGACGATCGATCAGATGCTCCTGCGTGGTATCACCATCCGGTTTCTGAAGAAATTCGACAATCAACCGTTCGGTGTCCCCGTCGAAATTAATGATTCTGTCATCCCGGATATGCGCCACATCGTCTTTTTCCAGCTTGGAACCAAGAACCTTGAGATAGGCATCCGCGAAATAGTCAACATCATTGGCTTTCTCGCTGATCGCCTTGTTGTATGCATTAATCATCGTAAGGACCGGCTCGAAGATTCCCATACGCTCCTTGTTTTCTACGTACTCCGATGCCGGAACGCCGTCGAAGCCGTGTATCTTCTCGTCTGCATCCCAGAGCAATTTTCCTTTGATTGTAAACCAGCGGACCTTCGTCTCGTCCGATACGCTTCCATGAAGGATCTGATTCGAATCGTAATACAGCCGCACGAAATATCGTTCCCTTTCCAGCACGGAATCGTCGTAGATCATGAATGCATCCAGCGGGCTCAGATAGGTGATACCGATATTTCCGTTCTCATCTACGTAATACATTTCATAGCCTTTGCCGAAGATACTGCAGATCTTGGACAGTTCGGCATTGTTATCGTCCTGATCATTATACTGATCCAGAAAATCAACATATTTCTCAACCGCTTCGTTTCCATCGTCTACCTGCAGTTTGATCGGATGCCCGATGAAGAAACCGTTCATCGTATCCACGATGTATTTCGCAAAGTTGACCATGATCCGGTTGTCCGGCTTCCACTTGGGCTTTAACGGCTCATGCAGGATCGGGTAATCCGTCTCGTAGGCCTCCTGCAGCCTGCCGTATCTAAATGCGCACTCTCCGGAATGCCGCATGATAAATTCGTTCAATTTGGCATCTGTCAGCGTCTCTTCCGACGGTAGCCTATACAAATTCGTTCGCACTTCTATATCCCTCCTTTCACCTTTCTGTTCAGCCGTGGTCGCTCCCCAAGTATTGTATATACAAAATATCGTACAGCGTCCATCGCATGATCATATTGCTTCACTGGCTTGTCTTCTCCGTTTTCAGCAGCTTTTTTATCCCAAATATAAGATGCAAATTCTTTAATTGTATTTATACAAGTCGTTGAAAATACAATTTTTTGCAAATTCAATTTGGTTGCTACCAATCGAATTCCGTCCTCTACATCATTTTTGGCTTTTATGATTTTGAATCCACGTTTTCGCAATTCCGCAATAAAAGAAGCAGCCGCAGGATCCACTATAATTGCGCGAATTTCCATCTTATCCAGCCAATTTTCCAAGTCATCTGCATACTCTGCATCCGTTTTCTGCTTTCCTTCCTCTCGTCCAGAATAATAATATTCTTTCGTACAATACCAAACGCCATCCGTTCCTTTTTCCCACAGGAGAAACACCGTTGCATTTTGAGTTCCATAATCGCAACTGACATATCTATTGCTGTCAAGCAATAAATTTTCAAATAGCGATGGATCTTTCACATGTTGTGCTTCGCTGAACATATCGTAGATAATACCCTCAGCCATAGCCCACAAGCCCAGGATATATCTTTTATAGAACACCCCGGTATACATGTTTCGGTATCTGATTTTTATTTTCTCGGATAAGCTTAGGTTGTCATCCATTGTAAAATGGAGATACAGCAGCTGTTTTTCTTTCCTTTTGTCAATCCAATTGATCTTAAACCAGTGATATGGGCCGTCCGGGTTGCAGTTAAACCAAAATTTGGAACCTTCAACGGAGCATCGGCCGGTTGCCTGATTGACGAAGGATTCCGGCATCAGCGCAACCTCGTCAAAGAACACACCCGCCAGCGTGATACCCTGAATCAAATCTTGTGAACGCTCATCTTTTCCGCCAAAAATATAAAAGTAGTTCTCCGCATCGCCTTTTCTGATCAAAATGAGGTTGTCCGCTCTGCGGTCAGTTACGGAATATCCTCTGGATTTGAGCATCAGTTTCAACCAGAACAGGACATTACGTCGGAAGGAACCGATGGTCTTGCCGCACATGGCAAAGTTCTGACCGTTGAACGTATGCATCGCCCACATCACGAATGAGAGGGACATGCTGATAGTTTTTCCGGATCGGATCGCACCGTCAGCTATGATTCCATCCTTATCATGGACTGGCGAATCCTTGCACCACCAGGTAAGAACCTGCTTCTGTTTTCTGGAAAACGGCGAAAAATGGAATGTCTGGTCTTTCTGACAATTTTTAATGTTTCGCGTGAGATTCTGCAGCTTTGTTTTCAACGATGAGATCTTCTCATACACTCTCATCACCCCAGACTTCCTGCGCCACGGTATTCATCGCAGAAAGGAATCCATCATCGCCGGTTTCTTCCTGCTGAACATCCTGTTTGCTCATTTCAAGTTCAAGCTGCATTGCTGCCAGCTCCAGCCGTGCATCATCGTAACCAAATTTATGTAGGGCCTCGATGGCTCTCTGGCGCCGCGCCTGCACGCGAGTCAGGGCATCTTCTATGGACTGGATCTGTCCCAGAATCCCCTCGTATTCTTTTAAGACAGTTGGTTTTCCTTTTTCAATTCCAGATCGATATCCGGTAACACTCATTCCCACTGGAACTCGTTCTTCTGGCTCAGCATTTTCATCGGCCGGCGACTGCTCTATGTTCTTCAGCATCTCAATTCTTTTCAACATCCGCCGTTCCCGTACGGTCAATAGCTGAATTTCCTGCAGGAGCAGTTGTTCTTTATTCGTCTGCACTTTCTTGATCAGTTGTTGTTCATCTGGATCCAGACAATCAAAAAAGAGAGCTTCAAACTCTCCTGTCTTAACTGCATTCTTATTTCCCGGCGGACCGGTCGCATTTTGATTTCCCGGTTGACCGCCTCTTTTTTTCTTATCCGAACGTTCGCTTTTCTTATCCGAACGCTCGTTATCCCATCTGTGAGTAGATTTCCAACGGCGAACAGTTCCTTCCGGCAGATTCAGTCGACTTGCAATCTCAACCAATTTCATGCCTTTCAGGTACATGCCCTTTGCCTGCTCTATTCTTTTATCTGGCGCCCGGGCCATGTTCCATCACCTCGATTCGTCGTTTTTGAATATAACAAAAGGCAGTCTCTATGCAAGACCGCCTATGATTTTCACATATTATTTTTTTTCTTGCTCTTTTGCCCATTCTAAAGCAGCTGTTTTTGCTTCCATTATTCCATTTGTCCCCTCAATAATCGCCAATCCAATCGCAAGCCCAATAATATCTCTTTCTGTATGCGATTGGTTAATAAAATGGATCAAATTCGCCGCAGCCGAATAAAAATAAAACATTCCTTTAAATGCATATGCCGTCAATAATTGATGATGGTCTCCTGTCCTTTTCCCTGTTATTAAGCCAACAGAAACAATAATTGGGCAAAGCAAATACGTAATTACAAATCCTATATCCATCCTATACTTTCCTCCTTTTTCTGTCATCATACTACAAAACGTCCTGCATTTCTACAGGACGTTTTAAAAGAAGTATATGGGGGATGATCTCCAGTCAATGGAGAGTTGGAACGGCAGGACTCGAACCTGCGCCCTTGTCGACTCATGCTAATAGCATGCGACTGCTTCTTCCTGTTGAGCTACGTTCCAGGTGGCGCAAGGTACCAAGCTGCGCCGTGCACCATTCGATTACTCGGACATTTTCCGCGGGCTGATGCCGCCCAATCAGCGGTCAGGCTGTGACACCTGACCGCTGATCAAAATACATCTAAGGAGTTTTGTAAGAAAGTGTAGGAAATGTTGATCCCTTATCCATTCTCTGGTTCTTACACTATACCATAGGTGCGATAGGAAAAAAAAGGAACTCTTTTTATATTTCAAAATGAGCAAGCGCCTTCCCGTGAATCTTCGTAATGTTTCGAAGGCTGTATCCCATTCGCTCAGCGATCTGCTCCCATTTCAGCCAGTGTATGTATCTCAGTCTCAAAACTGTTTTTTCGGTCTCATCTTGCATTGACTCGATTTTTCTAGTGATTTCCCGTCGAATCCGGATCCTCTTCTCCATCTGATCTTTCAGTTCTACCAATAATTCGTCGAGTTGCGCCGCGTACGCCGATAAGTCTCCACTGCTGCTCCCGTGTGGCATCCCATCCTGGATCAGTGCCGGAAACATTTTATTCATTCGCAGATCATCAATCTCTTCTCGAATTTCTCGTTCCGCAAGCTCTGCCGCATGGTATCTTCTCAGGTATTCTTTTTTCTTCTCGTTCTCCTCTTTGTGCTGATCCATTGGTATCACCTCCCCATGTATGTTCTCTTCCGGTTGTTCTGTCTCTCATTCTGATCTCAACCAACTCCAGATGCGACACGTTCAAGACCTCCCGCACAACCTTGACCACACTCCAGATCTGTCTCGGCAGGCGACCGGCGTTTCGAATCGCTTTGTCCGCGGTTGGATCACGATATCCTTCACCATTCATTGTTTTTCACCTCATCCAAACTCCAGCTGTCCGTCATCGACGAATTTTGTTTTTTTCAAGCTTAACTTATCCCCCTGCTGTTTTAACCGATCGACACGTGCCTGCTGTTTCAGGTTTGCCATATAATTATCGTCTACTTCCGGCGGAATCTTCAAAAAATATTCTTCCGGAAGTGACATTCCAGCTTTTTCACATAACTCTGCAATATCTCTCTTGTAAGAAATAATATGATTTCTCGTCAGATTCATATTGCAGCCATCCGGCCAGAACGGATCATTGCAACCGTTTTCGTTGATATGGTTCCAAGTAGCACATTCGCGGATTATCAGTCTGCAAAGAAATTTTATCTTCTTCTGTTTTTTCCATTCTTCCGTGCTTAATTCTCCCATTATTTCAAGAAGCCCGGTATACCCTTGCCCCGGCCGGAGGCTGGCTCCTTTCTTTGTGTTTGTTATTTTTTATGTTTCTTGTTCCATTCGTTCAGATATTCCATCTGTTCCTCGTCCTCCCGCGGATCCTTCGGCCGCTCTGGCCGGTTCAGCAGCAACGCTGCTGCTCCGATTACCAGCGCACAAAATACTACTATACATTTGGTAGCAGTGTTAAATCCTCTCTCTGTACTCTTGTGATGTATGAATATTGTCCGCAATGTGGGCATTTCTCCGTTTTAATTGTCAGCCCTTTTCCGCGCACAACCTCCGTGATTGTAACTGTCGCCCCTTTCCCTATCGCTACGCCTGCCACATTTCTTATATCGCGTTCCAGCGTTGCTTTTCTTCCTTTCAGCATTTCTCCAGTAAATTTTCTCGGTATCATTTTTCTTTGTCCGTCCTTTCATGTTTTTTCTTCCATGCTTCCAAGTATTCCATCTGCTCCTGATCTTCCCTCGGATCCTTCGGCCGCTCTGGCCGGTTCAGCAGCAACGCCGCCGCACCAACGACTACTCCACAGAACACGATAATTCCAATCACTGCCATTTCTCACCCTCCTGCACTCTGGTTTTCAAGTAACATCTGCTCAAGCGATCCCATATCATATTGCCGCTGGTGGAAATTATTGAACTTATTTCCTGTGATCGGCTTCGCACTTTCCGCCTGACGTGGTTTGTTATCATAGTTTCCATCGATTACCTTCGCAAAATTGGCATCTTTCATCAGCCAATCAAAGTTTGCTGACCAGTTCCGGTTATTGGCACCCTTTAAGAAAGCGGATCCCTCTGCCTTTTCAAACATCTTTCGAAAATCTTCTAGGCTGTAAACTTTCAATCTGGCTCTGATTGCCTTCTTCCTGGCTTCGGATAATGTTTTTACAGATGGATAAGAAATGCAGATGGACCGGTAAAGGTCCACAACCTGCTCACAGGTTGCTTTCTCTTTATTCTTATCTTTATCTTCTTCTTTATCTTTCTCTTTATCTAGGCTGTTAACGTTGGATTCATGTAAATATTTATGTAAATGTTTACGTGAATCTTCACATGAACTTTCCTCTGTATTTTCTTCCTGCTCACCAGTCAGCAGAAGCTTCTGTTTTCTGCGGTAGTCCCGCTGGTATTCTCTCTGGTACTTCTTCCGGGCCTCCAGCTGCTCCAGATTCTGATGCTTTCCCCAGTTCGGGATGGTAATCACACCGTCCAGAATCTCAATCATGCCAAACTGCTCGAAGGTCTTAAGTGCCAGTTGTACCGTAGATTCCTTCCGCCGGAAGATGGTTGCCAGCATCTTGTCCGTGTAGGCGATTTTATCACTCAGCAGGAACACACCGCTGTTATTCATCTTCCCGGCAAGGCACAGGAGCTTAAACCAGATCACAATAATCGAGTCCGCCTCCGGCAGGCTCTCAATCAACAGAATCTTCTCATCGTCGAAGATATCTGTCGTGATCTTAATCCATTTGATATCCGCCATGTTACTCTCCTCCCTAAATCTCCCTGATTCGTATTCCATACACGGAAAGCATCAGCTTCCGTTTGATGATATAATCTTTCGTCCGGAATCCCTTGGTGTCTTCTACGATCGTAAGGGTATCCCCGTCCGGCAGAATCGTCTTGTATACAAAATCCGCTATGTAGGCACATTCCCGCTCGACGCATCTTCCACGCCCCTTTCTGGTTGTGCTTTCCGGATGCTCATACTGCGCCGGGATCAGCACATATTTGACCTGCCGCCGGATATCCTTTATTTCTCCTGCTTTTTCGAGGAGCAGAAGCTCCTGGTACCGCGCCGCCTCCCGCTTCGAGTCGAACACGATGCCATTCACTTCCACTTTTCGGCTGCCGTATTTATTTCCGGCATATCTTTTCCACGCCATTTCGCACCTTCTCTCTAGTTGAATGGAAGTTCTTCGTCGATGCCATCCGGGAGGCTCATAAAGCCATCTGGGTCTGTCGCCTGCGGTGCCGATCCTTCGATGTTTCCACTTGCACCCTTACTCTCTGCAAACTCCTGTTCCTCAACCACTACATCCGTTGTATAGACCTTCTGACCTTCCCAATTGGTATAGCTGCCGGTCTGAATCCGGCCGGTAATTGCGATCTTCGTACCCTGGCGCAGGTATTTCTCTGCAAATTCTGCCGCTTTTCCGAATGCAACACAGCTGATGAAGTCTGCAGTCTGCTCCCCTTCCCTCTTAAATCTCCGATCAACTGCCAGACGATACCGTGCAACGGCGGTCTGGTTCTGATTCTGTGAATATCTCACTTCCGGGTCTGCACACAGACGGCCCATCAGAATTACTTTGTTCATACTATGTATCTATCCTTTCTATCTGCCCCGCGCAGTCATTTTCCGGCTGCACGGGTACCTTTTTTCTTAAGATGCTATTCCGTGGCGTTTAAAGCGCCTGTTACATACCTGGCACCGCGCCAGGATAATCCGTGATATCCATCTGCCCCGGAAGGTTTTCTTCCTGCGGCGGTGCATTTCTCGGAGCACTCTGCCGGTTCGGTGTTTTCTGCAGGCGGCGCATGGCTTTGTTGTACTGCTCCACGCTCAGATCACTGATTTTTCCGACCTTGAATGTATTGTTGATCTGCACCTCCTGCACGCCGGTTCTTGCCAACTCTCCTTGCAGTCTCCGCAGCATCTCACCGTTGATTCTGCTGGTTCGCATATCAGCCGCTGGTGTATTCTCTGTCTGCGGCGGGTTTCCGGCTGTCTGCAGACCATTTACCGTCTCCGCATCCGGATCTGCCATATCAGACGTTGGGATGCAGAATACCTGGAAGCACGCATATTTGTATGCAATCGCCATGGCCTTGTTGGTAGCCTTGTCCCCTGTATCCAATGCTTCTCCCACGAGTGTAGACCCAATGGAAGATCCGTCCTCTGCATAGAACGTAAACTTGATTGTGCAGGTAACATGATGCATCAGCGTTCCTTTTGCCGTCTGCAGTTTCTCTACCTCCCGTTCCAGAATATCCGGCACGATGACCACCTTATTTTTCGCCAGCGCCGGATGCAGGGCATTATACACATCATCGATGCTGCGGAACTTAAATCCCTGCTGTTTATTCATCTTATCTTTTCCAACCGCGCCAACATCCGCAATCACACCGGCAATCGAGCGATAGATCATCGGATATTTCTCTTTCTCTGCTTCTGCCATTATGCCTGTCTCCTTTCGAAATAGACGCCGAGGCTGTTAAATGCCATCTCCACCTGCTCCAGTTCATCCGGTGCAGCAATGATCTTATACCACATCGTAACTGTCTGCGGCTGTGGGAACGGAAGATCATCGCCGTCCTCTGCATCATCGAGGGAAAACGGTACTTCCGGCTCTGGTGTTTCCATTGCCGCAGCTTTCAACGCTTCTTCCGCCTTTTTCCGTTCTTCCTCTCTGGCCTTGGCGATTTCTTCGAGTTTCCGGCGCTCTTCCTCACGCGCTCTCTCGATCTCAGCCTGTCGGCGCTGCTCCTCTTCCTGCTGAATGCGGATGCGTTCCGTCTCCAATGCCCGCTTTTTGTTGTCCTCGTATGTATTAATCCGGGTAAGGGCGGCACCAAGATCACGGCTCTTCTGATAGATCTTCAACGCATCGTCCACAACATCTGACTGCGTGTTTCGGATAATGGCAACCTCAGAAGAAACCTTTTCAACCATCGCCAAAAGCTCTTTTTCGATCTGTTTCAGGCTGGTGGTGGCGTTATCCCACTTTTTCACGTAGATCTCTTTGAGCGGCAGGTACTCCGCCCACTCACCGGTGCAATCTGCATACATCGCCTCAACATCTGCATGACGTTTTCGGATGCGCTCTGCTTCCATCTCTTTCAGCTGGCTGTCGATCAGGCAGATCGGCTCGTCGATGATTTCCAGCAGCTCTTTCACCTTCTCCTCGAAGTCATTGTACGGTACCAGGCACTGCGCCTTGACCTCTTTCCGGCGCTTCTCCACCTCGTCTCTGGTCTTCCGGAGAGACGCAAGCTCCGCCTTGGCGACGCTCTTGGACTCCTCCGTGAATACCGCGCCCTGGTACTCCGCCATCTTTGCAGACAACTGTGCTTTCACATCATCAAAGTTACACCGGATCACCGCCGGTTCCTGACTGATCTTAATCTGCAGTTCCTTCATTCTCTTTCTCCTCCTACTTCTTCCATGGCTCTCCCATGATTCCGAGCAATACGCACAGCGTGTTTACAGCAACATCTCCTTCGCGGATCACCATATCGCGGATGATTTCCACGGTTCGCTGGTCCTTTGCTTTCTCCTCATAGTCATCCAACGGCACCAGGATCTTATCTTCATTCACCTTTCTTTTCTCCTTCTTTTTTGTTTTCTTCTACCCGCTGCAATCCCAAGATTGCCGCGATTGTATCAGCGTCTGGAATGTTTTCAGCTTCCATGTAACGGCGTACCGCTTCGATGTAGCAGGTTGCCGCATCTGCCGCGCTTTTCTCTGTGCTTACGTCAATACCAGCATATTCATACTTTTTCATTCTTCTGCCTCCTTGTCTTTAAAGTAATTCCATACGGTCCCCGCACTGAAGCCCATTTCGTCTGCAATCTTCTCATAGGACCATCCGGCCTCCCGAAGCGCCCTCATCTTGCCGGTATCCAGTTTCCTCTTACGGCCCTGTCCTGCAGGGCTCTTCGGGGGGGCGTTGGTTTTACCTCTTCTTTCGTTTCCGGCTCTTTCCGTGGCTGTTTCATGACCGCAAACACAGCCCCGGCTTCTGCAGCAGCACGGACTTCCTGCATAGTCATCCCGCTGATGGCCATCGGCTGCATGACGTAAATATCATCATGCATGCCATGCATCGTCAGATCCACAGCTTCGGTATATTCAACGATCTGCATCATTCTCCTCCTTCTTTCACCGATCCGCTCCGGATCCACGCCGCAAACACTGCGTCCCGGCGCTCTTCTTCCCGCTCTTCCTGCTCCTCGCGGCAGGCATCGACGTAATCGCCGATTTTCTTGCCAGCGAGCGCAAGAAGAAACATCCCTGCTCCCAGGGCGGCGCGGCCCCACAGATCCGAATCCACGCCGCCGATGTAAATCCATGTACCAACCGCGCCGATCGCCAGCGCCGTTTTATCTGATCTCTTCATTTCTGCGTCCTTTCATACCCCATCGACTCCACCGCGGCTTCCATCCGCTGGCGGACAATCTCTTTTACTTTCTCTTCTCCAAGTTCCTCTGCCGTATACTGCTGTCCTCCGATCGTGATCCGAGTAACAACCATGATTTCTTTCATAAGGCATCACCTCTTCCTTATCTCCTTATCGTATGCAACCCGGCTCCGTAATGATTTTCTATTGATTCGTAACCATTTTTGAGCTATTATGTAGTTGCAAATTTGTTTTTTGCTATGCGTCCCGCGGGAACTGGTCCTTCCTGTGGGACTTTTGCTAAAGACATCATTGACACGAAAGGATAAACAATACCATGCGCTTTTTAGCATTATTTCTTTTAGTTGTTGCATATAAATTTCTTACAAATTTAATGCATTATTTTAGAATCAAAAAACTACAAACATATTTTTCTGAATTTCTTGAGCATAAACGCAGCGATATGAATCTCTATCGTCAAGAAGTACTTTCCTTGTTTGAAAAAGCTCATGTCAAAGATATAAAAATCCCTGTATCCGAGCATATCGGAAATCGAAAAATTGTTTCGGGAAATGTAAGTACCTTCTCTATGTTTCCGAGCACACGAACCGAATTTTCTGTCACTGTATTAAACATGTTCGAAGAGGCAGAAGGCGTGTTCCGCAAAAATATGCTTGATAGTTTTAATCCGTTTTACTGGATTGATTTAATCGTTTTCCTTCCAAAATCATTACTGTCTTATATTGGAATATCCTCTGAAGTTACCGCTTACAAGATATGTAATGTCCTATTTACCTTCATCTGGTGGATACTCGGAATTCTTGTTGTTTATTTCAAACCCCAACTCCAAGATTTCGTTATCAAACTGGTGCGAAATCTTTAAAATGAATTTTGACAATATAACAAGCCCTTTTGCATTCCCAGTCTCTGCTATTTTCGCTTGTGAAGATAGCAGATTTTTTATTGCCTGTTCTCTTATAAATGAACCATAATTCATTTTCAAACAAATTCCTTTCTTTTGTGCTACAGAAGGCACTTCGCATCAACCTCAAGCGCCGCTGCGATGCGGACTAAATCACTTACTTTAATCAGTTTCCGTCCGTTAAGCATATCGCTCAGCCCGTGTGCGCTATATCCGGCCTTTTCAGAAACATGTACCTGCTTCAGCCCTTTTTCAGCGATGATCCGTGCAATGTTCTCAGCTACCGGACTGTTACACTCCGTTATCGTCATCGCTCATCCCTCCTACAAATTTATTCACGAAGTAGATCTGTGCCTTTCCGGTTGCCTTCGGCGTTCTGGTTACGATGTTGCAGCCATTTCCGTCAATGTGCGTACTCTCTTTGATCTCGAACAAGCCCATGTTCATCGACTTCTGCGTTGGCATGTTCCAGTCGGAACCTTTTCTTTTAATCAGGTATCCATGGTTTCGCAGATACTCGAACAATCTTTTCTGCCCGATATCCACGCCGTTCTGGCGCAGGAGCTTTGCGAGATCTCCGATCAGGATGGAACTGGTGCTTGCCTTCACCGCGTCCGCGAAGATTTCCTTCGGACGCATGCGCTCGACATCTTCCAGCAGACCGGCGTTGGTTTCTTTCAGCTTCTCGATCTTCTGATCTGCCATTTTCAGGGCGCGGGCGAAGATCTGCTCCGGGGTGTTCCAGGCTTTTTCTAGATCAATGAAGTATTGACGGTACTGCTTGCCTTTTTCGGATCGCTGGATCATGCAGATCTGTTTGGCCATGTCTACGGAAATCTGATAGTCCATAATATCTCTTTTGACCTCCCGATTTCCCTCTAATCGAACCTTCTCATTTTTGAGTAAGTTGAAATCAACCCCATTTTCAAATCCATATTCCGCCATTCTCGAGAACCAATCATTGAATCTCGTGTTGATTTCCAATGCTTCATGTAAATCTCTTGCTGATACTGTCGGCTGTTCTCCATCGTAATTAATAGGAATCAACATCTTTTCCATGTAACTCACCTTCTTTCTTTTTTCTGTCATCCTGTTTCTGGCTTACCATGGCTTCTCCCATACCCAAGAGATAACCCTTGTCAAAATCAGACATTTTAGGAATTGCCGTTGCGATGGTTTCCAGAATCTGTTTTTCTTTTTCTGACATCTCGTTTCACTTCCTTTCTTTGTTGGTATATTGCAATTATATGCTGGCTAATTTCATTTGTCAATAGTATTTTTGATATTTACCAACTTTTTGCGATTTACCAACTTTTTATATTGATTTTCTATTACTCCTGCGTTATAATCAAAATCAAGAAAAGAGGTGAACACTTAAATGTATAAACGTCTCAAAAAATTAAGGAACGAATTGGAAATGACTCAGCAAGAATTTGCTGATGTGTTAGGAACAGCACGAGGAAACATTAGTGCTTATGAAGTAGGAAAAAATGCACCCAGTGATGCCGTTATCTCTCTTATATGTAAAACAGACTTTCCCAAAGGAAGAGTCAATGAGACCTGGCTGCGCACCGGTGAAGGAGAAATGTTTATTGAAGCGTCCCGTGATGAACAGATCGCCGCTTTCGTCGGCGGCATTCTAAAAGATGAAGAAGACACTTTTAAGAAAAAGTTCATATCAATGCTGGCTGCGTTAGATGAATCCGACTGGGAATCCCTGCAGAAAATGGTTGAATTATTGCAAGAAAAAAAGGGCTGATTACCTCAGCCCCAAGATCGCTTTGACATACGTAAAGATCAGGATTAATCTCCTATCATCGGCATGATCAAGCATTTCAATTATAAGTTTCTTGTAATCATCCATAATATGTACCCTCCGATCTGGTATTATTATACTAGAACGTTTGTTCGATTTCAATATCTTTTCTCGAACAATTTGTTCTCTATATTAATATTACGGATCAAAAGGGTGAAAATTAGTAAATTTTGGAAATCGTCCGAAATCTCGGACACTTTTTGAAAATCACTTATAAGGGCTGTCATATAAATCGTGCATCCGCACTTGCAAGCCCTTAGCGATCTGCTCCAATGTATCCAATCGCGGTATGCTTCCATTGCACAGATCATTGAGCGTGGACTTCGGGATCCCGGTCAGAATTGATACCTGACGGAGCGAGAGGTTTTTCTTATAGATGATTTCTGCAATTAATATCTTCATGCAGACAGTATCTGTATGTTGAAAAAAATTATTCCGAAAACAGCCAAAACTATATAATTCGATTTGTTCTATCTTTGCAGCTGATGTAATTCGAGAATTATCAATACAAAGAATCGAGGTAAACGTATGGGGCTTTTCTCAAAACTTTTTTCAAAACAAATTTCATTTGAACCTAATTTTACATTGACCGAATACGAAAATTGGCTTGAATATCTTCATTTAGGCGGGAATGATAACGAATGGGCTAGGTTAAAGAGAGAACACAATTGGCATTTTAAATATGATCCAACAGATACGCATTTAAATTATGAAAAAGAAATGCGTCCTATATTTAATAAATATCTTTCTTTGTCCGAAAATATTGAAAGCCAATGGTCCAAATTATATAATTCTAAAAACTATCATAGTTTACTTGCAAAGAAAGTCGAAGCAAACTGTTATAAAGCACTTTCCTATTACGATCAGCTTTATAAAATAGACCTAAAATACAGCGAAGAACCATTAAAGACGAATCTCTTAAAAAAACTGGCTTTATTATACGAACGTCAAGGTGAATATGAAAAGTCTATTGAGATATGTAAAAGGGCCTTCACCTATGGCGTTGACGAGAGAAAGCGTATGACACGAATGATAAAAAAAGCTGGTCGAACGCCTACTGATGAAGAATTAAAGCTTATTAGCAAATCCGTATAGCTTAAATTCAAAAATAACATGTAATTTTTTGAATTTTTAAACGTATAATTATGGGGTATTTTATCCAAGTATACATCAAGAGGTGATGCCTATGATTTTGCTTCGTATGGAATAAAAATTAATATACACATTTAGGAGGACTTACCGAATGCCACAAAAGAACCCATGGTATTTAAGCACTTTATTTATCTGTCTACTTTTTGCTCTTTGGTATTTTTTTATTCCGCCTGTGATCGGAATTGTACTTCTTTGTGTTCGCACACACAAGGAAAAGCAAAAGGATCTTCAAATTGCCGAAATCTATGATCAAAATACTCGATTGTCAGAGAGCAATATTGCGCTTTCTACTGAGAACACCACATTAAAGCAAACGATTGAGAAAACAGGTATTACAGAATATTCTCAGGCTAAAGAAAAAATAGCTCAGCTCGAATCAGAAGGACAAGCCAAACTCGATAAACTCAACCAAGACATTCAAGATATTAATGCTTTGACCACCAATTTATGGTCCGAACTTGAAGAGCTGCAACAGCGTGATGATAAATTGAAAAAGTCTGTTTCTACTCAGGAACGAAAGCTTTCTCGGAGTAAAGAACTGTATAACAGTATGGATTATGCTTTAAATACATTCTTTACAACAGATGCTCCATATAGCACTTGCCGTTTAACAGAGCGTGACATTAACGACGCCGAATTAATTGCCCCATCAGTTATTTTGAAATTGCATTGTATGGATGTAAAAAGTTTGAAGAAGGCTTATCGCGAAAATGAAAAGCTCATCGAATCTTTAATGACGCAATATTCTGCACGATATACCACCAAAGCAAACAGATCCATTTACGAGCTTTTGACAATTTCCATTCAGTCAGAAGTACAAAATATTCTTTACACGCTCAAATACGATAAGCTCGATACCGCAATCGAAAGTATAAAGAAAATAACAGCGAAATATCTTAAGATTGCGGGCGAAGGAAATCAAGCCATTGCCGGAACCCTCACAAAATTTATTGGTGAAATGGAATATTTACTTATTAATTCCATCAAAATAGAATATAACTATTATGTAAAAAAAGAGCAGGCTAAACAAGAACAGTTGGCTCTTCGTGAGCAAATGAAGCAGGAAGCAGAAGAACGCAAAGCTCTTGAACAGGAAAAGAAACGGATTTTGAAAGAAGAAGAAAAATTCAATGGCGAAATTACCAAATTGCAGCATAGCTTAGAAGCTACATCTGATGATTCAGAGGTTGCAAAGCTGAAAGCCAGAATTCTCGAACTCCAGTCACAGCTTAGCGATGTCGTGGTAAAGAAAGAAGAGATCACTAATCTTCAGAATGGAAAAGCCGGTACCGTTTATATTATAAGCAACCTCGGCTCTTTTGGTGAAGATGTTTTCAAAGTCGGAATGACTCGTCGACTGGATCCAAATGACCGCATCAACGAGCTTGGAAACGCAAGTGTTCCATTCAAGTTCGATGTACATAGCTTCATTTTCTCACAAGATGCTGTCGCTCTGGAAAATAAAATGCATGAAATTTTGAATGACCGCCGTGTAAATAAAGTAAATATGCGCAAGGAATTTTTCAAAATTTCAATTGATGAATTGGAAAAAATTGTTGATGAGATTGAACCTACTGCCGAATTTAACCGAACCATGGTAGCAGACGAATTCAGACAATCTCTTTCCAGTGATTCTAATTATACAAGCACTTATTCTTCCGATGACGACGAAGAAGATTTAAACGAATAAAAGAAAACCGCCCCGGTGCGCCAACACCAGGACGGCTCAGTAACATTCCGAAGAATGATACCAGTTCGACAAAACATATTGTATCATCTTCGGAAACGTCAGACAAGCAGAACGTTTGTTTTGGCGTTTTTTCTTATATTCAAAATTGAAAACTTAAAGAAGGTGATATTATGTCAGCACTTAAAAATGGTGCTCTCTACATCCGCGTCAGCACCGCGGATCAGACCGAACTCTCTCCGGATGCGCAACAGCGTCTGCTTCTGGACTACGCAAAGAAAAACGGGATTGTCATCGCCAAAGAGTTTATCTTTGAGGAATCCGTCTCCGGCCGGCATGCGGACCGGCGGCCGAAGTTTCAGGAGATGATCGCCCTTGCAAAGCAGGACTCTCACCCGATCGACGTGATTCTGGTCTGGAAATACAGCCGTTTCGCGCGCAACCAGGAGGAATCCATTGTCTACAAGTCGCTCCTCAAAAAGAATAATATTGATGTAATCAGCATCTCCGAGCCGCTGATTGACGGCCCGTTCGGCACGCTGATCGAGCGTATTATTGAGTGGATGGACGAATACTACTCGATCCGTCTCTCCGGTGAGGTTATGCGCGGAATGAAGGAAAAGGCCCTGAAACATGGCTACCAGGCAACGCCCTCTCTTGGATACCGGGCCGTGGGCGGCGGCAAGCCGTTTGTGATTGACGAAGCGGAATATCAGATCGTCAAGTACATCATGGATCAGTACGATCTGGAAAATCACGATCCCACTGCGATCGCCCGGAGCTGTAACGAACTGGGATATCACACCAAACGCGGCAATCTCATGGAACGCCGGTCGGTGGAGCGGATTCTTCGGAATCCCTTTTATGCCGGCACTGTGATCTGGAACGGGATATCGTTCGAAGGTGCGCACGAAGCCAGGCTTGACCGGGAACGTTTCAACAACCGGATTAAACGCATGGACGCCCGACGGAGAACCCCGAAGAGCCGGAACCCGTCCGCCTGCAAGCACTGGCTGTCAGGGCTCTTAAAATGCCCCGTCTGCGGCGCTACCCTTACCGTAACGGCCGGAAATACCTCCTGTCCCTATTTCCAGTGCTGGAAGTATGCAAAGGGGCTTCACAAGGTTTCCAATTCGATCACCGTGGCAAAGGCAGAAAGAACCGTCTTCCGGTACTTCGATGAAATTCTTGCCGGTGCGGATTTTTCCTACACGGTACGGAACAAAACGCTGGACGTAGAAAAGGATGACACCGTTGCCCGCCTCCAACAGGCGCTGGATCACTTATCCATGCGGGAATCCCGGATTAAACTTGCTTTCGAAAATGGGATTGATACGCTGGAAGAATACGGTGCCAACAAAAAAAGGCTCGCCGAAGAACGGCAGAGCCTGCAGGAAGAACTGGACCGCGTGCTTACGCCCGCCGCCCCGCCGGAAACAATCTCAAAAGAAGATTTCCGGAAAGAGATAAAAAACATCAATGATATTCTGAAAAATCCAGAGGAACCAGCCGAGAAAAAAGGACTTCTGCTCCGCTCAATCGTGGATCGTATCGTCTATGAAAAGGCTTCCGGGACGATGTATTTCGACTTTTTCGTTTCCTGATTTTTGTTCCGAAATCCCGCAAACCCGCATAAACACTGGTTTTTTCCCTTATCATCTGGTATGGAACTCCGGGCCACCGTACTGACTCATGATAATTTGGGCGATTTTAGGGTTTGGTGTCGTGATGTTTACAGGATACTCGAGGCGTTTTTCATAATTCCACATCCGTCAGCACCCTCCTTTCCGGTTGACTTCCCACGGCCATGGCTGCATAACCCATTCGAAAGAACGGCTCATGCGGTCGTTGGCGGTATCGATCGTGAGCGGGTCGTACTGTTCGGCGTACTGTTTCAGTGCTTCTTTTCGAAGCTCCACTTTTTCCCGGAAAAAGGCAAGTGCATCTTCATCCTCCGGGTGGGTGTCGAGGTAAAGGTTCATTTCAACAACAGCAAAGCTGACCTGATCAATCCAGGCGAGCAGCTTTTCGCGGGATGGCATCTGCGGCATCATAGGCACTGTCCTCCTCCCTTTCCACAGAATGGTTTACAGAGTTCCGGGAATAAGGTTCCATTTTTTAATGCAGCGGAAAGATCATAGATCTGTTCAAACCGCTGCATCGGAACGTACGCCATTGCAGGTATCATATGATCTACATGCTGCATTTTCCGCGGGAAATTCCTTGGTTCCATCTTCAGTTCCATATTGTTTGAAGCGGCGCGGCGGTTCTGCATATTGTTCGCACCGCAGCAGCCGCGATTCATACGGGATGAATCCATACCATGTTCCTCTTTCATTTTCTGTTCTTTATAGAGTATGAAGAAAATAAGAAAGTGTCAAAAAAGGCAGCGGTTTCTCTTCCGCTGCCTTTCTGTCATACTAATGAAATTTTCATCAAAACTGCATCTCATACAAATGCGCATAAATCCCGCCTTTCGCGAGCAGTTCCTTATGTGTGCCTTCCTCCGCAATTCCATTCTCCGTCAGCACCAGAATCCGCTTTGCATTCCGGATTGTGGACAGCCGGTGCGCAATCACGAAGGTTGTCCTGTCTTTCGCCAGAAGTTCCAAAGATTTCTGGACGACTTTTTCGCTTTCGTTGTCGAGCGCTGAGGTTGCCTCGTCGAAAATCAGGATCGGCGGGTTTTTGAGGAATACGCGGGCGATGGAAAGCCGTTGTTTCTGGCCACCGGAAAGTTTTACGCCGCGCTGGCCGATATCGGTGTCGTAGCCGTCTGCCAGCTCCATGATAAATTCATGTGCATTGGCCGCTTTCGCTGCGCGGATGACCTCCTCGTCGGTCGCATCCGGTCTGCCATAGCGGATGTTGTCGATGATCGTTCCCGCAAACAGGTACACATCCTGCTGCACAATACCGATTTCATCGCGCAGATCCTTCAATTTCACATCGCGGATATCCTTTCCATCCAGTAGAATCCTTCCTTCTGTCACATCGTAAAAACGCGGAATCAGAGAACAGAGCGTCGTCTTTCCGGCGCCAGAGCTTCCCACCAGCGCTACATAGTCTCCTGCCGGGACATGCAGATTCACATTGCTTAACACATTTTCCTTCGACTCCTCATAATGAAACGAAACGTTTTCAAAGGTTACTTCACCCTGCACATTCTTCAGTGGCAACGCATCCTGCTTGTCCTGGATGTCCGGTGCGATGCTCATAATTTCCAGGAAACGTTCATAACCGGAATAACCATTCTGGAACTGTTCCGTAAAGTTCACCAGCTTTTTCACCGGATCTGTACAGTTGTTAATATACAGAAGAAATGTAACCAGATCCGCCGCCCCAAGCTTACCACCTGTCATCAGCAATGCGCCGACAATCAGCGAAATAACGGTAATCAGCGTCGAAAAGGCTCCCATTCCCGAATTGTAAATTCCCATATAGCGGTAGCTGACCTTCTTCGAATCGACAAAACGGTCATTTCCCGCATTGAACTTACGCATCTCTTCTGTTTCATTTCCAAACGATTTGACAACACGGATCCCCGAAAGGCTGTCCTCAATCTGGCTGTTGATATCCGCAATTCTACGGCGGTTTTCCTTGAATGCACTCTTCATGCGGCTGTTCATCACTAACGCAAACAGCAGCATCACCACAATAACCACAAGCGGCACACATGCCAGCATCGGATTTACCACAAACAGAATAATCATCGCGCCGATCAGTTTGATAAACGAAATGACAATATCCTCCGGCCCATGATGTAAAAGCTCGCTGATATCGAACAGATCGCTTGTGATGCGCGACAACAGATGGCCGACCTTCTGGTTATCGAAAAAAGCAAACGAAAGCTTCTGATAATGGCCGAAGATCTCGTTCCGCATATCATGCTCAATCCGCGCCCCCATCACATGGCCGTAATAGGCAATATAAAAGTTACAGTACATTTCAACCAGAACCATAGCAATCATCAGAATACCGAGGCGGATAATCTCACCCGTTGCCTGCTCCAGCGGCTTTTCCACAACCGTACTCGTAATATACCGTACAATCAGTGGAATCACCAGTGTAATGGCTGCTCCAAGCATTGCAAAAAACATGTCGGTAAAAAACAATCCCTTATATGGAATGTAATACCGCGCCAGCTGGCGGATTCTTCCCTTCTCTTTTCCGATTTCTTTTTCTTTACTCATCCTGTCCTCCCTTTCCGTTGGAAACCATTTTGTAATCTTTTCGGAACTCAGACGGTGATACGCCGCATGCCGTTTTAAATGATTTCATGAAATGCTTATCATTTTCAAATCCAACCTGTTTGGCGATTTCCGTAATTTTATCTTCTGTTTGAATCAGCAGACGCTTTGCCTCCGCAATGCGGATCTCCTTCAGATAGTTCACAAAATTCACACCGGTATGTTCTTTAAACGCTGCTGAAAACAGCGAATAATTCATGCAAATATGGTTAGATACCATCGCCATATTCAGATCTTTTGCATAATTTTCCCGAATATATGAAATTGCCTCTTCCATTTTTTCTTTTCCGGCCGTCTGACTTTTCAGGCTTTCCCTGTAAACGTGTATCCATTCTTCAAACGCATCCAGAAACAGATCTGCATCACGGTACTGCAGAGGACGCGGACATTTTTCCTGTTTTTCCGGCACGCGGTAAAAAAGATCCAGTTCTTTGCAGATTGCTTCCGTCACTGTCAGAAGCTGATAGGGGGAGACCCTCTGATGCGCCGCCTCAAAATACCAGTTCCGCATTTTTCGCAGCACAGTATCTGCCCGGTCCGTTGGCACCTGCAGAATAAATTTTTCCTGAAACTGTGCCAGCTCCGGCTTTTCCTCAAAACATTTTTTCTGATATTCTTCCACAGGATTTTTCTGTATAAATGCCATTTCCCGGGCCAGCAGTGCTTCTTGGTATGCCTCTGGAATTTCCATCACAGAACGATGTTCTTTTCCCACTCCGAGACAAAATCTCTCATCTTTTTCTTTCATGATCCGCTCTGCCTCCGGTTCCGGCAGAAGATACAGAACTCCTCCTTCTACGCCTTCCAGCAGAATTCCGCTGCATTTCGAAAACCGTTCCCCATTTGCCTTGCTGGTCAGCAGGATCCGGAAGCTGTCGTTTCCGATGTATCGCCGGATCCTGCTTTCCATATCCATCCATTCTTTTTCTTCGGCCATTTCTGCATTCATCATCAGATAACGGAGCTGATTTAAAAAGCACCGTTCTTCCTCTTCTTCCGTTTCCCGGGTCTCTGAAAGCTCTCGTTCCAGATTTTCCAGAAGCTGTTCTATCGTCTCCCGCTTGATCGGTTTTAAAATATAGTCCCGAACTCCATGTTTCATCATTTCAACCGCATAGGAAAATTCATCATAGCCGCTTAAAACAATAACAACAGGTTTCTGTGATAACTCCTCCATTTTGTTGACCAGTGTCAGACCATCCATTTTGGGCATACGGATATCAGTGAACATGACGTCCACCCTCTGTTTTCTCAAAATCTCCAATGCCTCTTCTCCGTTTCGACACTCCAGAATCTCCTCCACCGGCACGCTGCTTCGCCGGATCATCGCCACGATTCCCTGTCGAATTAATTTTTCATCTTCTACAACCAGCAGTGTATTCATTTTCTTTTTCTTCCTCTTTCTCGTCACCCTCTTGATCCATCAGAGAATATTTCCCCCTCGTGATGGGAAGATGAATACTCACCTTCGTATAGCAATGCTCTTTTGTATAGACCGACAGCCCATACTCTGTTCCAAATTGAATGTGGATTCTGTCCTGTACATTCCGAAGCCCGATTCCATGTTTCGGCTGTGTATCTGAATTCAGGCGCATCCTTAGTTTACGTCTCAGAATTGCAAGCTGCTTTTCTGACATGCCTGTTCCGGAATCTGTGATTTCAATCTCAAAGCTCTTTTCATGCTCTATTCCTTTGATTTCAATGACGGCGTCTGCATCCAGCTCCTCAATTCCATGTGTGATTGCATTTTCCACAATCGGCTGAAGAGACATCTTGGGGATATCCTGCCGATACAAATTTTCCGGCATCTGAACGGACAGTGTTATTGTGAAATCATACCGCAGATTCATCAGTTCCACATAGTTCTGAATATAATTCATCTCATCCTGAACGGTTACCAGGAATTTATTCCAGCGCATATTGTAGTGCAGCATTTCACCAAGTGCTGTCACTGCATCGGAAATCGTATATTCTTCATCAATCTCAGCCATCATCTTGATGGATTCCAGAACATTATAAATAAAATGAGCGTTAATCTGGTTCTGCATTGCCCGGATTGCCGTATCTTTCAGCGCTGCCTCCCTTTTGATGCTTTCCTCGTTCTGTTTCTGAATTCTCTCCAGCATTCCGTTGATACCATAGCTCATTTCCCGCATCTCTTCTGCGCTGTAACAAACCTTTATCTTTGTTGTTCCATTGTCAATCTGACGCATCTCGCACAGGACGTCATAAAACTCCTTCAGCAGGCCACGCACAATCAGATTGACCACCACAATAAGAAGCAGCCCGAAGCCGGCAAATTCAAGCAGCATTCTCTGCTGCTGTTTGATCATGTTTCCGGTTGCATCATCCAAATTGGTCAGTGTTACAAACATTCCATTGAGTTTATCGACTTTCCGAAGCACAATTGCAACGTTTTTCCGGTCAATCACCGCACTCTGCTGACTCTCTTTTCTGTCACGGATTCCTGCCCGGAACAGAATCAACCCCCGATAGGACTGCCATTTGCAGGCTGCCGCTGTCTTCCCGCAATCATATAAATTCCAATTTTCATCAACAAAGCAGGCCCAGCTGCTGTCACCGGATCGATAAATTTCGGGAAATATGTCTGCCATACGCATGGATACCTCGATCACGCCAAGCCTTCCTCCGCTTTGATCCCGCAGTTCCCGTACATAAGTCATCAAATGGGAACCTTCTTTTTTTGTACCGGAGATAATATTTTTTTCCTGTATGTCAAAAAACCACTGTCCACCGCCCTGATAGCTTCGGTACCAGGAACAGTTTTTCATCTTTTCCTTCTGATACAGGATCGGCTGCTGCTCCAGAAAACCATCTGCCATGGCAAAAATATGGATCTGGTACAGATCCGGCATTGCCTCCTGCATTTTATCGATTATGCTGATGCTGTTGTTCCGAAATTGCTGATAATAGCTCTCAGAGATCTCCTCTCCCCTCCTGAGATGAAGAAGATATTTTTCCAGTGGTTCATACTCCTGCAGCGTATCTACAACCATTGAGCAGGCATTCGCTTTTGCATTCACCTCCGCACAGGTAAGATCTGTTGCCGTTACTGCTTCATTTACCCCATGATCTATGGCATTCTTTTTGATACTCCTAAACCCAAAGCACATCATGCCAAAAAGTGGAATAAAAATAAAGATCAACGTTGTTACGGTAAATTTTTGGTTCAGTTTCAGTCCGCGAAACCAGTTTCCCATTTTTCATCCCCCAGTTTTCTTTTCGGTTCTGTAACTTTACTAATTTTACCAGTTTTCTCTTCAAAAAGCAATTTTTTCAGAAAAATTATTGACAAAAAGAGAAGACGGTACACTTTTTTTCCGTGTACCGTCTCTCTTTTCGCAAGACTCATATATGACGCAAAGCATGGTTCTAGGGAAACAGCTTTCGTACCATTGTTATACTGTTGTCAGATCCCACGGTTCATAAATCTTCGGAACATCGCTGATCAGACGTTTGGTATACGCTGCTGTCGGGTGAAGAATTACTTCTTCTGCCGGTCCCGATTCTACAAATTTTCCATGCTCCATAATATAAACATTATCGGATACATAGTAAGCAAGACCAATATCGTGGGTAATGAAGATAATCGTCATATTGATCTCATCACGCAGCTTCAGCAGCATATCCAGGATCGTTGCACGTGAGCAGGCATCAATCATGGACGTCGGCTCATCGGCAAGCAGAATCTTTGGTTTCAGAAGGAAAATACGTGCAATCATCAGTCGCTGCATCTGGCCTCCTGACAGCTCAAATGGATATTTGTTTGTCAGTTCTGCGTATTTTAAGTTTACAAAGCTGCAGGCCTCTGTCATCAGACGTTCTTTTTCTTCTTTCGGCAGATTCTTGTCACCGCGCATATTAATGCAATCCAGCAGAACAGAATCTACACGTTTAAACATATTGTAGGAAGCAAACGGATCCTGGAAAATCGCCTGAATTCCCTTCCAGTACTCTTTTTTCTTCTTTCCGTTCGAGATGTCTCTTGGTTTACCCTGGAAATCAATTTCACCTTCCGTTACGCTGATCAGCCCGAGCAACATCTTCGAAAGGGTTGTTTTTCCGGATCCGGATTCTCCTACGATAGAAACAAATTCACCTTCATGAAAATCGAAATCAACATGGTCTACAGCGACCGTTTTTGCATCGCCAAAGCCAAACACTTTCGTTACGCCTCTTCCGGAGAGGCATGGTTTTAATTCTTTACCATCACGCATTTGCATACACCTCCCGAACCTTTCTCTCAGACATCAGGCAGCGGTACTCTCTTCCGTTCGGCAGTTCGATGACCTCTGGTTTCATACCGCGGCAGGTTGGCTGTGCATAAGGACAGCGGTCTGCGAAACGGCAGCCCTCCGGCGGATGCTTCAGGTTTGGCGGAGTTCCCGGAATTGCAGTCAGCTTCTGTTCTCTTACACCTTCCTCCGGAACGATGATCGATCCCATCAGACCTTTGGAATATGGATGCAACGGATCGAATACCATTTCTTTTGCGGTACCTTTTTCTACAATCTGTCCAGCATACATAACCATAATATCATCGGTTACGTTGTAAAGAAGCGGCAGCTCGTGTGTGATGAAGATCATGGATTTGATAAATCCTTTTTCCATCAGATCACGCATCATTTTAATAACCATTTTCTGGGAAGTTACATCCAGCGCGGACGATGGCTCATCGGCGATCAGTACCTTCGGAGAAAGAATGGTCGAAATTGCGATAACGGTTCTCTGTTTCATACCTCCGGAAAGCTCAACCGCATGCTTCTGCAGTACCTCCTCCGGCAGGCCTAAGATCTGAAAACGTTCTTTTGCCAGATCATAAATATCCTTTCTCGGCATTTTCGGATCATGCGCATGAATAACGTCTTCTACAAATCGGATGATTTTCTGTGTCGGGTTCAGAGCATTCATTGCTGCCTGCGGAATGTAGGCGATCTCATTGCCCAGAATATTTTTCCGGACATCGTCTGGTTTCATTCCGGAAATTTTTCTTCCATCTACGATAATATCGCCGCTGATGTAGTGAAGCGGTGCGAAATAATAGCCCATCAGGGACAGTGCCAGCGTCGATTTACCACAGCCGGACTCACCTGCTACACCGAGGGATTTTCCCTCCTCAATCTTCAGGGAGACTCCGTCTACGGCGTATACATCTTCATGAAAACGAGTTACATATTTCGTTTTCAGATTGTTTACTTCCAGCATTACTTTTCCCATAGCTGCCTCCTTAGTCTCTTAACTGCGGGTTGAATACCTGGTCAAGACCGGTGTTCATCAGGTTAAGAGAGAATGAAATAAGTGCGATTACAAGAATGACCGGGAAATATGCCCACCATGCACCGTTTAAGTGTGCATTGTACTGGGTTGCCCATTGCATCATAAGACCAAGTGTTGCAGTCTTTGTGGTTGCCGGTCCAAGTCCGATCATAGAAAGCTGTGCCTCTGCCAGAATTCCGGAGGAAATCTGGAGAATGAAGGCCATAACAACGTAGGATGCAACGTACGGAAGGATGTCGGTAAGGACAATCCGCAGCATGCTGTGGCCGGACAGTTTGGAAAGGTTTACATGGTCACGGTTTCGAAGAGAAATAACCTGGGAACGTACGGAACGTGTTGTCCACGGCCATGCGGTAATTCCGATCAGGAGTGCCACCATCATGATTCCCCTCTGAGACTCACCTACGCTGTAGGAGATGAGGATCAAGAGAACGAAGGATGGGATAACGGTGAACAAGTTGGTAAAGAACAGAATCAGGTTGTCCACAAAACCTCCAAGGTAACCTGCAAGAAGTCCGAGGAACAGTCCGATCACGGTTGCAATGATTCCCGCAACCAGACCAATTTTCAGGGATGAACCTGTTGCAGAGATCAGCTCAGTCAAAACATCACGACCAAAGTTATCTGTACCAAGAACAAAGTTCTGACGGTTAATGACATCTTTTTCATTGATGTACTGCTTGCTGTCGATGCTCTGAACCTCTTCCAGCTCACCGGTCTCTTCATTTTTCTCGGCAATAATGGTTGGAACATCCTCTAAAATACCGTCGATCTCTTTGTCAAGACGCTGATATTTTTTCTTTTTTGCTGCGATAAGGCCTTTCTGTTCTGCATTTGGGTCATATTTTTCCTCCCAGAGAGCAATCAGACCTTCTGCATCGGTAACATCGATTTCACTGGCATCTACACCGCCGTATTTTTCCAGCCATTCTGCCATCATAGAACGGTTGTCCATTGTCAGTTTGCTTTCAACGATGGATGCGGTTGCATCAACATTCATCTTATACGTTTTGCCGGAATTTACGGTGTCCTGAATCGAAAGATAGGTACCCGGTTTGAAAAAGTTTCCGTTTCCGATCATTGCCAGCGGATCTTTTGCCACAACAAGCGGATAGATGATAATAGTCAGGAGAATTGCCAAGAAGATTACAAATCCTGTCACGAATTTTCCTGAATGAAAAATCTGTTTGATTGTATTTTTCATAGCGTATTCTCCTTTCTAATCCTGCTGGGATGCTTTGACACGTGGGTCAATGACTGCATACAGAAGTTCAACAAGCAGGTTGGCCAGCAGAACCATGATAGTAATGATTAACGTACAGGCAGAAAGCAGCGGATAATCCTGGCCGGTAACTGCTGAGAGCATCGTTGTTCCAAGTCCCGGATAACTGAATACCATCTCAGCTACCAGGTTACCGCCTATCATGGTACCAAGGGACATTGCAAGACCGGTGATCTGCGGAAGCATTGCGTTACGGAACACATATTTCACAATCGTATGATCCTTGATTCCAAGGAAACGACTGTATTTTACATAGTCGGCATTCAATTCATAAATTGACATTGAACGCATACCAATAGCCTGGCCGCCGATCGTGATGATTACGATAGACCAGAACGGCAACTGGTAATGTGAAAGCACAGATTTCATAAAAGCAAGGCTCATATGCGGAATCATACTGCTCGCATAGCCGCCTGCTGCAGGTGCAATATGTAATTTCAGTGAGAAAACAAATAAAAGTACGGTTGCCATACCAAAGGCAGGTACGTTACTGATAAACAGGAATGCCGGAAGGATTGCCTTGTCGAAAACACCTTTCATGTAAGCTGCAATTGCACCAAGCAGGTTACCAAGAATCCATCCAACAATAATGGCCGGAAGCTGTAAACATATGGTCCACAGAACCGAACTGGAAATAATATCGGATACGGTACGCGGATACTGGCTGAAAGAAATGCCGAAATCACCGCGAAGTGCATTTTTTACCCAGGTAAAAAACTGGACATACATTGGTTTGTTAATACCAAATTTCGCTGCATAGTCTTCATATACTTTCTGAATTGCAGTCGCATCGGTCATACCTTCTACCGATTTGGACGCAATAGTTGAAACCGGATCGCCCGGCATCAGACGCGGAAGAATGAAGTTCAGCAGCACTGCAAAGACTAACGTCAAAAGATACCACATGATCTTCTGCGTATAATACTTTTTCATTCCTTTCATAGAGGAACCCTCCTTCTGATTTTGTAAAAGCGGCCGGAGCACCCCGGCTCCGGCCGCCTCTGTTACAATTCAGTGTGTGCTTTCTTTCTGTTTGGCAAATCAGCCGTCAATCAGTTCCAGATTGTACAGTGCTGCTACGCCATAACCATCGGTGCAGTCCATCGGAGGAACATTGGTTCCATCGTCTTTCTGCGGATAGTTGGTCCATACGGACTCGTTTACTTCGTGGAATACCTGCGGTCTGTACATCAGCGGTACACACGGGCAATCTTCCAGCATAATCTTGGAAAGTTCTGTATAGTAATCTTTCAGTTTTGCATCATCGGTCTCATGAGGAATTGCTGCAAGGATTTCATCTACACGGTCGTTCTGATAATGACCGAAGTTACCACTGAAGTTAACCTCAAGATCGTTGTAATCAGAGCTCATGAAGAAACGGCATCTCATGTACGGGTTGGCAACCGATGTACCAGGGCCGGACTGCATGGTGATTTCGAAGTTTCCGGTACTGTAATCCGTGCTGTAGTTTGCTGCTTCCGGGAAGTAGGTCTCAATGTTGATACCAATATTCTTTCCTGCTGCTGCTACGATTTCAAGGGTTGCATTCCAGTCAGACCATCCTGTCGGGCACTCAGCCTTATAGGAAAGGTTCTTTCCGTTGTACTCACGGATTCCGTCTCCGTCGGTGTCTACGATTCCGGCATCGTCCAGAAGCTTCTTAGCACCTTCTACATCGGCATTGGACCACTGATACTCTTTTAAGGCATCCTGATCCACCATAGCCTGCTCAGCATCGGTCGGGTTCATGACAGAACGCGGAACATCTGCGAAGGTAGGAGACTGTCCGGACATTGCTGAAGAAATAACCTGATCGTAGTCAACTGCCATAGCGATTGCCTTACGAACAGCTACCTGATCCAGTCCTTCTACTTCTGTATTAAAGAACAGGGTAGGCATTGTCATACACAGCTGATACGGTGCTTCATCAACATAGGTAGAAATCGGAAGATCCTGCTCTAACCACAATTTCTGAAGGTCTGTGATGAATATCTGTGCCACATCAATATCACCATTCTGGAATGCGGTGGTAGCTGCTGCGTTATCTTTAAAGATCGGGTGAGAAATATATTTCGGAACCGGAAGCTTACCCCACATGGAATCTGCCTGTCCCCAATAATTATCATCGCGGATCAGAACTACGTTCTGGTCATTGTCAAAGTATTTTTTGTACGGTCCGGAAGTTACCAGATCGTCCATCTTATCCATTTTAATTGCTTCAGCATCGTTGTTGTTTCTGTCAGCTACGGTCTTCAGATAGTTTTCCTGCATGATATAAAGCATTGGAAGATATCTTTCCGCAAGAACCGGGTTAACTGCTTCGCCGGAGTCATCGGTTGTCAGTTTGAAGACTACGGTACTGTCATCCTGTGCAACAACATCTGCAATGTAGCTCTTCATTTCAGCGCCGGTAGAAGAATTGTAATCTACATGTGCATGATAGGTAGCTGCTACATCTTTTGCAGTAACCGGTGTGCCGTCATTCCATTTTGCGTCAGCTTTGATTTTCACTGTGATCTCGGTACGATTGTCGTTCCACACTGGATCTCCGTCTGCAAGCAACGGATACATTTTTGCATCCAGCGGATTCCACATATAAAGAGTTTCATAAACAAGTACACGTGAAGCATCGCCCTGTGCTATAACCATTGCATTGTTTGAGTTTGCGGACATTGGGTTGTAATCGTTGACGGTACCCCACTGCTGTCCTGCGAAGTAAAGAGTTTCATTTCTTGGAAGCTCTCCTACCACATCATCTGAACCTGTGGTATCTTCGCTGGAAGCATCTGCTGTGCTGGAAGATGCTGCTGTGGTATCGCTTGATGCATCTGCTGTTCCGCTGGAGGATGCTGTTGCTCCTCCGCTTGAACTAGTGCTTGTGCTTCCGCTGTCTCCACATCCGGCAAGCATCGTTCCTGCCATTGTCACTGTCATTAACAGTGCAAGGACTTTCATGTTACGCTTTTTCATACTTTTTACCTCCTTAAGGTTTTCGTTCTTGCTTGATGAATTCATTATACACAAAGACTGTTAGAAAAACAGTGTCTATTTTTTGTTTTTGGTGTTCTTTTTTTGTTTTATGTTGGTTAAATTGCTCATTTTACTCTTTTTAACTCCCTTTGTTCTGCTCATTTTTCACATATCCATTTTCGCAACATCTGCACTATTTCGTCATTATGATTATTTGTGCTATTTTTCCGTCTTTTCCGACATTTTTCCGTTCGCTTTTTCCATCTCTTTGTGCTATGATGAATATCGTATCAATTTCAGGAGGTTTTTTCTATTATGAATACTGTTTCTCATAAGTACCGACAGTCAGCGCTTCTGCTTCTGACCGCTGCGATCTGGGGTTCTGCCTTTGTCGCACAGCAGACCGGTATGGATTATGTCGGACCTTTTACGTTCAACGCGGCACGAAACCTGCTCGGCGGACTTACGCTTCTTCCGCTGATTGTCTTTTTCTCCTCGCGTAAAAAGCGAACCCTACCGCCGGATGCTTCGTCAGAAAATGGCACACAGCCAAAAACGCTCTGGGCGGGCGGTATTCTCTGCGGCATCGCACTGTTTGTCGCCTCAACTCTGCAGCAGATCGGCATCCAGTACACAACCGTCGGAAAGGCCGGTTTTATCACCGCACTTTACATCGTACTTGTTCCGGTCTGCGGTTTTTTTCTCCGAAAGCGTGTACAGCCGAAGGTCTGGCTCGCAGTTCTTATTGCCGTCGCTGGTCTCTATCTGCTCTGTATGACAGACGGCTCCTTCTCTTTGCAGAAGGGAGATTTTCTTGTGCTTGCCTGCGCGCTCGGATTTACCGTACATATTCTGGTTATTGATCATTTTTCTCCGCTTGTCAGCGGCATCAAAATGTCCTGCATTCAGTTTTTTACCTGTTCGATCCTGTCCGCTGTCTGTATGGTTCTCTTTGAAACCGTAAACTTCTCCGATCTTCTGCACGCCTGGATGCCGATTCTCTATGCCGGAATTCTCTCTTCAGGTGTTGGCTATACCCTGCAGATCATCGGGCAGAAAGGATTAAATCCTGCCACAGCTTCTCTGCTTATGAGCCTGGAATCCGTTTTTTCTGTTCTTGCCGGTTGGATTCTCCTTCATCAGGCTCTCTCCGCTCGCGAGCTCTCCGGCTGTATTCTGATGTTTGCAGCGATCGTGCTGGTACAGCTTCCGAACTTTCACAAAGCCAATGCTGTTTCCTGATGTTATTCCTTTTTCAGTGTAAGAAAGATTTCTGTTTTGCGAGCTTCTTTCTTACGGCAGCTTGCTTTGATGACATAATTCCCCTCCGCCGCAGCGTGATCCTGTCCGGAGGGCTTTTTTACGCCATCCGAAAATTTAACCGAATCAAGTAAGTCCCCGGCTTCCATTGCGAATATCCGCCTGCCTAACATTTTTATAGCATAAAAATACAAAATTCTGCATATTGATTGCAGGATTTTTTAATTCGTGCTACACTGTTTTTATTGTACCAATAAGCACTTATTTTTATTAGGAGGTTCTGTCATGCCCGTTTTTGATTTCAGCAATTCCCCGGAAAAAACAAAAGTTTCCGAATGTACGTATACTGTTTTCCGCACAAACGCACCGTTTACTTCTCCGGATCAGCCGATCCTAATTCTGGATACAAAAGAGAAGGCTTTCCCGCATCATCCCTGCGGTATTTTCACAAACCCATCCAAACGGACCTCGTTTGAATTTAAAGATGAAGAAGAATCCTTCATTGCCGACATTCTTCAGATCGATGCCCGTTTTGTCAGCCTTTTAAAATGGCTCGGTGAAAACCATATCAATGTCCGCCTTTCCGGTACACAAACATCCGACGGTTATGCAGTTTACAAAATCCGCGAGATCGCTTTCGGTGGCGGCGCAAAGCTTTCGGCTGAGGATGGATTTTTACAGTTTATGATTGAGCGTCTCCTCGCCAGCAATGCACCGGAAGAAGAAGTTGAGGATGAGGATCAGGAGGAAACCGGTGACAGCATGAAGCTCACCAGCATCCAATCCATCACTGATTTTATGAACTGTGCCGGAAGAACGCTGCCGGACAATATCCGCCTTTGGGCTCGTCGAAACCTCGCTGTTGCCCGTTCCCACGAAGTCTCTCCCGAAGAACGTCGTCACGCACAGCGCGCCCTCTCCATGATGATGAATATTCAATGGAAAAGCAACTATTTTGAAGCCATTGATCCAGTGGAAGCACGCCGGATCCTCGATGAAGAACTGTATGGCATGGAACGCGTGAAGCAGAGAATTATCGAAACCATCATTCAGATTAACCGGACTCATACGCTGCCGGCCTATGGTCTGTTACTGATCGGTCCTGCCGGAACCGGAAAATCGCAGATTGCTTATGCCGTTGCGCGTATCTTAAAACTGCCGTGGACAACACTCGATATGAGTTCAATCAATGACCCGGAACAGCTGACCGGAAGCTCCCGCATTTACGCAAACGCAAAACCGGGAATCATCATGGATGCTTTTTCCATGGCCGGCGAATCCAACCTCGTCTTTATCATCAACGAACTCGACAAGGCTGCCTCCGGCAAGGGTAATGGAAACCCGGCAGATGTTCTGCTGACCCTTCTTGATAATCTTGGTTTTACCGATAACTATATCGAATGTATGATCCCGACCGTCGGTGTATACCCGATTGCAACCGCAAACGACAAGGACCAGATCAGTGCTCCGCTGATGTCCCGCTTCGCTGTGATTGAAATTCCGGATTACACACCGGAAGAAAAGAAAATCATTTTCTCCCGCTATGCACTTCCAAAGGTGTTAAAACGTATCGGTATGAAAGAAAAGGAATGCATTCTGACACCGGAAGGACTCGATGCCGTAATCTCCTGCCACGAAAACACAAGCGGTATTCGTGATCTTGAGCAGGCTGCTGAGCATATCGCAGCAAATGCGTTATATCAGATAGAAGTCAACCATGTTTCCTCTGTTACCTTTGATGCAGAAATGGTACGTGAACTGCTCTTGTCCTGCTGATCTGCCTTATTTTCTATTTTGAAGGCGTATCAGGGTACGGCGAAAACCAGTGACGCAACAATTCACGCTCTGTGGTGCTGAAATTTTTTGTATTATTTTAGAGTGTGCTGTAAAATAGTTTCCTGTCCCATCAGTCTGTACTTTCGGGCAGGGAACTATTTTATTTCTCCAGATATTTTCATAAAAGAAAGCCCCTGACACTTTCATGTCAGGGGCTTCCTTTCGATCAATTCAGAAAATTTATTTCTGCGGGCCGGCGGAAACAAGTGCTTTACCAGCAGCGTTTCCTTCATATTTTGCAAAGTTCTTGATGAATCTTTCAGCCAGATCCAGTGCTTTGGTCTCCCACTCGGAAGCATCAGCATAGGTATCACGAGGATCCAGGATAGCCGGATCAACGCCCGGAAGTTCAGTCGGAACTTCGAAGTTGAAGTACGGAATAGTCTTCGTCGGAGCTTCGTTGATAGCACCGCTTAAGATTGCATCGATGATTCCACGGGTATCACGGATGGAGATACGTTTTCCGGTTCCGTTCCAGCCTGTGTTAACCAGGTATGCTTTTGCTCCGCTCTTCTCCATTTTCTTAACAAGCTCTTCTGCATATTTGGTTGGGTGCAGCTCCAGGAATGCCTGGCCGAAGCATGCAGAGAAGGTAGGAGTCGGCTCGGTAATTCCGCGCTCGGTTCCTGCAAGTTTTGCAGTAAATCCGGACAGGAAGTAGTACTGAGTCTGCTCTGGTGTCAGAACAGATACTGGCGGAAGTACGCCGAATGCATCTGCGGACAGGAAGATAACATTCTTAGCTGCCGGTGCAGAAGAAATCGGGCGAACGATGTTCTCAATGTGGTTGATCGGATAAGATACACGAGTATTCTCGGTTACGCTCTTATCATTGAAGTCGATCTTGCCTGCTGCATCAACGGTAACGTTCTCAAGCAGAGCGTCACGTCTGATTGCATTGTAGATGTCCGGCTCAGACTCTTTGTCCAGGTTGATGACTTTTGCATAGCAGCCGCCCTCGAAGTTGAATACTCCGTTGTCGTCCCAGCCGTGCTCATCATCACCGATCAGAAGACGTTTCGGGTCTGTGGAAAGAGTTGTTTTTCCTGTTCCGGAAAGTCCGAAGAAGATTGCGGTGTTCTCACCGTTCAGGTCTGTGTTTGCAGAGCAGTGCATGGAAGCGATGCCCTTCAGCGGCAGATAGTAGTTCATCATGGAGAACATACCTTTCTTCATCTCTCCGCCGTACCATGTGTTGACGATAACCTGCTCACGGCTTGTGATGTTGAATACTACTGCTGTCTCAGAGTTCAGACCCAGCTCTTTGTAGTTCTCAACTTTTGCTTTGGATGCGTTGTATACGACGAAATCCGGCTCGAAGTTCTCAAGCTCTTCTGCTGTAGGTTTGATGAACATGTTAGTTACGAAATGTGCCTGCCAAGCTACCTCAACGATGAAGCGGATAGCCATACGGGTATCTTTATTTGCGCCGCAGAATGCATCTACAACGAACAGTCTTTTATTGGAGAGCTCTTTTTTGGCGATCTCTTTTACTGCTGCCCATGCTTCCTGGGTTGCCGGATGGTTATCGTTTTTGTACTCATCAGAAGTCCACCATACAGTATCTTTCGAGTTCTCGTCCACAACGATGTATTTGTCTTTCGGTGAACGGCCTGTATAGATACCGGTCATAACGTTAACTGCACCAAGCTCTGTCTCCCGGCCTTTTTCATAGCCTTCCAGCTCTGGTTTTGTCTCTTCCTCAAATAACTGCTCATAAGAAGGGTTGTACACAATTTCTGTGGTACCGGTGATGCCATACTTTGTTAAATCGATCTGTGCCATCTTGTAATTAACCTCTTTCCTTTGATAGTAATACTGCTTCATTCTGCAAAATGCAGAAATTTGAAGGTATCCTTTTTAAGAAACCGGACCAGCCGGCCTCTTCTACTCTAATTATACATAAAAGGCCAAAAAAATCAACTGAAAATCTTCCGTTTTTTTTACAGAACGTGTCCCAAAATCTGTAAAAATTTTATAAACTTCGATTTTTCGAAGTTTTCTGACAATTGCATTTTTGTACACTTCATCCTGCAAATTGACATTTTTTGATTTTTTATGTTATAATATTAATAATTATGTTCGGAAAGAAGTTTCTTTATGTATTACGACCTGACCCGCGGGAAAATCTCCCGCTCTCTTATCCTGTTTGCCCTGCCGATGATCGCAGGAAATCTGTTGCAGCAGTTTTACAACATTGCCGACACCCTGATCGTCGGACGCGTTCTCGGAAGCAATGCGCTCGCCGCCGTCGGCTCCTCCTATACGCTGATGACGTTTCTGACTTCCATTTTTCTCGGCCTGTCGATGGGCGCCGGTGCGCTCTTTTCGATTTATCAGGGACGAAAAGATCTTTCTTCTTTAAAACTTTCGATTCTCCACGCGTTTCTGCTGATCCTTGCTGTTACGCTCGTGCTGAATCTCGCTGTTTATGCAGGCATCGAGCCGATCCTTACGTTTCTTCGCGTCCCGGATGAAGTCCGTCCCGGCATGCAGGCGTATCTTCTGATTATCTTTGCCGGCCTTATTGCAACATCCGTATACAATTTCTTTTCCTGTATGCTGCGCGCGCTCGGAAACTCTTCTGTGCCGCTGATTTTTCTCGCTGTCTCTGCTGTGCTGAACATTGCACTGGATCTGTTCTTTGTCGCTGTACTGCCGTTCGGCATCGCAGGCGCGGCGCTCGCTACGGTTCTTGCGCAGTATGTGTCCGCCGTCGGTATTCTGCTCTATGTGCTGCTCCGCTGCCGCATGTGGCTGCCGTCAAAAAAAGAATGGCGTTTCAGCCATTCCATTTTAAAAGAGATTCTGAATCTTTCTTCGATGACCTGCATTCAGCAGTCGGTCATGAATTTCGGCATTCTGATGGTACAGGGGCTCGTCAACAGCTTCGGTCCGGCGGTCATGGCGGCATTTGCGGCCGCGGTGAAAATTGATACCTTTGCCTATCTGCCGGTGCAGGATTTCGGAAATGCCTACTCCACTTTCACCGCACAGAATTACGGGGCCGGAAATCACGAGCGGATCCGGCGCGGCACGAAAGATGCTTTTGCACTGAGCGCTGCTTTTTCCATCGTCATTTCTCTGCTTGTCAATCTGTTCGCGCATCCGCTGATGCAGATTTTCGTGAAAGCATCAGAAATGGAGGTCATCGCGATCGGCATACAGTACCTGCGGCTGGAAGGCTCGTTCTATCTCGGCATCGGATGGCTGTTTCTGCTGTACGGGTATTACCGCGCTGTCAAACGCGCCGAGATGTCGGTTGTTCTGACCGTCATTTCGCTTGGCATGCGTGTGGCGCTGGCATACCTTTTCTCCGCCACGGCGCTTGGCGTTGCCGGAATCTGGATCGCCATTCCGATCGGCTGGGCACTGGCTGATATGACCGGACTTTTCTTCCTGCGGCGTGCATTCCGATCGCAGAAGCCTGCATAAGTTCCGAATCTTATATCGCAGTACGGTTTTCTGCGGATAAACTGCGGAACTGCCCCGGCGTCTGGTGCATGCGTTCCTGGAAGACGCGGTTAAAATAGCTGATATTTCGGAATCCGCAGTCGCTTGCAATCTTGCTGATCGCCTCCTCGGTGGAAAGCAGCAGCCGGCAGCTCTCGGCAATCCGCAGGTTATTGACATACGTCACGGCGGAAATATGCATAATCGACTTAAAGAAGCGGCAGAAAGCGCTCTCACTCATATGAAACTGGCTCGCCAGTTCCGCGATTTCGAGATCCTCACAGAAATGAGCATTCATGTATGTGAGGATCTCTTTCATTCTGCTGACACGGTAATTCGTCGAGGCATCCGTTTTTCCGCCGTTCTTTTCTGCCGCACTGTAATATCCCTGCCAGATTTTCAGAAGTTCCGCTTTTAACAGCAGCTCCCAGCCCGGTTCTTTTCTTTCCTGCAGATTTCGGATCTCCTGCATGGCCTGTGCCGTTTTTTCTGCAAGGCGTGTCCCCCGCTCTGTCTTGGATGGAAAACGGATCTCGGAGGACAGCACCGGTTCGATATACTGCTGCTGGATCCGGTCAAGCGATGTGCCGGACAGAAAACGCGGCTGGAATACAACGGCAAGAAACGTAAATTCCTGTCCGTCGATTCCCTCTACCTCATGCAGACGGTTTGCATTGACAAAGGCGGTCTCCCCTTCCCGCAGGAGAAAGGTCTCGGTATCCATATGAAAAACAGCTTCGCCCTTTACTGCATAAAGGAGCTCCACTTCCTCATGCCAATGGCAGTACACCCGCACGGTACTCTGCAGGTCTGTCTCGAAAACGTGAATGCTCAGCGGAAAAAGCTCATCACCGTGGGGCTGTGTTTCTTTTCGGTAATTCATCTGTGAGAGCATATTTTTGTCTCCTCTCTTGTTTTGCTCTGCTGTCCCAATTGTAACACGAACTTTGCGATTCCGGCAAGTTTCCCTGTTCTGCCGGCGAATCGCCCTTCCATGACCGTATTTTTCCTTCTTAAATGATAATAATTATCATATTTTATCAGCTTATTGACATTTCTTTTCATCCGCGCTATATTTTAGATACCCCGATAGGGTATGTGATTTCAAATTTTTCATCAAAACCCCAGGAATACAGTCCGGCACGCTTTCGTTTCGCTGTATTCCCGGAAGAAAGCAGGTATTGTATGATTAAAACAGTCTTAAAAATTGATGGTATGATGTGCGGCATGTGCGAATCCCATATGAATGATGTAGTCCGCAAGAGCTGCTCTCCAAAGAAAGTAAACTCTTCTGCAAAAAACGGCGAGACCGTTGTCATCAGCGAAGCGCCGCTCGATATTCCGTATCTGAAACAGCAGATCAAGGACATCGGATATGAGCTGGTTTCGTATACGAGTGAGCCGTATGAGAAAAAGGGATTTTTCCATTTCGGACGATAAGCGGATTTCATGCCTTTCCTTTTGCAGTTTGTGCATCGGAAAAAAGCACCGTTTCAGAAGTTTATTTCCTTTTGGAAATCTGCCTCTGAAACGGTGTTTTCTATTTTTTATCTATGATTTGATCAGCCGCAGTAGCATCCGCAGGACGGCGGCGTTTCTTTCTCCTCTTTTTTCGGAGATTCTGCGCCCAGATCGTACCAGGTCGGGTCGATGTCGAATCTGCGGTTGTTTCCAAGATAGATCGGATGGGTCGGGTCTGAGGACAGGTAGGCGCGCTCGGTCGAAACCTTCCACTGCGCATCCCAGTCAATCTTCGGAAGTGCCAGATCGTAGTGTGTGCTGGCGCGGAAGCCGTCTTCCTCTCCCTCAATTCTTCCCTGGCGTCTGCCGGCGGCACGGCAAAATCTGCAAAGAAGGTGTTCACACCGTCGAAATGGCCTTCGTTGCTTCTGGAGAAGGAACTGCGGTATACCGCGTTGTTGATATTATCGAAGAGCCAGAGATTCATCTTATCAATCTCTTCCCGCAGCTCCACCGGATACAGCTCCGGCGCGCCTTTTTTGTGCCATGGGCGGAAGTTGACCTCGAAATAAGTGGTCAGCCAGTTGTAATCGTTGTTGACTACCTTTCCCGTCGTTGTGTCGATCAGCGCCGGAACGGTCGTTCTTCCCTAGTAATCATCATCAGCACGGTAATACGCCTCAGAGAGGAACTGATCGCCGAGCACCGGGTCGATGTTGTTTTCATTGTAAACGTATTCCCAGCCAAGGTTTTTCTCATACGGGGCATGTTCTACCATATTGACGGAAATCTGATCTTCCAGGCCCTCCAGCTCTCTTACGATCGCCGCGCGGTTGGACCAGTGGCACAGCTTTGCCCAGACGAGACGGTATCTCTTATTACCTTCTGCCTTCAGATCGTTTTCACCGTCGCCGAACGGAGTCGTGAAGTGATTCGGCTGTCTGCGGAAATAGCCGTTTTTGTCGATCTCCGATACGGTTTCTTTTGGTCTTACGCGGATTTTTCTTCCATTTACAATCTCATAATCATAATTCGCCATTGATTTTCTGCCTCTCTTTCGCATGTTCTATCGAATGAATTTTCAAATAGGAAAGCTTTTGTTTTCCTATTATTTCGCTATGTTTTCTATGCAGTTATCATACTATATCTGTCTGGTTACGTCTAATTGCTAATTCTTTGGAGTGGCTATAGGATTTTCTTATAGTAAAAGGCCAGTGCCGCATTCTCTGCAAATGGGCACTGGCCTTGTTTTCGGCGCTTTTTGTTTTTCAGATTTTTCCTTCCCGGCGCAGATACGCCAGAAAGCCGTTGCATCCCTCCACGACATCGCGGTACGTCGCCTCAAAATCTCCCGTATACCACGGATCCGCAATATCGCGGCCGGAACCGGTGAAGGAAAGAAATTTGTAAACCTTTCCATCTGGATCATTTTTCAGCATCCGGTTCAGATTGCGGATATTCGCGGTATCCATGCCGATGATGTAGTCGGCGCGCTCGTAATCCTTCCATGTAATCTGCTTTGCGTGATGCGGCACGAGCGGAATGTGCTCCTCGCGCAGTTTATTGACTGTCCCGTAGTGCGGCGGATTGCCGATCTCCTCGCGGCTGGTGGCGAAGCTGTCGATTTCAAAATTGTGGGCAAGGCCGAGGGAATTTACTTTGTGGGTGAATACGCTCTCAGCAAGAGTCGAGCGGCAAATATTGCCGTGGCAAATAAATAGTACCTTTATTTTCTCCATTTTATCTCCTCATATCCTCTCAAAGCCTTATAAATACTGGCTTTTCAGCCTTTGTGCATTTTTTACTTGAAAGGTTCTTTTTCTTATAAATTCTTGTATTTTCTCATGTTTTTTCGGGCATTTGTGGTACAAATGGGTTATTTTTAAAGTCCCAAATTCCTTATGAGATAAGGCTTACATGAGTTGTTTGTGCATGTTTTTGGGTTATAAACTTTTTCTTTTCGAGTTCATCCCTTGCTTCTTTTAATCTGGCAAGTTCTTTCTTTGCATCATCATAGCCGGTATGCGTATAAATATTAAGTGTTACAGATACATCTGAATGCCCCATCAGATATTGCAGTGTCTTTGGGTTCATCCCTGAATTGGCCATATTTGTACAATAAGTATGCCTGCATATATGTGGAGTAACTGGCGGCAATTGCAACAAATTCTCACGATTATATTTTTCTCTTGCATGCTGCATGTACTTTTCCCAATGAAGTGCAACCATTGGCCTTCCATTCTTGTCCAGAAACAGAAATCCTCCATATCCATCCACCATCGGCTCACGTTTTGGTT
>ENA-OQCW01000043-OQCW01000043.1-human-gut-metagenome-genome-assembly--contig:-NODE-43-length-93659-cov-31.034427_pt1 | contig 93659 bp, 68 predicted proteins | sample MGYA00242767_ERZ504593 | MGnify/ENA primary metagenome ERZ504593 (study PRJEB26092, sample SAMD00036307) | human gut metagenome | host: Homo sapiens | study: EMG produced TPA metagenomics assembly of... | reverse complement strand
GCACTACCTTAATTCCGATGCATACCACAGACAGCTTCTTCCCTTAATGCAGGGAATCAAGGTGATTTCCGTTTCAAAGGCCGCACTGCAAGATACACAAGTAAGATTTCCTGGCTTGTCGGAGCAAGCTGCCATAGGCGCGGCATTGAGTGGGATCGACAGCCTCATCACCCTTCATCAGCGTAAGCTTGAGTTATTGAGAAATACTAAGAAATCGCTGTTGGATAGGATGTTTGTTTAATAGCCATCATGAGTTGATTCTAATTTCGAGTCTCAAAACCGCCGATTTCGCTATATCGAATCGGCGGTTTTTCGTTTTGGCAAGGAAAAATTGTCGTTCGCATTGTCACCGAGCTGTCACTGATGAAGGGTGATGAGGGAATCAACCTTAGACAAACAGTCGCCAGTCGCCTCGCGCTCTGATTCACTGCGGGGACAATCGACCGGCGTATTCCTGAGTTCATCTCCATTGATAGAGTCAAAAGTCGAACCAGCGGAAACGGTAGACCAATACCCCTCGGATTCCTTTTTAGATAGGGCCTGAAACAGAAACTCATTACCGGCAATTCCGGCGACGCCGCGGCCAAGGACCACGTCATAAGCGGTTTTTCCCATTGCGCCAACGGGGGCCCGAACGCTCATGATTAAATCTCCGGATTTGGCTGTCTTTGTGATCTCTGTTGTCCAGACGCGAGGAGAAACCCAGCCATCTTTTAAATCGGCGTTTCCCTGAACGAGAACTGCATCGTTTGGATTGTCCGTGTAGCAAGCTCCATTTGGGGATTGTCCCATTGTTACAGGTGCGATCTCTCCCAACTTACGCTGTTCCCAGGCGAGAGACTGAGTGAATGGTGGCTTCACGCACTCACGCTGATGAAGGGTGATGAGATGGTCGAGTTGGTTGAACATAGACCCTATTGCATTCTGCTCATCCTTTGAAGGAAAGGCGAATTCTCCGGCCGCAAGACCTTTCCCAGATATCTCTAGGAAGGTTGATCCAGAAGCTTTCTGTTCAGCGAACTTCTTGATTCGGTCGGTCATGGAGTAGACGAAATACACATCGGTATCATCGTTCACAACTAAAGACTGAAAGCCTTGGTTTGTGCATGCTGGCCTGCGAAGAATCGCTGTATTGCCAATGCCCGCGCGACTTGTGAAGAGAATTGTTTTACCAGCTGGAAGCAATGTTGCCGAGCAGCTATCGTAACCAGCCTGGGTTATCCTTCGAACACTTCTGTCGGCGTACACCTGCTCACCTAATTCGGCAGGTGAATACCAGTCTATATCGCCATCCCAGTACGCATCGTTATTGGTGCTCGGCGTGCCGCCGCCTACAATAGTGGCGACATCTCCCAACTTACGCTGTTCCCAAGATGAAGTTTCTTGACTCAAATAACCGCTTGGGAACAGCGTAAGTTAGGGGAATTTGGTTCTGTTGCCATGTGTAAGCGCATCTACAAAGAGCAAACCTCGGAGCAGGGCGATGTTCCGTTCTTTAAGATTGGAACTTTTGGTGCGGATCCAGATGCCTTCATCTCCAATGAGCTGTTTGAAGATTTCAAGCGTACCTATCCATATCCAACCCCGGGTACGCTATTGATATCGGCTGCAGGAAGTATTGGGCGGGTTGTTGAATACCAAGGTGAAAAGGCATATTTTCAAGACTCAAACATTGTTTGGCTTGAGCATGATCAGAGATTGAACGATGCGTTTCTCAAACCTTTATACTCGCAAATTGAATGGGGCTTAGAGGGTAGCACGATTAAGCGACTTTACAACAAGGACTTACTAAGCGCAGATGTCACTATCCCAGACGGTAGAGAGCAAAAAGAAATCGGTCAATTCTTTGGCAAGCTCGACAACCTCATCACCCTTCATCAGCGTAAGTGCCAATATCGTAGCTTGTTCGGGTATCTTTCTTGGGAACAGCGTAAGTTGGGAGAATTCAGCAAGAAGAGAACCACCAAGAACGCTGACGGCACTCTTTCGGAGACGTTTACAAATTCTGCCGAGCAAGGCGTCATCAGTCAGCTCGACTACTTCGATCACGACATTACAAACGACGCGAATATCAGTGGTTACTATGTAGTTCAACCAGATGACTTCGTCTACAACCCACGGATTTCTGCAACGGCGCCTTGTGGCCCAATCAACAGAAACCGCCTGAACAGAGCGGGTGTCATGTCCCCGTTGTATACGGTGTTTTCAGTAGATGCGAGCGTAGATAAGACTTACCTGGAGCACTATTTCAAAACATCAAGGTGGCATGATTTCATGTTCCTCGAAGGTAATTCAGGGGCAAGGTCTGACAGGTTTTCAATCTCCGACGCAACGTTTTTCGAGATGCCTATTTGGTGCCCAGAAATCTCGGAACAAAAGGTGATAGCGAAGCAGCTCGAAACAGCAGATCACTTCATCACCCTTCATCAGCGTGAGCCACGGTTTGCTGATACAGGTTAAATAAGAGTCGAAAGAGCCCTCATGACGATGTCAATGTCCTTGTTCTCGAGCTCTTGAATGACGTGCAGATAGGTTTCCTGAGTGGTGGTCATGCTTGCATGCCCGAGCCTTCGGGATACGCTGGCGATCGAGACGCCGGCGAACAGCAAGAGTGATGCATGCGTATGCCGCAGCCCGTGGACGGATATGGTAGGCACGCCAACATTTTTGCAGTGGCGCGCTAAAACGTTGTTAGCCGTCGAGTTATAGACCTTTCCCTTCGCAAATATGGGCTCAGTCGGCGGAAGGTCTTTGAGCAGCCCGGATAGTTGCATGATGAGTTGCCAGTCGAGTTGAACCTTCCGCACAGATGAGGCGTTTTTCGTGGGGACGAATCCTCCGCCGTTCTTGTAATCCCAGGTCTTGTTCACCGAGAGCGTTTGATGGGCAAAGTCGAAGTCTTCGGGAGTAAGCCCAAGGGCCTCGGAGAAGCGCAAGCCCGTTTTAGCGACTATGAGAATGAGCCAATCCCAACTCGGCCCGCCTGATAAATCAAGGTCGCCGAGCATGGCATGAAGCTCAAACTGGTTGAGATACTTGATCTTCTTCGCACGCGGCTGTTTCCCTTTGATAATGGCCTTGCGCGTAGGGTCGCGGGGGATGAGCCCTTCGTCAACTGCGTCAAGGATCGCTCCCTTAAGCTGATGATGGAAGTCCATGGTCGTCTGGCGCTCGTGGTGCTCTGCGTAACCATTGATGAGCTGCTGATACGAGGTTCGGTCGAGATCTTTTATCTTGAGGTCTGGAATCAGCTTGGCAAGCCAAGACTGCGTGAGCCGGTACTTTCCCATGGTGACCTCACGGATGGCCCCTTCTTTGTAGACGCTAATCCATTGCGAGTAGTAATCGCAGAAAAGTGATTCTTCATTGATACTGATTGGCATTTTTACCCTCTTTCATCATGTGAGGTGGCTCACGCTGATGAAGGGTGATGAGGTTATCGAGGCCGAGAACGACCGTAGATATGCGCTTCTGTTCGCTTTCCGACGGGTAAGAGATCTCAACTTCGGCGATGTCGTTGCCATGGACATGTACGACTGATTTTCCTTGTGCTCGCCTTGCTAAATCGTCATGAGCTTTGCTGTACGTTATAGCAAGCGCGGTGTAGTCTGGATCAAGCCTGCTTACTGGAGTGACGACGTTCAAATCGCCGCCAAAAATGATTCCTGACCTGCGCACGGATGATGCAACGGCAATATCTTCTGCCGTTTCCCCGGATGCAGGAACGATTACTTCGTTGCCCTTTGAAAGAAGAGATCCCTCTTGCTCAACGGCAAAAGTGTCCACGTTCTCAATACGTGATTCATATTGGGTATACAGGCGTCCATACAAGATCAGTGGGGTGCCAGCATCCCTGATGTCGGCTTTGCTGTAGCCATGCCCCTTAGAAATAGTGCAGAGTTCCCCCAACTTACGCTGTTCCCAAGATGAAGCGAGGGGACGCATGATCACATACGCCCCCTCGGATTGACAGACTCTTGATTTCGCCTGTTCAAAATCGCCGCTCATTCGTCGATATCGAAGCCGCCTTCCAGAATGAACTTCTTCAAAATCGCCGCCGCACGGGTGTTCACCTTGAACAGGGGAAGCGTCTTGCCTTCCTTCTGCTCAAAGAAGGCCTTGGCACGCGCCTTGTCCACCGAGTCCTTCAAATCGTCGAAGCGCCCGAACTCGTTAATGTTTGATTCCGACAGGTCGAGCGCAGTCATAGTGGCAAGAAGCTCGCCATCTATGCCGAGCGCCTCGACGACTCGCTCAACCTGAGCGTTTTTCGCCATGCTGGCATAGGACGTGATGTAATCCCTCAGCGTCTTGCCCTCTTCCAGGGCGGCGTCCCCTCGCTCGACGTCGTGAAGGAACAGCTCGGCGAAGCGCTGGTCATCCTGGCTCAGGGAAGCGAATGATCGGTGGAGTTCCTCGCGCGCGGCGGCGAGCCCCTCGTCGTCCTGCTCAAGGCATTTCAGCCACTTCTCGAAGTTCGCGTTCATGTAGTCGCTGTCTATGAGCCCCGTGTCGATCTCGGTTATATGGCCGTCAAGCTCGTAGGGTGCTTCGGGCGCATCGCCGGGGTCACCCCCTCCTGCGAACAGCTCCTTGTAGCGCTGCACGAGGATGAGATAGGTCCGCTCGTCGATGACCGGCTGCACGAAGAAGGACTTGCCACTTAGCTCGCCCTCTTCCGGCTCCTCCTCAAACTCATAGGTGTCCTGCTCCCATGTGAAGCCCTGCACCTTCGCGGCTTCGAGGAATTCGTTGAGTTCGACGAACTCCTTGGCGAACTTGCGCCTGGCTTCTTGCGATGCGGGAAGTTTCGAGAGGTCGCCAACGCCCGCGGCCTCGAACACCATGAGTATCTCCTGCAGCCGCGCGTCCATCAGCGCGATATTGTCCGGGAGCTTCTGCACGAACATGTCGAGCGGACGGTCGCCTGAGTACAGCTTCACTGCGGCCTCGATGTAGCCCTTCATAGTGTGGGGGCGGCGGTAGTAGCGGATGGTGCCGAAGGGCTTGTCGGGGCCGAACAGGCGGTTGGTGCGGCTGAAAGCCTGGATGATGCTTTCGTAGTCGATGACCTTATCGAGGTAGAGCGTGTTGAGCCACTTGGAGTCGAAGCCTGTGAGCATCTGGTCCACCACGATGAGCAGGTCGATGCGGCTCTCGCGGTTGGCGTCGACGTTGACGTAGGGCTTCTTATGGGAAAGGCGCGCCGAGATGTCCTTCTTCATGGCGGGCCAGGTGGGAATGGTGAACTCCTGGCCATATGCTTTGTTGTAGTCCTCGATAAGCTCGACCAGGGCGTCCTCCTTAACAGTGGAGCCGGCGTCGTTGTCAATGCTTGGGTCAAAGAGGGCCGTCACCTTCATCTGCGGCGCCTCCCTCTTGAAGGCGCGGTAGTAGTCGATGGCCTCGGGAATGGAGCTCGTTGCCAGAATTGCGTGGAACTTGCCGCCGTGGGAGAGCACCGGGAAGCGCCGCAACACGTCCTCGACGACCTTGCCGTGGTGTGGCGTGTTGGGCCAGTACTGAGCGCGGGTCAGGAAGTCCTCAATGCCCTTGATGTGGTTGCCGGCGCCGTCGACCATGGGACCCATGGGGACCTTCGCCTGGTCCATGTAGTGATAGAAGACCTTGCTCTTGCGCTCGTCGGAGATGGCCTCGCCGACGCTCGAGGCCTTAGCCTGCTCGAGGGCCACGGCCTCGCGTACGTCGTGGTCGTCGAAGGTCGTCACCATGTACGGGTCGAAGCCCAGCACATTGCCGTCACGGATGCCGTCGGCGATGCTGTAGCGGTGCAGGCACTCGCCGAACACCATGGCGGTGGTGGAGCCTTTCTTCTGGTTCTCGTCGAGGATCGGCGTGCCCGTGAAACCGAAGAACAGCGCGTTTGGGAAAGCCCGGCGTATGTCCTGGAGCATGTCGCCGAAGGTTGAGCGGTGGCACTCGTCTATAACGAACACAATCCGCTTGGCAGCCAGGCGGTCGAGTTCCGCCTGGGTGATCCTGCCCTCGCCGGCCTTCAAGTTGCTCATCTTTTGAATAGAGGTGACGATGAGGCGGTTCTTGGGGTCGTCGCTCGCGAGCTTCGACTTCAGCACCTGCGTGTTCTCGGTCCCCTGCACGTCATCGGCGTCATCGGCGAATGCGCGGTACTCGGAGAGCGACTGCGTGCCCAGCTCGATGCGATCCATGAGGAAGACCACCTTGTCGGCGTCGTGTGAGTCAGCTATGAGCTGGGCCGACTTGAAGCTCGTCATGGTCTTGCCGGAGCCGGTGGTATGCCATATATAGCCGCCAGGACGCCCCGGGGCGCTGCTCTTGGGCCTCTCGTCCCACTTGCATCTGCGCACCTTGTCCGAGATGGCCGCGGCGGCGTAGTACTGGTAGCTGCGCATGACCTTCAAACAGCCGTCCGAGCTATCCGCCACGGTATAGAAGCCGATGAGCTGGTGTGCCATAGGGATGGAGAGCAGCGTAGAGGTGAAGCGCTTCCATTCGTCTGTTCCGGGTTTGTCGCCCGCGCAGACGGGCTCGTTGTTGAAGTCCTCCCAGTGGAAGAAGAAGTTCGGGTTGAACACGCCCGTGCCGGGGTTGGCGAAATAGCGCGCCTCGTCGGGGGTCATCCCCACGAAGATCTGCGTCAGGCGGAAGAGCCCGGTGAACACGCCCTCGTGGGCATACTTCTCGATCTGACCGGTGGCCTGGCTGACGGGGATGCCGCTGCGCTTGAGCTCGATATGGATGACCGGCATGCCGTTGATGAGCAGGCACAAGTCTCCGCGACGGTCGTTCAAGATCTTGCTCTTCGCAGGATAAACCGGCTGCTGTGCTATCTGGTAGCGACTCTGGCCGGCTGCGATCTCCTGACGATCATAGATCTTCAGGCTCACCTCCTTGCCCAGGTGAAGCGCATCGTCGGGGTTGTCGCGCGTGATGGCGACGGTCTTTCCGTTGATGAACCCGTTGAGCGCGAGCGGGGTCTTGAGCGTTTCGATTTGTTCGATGACCTGCGCCATCTCGCCCTGGGTGAGAGGGCAGCCGTTCAGGCGGTCTATGTCGGCGTTGTTCTGGAATAGAATCTTCGCCCAGTTGTTGATGAGGTCCTGCTCGGTGGGATAGCGAAGCACGCCCCCCGCATCGTCCCAGCCGTGCTGCTTCAGCACGGTGATGACCGCTTCCTCGAACGCGGCCTCTTTATCGAAAACCATGGCGAAACCTATCTACGAACTGCAAAAAGTTATGCACTTAACTATTGGCAATCATTATAAGACATAGATACATCTACCTGGGAACAGCGTAAGCTGGGAGAGCTGATGGATGTTACCTCTGTTCGGAGGGTGCGTCAGGAAGACTGGACGGACGAGGGTGTTCGCTTCCTACGGGCTCGTGATTTGGTTGCCTTCGCAAAGAATGAGGCTATCGACGATCCTCTATTCATATCGGATGAGATGTACCGTGAATACTCTGCGCAGTCAGGTAAGGTCGTAGTCGGTGACCTGCTTGTGACGGGTGTTGGCACAATAGGCGTTCCATGGCTTGTGACCAGCGAAAACCCAGTCTACTTCAAAGATGGAAACATCATTTGGTTTAAGAATCAGAATGCGGTTGATGGAGAGTTCTTCTATCACAGCTTCACCGCTCATGCCATTCAGAGATACATTAAAGAGTCTGCCGGCATTGGGACGGTCGGAACCTACACGATTGAGACCGGGAAAAAGACCCCGATCTGGCTTCCATCGGAGCGAGAGCAACGCCAAATCGCCGCGTTCATGACGTCTCTCGATACCCTCATCACCCTTCATCAGCGTATGGGTCCCATCTTCTGCTTTTGCGCACATGGATCAAGAACCAATTTCGCGTCCACTCTTCAAGGATAGCTTCGGATATTACGCTACCCGCGCCCCATCCCGAAGATGCTCATGTCGCCATCGGCGCCAGCTTCAGGCGTCTTCGGCACAGCCGAGGGCGCCTTCGTTTGCGGTTCTTCTTCCGCTGGTGCGTCTATCGGTTCGCTGAGCGCCAGGAAGAACCTCATCACAAGTTCGACCCTCTGCTGCAGAGACTCGCTCAGCTCGCCGTAGGAGGCCGCTATGCGCACCTCCTTGGCCAACTCCGCCATCGAAGTCCTCAGCGCCTTCTGAACGCTCACAGAGGGCCTCACCTCGACCTGGGTATCGGTGAGCTTGGCAATGATGTAGTCCTGCCTGCTCATGCCGCTCCAGGCGGCCATCTCGCATATGAGCTTGTGCTCTTCGGGCGTGCAGCGGAACGCCATCGTCTTGCTGCGCTTGCGGGCGCTGTTCTCGCACGGCATCTTGCTCACCCCTTCGCTCCGTCGAGCGCGGCGGCCATCTCGTCCTGCTTCGTCGGGAACAGGTGCGCGTAGCGGTAGGTGATGTCCACCGCCTCGTGGCCCATGCGCTCGGCGATGGCCAGCGCGGAGAAGCCCATCTCGATCAGCAGGCTCACATGGCTGTGGCGAATGTCGTGTACGCGGATGCGCTTCACGCCAGACGCCTTGCACCCTCGCTCCATCTCGTGGGCCAGGAAGTGCTTGGTGACGGCGAACAGGCGCTCGTCGGGGGCGACGTCGTCGCGCATCTCGATGAAGTCCGCCATCTCGTCGCGCAGGAAGGCGGGCATGACGATAGTGCGCACCGACTTGGGCGTCTTGGGGTCGGTCACGGTGTCCACGCCGTGGAGGCTCTGGTACGACTTGTTGATGCGCAGCCGCGAGCTCTCCAGCATGAAGTCGGACGGCGTGAGCGCCAGGAGCTCGCCGCAGCGTATGCCCGTCCAGTACAGCAGCTCGAAGGCGTGGAACGACAGCGGCTTGTCCATGACCGCCTCGCTGAACCTCAGGTACTCGTCCTTGGTCCAGAACTGCATCTCGCCGCCCTTCTTCGAGCCTATCTTGTCGACCCTGCGCACCGGGTTGTCGGCAAGGCCGTAGTAGCGCTCAGCGTGGTTGAAGATGGCGTTGAGCTGGTTGTTCACTGTGCGCAGGTACGTCGGTGCCCAGGGCTTCCCGTCGGCGTCCCTGTGTTCGGTGAGCTCGTTCTGCCACCTGATGACGTCGATCGGCCTCACGTCGCACATGCGCATGTCCCCGAAGAACGGCACGAGCTTGTCGTTGATGATGTACTCCTTGGTGATCCACGTGTGCTCGCGTATGCGCGGCTTCACCTCGGAGGCGTACACCTCGACGAACTCGGAGAACGTCATGTCCATGGCCCCGCCGTTAAGGCTCTTGAACTGGCCCTCCCACACTGCGGCCTCCACCTCGGAGGAGAAGCCGCGCTTCGTCTTGTGACGCTTCGAGCCGCGGGCGTCGCGGTAGTAGCACTGCACGTAGAACGTACCGTTGTTGTCGTCCTTGTACACGGGCATGTCAGTCCACCTCCGGGAAGTACAGGGCGTCGAAGACGTCGCTTCGAACGCGCCCGCGGATAACCACGCGCCCGCGCGCCTCCTGCTCGGCGTTTATCCTCCTGATCACCTCGTAGGCGCTGCCTTTCTTGATCCTCAGCAGCTCCGCGACCTCGTCGGCGTCCAGCATGTGCGGCCTCGGCGTCTTCGCCACCTTCTCGCCCATGGCTCCTCCTATCAATAGCGTACATATACGTACGGTTTACAGATTCAGAGTAAACGTACATATCTGTACTGTCAATAGAATTGCGTACATTTGCGTACGCTGGTAAGATGTGCGGGTACGTAATTCCAGGAGGTGGACGCATGTCCGTAGGCGAGAACATAAGGCGGTACCGCAAGTCGCGCGGCATGACGCAAGCGCAGCTCGCCGAGGCGGTCGGCCTGACCGAGGGGGCCGTGCGCCACTACGAGAGCGGCATCCGCGCCGTGAAGCCCGAGCTGCTCGAATCCATCGCCGCAGCACTAGGCGTATCCGTCAACGCCCTCAAGGATTACGGCGTCGAGACCGCGGGCGACCTCATATCGCTGCTCGTGCGGCTCGAGGACTCATTCGGCATCGTGCCCGCAGCCGACGGCACGGGGCTCTCCCTGAACCCCAAGGCGCCTCACGCGCCCAAAGCGGCGATGGCCATCAAGCTGTGGGCAGAGAAGCGCGCACGGCTCGAGAACGGCGAGATCGACGCCGACGAATACGAGGACTGGAAAGCCTCGCTGTAGCGACTCTCCGCATTTCGCAACCAATGAAACCGAATCAGGACGCCGGGCTAGGCGGTGAGCGTCGCTCGCATCTGCGTAAGCTGAGTTTTTACTCCCCATTGCATGCCGAGGCATTTCAAGCGTAAACGGGGAGTAAATGACGCGGTGGCTTACATGGTGGCACACGGCGGTACGCCGCGGCATTTCCCCTGGTTACTCCCGTTTTCATTGAGACGGCGAGATTCTTTACTCCCCATTAACCACCTGGGGAAACGCCGTGCGGAGACCGCCGAAAAGCCTATTGAGTTCGATTTGAGTTTCACGGAGCCCGAAACAGCCCCGTTTGGCCCTCGGGGACAAAAATCGAGCGCCTACTCACTTGGGATAAATCCTTACTCCCATTCCTCCGAATGCCGCTCCGTGCCTTGCCGTCTTGAAATACGGGGAGTAAATGGCGAAATCGCAGGTGAAAGGGAGTAAAAAGGCAAAGAAAAAGCCTCCGTCCCAACGCGGGAACGGAGGCTAGGAAATCGTTTTTACTCACCGCCGTCGCTGGCGGCTTTGCCATGACTGTCGTACGAAACGAAACTCAGCGGCACAGTGCGGCACTCAAAAGTGCAGGTCAGAACCCTATCAGCCTACTCCCACTCAATCGTCGCGGGCGGCTTGGACGTGATGTCGTAGCACACGCGGTTGGCGCCGGGAACCTCGGCCACGATGCGGCCGGAGATGCGGGCCAGGACGTCGTAGGGCAGCTTGGCCCAGTCGGCGGTCATGGCATCGCTGGACTCGACGGCACGCAGGATAATTGGGCGCTGGTAGGTGCGCTCGTCGCCCATAACGCCGACGGACTTAATGTCGGGCAGGACGGCGAAATACTGCCAGCAGCTATGCTCGGAGTTGCGCTCGCCGGTCTGCTCAAACAGACGCTGGTTATAGGCGTCGAGCTCCTCGCGCACGATGGCGTCGGCATTCTTGAGGATCTCGAGCTTCTCCTTGTCGACCGCACCGATGATGCGGATGGCCAGACCCGGGCCCGGGAAAGGCTGGCGGAACACGATATGACCCGGCAGACCGAGCGCCAGACCAAGCGCGCGGACCTCGTCCTTAAAGAAGTGGTCGAGCGGCTCAATAAGGTCGAAGTGCACGCCCTCGGGGAACGGGATCAGATTGTGATGGCTCTTGATGGTAGCCGTCTTGCCGCCCGTCTTGCGAGCGCCGGACTCAATGATGTCGGGGTAGATGGTGCCCTGAGCCAAGTACTTGACCGGCTTGCCATCGGTCTCGAGCTGCTGCGCCACGGCGAAGAACTCTTTCCAGAACTGCGTGCCGATGATGCGGCGCTTCTCCTCGGGCTCGGTCACGCCGGCCAGAAGCTCGGCGTAGCGGTCCTCGGCGTGGACGTGGATAAAGTCGACGTCGAACTGCTTGGTGAAGACCTCCTCCACCTGCTCGGGCTCGCCCTTGCGCAGCAGGCCGTGGTTGATGAACACGCAGGTCATCTGCTTGCCCACGGCGCGAGCGCCCAGCGCAGCCACGACGGAGGAGTCGACGCCACCGGACAGGGCCAGAATCACGCGGTCGTCGCCGACCTTCTCGCGGAACTCGGCCGTCATGGTCTCGACCAGGTTGTCCATGCTCCAGTTGGGCTCCAGGCCGCAGATCTCAAACAGGAAGTTGCTCAGCAGCTGCTGACCGTACTCGGAGTGCTTGACCTCGGGGTGGAACTGCGTGGTGAAAATCTTGCGCTCGACGCACTCCATGGCGGCAACCGGGCATACGTCGGTGCTGGCGGTAACGGTAAAGCCCTCGGGCACCTCGGACACGGCGTCGCGGTGGCTCATCCACACGGTCTGCTCCATGGGCGTGGAGTTAAAGAGCTTGGCGCCAGCCGTGCGCGTGATGGTGGCGCGGCCGTACTCGCCCACCTCGGAGTGGCCGACCTTGCCGCCGAGCGTCACGGCCGTGATCTGATGGCCGTAGCAAAAGCCCAGGACGGGAAGGCCAAGGTCAAAGATGGCGGGATCGATGGACGGAGCGTCCTCGGCGTACACGGAGGCCGGGCCGCCGGAAAGGATGAGCGCAGAGGCGTTCATCTCGCGAATCTCATCGGCCGAGATGTCGCAGGGAACGATCTCGGAATACACGTTGAGGTCGCGGACGCGACGGGCAATGAGCTGACCGTACTGCGCACCAAAGTCGAGTACGAGGACCTTTGCGGAAGCCTTTTGATCCATGGTTTCCCCCTCTTGTTGGCGGGGAGCCGGTGCCCACCCGCGTGAATGAACGAAAATAACTTCCATAGTGTACACGTTATATGGGGTTTCTCGTCCCTCGCGGCCATCAGCGCACGGCAAACGCACGACCTGGGCCCTTATTTGACGGCAATTGAAGTATTACTAAACATTACAGATGATGTATTACGTTTGAACATTGGACGCCCTGTGCCACAATACTGCCGAACGACTCCGCCCTTGCGGCGACAAAACCGATAGGAATACCAGCATGAAGCGCATCCTTCTCATCGCCACGGGCGGCACCATCGCATCGACCGAGGACGGCAACGGCCTCTCCCCCGCCCTGACCGGTGAGGAGCTCGCCCAGAGCGTCCCCGAGATCTCGGGCCTCTGCGAGCTCGACGTCGTGCAGCCCATGAACATCGACAGCACCAATATGCGCCCCAGTGACTGGATGCGTATCCGCGACGTCATCGTCGAGGGTTATGCCGACCACGACGGCTTCGTGATTCTGCACGGCACCGACACCATGAGCTACACCGCGGCGGCGCTTTCCTATCTGATTCAGGACAGCCCCAAGCCTATCGTACTCACCGGCTCGCAAAAGCCCATGGGCAATCCCTTTACCGATGCCAAGCTCAACCTGTACCAGAGCCTGCTCTATGCGCTCGACGAGCACTCGCACGACGTCTCAATCGTGTTTGGCGGCGTAGCCATTGCCGGTACGCGCGCCCGCAAACAGCGCACCATGAGCTTTAACGCGTTCATTAGCGTCAACTATCCGCCCATCGCCTATATCCGCAACGTCCGCATCGTGCGCAACGGGCTTCACGGCACGCATCAGGGCGAAAACCCGGTGCGTTTCTACGACAGCATCGACCCGCGCGTATTTGTACTCAAGCTCACGCCCGGCGTAAACCCGGGCATCCTCGACGCCCTTGCCGATAGCTACGACGCTGTAATCCTTGAGACCTTTGGCATTGGCGGTATCCCCGAGTTTGGCGAGTCGGGCGAGTCGTTCCAAGAGGCGATTTTCCGCTGGGTCGATTCGGGCCGCACCGTCGTTATGACCACGCAGGTCCCCGAAGAGGGCCTTGACCTGGGTGTTTATGAGGTCGGCCGTGCCTACGCCGATCATCCGGGCATTTTGCGCGGCGACGACATGACCACCGAGACGCTCGTGGCCAAGACCATGTGGGCGCTCGGCCAGTCACGCGATGCCGCCGAGATCCAGCGCCTGTTCTACAGCCAAGTCAACCACGACCGCATCCCGATGGCGTAATTCAGTTGTCGACGGGTATCCCCTATTCGATGCCCTCGAGAAGCTCTGATACCGTCATGCCGAGTGCGGGCGCGATCTTAAATAGAACCTTGAGCGTGAAATTTGCCGTCCCATCTTCGATTCGGTCGAGGTAGGGTCGGCTGATTCCTGTCGCCACACAAAAATCGACCTTGGAGATACCAAGGTCCCTGCGCGTCTGCTCGACTCGCTTGCCAAGAATCTGTTTCGCACGTTCGTCCATGCAGCCGAGTTTGAAATGGAGCTGAACAAAAACGTAAACTATAGTTTACGTTTAAACGAATACACAGGAGTTTTCTATGTCGGGTTCTTCGGTCCGCATGTACCGAGCCATGCTTCGCACAAACAGCGCACCGCCCAAGCTCGTCGTCGTTGAAGCCGAATGCCTTTCGCCCGATGAGCGCACAGCATTTGCATTGCTATCAAGTCGCGTCGCCGCCGTTCTGGTCCCTTGCCCGGCGCAAGGTGAACTTGCCATCCAATGCCAAGCGCACAGCTGCTCGCTCAATCAGGCTGCCGTAATCGCAACCAGCCAACGTGGTCTGCCCCTTCTCCTGGAAGCCGGTATCGCACTCGCCCTTCGCGGCGCCGGATACGAAAACGAGGCCGCCGCCGACATGGTCTTTAAACCACGATCGAGCGGCGGCCTCGCAGCAGCCCTTGAATATGCGTGCAGGCTCGTTGCCTAAAAGGACAGGCTAGAAACCAAAGCCAAAGCCCGTTCCGGTAATCGCCGAGTACATAAAGTAAACGTTGACCACGTTGAGGAACACACCCGTGATGCAACCATTACGCAGGTAGCGCTCGCACACGATGCGCGCCATGGCGGCGGAGTCATCATTGTTTTTAGCCTGGCGTCCTGCCGTAAAGTACGTCGCCACGCTCAGCAGCAGGTTGAGCACCGGCAGTGCCAGCAACTCGTAGCTCTTGCCCCAGCGCGTCACCTCGCCGGCGGCATTAAACTTCGTTGCCACCTCGGGACCAATGTTGGGGATCACAAACGCCGCTACCACCAGCGGAAGCACCGCAAGTACGAGCAGCGCGATACCCATGTAGCCGGCTTTTTTGCCATATTTAAACATGTGCGTCGTCCTTACACGTTAAAGCGGAAGTGCACGACGTCGCCATCGGCCATGACATAGTCCTTGCCCTCAATACGCAGCTTGCCGGCGGCCTTGGCGCCCTGCTCACCGCCGAGCTCGATGTAGTCGTCATAGCCAATGACCTCGGCCTTAATAAAGCCGCGCTCAAAGTCGGTGTGGATAACGCCGGCGGCCTGCGGGGCGGTCGCGCCCTGACGAACCGTCCAGGCCTTGACCTCCATCTCGCCGGCCGTAAAGAACGACTGCAGGCCAAGCAGCTTATAGGCCGCCTGTGCGAGCACGTCCAGGCCGGGCTGCTCCAAGCCCAAGCTCTCCAGGTAGTCGGCGGCGTCCTCGGGATCGAGCTCGGAAAGCTCGGCCTCGATCTTGGCGCAGATGGGCAGCGGCTTAACACCATCGATGGGCGCCAGATCGTCGTTGAGCATATCCTCGTCCACGTTGGCCACATACAGGATGGGCTTCATAGTGAGCAGGAACAGGCCCTTGGCAGCGGCGCGCTCCTCGTCGGTCATCTCCATAGACGCAGCGCGCTTGCCCTCGTTGAGCCAGGCAAGCAGACGCTTGGCGACCTCGAACTTGGGCATGAGCTCCTTGTCGCGCTTGGCCTCCTTCTCGAGCTTGGGCAGCTGCTTCTCGAGCGTACCCATGTCGGCCAGGATGAGCTCGGTCATGATGGTGTCGGCATCGCCGGCGGGATCGACGAACTCGCCCGTACGGCCCACCTCGCGCATGACGTTGGGGTCCTTAAAGTAGCGCACGACCTCGCAGATGGCGTCGGTCTCGCGAATGTTGGCCAGGAACTGGTTGCCCAAGCCCTCGCCCTCGTTGGCGCCCTTCACCAAACCTGCGATGTCGACGAACTCGACCGTCGCCGGCACAATGCGACCCGGGTTAACGATGTCGGCGAGCTTTTGCAGGCGGCTATCGGGCACGTCGACGATACCCACGTTGGGGTCGATCGTGGCGAACGGATAGTTGGCGGCAAGGCCGGTCTTTTTGGTAAGCGCGGTGAACAGCGTCGACTTGCCTACGTTGGGCAGGCCCACGATACCGATGGAAAGGGACACGACAGCTCCTTTTGGTACAAGCATTTCAAACTGCATAAGTATAGCGCCGCCGCAGCATCTGGGCTAACCCGGACGCCACGGCGGCACGAATGAAGCAGAGATAGGGGTCGCTGACTAGTCTGCGAGCTTTTCCACCTGATCGAGCATCTTATCGAGCTTGGCCTTTGCCTCGGCCTTGACCTTCTGGGCTTCTTCGTGGGCCTTCGCCTTCTGGGCGGCCTTTTCCTCGGCCTCGGGATCGACGACGACCAGGTTGGACGCGTCGTGCTCGACCAGCTTGAGCGCATGCTCGGGACACACCTTGACGCAGGCGCCGCAGCCCAAGCAATACGTGGACTCCAGCGCAAAGTGGCCGCTTCCCACCAAATCGCAGGCGAACGTGGGGCATACATTGACACACTCGCCACACGACGTGCACTTGTCAAAATCGCACTCCGGCGTGCTCACCTGCATGTTCTGGGCAAGCTCGGGGTGGTTTTGCAGCGTTGAGAGCACCAGCTGTCGCCCGTGCGTAAGCGAACGGCGACGCTTGGTCGTCGTGGTACCGCACATGGTGTTGAGTGTGCGCTCCAGCTGGGTAATCTGATGACGATGGGCTTTGAGCTTCTGTGTCACCGAAGCTAGCGCCGCCGTCGCCGGGTTGAGCTTAGTCACGGTCAGGCCCGTGGTGCGGGCGATCTTTTCCATGTACTCCTTGCGCTCGTACTCGCGGCGCTTATGGCATTTGAGGCTCTTGGGGTCGACCTCAAGACCCATGCCCATACCGGCCCATTCCTCGGCCTTCGCAATCGCCTCGCCCAAGATGTCCTCGCCACCGGTGTTGCGGCATTTATCGCACACGCCCAGCGGCAGGTACACGCTCACGTTGGGATAATCGGCAAGTACCGAGAACCAGGTCTCGGCCGTAATATCGCCCACGCAGGCAACGACGACCTCGTTTTCGCGCGGCATGCGCTTGAGGGCGCGCGTGCAAGTGACGTAGGCGGTCTCGTGGCTCGTAGCTGCAGAGACAATGTCGTCGTAAAGGTTTTTGGGCGCCAGGCGCGGCGAGATGATCGCCTCGGTCGGACAGGCAGCGGCGCACAGGCCGCACTTGCGACAGGAGTCGAGGATCTCGATGGCGTCTTCCTCGACCTCGATAGCGTTGACCGGGCACACATCCATGCACGCGGTGCAGCCGCTCTTTTCGTTTTTGCAGGTCAGGCACGGAATGGTGTTGCCGCGCGGACGCTCCTTGTAGTCGGCAGGATTCCACTGCGGCGCCGACGGATCGAGTGCGTCGGTCACACCGCCAAGCGGGTTTTTAAGAAAGTCGAAACCCTTGCTGATTTCGATAATGTCATCAAACAGATCGTGTTCCTGCGCCATGCGCGGCCCCTCCCTGAGCAGTGCAAACAAGCAAGAGATAATGATACGCCATCGGCCCGTGCCTCGAGCAAATTACACGCGGAGCACCTTTGGGACAAATAGCCTATGGCCTATCGCCGCCTCGATTGCACAAGGTCAATCAAGCGCCAAACTATGCCTCGCACATGAGCTGCACGAGCTTTTGTTTGGTCACCTTGGCCTGCTCGTTGGCCATATTACGCTCGTTTCTAAAGGCCGCATTTGCAACACTCTGCAGGTCGGCATCGGAAATCTCGCCAAGGCCCAGATCCTCGAGCGTCGTCGGCAGGCCGACGCGCTGGCAAAACTCGAGCACCTGTTCAAGCTCGGGAGCACGCTCCAAACGAAGCTGAACCACCAGGCCAAATGCCACGGCCTCACCATGCATGGCCTTGCACTCGGGCAGAATCGTCAGACCGTTGGCGATGGCATGAGCCAACGCCAAACCACCGCTCTCAAAGCCGACACCCGAAAGCAGAATATTGCACTCGATCAGGCGCTCAACCGCCGGCGTTATTCGACCCTTCTTGAGGTCACGCTTAGCGGCGATGCCACATTCCATAAGCGTGTCGTAGCAGGCACGTGCCGCGACCAGTGCCAAGTGCCCCGGCGCGCCACCGTGCTCGTTGGCGCCGTGCGCCGCGGCGCACGAACGCGCCTCGAAGTACGTTGCCAGCGCATCGCCCATACCAGCGACCGTCATACGCAGTGGGGCCGCCGCGACCACGTTGGTATCGACCACGACCAGGTCTGGATTCTTCTCGAGCATCAGGTAGCGGTCGAACGACCCATCCTCGTGATACAACACCGAAATCGCGCTGCACGGACCATCCATTGAGGCCGCCGTGGGGCATACACACAACGGCAGCTCAGCATAAAACGCAACGGCCTTTGCGATATCGAGCATCTTGCCGCCGCCAATGCCCACCACCATGTCGCAATACTCGGCCTGGGCTTCCTTGGCCATTTCGACAACGGCATCTTCCGTACACGGACCGTTGTAAATCTTAAAGAACGGCTCGCTTAGATCTTCATCCAGAAATCCATCGACGATCTGCCTGCACAGCCGATCCTCGGTGCCCTGGTCAAACAAGACATAGGCAGCGCAGCCCAACCATGACAAATACCTGCCCTGACGCGAAAGTTCGCCCGGCCCCTGAACATACCGGCCGGGACCGCCGTAAACCATAGGAAGCGCCATACGAGAATCCGCCCTTCATCAAACAACGATTGGTACAAACTAACCTGACCCCTTTGCACCATAGCAAAAAGGGGCAAAGCCATCTGTCGGCTTTGCCCCTTCCTTACCTTAGTTTACTCATCCATAAGGTAGTAGTGACCCAGTGCGTCGGCACCCAGGATGGCGTTGGCGACCATCTCAGGCGTCACCTCAAACGGCATGTTGCACATGGTGTCATTGGGCGCGCACGCAGCCTCGGCAACAATCATGGCCTTCTCGCGCGTAAGCTCAGCAACGCCAAGTTCCTTCATCGTGACCGGCAGGCCCAGCTCAATGCAGAAGCCCAGGACTTCCTCGAGTTTCTCAGTCGGAGCATCCTCGAGTACCAGCTGGACGATGGTGCCAAAGGCGACCTTCTCGCCGTGATACATGCCGTGGCACTCGGGCAGCATCGTCAGGCCATTGTGGATGGCATGAGCAGCAGCAAGGCCCGAGCTCTCAAAGCCAATGCCCGAAAGCAGCGTATTGGCCTCGATGATATGCTCGACTGCAGGCGTGAGCGCACCCTTCTCCAGCGCGACCTTGGCCTTGACGCCATCGGCCATAAGCGTCTCGTAGCAAAGCTTGGCGAGCGCCAGACCGGCCATGCCGCCCTTGCCGCCAGCGCAGGTGCCACCGTCGGCATCATGCGTCGCCTGGGCCTCAAAGTAGGTTGCGAGCGCATCGCCCATACCGGAAACCGTCAGGCGCACCGGGCTCGCCGCGATAACCGTCGTATCCATCAGGACAATGTTGGGGTTTGCCTTAAGGAAGAGATATTTATCGAACTGGCCATCGTCGGTGTAGAGCACCGAAAGCGCCGAACACGGGGCATCGGTCGAAGCAATGGTGGGGCAAATGATAACCGGGAACTCCAGGTAATAGGCGACGGCCTTCGCGGTGTCGAGGATCTTGCCGCCACCGACGCCGACGATGATGTCGCAACCGTTGTCGCGAGCGAGCGCGACCAGGCGATCGACCTCACCCTTGGAGCACTCGCCGTTAAAGTCCTCAAACAGCAGCTCGGCCTTAGCCTCGGCAAAACCGCCCTCGATCTTGGCACCGACGCGCTTCTTGCCCGAAGGCGTCACGATGACGAGGGCCTTAGCGCCGAGCGGCTCGACATAGGAGCCGAGCTTGGCGAGCTCGTCCGGACCCTGGATGTACTTGCTGGGGCTATTGAAAATTGCAGCCATAACTATCCCATTCTCTAAAAGAAAAAGAAGGGGCTCCGTACAGATACGTGCGGAGCCCCTCGTTACGATAACAAGAGTCGATTAGAAATCGATGTCGGTGTCGTAGTAGCAGGCCTTGAGAATCTTCTCGAAGTCGGCAGCCTTGGTCTCACGCGGGTTCTCGGGCGTGCAGGCGTCCTGCTCGGCGTTCGCGGCGATCTCGGGGAGCTTGGCGAGGAACTCCTCCTCGGAAACCATCTGCGGGTTCTCGGCGTCGACCTTCACGCCACCATTCGCGTAATCCTTGATGGACTGCGGAATGTTGAGCTGGTCGTTGAGGTCGCGGATCTTCTGGACGAGCGCAGCGATAAGCTCCTCGTTGGTCTCGCCGGGAAGGTGCAGGATCTCCTTGGCCACGTAAGCGTAACGCTCGGCAGCGCGCGGATCCTTGGAGTTCCACTGGATGACCTTGCCAAGGTACATAGCGTTAGCAGCACCGTGGATGATGTGGCCGTTCTCAAAGGCTGCACCGGTCTTGTGAGCCATGGAGTGAACGATGCCGAGCAGGCCCGAGGAGAAGGCGATACCGGCGATGCACTGAGCCTCGTGCATGTGCTGACGGGCCTCATGGTCGCCAGCATAGGACTTGGGCAGCCACTCGACGATCTCGCGGATGCCGTGCAGGGCGTTGGCGTCGGTGAACATAGAGGCGCAGGTGGAAACGTAGGCCTCCATGCAGTGGGTCAGAGCATCCATGCCGGTGTGAGCGCACAGCTTGGCGGGCATGGTGTAGGTGAGCTCGGGGTCGACGATGGCGACATCAGGGGTGATGTTGAAGTCGGCCAGCGGGTACTTGATGCCCTTGGCGTAGTCGGTAATGACGGAGAACGCGGTGACCTCGGTAGCGGTGCCGGAGGTAGAGGAGATGGCGCAGAAATGAGCCTTCTGACGCAGCTCGGGGAAGCTGAACGGCTGGATGATGTTATCGAAGGACTCCTCGGGATACTCGTAGAAGACCCACATGGCCTTAGCGGCATCGATGGGCGAGCCGCCACCGATGGCGATAATCCAGTCGGGCTCGAACTCGCGCATGGCCTCGGCGCCCTTCATGACCGTCTCGATGGACGGGTCGGACTCGACGCCCTCGAACAGCTTGACCTCGAAACCGCCTTCCTTAAGGTCGTTCTCGACGTCCTGCAGGAACCCGCCGCGGCGCATAGAGCTGCCGCCAGAAACGATGATGGCCTTCTTGCCCTTGAGGTTCTTCACCTCGTGGCGAGCGCCCTCACCAAAGTACAGATCGCGAGGATTGGTAAAACGTCCCATACTGTGCCTCCTAAACAAGCCCCTCTTAGACTTGCGTATATAACGGAGCACCCGATTGGCTCCGTTAGGACCGTTTTGCGCGTTGCCGGCGATGACAATGCGCGATATCTAAACGTCTCAACGCTCAGACAAACACTATTCTACCGTTCTGGTTGGTCAGTTATTCACCTAAAGCCGACAATGATGAAACGTTTTTTCTATCCCTGAAGGCCCTTGTGGGGCATTCATACTCCCAAGCTGGGAAAACGTTTTATCAAGGTTGACCACATATCCCGGGCAGGACGGTGCTCCTCCAAAATGTGCCCCGTTCGCCGCCAAAAATCGACCGTTTGCGGCACCGTGATACCACTCGGTCGTCCAAGGTGCCGACATTTGTGCGACATCCGTCTTCGTGGTGCAAAGGTGCAAGTCCAAGTGCGGCACCCCCGGTGTGCCACATGCGGGTAAACTAGAACTTTATATAGAGACATTTGAACCCTAACCGCAGCAAAGGAGGCCCCATGGCATTCGATCCCATTCAAGAGGATTGCCATCGCCTCGTTCTTGAGGCCTTGCGCCGCGACAATATCCCGCTCACCGACGGCCCCGCCGTCGAGCGTCTGATGGAGCAATTCACCCGCAACCCCGCGCCGCTCATCGTGCACGACCGCGACCGCGCCGGGCATCTCATTGCCAAGGTGGTCGAGGCTGTCGACTACCGCATTCCCTTTATCCCTGACGATACCCAGGCAGAGCAAGAAGAGGGCGCTGCCGAGAACATGCTTCGCGAGGCAGCCGCGCTCGACCCCACCAACTGGGACGCCCAGCGCATGCTGACCGCCCTCACCGCCAACTCCAACGAGGAGTACGTACAGTACTTGGTATCTAAGCGCGATGAAGTCGAACACGACCTGGCGCTCAAGATCGCCTCGGCGCAGGACCCCTACGAGCGCGAGGCCGCAGGCGACCTTATGCGCCGCCCCTACCTGCGCTGGCTTGCCGCCTTGGCATCGCGCGCGCTCATTAGCGGCCGCTACCGCATGTCGCTCGAAGCCGCAAACCGCAGCCTCGACTTTGCCCCCAACGACCCCGCCGGCGTCCGCCATACTGCGATGCTTGCCATGGCAAAGCTCGAATACCCCGCCGAGGAGCTCAAGCGCTTTCGCTCTGCCCACTCCGTCCCCTATCTCGCTAACACGCCGCTGCGCCGTCGTCCCAAGGACGCGGAGCGTGACTTGGACCCGTGGACGCTCATCGCGCTGATGAGCGCAGCCTGGCGCGAGCTGGACTACGAGGGTGCCGAGCACTACCTGCGTATCCTTGCGCGCTCGTGCCCGCACGCAGCCGAGGCGCTCTACTTCCAAACCGAGTTTCCCGATGGCGTCTATGCCCGCGTCAACGTGGGTGCAGGCTCCACCGACGAGCTCGTCCTTGCACTCTCCGAGGCGACGCCGGTACTGCAGGAGGGCCTGGGCGCGCCCGACAACGCCAGCTTTGCCGCCTGGGTCGCCACCAACGACATCGTGCGCTCCCAGATCGACGAGCGCATACTGCGGGCGGCCGAGCAGGGCTTGCCGTTTAAGGGAGGAGACCTCTAATGGATCCGAGCGTCTACATCCCCGCCTACCTGGAGCGCACCTATCTGGCGTCGCACCCCGAGCTCACCGATGCAGCACGCGAGCTTGTCCATAACGACATTAGTGCGAATCCCCAAAAGTATGCGCAGTCCGAGCATGCTCAGGCGCTGCTGTCCTATGCCGGTGTTCATCACCACCTGCTCGACGAGCTCCATCGCATCGAGGACATGGGCAGCGACGAGGAGTTTGAGCAGACGCGCAACCGCCTGTTCGATGACATGCGCGATGAGCTGCTCAAGATCGTCCGCGTCGATGGGTTGGCTGTCGATGCCCAGCTGCTCGCCATCATTTTGGCGGACACACCCGTCGACGCCTGTCTGGGCGACCTGATGAAGCTCGAGGCGACCACGGCCGACTATCTGCAGCAAAGCGTGCCCGGGTTTGACATGGAGACCCCGCACTACTGGGCCAACAGAGTGCTGGCAGACGGTGTGACGGCTGCCGACCTCACCGTAAGCGAGCCGGCTCTCATCGGGTGGCTCCACACGCTCGAGGCCATCTCGCAGCTGTGCATGGCGAGCGCTCGTTACCGTGCTGCCGCCAACTATGCCCACCGCGTTCTTAAGGCGGAAGGCTATCCCACCCGAGCCGCAGGCACCGTACTGTTCGCCCTCGCTCGCCTGGAAGACCAAGATGGCTTTTTTGCCTTGGCCCACCAGCTCGAAGAGCAGATGGGAGCCGATGCCCTCGAGAACTCCCCCTGGTATCTGCTCGCCCGCACAATCCTGTTGTTCAAAACCAACAAGATGCGCCCGGCGACACGCGCGCTGCGCGAGTTTGCAAACCGCTGCGAGGGCGGCGCGTTCTTTTTGCTGAACCCCATGTATCAGACGCCCTACCTTCCCTGCCGGCCCGAACCGCACGACCCCTGGGACCTTTCGCACCAGGCGGTTTGGGAGGCCGACGGCATCATCTCGGATACTCCCGACTTTGCCCCCTGGGCCAACGCTTGCGAAGACGTATCGCAGCTTGCCCAGGAATTTGCGCGCCGTTACGGCTTTTAACGGCACAATCGCCACGACCATGTCATTTACGTTAGGAACGACTTCATGAACTTCCGCTCATCTCTCGCCTGCACCTCGAGCGATATCGCCCGCTGGGGGCTGCGCTCTGTCCTCAAACGCCAGGGCGGCGTACTCCCCGGCCGCATCGCCATGAAGATCAACCCCGAGCTGCTAAGCGACCTCGCGAGTCTTGTTGACCGTAGCGTGGTGATCACCGGCACCAACGGCAAGACCACCACCTCCAACCTCATCGCCGATGCCGTTGCCGCCGGCGGCGCCACCGTGGTATGCAACCGCGCCGGCAACAACATGGAGCCGGGCGTGGTGGGCGCGTTGCTCGAGGCGCGCGGCAACCTTAAGCGAACAGCCAGCAGCAAGCGCGTAGGCATCTTTGAGTGCGACGAGCTCTACACGGTGCGCGTCCTGCCCAAGCTCAAGCCGACCTACTTTGTGCTGCTCAACCTGTTCCGCGACCAGCTGGACCGCTACGGCGAGATCGACCACACCCAGGACGTCATCGCCCACGCGCTGGAGCTTTCGCCGGCAACGACGCTCATCTACAACGCCGACGATCCGCTGTGCGCCTCGATCGCCGCACGCGTCCCCAACACGAGCATCGCCTTTGGCATCGACGGTGCCACGGGCACCGAGTCCGATCGCATTAGCGACTCGCGTTTTTGCTCACAGTGCAACGCGCCGCTGGAGTACGACTATGTGCAGTACGGCCAGCTCGGCGCCTATCATTGTCCTTCGTGCGGTTGGGGTCGTCCCGCGCTGGTCCGTCGCGTGACAGGCGTTGAGCTCACCTGCAGTGGCTACGGCTTTGACCTGAACTTTGGACCCGATACCGACGCACCTGCAACGCACATCGTCACGCGCTACAACGGCCTGTACATGGTCTACAACGTTGCCGCTGCCTTCTTTGCGGCGCGCGAGCTGGGCGTGGACGTGGCACATCTGCAGCCAACGCTCGATGCCTACGTCCCTGCCGGCGGACGCATGGGCCGCTGGGAGATCGCCGGCCGTACCGTCGAGGCAAACCTGGCCAAAAATCCCGTGGGCTTCGATCGCCAGATTCAGTCCATTAAAACGGCAGGCGGCAGGCTCTGCGCCTTCTTCCTGAACGACAACGACGCCGACGGTCACGATGTCTCGTGGATCTACGACGTCGATTTCGAGCGCATCGCCGATACCCCAGGGCTTGTCGCCTTTGCCGGTGGCACGCGCGCGCACGATATGCAGGTACGCCTGAAGTACGCCGGCATCAACGCCGCCATCATCTCGAATATCGAGCAGGCGATCGGCGCCGTGGCAGACGAGGAGGCTGGTGACACTTTCTATGCCGTCGCCAACTACACGGCCTTCCCGCCGCTGGTCAAGGAGCTCGACGGGCTTAAGGGCACCGATGCGAGCTCGGTTGCCTCCCACGCCGTAACGCGCGCCGATGGTAGCGCTGTCCCCACCGATATTGCGCCGGTCGTGCTCTCGCGCCCGCTGCGCATCGTCTACCTGTATCCCGATGCCCTCAACCTCTATGGCGACGGCGGCAACGTCATCGCCCTCGAGCGCCGCTGCGCCTGGCGTGGCATTCCCGTGCGCGTGGAGGAGGTCCGCATGGGCGAGACGCTCGATCTCACCGACGCCGATATCGTCATGATGGGCGGTGGCTCCGACCGCGACCAGTTGGCTGTGGCACATGAATTGCTCGCTCAAAAAGACAAGGTCGCGGCCTATGTTGAGGACGGCGGCTCGCTGCTCGCAATCTGCGGCAGCTATCAGCTGCTCGGCCGTTCGTACTATATGGGCGAGAATCGCATCGATGGCCTGGGCGTCATTGCCGCCGAGACCGTGCGCGGCTCCGACCGCCTGATCGGCAACGTCGCCGTCAAGACCGACCTGGCACCCGAGCCCTTTGTGGGATTCGAGAACCACGGCGGCCGTACCCTGCTCGATGCAGAGGCCACGCCGCTCGGAACGTCCGTCGTCACGGGTACCGGCAACAACGGCGACGATGGCTTTGAGGGCCTCATCTACAAGGGCGTCATCGGCACGTACCTGCATGGACCGGCACTGCCCAAGAACCCCGAGCTCGCCGACTGGCTGATCGCCCACGCCCTCGAGCGCCGCGGCGACGCACAGGCCAACGCTCTGCTGCCGCTCAAACCCCTCGACGACACCTACGAGCACGCCGCCCACGACGCCGCCATGAAGCTCCTCCCCTAACGCCCCAACCACCACAAAGGGGACAGGTACCTTTGTGGTGGTTTTCCAGTTTGCCAACGATATACGCGCCGGCAAAAAAGTCTGCTATACTCTTTCCCGCTGTCCCCATCGTCTAGCGGCCAAGGACGCCACCCTTTCAAGGTGGATATCGCGGGTTCGAATCCCGCTGGGGGCACCACAGAATCTGAGAAGCCCGTTACCAATTCGGTGACGGGCTTTTTGCTACCCATACGCCGGGATTCGAACCCCGAAGGCATAAAATCACACTGTCATCCAAGGGCCCGTGGACAAAAAATAGCAAATATGAGTACTGTTACCAATTTAGTAACAGCGATTTCATGCCATCAGAAGGCGATTTGGACACAAGGCGTCCTACGGCGGAGGAATTGCAGGCATTTATCAGCTAAGTACTTGGACATATGTTGCGTAACACTGCATATTTTGCAAAAAGATAATGCTACAGGGCTTGTGACAGTACTCATATTTGACGTTTTTTGCCCACGACCCCTTATTGTGTGGGCGAATCAGTTGCAAAGCGGGATCCAAAGCGTCCTTCGCAAACAAATAGCCGGGGCCCGCGCGATGCGGACCCCGGCTCAACACCGTGACGATATGTCAGTTACGCTCTACACGTAGAACAGGATGTCGTCGTAGGTCGGGACCGGCCAGTAGTCGGCGGCCACGATCTCCTCCATGGCGTCCACGGCAGCACGCAGCGTATCCATAGCGGGAACGACCTCGTGCGCGTACACGTTGGCCTGCTCCTGGCCATCGAGAGCCTCGGCCTTCTGATGTACGGCGTCGAGCGCCTTGATGGAGTCGTTGATGGCGGTGATACCGTTGCAGAGCTTGTTGAGCGTGTTCTGCTCGCACTGCATGGCGGCCTCAGCACCGGCGGCACGAATAGTCTCAAGGCCCTTAGCGACCTTGGTAGCATAGGCGGTAATGACCGGGCGATAGGTACGACGCGCCTCGCGAACCATCGTGGTAGCCTCGATGTTCATGAGCTTGTTGTACTTCTCGAGCTTGCAGTCATAGCGGCACTGGGCCTCGGCGCGGGTCAGGACACCCGTCTCCTCAAAGAGCGCAATGGCCTTATCGGAAACAAAGGCGGGCAGGGCGTCGGCCGTGGTCTTGTTGTTGGCAAGGCCGCGCTTCTCGGCCTCGATGGGCCACTCGTCGGAGTAACCGTCGCCGGAGAACAGGATGCGCTGGTGATCGGTCAGCACCTTCTTGCAGTACTCGAGCGCGGCGTCCTGGAACTTATCCTCGGGCGTACCCTCGAGTGCGTCGGCGAAGGACTTGAGCGACTTGGCCACGGCGGCATCGAGCACCAGGTTGGAGTCGGAGACGTTCTGCTCGGAGCCGCAGGCACGGAACTCGAACTTGTTGCCGGTGAAGGCAAACGGGGAGGTGCGGTTGCGGTCGGTGTTGTCCTGCATCAGCTTGGGCAGGGTATCGGCGCCCAGGTCGAGCACGCCGCGCGTGGCATGGACGGAAGCCTTGCCATCGATGATCTTCTCGACAACCTCGGTAAGCTGGTCGCCCAGGAAGATGGACATAATCGCCGGAGGAGCCTCGTTGGCGCCCAGACGATGATCGTTGCCGGCCGAGGCAACGGAGGCGCGCAAGAGCTCCTGATAGTTATCGACGGCCTCGATCACCGCGGTGAGGAAGACGATGAACTGCAGGTTATCGAGCGGAGTGTCGCCCGGGTCAAGCAGGTTCTCGGACTCGGTGCCAAGCGACCAGTTATTGTGCTTGCCCGAACCGTTGATGCCCTCGAAGGGCTTCTCGTGCAGCAGGCAGACCAAGTCGTGGCGGGAGGCGATGAGCTTCATCTTCTCCATCATGACCAGATTCTGGTCGATGGCCTCGTTGACCTCGCCGTAGACAGGGGCGAGCTCATGCTGGCAGGGAGCGACCTCGTTGTGCTTGGTCTTGGCAGGAATGCCAAGCGCCCACAGTTCATCGTCCAGGTCCTTCATATAGGACGAGACGGTGGGGCGGATAGCGCCAAAGTAGTGCTCCTCGAGCTCCTGGCCCTTGCAGGGAGCAGCACCAAAGAGGGTGCGCCCGGTGATGACCAGGTCCCTGCGCTTGCGGTAAGCGTCCTTCTTGATCAGGAAGTACTCCTGCTCATCGCCCACGGAAGGAACGACCTTCTTGGGGGTCTTACCAAACAGCGCCAAAACGCGCTTGGACTCACGCGAGAGTGCGGTCATGGAGCGCAGCAGCGGAGTCTTCTTGTCCAGGGCCTCGCCCGTGTAGGAGCAAAAAGCCGTGGGGATGCACAGGACATCGTCCTTAATGAATGCGGGGCTGGTGGGATCCCAAGCGGTGTAGCCACGGGCCTCGAAGGTGGCACGCAGGCCGCCGTTGGGGAAGCTGGAGGCGTCCGGCTCGCCCTGGATGAGGTTCTTGCCCGTAAACTTGGTAATGGCGGTGCCGTCGTGGTTGGGCTCGAGGAAGCTGTCGTGCTTCTCGGAAGTAATGCCCGAAAGCGGCTGGAACCAGTGCGCGTAGTGCGTCGCGCCCTTGGAGATGGCCCAGACCTTCATGGCGTGGGCAACGGCGTTGGCCACATCCAGGTCGAGCGGCTCACCGTCCTCGAGGGTTGCAGCAAGGCGCTTCCAAATGTCCTTGGGGAGGTAGTCCTTCATGACTTCCTCAGAGAACACCATGGTCCCGAAGCGGTCAGTAAGTTCGGCCATACGGAACTCCCTTCGTATCGGCACCGCGTGAGAAGCGGTGTTGATTACTAACGAACGAGTCATAGATTAGGCTCGTCGTGTTTCCGCAACATTACCGTTATGTTGCTGTCACGAAACCAATCAATGAGGTTACCGCATCGCGGCGGCGTTGCCGCCCTCAACAGCCAATCAACTGTATAAATTGCAGACCTCTCCCCATGGTTTAAGGGTAGTCAATTTGGGATGGGGCTCTATTAACTGGTATTTCGCATCAGATACCAGTCTTTATAGCCCCATCCTAGATTGACCGCTCTGCTATAGGGAATGTCGATAGCAAGGCATCTTTGATTGGTATCCCCGAATAGCGAGTGAAACTCCACCGTGACACAGTGGTGCTGTAGAATCCTTACAACACATCACACTATTACGTATCTAAAGGAGCACGATATGCGCGTCGACGAGGTTTTTAAGCAGGCAGCATCCCAGGGCACCGCACCCGTTTCGTTTGAGATGTTCCCGCCCAAGGGCGAGCTTACCCTCAACACGGCTCGCGAGGTGGCAGGCAATCTGTGCAAGCTTTCGCCGAGCTTTGTCTCGGTCACTTGTTCCGCTGGCGGCTCGGGCAACGGTGCCACCACCGCCCCCATCGCGCATATGATTACGAGCGAATTCGATACGCCCTCGGTGGCGCACCTCACCTGTGTGGGCCGTACCCACGCCGATATCGCCGCCAAGATCGATGAGTACCGCACCGCCGGCGTGGAAAACATCCTGGCCCTGCGTGGCGATCTCCCTGCCGGCGCGACCGAGGACGACAAGCCCGCCTCGGACTACGCCTACGCCCGCGACCTCATCCCCGAGCTCGTCGACGCCGGCTTTTGTGTGGGCGCCGCAGCCTACCCCGAGGGCCACATTGCCTGCGAGGATCTCAACCTCTCGGTCGAGCACCTCAAGCAAAAGCAAGACGCCGGCGCGAGCTTCTTTGTGACGCAGCTCTTCTTTGATAACGAGTGCTTCTATCGCTTCCGCGAGCTTGCCGACAAGGCCGGCATCACCGTGCCCATTACCGCGGGCATCATGCCGTTTATGGGCAAGTCGCAGATCAGCCGCATGGTCTTTATGTGCGGCGCGTCGCTGCCCTCCCCCGTCATCAAGATTCTCGCCAAGTACGAGAACGACCCCGAGAGCCTGCAGGCAGCCGGTGTAGATTATGCCGCCCGTCAGCTTTGCGACCTTAAGGAGCACGGCGCCGCCGGTCTGCACCTGTACACTATGAATCGTCCTGCGATCGCCGCGACTATTATGGAGCGCCTGGGGTAATGGAAAAACCGCACATCGATACAACCGCTGTCGAAGTGCCGGCCGACTTTGCGTCGCCGGCGCTTTACCGTGTCGATGCTGCGCACCATCCCCGTGTCGACCGTGCCGAGATGCTGCGGTATCTGGGTTACGGCGGCCAGCAGATTGAGCCCGAGCTGTCACGACGTATTGAGCTTGTGGTCGAGCGCCTTGAGCTGGACATTGAGCCCCGCGGCGTGCGGCGCGTGTTTACCGTCGATGCCACGGGCGTGGACGAGCAGGGAGAGCCTTGCATCCGTCTGGTCGGCACCAACGTTGAGCTGCGCGGTCGCGACATCTATCGACATCTCAAGGACGCCCGCATGGCCGCGCTGATGGCCTGCACCCTCGGCATGGACGCCGAGCGTCGTCTGCGCACCACGGGAGCCCAGCAGCCCCTGGAGGGAGCCGTGCTCGACGCCGCATGCTCTGCCTATGTAGAAGCCGCCGTCGAGCAGATGGACCAGCAGGTTAAGGCTGCGGCCGCCGCACACGGACTCGCCGGCAACTGGCGCTTTAGTCCCGGCTACGGCGACTGCCCGCTCTCGGCCCAGCGCTCGATCGTCAATGCGCTCAACGCCACGCGGCTCATCGGCCTGACCGTCACGCCCACCAGCCTGCTCATGCCCACCAAGAGCGTGACCGCGGTGATCGGCCTGTTCGACGGCGAGGTCCACGACGCCCAGAGCCGCCCCACCTGCAATATCTGCCGTATGCGCGAGCACTGTCGCTTCCGCGCCGCCCACACCACCTGCTATTCCAGCCATTAGGAGCCCTCGATGTTTACTCCGCTTATCACTCATGATTCTGACGGCACTGCATTGGCGGCACCCGTTGATGCCGCACGTCGCAACGGTGCCACGTACAAGACGCGCACAATCGACGACCTTCGCATTAAGGACGATCGCCTGCGCGCCGCCATCGAGGGCACGGGACACCTGCTGTTCGACGGCGGCATGGGCACCATGTTGCAGGCCGCTGGCATGAAGGCGGGCGCCCCGCCCGAGCTGCTCAACTTTGAGGAGCCCCAGGTTATCACCGATATCCAACGTCAATATGTCGAGGCAGGCTGCGACGTGATCACCGCCAACACCTTTGGCGCCAACGCGCACAAGCTCGATGGCGCCGCCACCGTGGCAGATGTCTTTGCCGCCGCGGTCTCTTGCGCCCGCGCGGCCGGTGCCCATTACGTCGCCGGCGACATCGGCCCCATCGGTGCGCTGCTTCGCCCCCTGGGCACCCTCAGCTTTGACGAGGCCTATGACCTCTTTGCCGAGGAAGTGCGTGCCGGCGTCGATGCAGGCGTGGACCTCTTTATTATCGAGACCATGACTGACCTTGCCGAGATCAAGGCGGCGGTCCTCGCCTGCCGCGAGAACTCCGACCTGCCCGTCTTTGCCACCATGACCTTTGAGGAAGACGGCCGCACCTTCTTGGGCACGAGCCCCGAGGTCGCCGCCATCACCCTCGACGCCATCGGCGCCGACGTTTTGGGCATCAACTGCAGCCAGGGCCCGGCCGAGCTCCGAGGACTCGCCGCTCGCATGCTCACCGTCACCGACAAGCCCGTTATGGTGCAGGCCAATGCGGGACTGCCCCGCGTGGACGATGACGGCAATACCGTCTTTGACATCCAGGCACCCGAATACGCCGAGGCCGTCGCCGGCATGATTGAGGACGGCGTGAGCGTCGTGGGCGGCTGCTGCGGCACCACGCCGGCGCACATGGCCGCCTTGCGCACGCTTATCGATAACCACACGCCCAGCCCGCACCACCGCAAGCCCAGCATGTCGGTCACGAGCGCCCAGACGGTCGTGGACCTTCCCTGTGACGGTCACAAGATCGCCGTCATCGGCGAGCGCATCAATCCCACCGGCAAAAAGCGCCTGCAGCAAGCCCTGCGCGACGGTGACCTTGACTACGTCGTGAGCCAGGGCATCAGCCAGCAGGAGCAGGGCGCCGACATCCTGGACGTCAACGTGGGCCTGCCCGAGATCGACGAGGTCAAGATCATCCAACAGGCGACCGAGCAGCTCCAGGGCTCCACGCTGCTGCCGCTGCAGATCGACTCCACCGACCCCGCAGCCGTCGAGGCAGCCGTGCGCCGCTACGCCGGCAAGCCCATCATCAACTCGGTCAATGGCAAACAGCAGATCATGGATGAGATCTTTCCACTGGTCGCCCACTACGGCACCAACGTCGTCGGCCTTACGCTCGACGAAGGCGGCATCCCCGATACCGCCGAGGCCCGCTTCGCCATCGCCGAGCGCATCGTGGCCGAGGCCGCCCGCTACGGCATTGGCCCGGACCGCATCCTCATCGACTGCCTGGTCATGACCGCCTCGACCAATCAACGCCAGGCCGAGCAGATCCTGCGCGCCATGTCCCTGTGCAAGGAGCGCCTGGGCGTCAAATGCGCGCTCGGCGTGTCGAACATCAGCTTTGGCCTGCCCGCTCGCCCGCTGCTGGGTTCGGTCTTTTTGGCCGCCGCTTTTGGCGCGGGTCTGGACGCCCCCATCATGAACCCGGGCTCCAAGCGTTTTATGGATACCGTCTACAGCTATCGCGTCCTGAGCGTTGAGGACGAGGGCTCGACCGGATACATCGAGCGCTATGCCGGCTGGACCGATCCGTATAAGATCGCCGCCAACCCGGCGGCGGCTCAGACCGCATCGACCGACGCCGCGCCCGCTGCTGGCACCGCCGGCACCGACGGCAACGACGACCCGATTCGTCGCATGGTCGTCTCGGGCCGCAAAGGCGAGATCGCTGCCGAGACCGAGCGTCTGCTGGCAGACCACGACGCCATGGACCTCATCAACAATCACTTTATCCCCGCCCTCGACGAAGTTGGCGTCCTCTTTGACCAGGGCAAGTTCTTCTTGCCTCAGCTTATGGCCTCGGCCGAAGCCGCACGCGTGGGCTTCGACACCATCAAGCGCCTGATGCCCGCCGGCGAGATTGCCGACAAGGGCAAGATCTGCGTGGCCACCGTCAAGGGCGACATCCACGATATCGGCAAGAACATCGTCAAAATGCTGCTCGACAACTACGGCTACACCGTCTTTGACCTGGGCCGCGACGTCGATCCGCAGGAGGTACTCAAGACCGTCAAGGAGCGCGATATCAAACTCGTCGGCCTCTCGGCGCTTATGACCACCACCGTCGTCGCCATGGAGGAGACCATCAAGCTGCTCCATGCCGAGGTTCCGGGCGTCAAGATCATCGTAGGCGGCGCCGTGCTCACCCCCGAATACGCCAAGCAGATCGGCGCGGACTACTACGCCAAGGATGCCGCCGAAAGCGCGCGCATCGCCGAAGAGGTCTTTGGGCAGTAACACAACGGAAACAACCGAGCACTAAAACGTGCCGCACGCGCCACTTGGCACGTGCGGCACGTTAGAATAGATAAGACTATGCTCGTTTTGGCAGATAGGAGCGCAAGGATGGCGATCACGCCTGCAGAAATCGCGGAAACCCGCGGCATGGTTGAGGAACAGAACCTCGACATCAGGACCATCACCATGGGTGTTTCGCTCATGGGTTGCGGTGACGAGAACCTCGACCGCATGTGCACGAAGATCTACGACCACGTGACGTACACGGCTGAGCACCTGGTCGAGACCGCCGAGAACCTCGAGCGCGAGTACGGTATCCCCATCGTCAACAAGCGCGTTTCCGTCACCCCGGTGGCGCAGATCGCCGCATGCTGCAAGGATGAGGACCTCACCCCCATCGCGCATGCCCTCGACCGCGCGGCCGAGACGCTCGGCATCGATTACCTGGGCGGCTTCTCCGCACTCGTCCAGAAGGGCATCGGCGACGCCGATCGACGCGTCATCCAGTCCATCCCCCAGGCGCTCGCCACCACGAGCCGCGTCTGCTCCAGCGTCAACGTCGCCAGCCTGCGTGCCGGCATCAACATGGACGCCGTGCTCATGGCCGCGCAGACCATCATCGACGCCGCCAAGCTCACGGCCGACCAGGATTCCGTCGGCGCTTCCAAGTTTGTCTGCTTTGCCAACATGGTCGAGGACTCCCCGTTTATGGCGGGCGCCGTCCACGGCGGTGGCGAGGCCGACGCCGTCATCAACGTAGGCGTCTCGGGCCCCGGCGTTATGGCCGCAGCCCTGGAGACGCTGCCCGATTCCGCATCGATGATGGAAGTCGCCGAGAAGATTAAGCAGACCGCCTTTAAGATCACCCGTGCCGGCGAGCTCATGAGCCGCGAGGCCGCCCATCGCCTGGGTGTCGAGAAGGGCATTGTCGACCTGTCGCTGGCTCCCACGCCCGCCATCGGCGACTCCGTCGCTCGCATCCTCGAGATCATCGGCGTGGGCACCTGCGGTGGTCCCGGCACGACCTGCGCGCTCGCCATGCTCAACGATGCCGTCAAGAAGGGCGGCGTCATGGCTAGCTCCAGCGTGGGCGGTCTCTCGGGTGCTTTTATCCCCGTGTCCGAGGACGCCGGCATGATCGCCGCCGTCGAGGCCGGCGCGCTTTCGCTCGAGAAGCTCGAGGCCATGACCTGCGTGTGCTCCGTTGGCCTGGACATGATCGCCATCCCCGGCGACACCCCGGTCGAGACCATCGCCGGCATCATCGCCGACGAGATGGCCATCGGCGTCATCAACAACAAGACCACGGCCGTCCGCGTGATTCCTGCCATCGGCAAGGGCGTGGGCGACTGCGTCGAGTACGGTGGCCTGTTCGGCCGTGCACCCATCATGCCGGTGAACCCCAACGCCGGCACCGTGCTTGCCCACCGCGGTGGACGCTTCCCGGCGCCGCTGAACTCGCTGAAGAACTAGCTGAGGGGGACTGGCGAGGAGCCCCGGGGAGGGCAAATATATAAGGTCGCCTGCTCGGACAGTCCTGACTCGCACGGAGAGCACATTAAGTGCTCTCCGGCTCGTGCGGAACTCGCGATCGACCTTATATATTTGCCCTCCCCGGGGCTCCCGCACAACGGGACCTCGGTTGGGTTCTATCCCTTTGGCAGTCGCTTCGCTCCTGCACCACTTGGCTGATACGGCGGTTTGGCGTTGGAACGGTTCTTTTTCTGATATATGCTGGTTGCGGCTCTTCTTTTGGGAGGAGTCGCTTTTTTGTTGCTAGGAGGTTGGCCCGTGGCTGATGATTTGATTCGTTCTGAGCTGCTTGCTGCGGATTGGAATGGCGAATGGATGCGCCTGCAAGCTGCTCGGCGACGGGCTGATGATTCTTTTGAGTGGGATAAGCGGGCTCGGCATTTTCGGCCGCTTGAGACTGCCCCTTATGCTCGGGATTTTATGAAGCTGTTGGCGCTTGAGCCAGACGAGTCGGTGCTTGATATGGGGTGTGGGGCTGGGTCGATTGCTATTCCGCTTGCTCAGGCTGGGCATTCCGTGATTGCTGCCGACTTCTCTCCTGCCATGTTGGGCACGCTTGATGCCGGCATTGAGTATTACGGGCTCGAAGATCTTATTACGCCGCTTGAGCTTGCTTGGGATGATGATTGGGATTTGGTTGGACCGGTCGCGAAAGCGGTGGATGTTGCCTTTGCCAGTCGCTCTGTCACCACGACCAACCTAAAAGGCGCGCTTGCCAAGCTCGACCGCACGGCTCGCCGGCGTTGTGCTGTCACGATGGTCGCTAACTCCAGCCCGCGCTACGACCTGCACGTGATGAACGCCATCGGCGCCTCGGTTACCTGCAGTAATGGCTTTGTGTACGCCTTCAACATCCTCATTCAGATGGGTGCGTTGCCGCAGGTTACGTACTTTGAATCGCCTCGTCGCGATACCTTCGATAGCCTTGAGGCAGGTGTGGCAGACTTCTCCCGTATGCTTGAGCATGGCAACGAGGATAAGGTCGACCGTCTGCGCGACTACATCGCCCAGCACATGATCGAGAATCCCCATGCCGGTGAGCCGGGCTCCAAGGGCGTGCCGCAGGGGCGCTATATGCTCGATCATGTCCGCAAGGTTCGTTGGGCGTTTATTGCATGGGAGCCGGTCTCTGCGCCCAGCTCATAGCCTGTTCGCAGCCCGCACCGCCCACTCACTTGGCATCCGCATTCTTTTTGAACTGGGCAAACGCGCCCCACACCGCGCCGTTCCTGCGCTATCGTGGGACAGCTCACGTAGATTAAGGCCCCATCGTGGGGCGCCCCATACATAGAAAGCGAGAACCCATGGCACTGACAGGAGCCCAGGTCAAGCAGCTTCGCAGCATGGCCCATCACCTCAACCCCGCTATCATCATCGGCAAGTCCGATGTCAATGAGGGCACCGTCGAGCAGACGGTCGCCTACCTGGAGAAGCACGAGCTCGTTAAGTGCTCCGTGCTCGATGGCTCCAGTCTTTCCGCCCGCGAGGCCGCCGAGGAGCTCGCCGAACGCTGCCACGCCGACGTCGTTCAGGTTATCGGCCGCAAATTCTCGCTGTATCGCGAGTCCTCGCGCAAGGATATCGAGAAGATCAAGCTCGTCTAAGAGCCAATGATCCGGCGAGCCAACACATAGCAAGCTTACGGGTGCCCAAGTACTTCGGGCACCCGTTTTTTATCGCTCGACCAGCACGCGATTGAGCCGCCCCTCCACCAAGCGCTCGTATAGGCGCCGCGTCTCGGGCTCGGGCACACCATTGACCTGCTCCCTCAGATGGTGCATATGCCCGCTGTACAGCTCGACGATATCGCGCCGCCGCCCCGCCGCACTGTAGACGCGCATGGCACAGCGCACCATATCCTCACGCGCCGTTTCCTGCCGAAGCCCCGACTCCGCCAGCCAAATCGCCGACTGCAGATCGTTTTCCTTCTAGAGCGGCATTGCTCCCTTAATCATGCAATCGATGTACTTTGACTGCATAATGCGTCGCATACGCAAAAAGTAGGTGGATTACAGCCATTGGGAACATACAGCGGTCCGGCATAAAGCTGCTCAATCTTAAGGCACAGCTCAACTAAATGGGGCCCGCGCGCACCCGTGCGATTTCCCAAAACCTCGCGGCTTATCTGGTCAAACAGCCGCACATCGGTCTTAACGTAGTCGCCATTGAGTCCGATGCATTCATTTTGGATGAGTACACACGACTTGCCGTCTGGCGTCGGTCCCAAAGCCGACCGTAAGCGCGATATCGTCGAGTACAGGTTGTTGCGGGCGCTATTGAACTCGGCATGGGGCCACAGCTCCATGGCCAGCGTCTCACGATCGACGAGCGCATCCATGCCCAGCGCAAGCCGCTCGGCAAGTGTCGCCGCCTTCTTGCGGCGCCACATTTTGTCCGTGATGGGAAACCCGTCGCGCTCGGCGCGAAACGCACCAAACATGCGAATCTCGATATGGTCGATGGTATCAACGGCTTCAACCTCGCCGGCCTGGAACAGGCGCTCGCCCTCCCCTTCCAAATCGTCGCGCAGCGAGTACCGCGACAGTTCGCGCACGGGAAGCTTCTTGCGTATCCTGCCCGCCGGCTCGCCCAGACAATGCATGGCAAGGCGCGCAAAGAGCCGATACGATGGCTCTAGAATCCCCGCACGATTCATGGACATCCAGGCCGCAAGGTCGCTGTCTCGGCCTGCACAGGCCAAATGCAGCGCCACCATCCAGGCCTCCGCTCCACCAACCTGCGTCTGGCTTATATCGAGCAACTCCGCTTCCTCGCGTACCGAAACCATCGAGGTGTTACGCAGATATGCCGCGCGCTCCAGCAGCAATGCGTTATCGCGCATGTACGCAATCGACTCCTCGGCAAGTTTGAGCACTTGGACCGCACGGAACTTTGCATTAACCGGCCGTCCCTCTGCCAGCGACTGCCAGCCTTCTAGCAACAGGCCAAACAGCTGAATCTGGTTGTCGCGCATGCGCACGGCAAAACGATCGAGCTCGTTGAACGCCGCGTCGTCGGTTACCGGCAAGCCGGAAAGGAGCCGCCGTGCCGCCAGCACCATGCGCACCCAGATAGCCATCGCCTTAAGCCCACGTACGTCGAGCGCCTCCCGCACCACCGTCATCTCGTCGTCGCGCTCGTCGGTTCCCGCAAACGACCCGTCAAAGAGCTCCACCAGCATGCTATCGGCCCGTATAACAATCCCCGCGACATCGAGCTCGCAGTCGTAGGCCTTGCTCGTTTTGAGCTGCTGTAGAACGCCGCCGTCATCTCCCCGCTCGGTCAGACAGCGCTTGACCTCGATATGCGCAGACAACATATCGAGTGCGGTATGGAATGTCTCGATTTCTGGCACGGCCAGGTTCGTAGGAAGCCCAAGCCCGTTGTCCCCATAGCAAACTGCCGTCAGTGTCTGGGCCACCCTCCATGAAACAGGGTCTATTTCGCAGGCCGCCCGTTCGCCCCCTCGCTCGATAACCGATGCCATATAGCGAGCGAGCTTTGTATTGGACACGCTGACCGACGCCAGATATACGCCAAGCGCCTCGGCAGGCGTTGGCTCTGGAGCCGGATCGTCGGCATCGATCGTGCCCAGCGCTGCTCGGCAGATATCGGCCCCGTGCCCCGTCAGAGCAAGATCGACCCCATACTGTCCAGCAAGTTCAAGGACCGCCTCGCGGTCCAAAAAGGCGTCCGCCAGGCCCATCGCCGCATCGCATCGGCCCGCCTTAAGCAAAATCCGGGCCGCCCTCGGAACAAGTTCGGGGCGAACCTCGGCCACCAACTTACGCAAACGCAATCGTCCGTTATCCTCCGTGCCCAGACACGTAAAACTCCGCTCGGCGGGGTCCAAGCCAAAGATCGGGTAGTCGCGTACAAAGTAAGACTGGTCGACCATCGACAGCCTTACCCCACAAGCCTCGAGTTCTGCTATATTGCCCTCGCCCATCAAAACCATGAGACATGCCACGCAAAACAGCGCATTATTGTCGAGCGAAGCCAGATCGACAAGTGCCGCGCCATATACGTTGACAATCTCGTTTTCGAGCAGGCCGGCTACGTCGCCTTGGCCATACAGACCCGTCTGCAATGCCGAAACGAGTTCGGGCACGCCCTGCGTGAGCTGATAAAAGTCGAGCGATGTGCTGATCGAAAACGCCGACGCCCACGCCGAATACTCATAGGCATGCACCTTGAGCATCTGCGCATTGATCTTAACCGAATCGCCCAGCCCATGAATCAGCTGACGATTTGAAGGACGGCAAGAGATAAAGACCCCTACCCCCATAGCGCGCAGGCCGCGAATCCTGTCGATGAGGTCTTCGGTATCGTGCTGATCGAGGTTTGGCACATTATCAATCGCGATAAGGGAGTGCGGTTTGTCTTTGAGTTCTTCGGTAACCACCTCGAGCTGCATAAACACCTCGCGCCCAGTGGCGCGATCGGCCTCGATAATCCGCACGGGGCCTCGCGTCGGGTCGCATTTAACCTCATGGGTGTACTGCAGCAGCACCGAGGTCTTCCCAAACCCGTCGGGTGCATAAAGAACCACGATGCCGGCCTTTCGGCCCTTGGCGATAAGCTCATTCATCAAGCGTTCGCGTCGCACCATATAGCCTCCGCCTAACGGCATCAGCTCGAGGTCGTCTATACCGCTCAAATCGTTTACCATGCCCGCTCCTCAACTCGACCGTATGGACACTGTAGCCGCAAGACCATACAAGCCGCTCTATGAATAGAGCGACCTTGTGTTTTAGGTTGTCTTTTGGTACGCAAGCGGCAAGTTTTTGTACAGCGAGGTCCGATTGTTATTAATCCCCCGACTAATCGGTCTTTAAGCAGGTAAATGAGCTTGTCAGCTTGTCCCATCTAAGCGGCAGTGTAACGCAGATGAACAAGGTTCAGCCATGTCATTCAACTCGCCTAGCACCCGCTACCGTCTACGACCTTCTGGTGGCATTTTTGCATAGAATCTGGTATAGGATGAATCAAGCTGTTGGACATCCGGCATTCGTCAAGCTTGCGGCAAGTTTTTGGTCAAGTGGGCAAAAAGGGATAGCAAAAAGGCCCCCGCAAAGCGGAGGCCTTAGGCAAGGCTATGTCGAGCTGCAGGATTCGCGCTACTCGCAAAGCGAAAGGGCGGCCTCGTCGGCAACGACAACGCAGTTGGTGTGCAGCTGCAGGATCGAAGCCGGGCACTCGGGCGTAACCGGACCATAGCACATGTCATGCACGGCCTGAGCCTTGGCCTCGCCGTTGGCGACGACCAGGATCATGCGAGCATACATGATGGTCTGGGTACCCATGGTGTAGGCTTGACGGGGAACATCGTCGATGCTGTCGAACAGGCGGCTGTTGGCCTGAATGGTGCTCTCGGTGAGGTCGACGCAGTGCGTGCCCTTGGAGAAGTGGTCATCGGGCTCGTTGAAGCCGATGTGGCCGTTGTTGCCAATGCCGAGCAGCTGCAGATCCGGGTAACCGGCGGCGGCGACAATCTTGTCGTACTCAGAGCAGGCAGCGGCGGCGTCGGGGTTGGAGCCATCGGGCACATGCGTGTTGTTCAGGTCGATGTTGATGTGATCGAAGAAGTTCTCGCGCATGAAGTAGTGATAGCTCTGGGGATCGTCGTGCGAAAGGCCGCGATACTCGTCCAGGTTGTAGGTGCTGACCTCGGCAAAGTCGACGTCGCCCTTCTCGTACCAAGCAGCGAGCTGCTTGTAGGCACCGATCGGGGTGGAGCCGGTGGCAAGGCCCAGCACACAGTCGGGCTTGAGGATAACCTGGGCCGAGATGATATTAGCGGCCTTGCGGCTCATATCCTCGTAGTCTTTAGCTTTAATGATCTTCATTACGCGTCCTTTCTCGTACAAGAGAGGCAAGGCTCCCTTACAAGCACTTGCCCGCGGCCCGCGTCGGCCGCAACCAACGTGTGCGGCCACCAGGGCGAGGTCGCGTAATGTATGTGTCTCGTGTCTAGCCGCGTCGAGGCCCCTGCCCGTCCACGGTGACCCAAAGCCTTTTAGCTTCGGACAAATCCCATCTTGCCACTGAGGGCGTCCTCTTTCAAGGGCGCCCTCCGTAAACGTGTTTGAATTGTAGACTAATGGCCACGTGCACTTGCTAGCGCTCGCGAGCAACGATGAGCTGGTCCATCTCTTCGACATGCACGCCAACGGAGCCCTTGATGCTCGAGAACTCAACGGAGTTGCACACCAAGATGGGAACCGTCACATCGTAGCCCTCGGCAGCAATTGCCTCGCGATCGAACTCAATGAGCACATCGCCCTTATGGACGATGTCACCCACTTGCGCATGTACGGTAAAGTGCTTGCCCTCGAGCTGAACAGTGTCCAAACCAACGTGGATGAGCACGTCCAAGCCATCGACCGTGTTAAGCGCAACGGCGTGTCCCGTGGGAAAAATAGCCTCGACCTTGGCATCAGCCGGCGCGATCACGCGCGTACCCGTAGGCTGAATGGCAACGCCCTGGCCCAAAAGGCCGGTGGCAAACGTCTGATCGTTTACCTCGGAAAGCGGAATGACATCGCCCGAGATGGGAGCATCCAGCGTAAGGACTCGACCACGCATACCAAAAGACCTTAGGACTTTAGTGAACATGCTCCCCCTCGGACATACCAATCAATCAAAATAACCTTAACAGTTTACCACTTGGCAACGGTTTTTGACCATTAGGGAAGTTCGCGCTTGACAACCTCGACGATGTCGTCGACAACGCGCTGGGTCAGCTCGTGCGTCTCGGCCTCGGCCATCACGCGGACCAGCGGCTCGGTGCCGCTCGGGCGCACCAGAATGCGGCCGCGGCCGTCAAGCTCCTTCTCGGCAGCAGCAACGGCATCCCAGATGGGCTGGCAATCGTCCAGACCAGCCTTGTTGTCGGAATGCACGTTGACGAGTACCTGCGGGTACTTCTTCATGATGCCGGCAAGATCGGTGAGGGTACGACCGGTGCGCTTGAGCACGGCCAGCAGCTGCAGAGCCGTCACCAAGCCGTCACCGGTGGTGTTGTGCTCCAGGAAGATGATGTGGCCGGACTGTTCGCCGCCGATGACGGCGCCGTCCGCGAGCATGCGCTCCAAAACGTAGCGGTCGCCCACGGCGGTCTGAACCATCTCGAAGCCCTGCTCCTTCATAGCGATGGAGAAGCCCAGGTTGCACATGACGGTCGAAACGATCTCGGAGTTAGCGAGCTTGCCGCGAGCGGCGAGGTCAGAACCGCAGATAGCCAGGATGTAGTCACCGTCGATCTCATTGCCCTCGCTGTCCACGAACAGCACGCGATCGGCGTCGCCGTCGTGGGCCAGGCCGATGTCAGCATGGGTGCGCAGCACGAGCTCGCGCAGGGGCTCGAGGTGCGTAGAGCCGCACTCGACATTGATGTCGGTACCGCAATAATCGGTGTTGATAGCGTGCACCGTGGCACCCAGGCGCTGCAGCGCGGCGGGCGTAGTCTGGCAGGAAGCACCGTGACCGCAGTCGACGGCAACGACCAGGCCGTCGAGCCTCAGGCCATCAAGCGTATCGATGGCGTGGTCGACGTATGCCTTGCGAGCGTCCTTCATCTTGATGATGTGGCCCACACCGGCACCGGTCGGCAGCGTGTCGGCAGCCATGGCTTCCTCGGACATGACCCAGGCGCTGATCTCTTCCTCGACAGCGTCGGGAAGCTTCATACCCTTGCGGCTAAAGAACTTGATGCCGTTGAACTCCGGCGGATTATGCGAAGCGGAGATGACGATGCCGCCATCGAGCTCGTTTTGAACGGTGAGCAGCGCCACGGCCGGCGTAGGAATGACGCCGCAGCAGTGCGGGCGGCCGCCCTCGGCCATAATGCCGGCGGTCAGAGCGCTCTCGAGCATGGTGCCCGAAAGGCGCGTGTCACGGCCGATGCAGATGTCCGGACCAAGAAACTTGGTCGCCGCGCGGCCCAGGCGAAACGCGAGGTCGCACGAAAGATCGGCGTTGGCGACGCCACGGACACCATCGGTACCGAAGATGTTCTGGGGCATAGGATCGTTCCTTCCCTAGCAGGCGATATGCAACCGCCTACCCTAGTCGAAAAAGAAAAGCGGGACCCGCCGAGGAATCGGCAGGCCCCGCTTGTACATTGTATCTCGAAAGGAGATAAAACCTTAGCGCTTGGAGAACTGGGGAGCGCGGCGGGCCTTCTTGAGGCCGTACTTCTTGCGCTCGACCACGCGAGCATCGCGCGTAAGGAAACCGGCCTTCTTGAGGTCAGCACGGTAGTCGCCAGCGTTCAGAAGAGCGCGAGCGATGCCCAGGCGCAGAGCGCCGGACTGACCGGAGATGCCGCCGCCATCGCACAGAGCGATAACGTCGAACTGACCGGCGGTGTCGGTCACCTTGAAGGGAGCAAGGGCGTTCTCAACGAGCTGATGACGGCCGAAATACTGCTCGGCGTCACGCTTGTTGATGGTCACCTTGCCGGTGCCGGGGACGAGACGGACGCGGGCGACGGCGTTCTTACGACGGCCGGTACCCTGGTAGACAACGGTGTTCTCAGCCATCTTTAAGCCTCCAGCTCAATCTTCGTGGGGTTCTGGGCAGCGTGCGGATGCTCGGCACCAGCGTAGACCTTAAGCTTGGTCATCTGGGCACGGCCGAGGGTGGTCTTGGGCAGCATGCCGCGAACGGCGCGCTCGATGACCTTCTCCGGGTGCTTCTCCATAGCCTGGCGGAAGCTCTCAGCCTTGAGGCCGCCGTTGTAGCCGCTGTGGCGATAATAGGTCTTCGTGTCGGCCTTGTTACCGGTAAGCTGGACCTTATCGGCGTTGATGACGACAACGAAGTCGCCGCAGTCGCTGTTGGGCGTGAACTGGGGCTTGTTCTTACCGCGCAGAATCATTGCGATCTGGGTGGCAAGACGGCCCAGGACAGCACCATCGGCGTCGACGAGAACCCAGTTGCGCTGGACCTCGCCCTGCTTGGCGTAGTGAGTCGATTTCGAAATCACTTAGACTCCTCCATGTACAGTACGTGTTGTTACAGAGATTCACGGGGCTCTGCAAGTAACCCGTCCATATTACCCCGCTCGCCGTCCGAGTCAACAGGTATTTTGGTTCTGACCAGACTTTCTGCACATGTCGTCCATGGGTCATGACGTCGCGACACTAGCGCTCGACAAATGCCTCGATATCACTCAGTAGGCGCTTTGCCTCCTGGCGGCCCTGAATATACAGGTCGAGGAGCTTTGCCGGATCGTGCTCAACGTGGCCGACCTCGACCGGCTTTTGCGGAGCAATGACCAGCGCACGGCCCTCGCGCTCATACTTCCACAGATGCATGCGCTGGATGTTATAGCGGTCGTGGCGCGTCTCGATAGCCTCGAGCAGGTAGGGGTAGTCGGCATAGCGGGCGCGCGCGGCGGGCATAAACTCGTAGGGCTTTTTCTCGTACGAGCGGTCCTGCGTGACAATGACAACCGCGCGATCGAAGCCCGCCTCCTCCAGCACGTGCTCGATGGGAACCGAATCGGCTACGCCACCGTCGACGTATTTGTGTCCGTCAATCTCGACCGGCGGCGTCACCAGCGGCAGCGACGTCGAGGCGCGCACGGCATCGAGGTCGAGCACGGCGCTTTTGACCGGCAGGTACGCGGCAGTTCCAAAGAGCATGTCCGTCGCGACGGCGTACATCTCGATGGGGCTCGCATCAAACGTCACGTTGTCAAAGGGATCCAGGCGGTCCTGGACATCGTTGAAGATAAAGTCGTAGCCCACAATAGAACCCGTGGACGCAAACGATGCGGCACCCATGAAGCGGTTGTCGTTGCAGAAAGCCAGGTTGATGCGGTTGGCACGGCCGATCTGGTGCGACTTGTAGTTCACGCCGTTGAGGGCACCGGCCGATACGCCATATACCGCCGGAATCTCGACGCCAGCCTCCATGAGGACGTCGAGCACGCCTGCGGTAAACTGCCCGCGAAAACTACCGCCCTCCAGGACGAGCGCGACCTTGCCGGCGTTCTTTGCTTTATCTTCTGCAGTCATGTTGACCTCCTGCTGTTTCGTTTTGGCTTTCTTCTACCCAGTTTTACAACGGAGGGCGCATGTGTTTTGGGAGTTGAGAGGTCTGGGCAGTCGAGCCACCCTCCCCAGAGTAGTCAATTCGGGGCGGGGATTCGATCGGCATCGCATCCCTTCCGGGTCGGCGGGTTGCGCGGAGAATCCGCGTATTTGCTTCGCAAATCCGCACCGGCTTCGGCCGCCTGCCGGCGTCCTCGCCCGCGGGCTAAAAACGCTCACGCGTTTTCTTTACGCCCGCGCCCTGCACAGAGTTCGATTCTCCGCGGTATCTGTAAGTAATAAAAAAAGGCAGGTAGAAACACTTCTCTACCTGCCTGTAACTATTGGTGGAGGCGCGGAGAATCGAACTCCGGTCCACGAAAGCCCCCTGATTGGCATCTCCAAGCTCAGTCGCTGGTTTTGTCTCGGACGCTTTGCGCGCAGCGACACGCTCGCGGCGTCCTAACCGGTTCGGTCTTAGCCTGCGCCATACCGATTACGTGCGCAGGAGCATTCCCCTAACATGACGTCGCGCCGGTGTCGGGGAAATCACCGGGTTGACGCGCCGCTATAAACTAAGCAGCGAGAGCCATAGGCTCAAAAGAAGAGTTGTTGTCAATTCAATTTGACGGTACCCCTATTTAACGAGGCGAGGAGACCTCGGCTTGCTTCCTCTCTCAGAGCTATCGTGTCGAAACCAGTCGCCCCCGAATGTCGGGAAAGTCTGGATGGTATCGGATCTGCAAACACCCGATAACCGTCGACTTTTCAAGGAACACGCGGGGTGAACCCCGCTCGTGGATAGCTATCTTACCACGTTCTAAAGGCAGACAGCTGCTCTATGCACGAGCTGTGAAGACCCTAATGTGCGCCGCACTTCGCACTTTTGCTACCGGACACGTCACGTATATTTTCGCCGAGCAAACACTTCATCGAAAGGACCGCTATGGATACCAAGCAGCAACTCGTCAATGCCCTCGCAGGCCTGGGCTCAACCATTACCGAAGCTATGGATGTCATCGAAGGCTTTGTCCCCTGCGGACATCCCGCCCTCACGGTATCGAACGCACTCGTCGCGCTGGACGCTGACGATGATGCTGCTCTCGCCCAGCAGCTTGAGACCGTCGAGGGCTTTATCGACCATGTGAGTGAGAACCGCGGCGTGTCCGCCTACCACGGCATCGAGGTCGAGCTCGCGGGTCCCAAAGCCGATCTGTTCGCAGCAATCCGCGAGGTAGGCGCCCTTATGCAGACCGCAGGCGTCAAGAACACCCAGGTCAACGAGTGGGTCTACCGCAGTCTGGCAGCACTCGACAGCTCCGACGAAAAGGCAGCCGAGCAGCTCGCAGAAAGTCCCGCCATCAAAGCTGCACTTGCCTAAAAAGGCCTGCACCCTGGCGGCTGCGGTGCCGCCCGAATGCAGGCCATATACTCAATCGAAAACGCTAATGCAGGTACGCCTTTGCGTTGCTCAGGCTGTAGGCAATCGTCGAGCCGTTGTGCAGCAGCGACGACGTCTGCGGCGTAATCGTGCCGGTAATGCCCAGCGCCAGCAGCGCCGAGTTGGTGAGCATTACCTTGGAATACGAGCTTGTCAGACGGTCGATGAGACCCTGACTCATACGGCGCAGGCGCACGATCGCGGCGAGATCCGTATCGGTCAGGATGATATCGGCGACCTCCTTGGCGATATCGCTTCCGCCACCCATCGCCAGGCCCACGTCGGCCAAACCGAGCGCCGGCGAATCGTTGACGCCGTCGCCCACCATGGCAACGTGGCGCCCCTCGCTCTTAATGCGCTCCACATAAGCGTACTTGTCCTCGGGCAGCAGCTCGGCCTTAAACTCGTCGACCCCTGCCTCTCGCGCAATACGCTCGGCCGTGCGCTCGGAATCGCCCGTGAGCATAACGACATGCTTGACGCTCAGCGCATGCAGGTCGGCGATGGCCTCACGGACCCCGGGCTTGAGCGGATCCTCGATTCCGAGCACGCCGACAACCGTGCCGTCGACCGCCAGATACAGCGGCGACAGGCCCTGCATCTGGGACTCAATGCGCTCCTTAATGTCGGAATCGAGCTGCGCACCCTCGTCCTCAAACACAAAGTGTGCCGAGCCGATAATCGCGCGACGCCCTTCGATGGACGAAGCGATGCCGTGCGCCACAATATACTCGACCGCAGCGTGACGCTCGCGGTGCTCGAGCCCGCGATCGCGGGCGGCGTTGACCACGGCACGCGCCACCGGATGCGGGAAATGCTCCTCCAGGCAGGCAGAAAGGCGCAGGACCTCGTCCTCGCTCCAGCCGTCGGTCGTGAGCACGCAAGCTAGGCGCGGCTGGGCCTCGGTCAGCGTACCGGTCTTGTCAAAGACAATGGTATCGGCCTTGGCAAACGACTCAAAGTACTTCGCGCCCTTGACCATGACGCCCATCTTGGCAGCATCGCTCATAGCGGTCATGACGGCGACGGAACCCGTGAGCTTGAGCGCGCACGAGTAGTCGACCATCAGTGCCGCTGAGGTCTTGATGAGGCTACGGGTGGTAAGCGCGACCAGGCCCGCGAGCAGGAAGTTCCACGGGACGATCTTGTTGGCGAGGTCTTCCATGTGCGACTGGCCCTCGGACTTGAGCGAGTCGGCCGTCTGCACGAGCGAGACGATTGAGCGCAGTTTGGTTTGCGCCGTATTGGCGCGCACGCGCACCAAGATGCTGCCGTCTTCCACGACGGTTCCGGCGAACACGTCGTCGCCCACGCTGCGCTCGACGGCCAGCGGCTCGCCGGTCAGGGCCGCCTGGTTGACCATAGCGCTCCCCTGCTCGACAACACCGTCGATGCAAATGGACATGCCAGTGCGCACGGCGACCAGATCGCCAGACTCAAGCTCGGTGGCGGCAACGCTTACCTCGGTGTCGCCGACCACTTTTTGTGCCTTATCGGGCACGTCGAGCAGCGAGTTGATGAGCTCGTTTTCGCTCATGGCGCGGGTGTAGTCCTCGAGCAGCTCGCCCACGTTGAGCAGGAACATCGTCTGGCCTGCGGTGTCGACGTCGCGTTTGACGAACGAAATGCCGATGGCCGAAGCGTCGAGCACGGGAACGGTCAGGCGTGGCTGCGCCAGCTCATGAAGGGCAGCGCGCAAAAATGCCATGTAACCGGCCACGACAAACACCGCACGCAGAGGCGTCGGCAAGAACCAGCGACGTGCGTAGTGGGCACCGACGAGTGTCGCCAGGTCCATAACGAGTTTGTGCTTGCGCGGCTCGAGTTGCATCACGTAGCCCGTCTTTGCGTCGGCAATGGCCTGGGCATCGAGCGCACCGACGGCGGCCAGCACGGCATCGCGGTGCGGCTCGTCGTATTCGAGCGCCATCTGGCCGATGCGGCCGTAGACGCGCACCTTGCGCACGCCGTCGATGTCGCCGCTGAGTTTAAGAAGCGCATCGAGATCGCTCTCTGGCACAGGACCCGCCAACTGAAGACGGGTCCTACCGGGGATCTCGCTGATAATCGAGAATCTCATAGTTTGTGCCTGGGAGTGCTACTCGGCTGCCTTGTCCGCAGCGGCCTCGCTCTGGGTGAGATAGGCAGCCTCGGCAACCATATCGTCGACCTCGGCCTTGGCCTGCTCGACCATGTCCTGGTAGCCATTCTTGATGCGCATGCCGCACGCGATACCCTGCACGCAGGCATTCTTTACCGGAGCGCTGGTAAGCAGCTTGATGCCGGCCGTGCCCAGCAGAAAACCGCCACCGACAAGCAGAGTGTTAAACGTCGACTTCTTCATGTTGCTTCTCCCTTTTGCCGCATTGGACGCGGCACGGTGCCTCAGCACCCGAGTAAATAAGTTTGCTCGAGCACACTTTTGGAAAATAGTTTAGTTTATCTAACTATTGAGGTCAACAAAGGTTAACTTTTTGGAAATCTTAAGGTGCGGAGCAGCCAGCTTCTGGCGATCCGCCCGCCGCAACGTACATCTCCGGCATCCAAGAAAGGCTCTCCCCCGACCCAACAAATCGAGGTCTAATACTTTTCCGCGAAGTGAACGAGCAAAATTGGACCCCCGAAGCATCCGCATTTTTCGCCAGCAAAACCGCAGGAAACACTCGACAAAACCGCAGGAAACAGAGCCCAAAAAGTGTCGATGCTTCAGGGGTCCAAATAAGGTCGTTCACTTCGCGGAAAAGTATTAGACCCCGATTTCCGTCACTCCCACAATGTGGCAAAGGGACAGCCCCTTTGCCACCCGCACAAAAAATGAGGGCGCCAACGGCGCCCTCATTCACCAAATTCCATTCAGCCTACCTGACCCGAACGGCCGAGTCGTCACGAAACCCGGGAGCCCCGGCAGGGCGGGTGCTTGCTCAAAATGAGTTCCGCACGCAAAGAAGGCCACTTAATGTGGCCTTCGTCTTGCGCGGGACTGTTTGAAATTCTGAGGAAGCACCCGCCCTGCCGGGGCTCCCGGGTTCCCGCTTACGAGAGCGACGTTCTCAGCAACTCGTTGAAGAGCTTCGGGTTGCCCTTGCCGCGGCTCGCCTTCATGCACTGACCCACCAAAAAGCCGATGACCTTCTGGTTGCCGTCGCGGTACTGCTGCGCCTGCTCGGCACAGTTTGCCAACACCTCGTCCACAATCGGCTGCAGCGCGCCGGCATCGCTCACCTGACGCATACCGCGCTCGTCGACGATCTTGTTGGGGTCGTCACCGGTCTGGGCCATAGCCTCAAAGACCTCGTGCGCTTGGTTGGAGCTGATGGCATCGGTCGCCAGCAGCTTGGCAAGAGCGGCCACCTGAGTCGGCGCGATGCCGGACTCGGCGAGCGACACGCCCGCGCCCTTAAGGTAGGCGATCATCTCGTTGACCAGCAGGTTTGCGACCGTCTGGGCCTCCTTGCCAGCCATACCAGCAGCAGCGGCCTCAAAGAACTCGGCAAACTCGGGGTCGCCGGCGATCTGCTCGGCGTCGGCCGCCTTAATGCCAAAGTCGGCCTCAAAACGGGCGCGCTTGGCATCGGGCAGCTCAGGAATCTCGCCACGGCAGCGGTCGATGAACTCATCGTCCAGATCGAACGGTGCCAGGTCGGGATCGGGGAACAGACGATAGTCGTCGGCCGTCTCCTTCACACGCATAACCACGGTGCGCTTACGGCTGGGCTCCCAGTGGCGGGTCTCCTGATAGATGATGCCGCCCTCCTCGAGCACCTCGGCCTGACGGCAAATCTCGTAGGCAAGGCCGTCGTGTAGGCTCTTAAACGAGTTGAGGTTCTTGAGCTCGGTCTTGGTACCCAGCTTGGTCTCGCCGCGGCGGCGCAGCGACACGTTGCCGTCGCAGCGCATGGAACCCTTCTCCATGGAGCAGTCCGAAATGCCCAGCGTCACAAAGATGCGACGGAGCTTCTCCATAAACAGGCGCGCTTCCTCGGGCGTGCGCAAGTCGGGCTCAGTCACGAGCTCAATCAAAGGCGTGCCGCAGCGGTTGTAGTCGACGAGTGACTCGGCCGCGGCGGTAATGCGGCCCTCGGCACCGCCCACGTGGACCATCTTGGCGGCGTCCTCCTCCATGTGGATGCGCAGGATGCGGATGGGCACCGTGTAGGAACCGTCATCGCTGCGCTCGGGCATCTGCAGGCTGGACGCATCATAGCTGGCCAGGTGACCGGCGCGCTGGTTGCCCTCGCGCATGGTCGACGTCATGGACGTGGACAGGCCCTCGGCGTTGGCCGAGGCGCTCGCCAGGCTCTGAGCCTCGGCCTCGCCAAACGCGCAGTCGGGGCGCTCGGCGGCACCGCGACCGGTCACGTCCAGATCCAGGTGACCATACATGGCAAAGGCGACCGGACCCTGCGTGGTCTGGAAGTTCTTGGCCATATCGGGATAGAAGTAGTGCTTGCGGTAGAACATCGAGTGGCGCTGGATCTCGCAGTTGGTGGCGAGACCGGCCTTGACGATGCTCTCGATGGCGCGCTTGTTGGGCACCGGCAGGGCGCCGGGCAGGCCCAGGCACACCGGGCACACGTTGGCGTTGGGCTCGTCATCGTGGCTGAGCTTGCAGTTGCAGAACATCTTGGTATCGAGTGCGGTGAGCTCGGTATGGATCTCCAGACCGATTACGGCCTCCCAATCCTGCAGGACCTCGGAAAGCTCCTTCATTACAGCTCGCCTCCCTTCCCGGCAAAATCGGGCGCGACGGAAAGCGCGGGCGCACCCGTGGCGGCATCGGCAAAGCCGCGCTCCAGGGCGCGGGCAAACGTGAGCAGCTGACGATCCTTAAAGGCCGGACCCACCAGCTGGGCAGAAACGGGCAGCTTGCTGTCCTCGCCCAGGCCCAGCGGCACCGAGATACCACCGTTGCCGCAAATGTTGAGCGAGATGGTGTACAGGTCGGAGAGATACATCTGCGTGGGGTCGCTGATCTCGCCAAACTTAAAGGCCGTGCGCGGCGAGGCGGGCATGAGGATGGTGTCCACCTTGGCATACGCGGCGTCGTAGTCCTGAGTGATGAGCGTGCGGGCCTTTTGCGCGGCGTAGTAGTACTTGTCGTACACGCCCGAGCTCAGCAGGTAGGCGCCGAGCATCTGACGGCGCTTGGCCTCGGCGCCAAAGCCGTGGGCGCGCGAAAGCGAGCTCTGGTCGGACAGGTTGGCGCAGCCCTCCTCCTGATAGCCGTAGCGAATGCCGTCGAAGCGGGCCAAGTTGGAGAACGCCTCGGCCGGGCCGATGACGTAGTAGGCGGCGATGGCGGCGTCCAGGTGCGGCAGGTCGACCTCGACCAGCTCGGCGCCCTGGTTCTGCAGCTCCTGGGCGGCGCGCTGAACGGCGGCCTTGACCTCGGGCGTCAGACCCTCGGCCTCCATAAACGCGGGGATGATGCCCACGCGTTTACCCTCGATGCTGTCGTTGAGATGCTCGGTAAAGTCGACGGCGCAATCCTGGCTGGTGCAGTCGTACGGATCATGGCCCGCGCCGGTAAGCGCGTTCATGGCCAGCGCGACATCCTCGACCGTGCGGCCAAAGGGGCCCACCTGGTCGAGCGACGAGCCAAAGGCAACCACGCCGTAACGGCTCACGGCGCCATACGTGGGCTTAAAGCCCACCACACCGCACAGCGACGCCGGCTGGCGAATGGAGCCGCCGGTGTCCGAGCCCAGCGAGAGCGCGACCTCGCCCGCGGCGACGGCTGCAGCGGAGCCGCCCGAGGAGCCGCCGGGCACGCGCTCGGTATCCCAAGGGTTGTTGGTGCGGTGGAACGCCGAGCTCTCGGTGGAGCTGCCAAAGGCAAACTCGTCCATATTGGCCTTGCCCATGGGCAGGCAGCCGGCATCGAGCATGCGCTGGACGCAGGTAGCGGTGTAGACGCTCTGGTAGTTCTCGAGCATGCGGGAAGCGCAGGTGGTGCGCGTGCCCACGAGGTTCATGTTGTCCTTAATGGCCAGCGGCACGCCCGCGAGCGGGGGCAGCGGCTTGCCTGCGGCGCGGTCGGCATCCACGCGCGCAGCGGCCTCGAGCGCAAGCTCGGGCGCCACCTGCAGGAATGCCTGGACCCCGCCCTCGCGCGCTTCGATGGCGGCAAGGGAGGCCTGGGCCACCTCGGTAGCGGTAAAGTCGCCGGCGGCAACGCCCGCGGCGATCTGGGCGGCGGTAAGGGAATCGAAGCTTAGCGCCATTACTCGCTCTCCCCCTCTCCCAAAATGGACGGCACGCGGAAGTAGCGGTCGCGCGCGCTGCCGGCGTTTTCCAGCGCGACGTCGAGCGGCAGGTCGCGCTCGGGCTCGCGCAGGTCATCGCCCATCACGTTGGACAGGCTTCCGATGGGATGGAACGTGGGCTCCACGTCGGGCAAGTCATATTGCAAGACGGGCTCGAGCATCTGGACGGCGTCATTCATGTAGGACGTCATCTGGGTGAGCTCGTCATCGGTCAGTGCGATCTTTGCGTACTCGGCGATGCCGCGCACGTCTTTCTCGCTGAGTGCCATAGGCGCTCCCTTCCGCATAACAGATAAACCGCTCTAGTATACAAGGCAACGCCGCTTGGAGCAGGCGCTTTACCCAAATGCAGCGAAAACGTAACGAGGGCGGCGGGTTGGCAGGCTGCGGGCTGGCGATTCTGCAGCGAAAACCGCGCCGTCCGTAGCGAAAACCGTACCGTCCATAGCGAAAACCGTCTCGACCACAACGAAAAGCATCACAACATTCGACGCTTTTCGTCAAAATCGCGATTTTCATCGAATGTTGTGATGGTTTGAAAGCCCCGACCACCACAAAAATGCCTGTCCCCATTGCGGTGGTTCTGGAGAATGTCTTATGCCGAGGCCTTGGCCTTGCGGCGCTTGCGAACCGCGTGGATCACGATGTCCAGCAGCAACAGCACAATGGCTACGACCACGATGAGCACGGCAAACTCGCGCTTGCCCCAGTGACGACCGGCCAGCGACTTTTGTTTGTCGACGTCCTTCTTGTTGTACTTGGTGCGCACGCAATGCACCAGCAGGCGATGGTCGTTCACGCCGTAGGGCGTGCAGGTGACGAGCGTCACCTTGTCGGCGCCGGGCTCGATGGTCAGCGACTCCATCTCCTCGGGCAGCACGACCTCGGAGTCCACCATCTTGTAGGCGAGCGTCTTGTTCATGGTGTGCAGCAGCACCAGGTCGCCGGGCTCCAGCGAATGGATGTCGTCGAACATGCTCAGGTTGCGCATGCCCGAGTGCGCGGTGAGCACGCAATGCGTCGAGGTGCCGCCCACCGGCAGGCTCGTGCCCTCCAGGTGGCCGACGCCCGCCATAAGGACTTCTTCGCTCGTGCCGTGGTAGATGGGCATGCTCACGTCGATGGAGGGAATCTCGACCCAGCTCATCATGGGGTCGCGGTCAAAGATGAGCTGCTGGGCGTAGGGCTCGATCTGGTCGGCGGGGAGCTCGGTGGCCTCGCCCGCCAGCTGCTCGTTAAAGGAGCGAGCCTGGAGCAGGATGCGCTCGCGCTCCTCGGCAGACAGCGCGTCCACGGTGCTGGACACGGTGCTGATCTGATTGAACACGCCCGAGGCCTCGAGCCGGTCCAAGATCCACGGCCAGGTCATAAGGCCCACGCCAATAAGGATGATGACGATGGTGATGAGCCGGTCGGCCCAGCGCGGCAATCGCTTACGACGACGCTTGGACTTTGGTTGAGGTTTGGGCTGAGGGCTTGAGCCGCCGTTGTCCGCGGCGTTATTGCTCTTCATATGTTTGGCGCCCTGCACCATCGCCGGTCACTCCTTACAGCTCAGGTTGTCTAAACAAATAATAGCCGATTAGCGAGCTTCCGCGCCGGACAACGCAGCTAGGACCGAAACGCCGCCTACGGTTCGAATTCTTGGAGACCTTCTACAGCGCTTCTTGCCATGGATATTCCTTTCCAAACATGCGATCGACTTCGAGCTGAATTCGCTCATCGTCGATTGCCGCCAAAGATAGCGCAAGCGAAATGTTATCGACGCGGGAGGAGTCGGCAAACACGGGCGCATAGCGCCACACTTGGATTATCGCCGTTTCGTTATCCGGCAACTCCCCGTCTGCGACTTCGAGGTCGCTCAGTTGACGCCATGCACTTCTTAAGACGGCCTTTTGTTCCATACCCGGCGCAGCGAGCATCGAACGCGCAGCGAGCGCCGTCTCCCCGGCGTCAACAAGATAGTCGATCTGCGGCGTCTTCCTTGCAAAAAAGACCTTTGAGATAGGCGAGGAGAGCTCTGCCATGTGCTCACTGAGCAGAAGATCCACGGCAACGGGGAACACGACGACACGTCGCTCGCGACGCTCGCGCCTCGCGAGCCCCCTGTCAACAAGCTCGGTTATGGCCTCACTCGCGCGGCTTGCCGAAATCCCAAGCGCACGACAAAGGTCATAGGGACGATACGGCTCCTGGGCTGCTCCCCAGATTGCGGCAGCCTGTGCGTTGGGTGACATCTTGGTCGCGTGATTGCGAAACCAGGCACCGCCCCTCTCCGTGCAAGCTGTGCCCATAAATGGAAGAAAAGCCTGTCTACCGGGGCAGACAAAGGGAATCCCTTGTGCGACCAATGCTTTGCGCTGACGTGCATCGGCATCAGGAAACGAAACGACAACAGGAGTCTCCGCGCGCAAGGCTAGCTGACTATAGACCCTCTTAGCCTCGGGAAGCCCGACGCCAGTAGGCAAACTTGCAAGCAAAAACGAAAAACCGTTTGCGTCAACAGTGAGGACCTCAATCGCCCGCAGATGCAGCGGCAAGCGTGCGGATCCAGGCCAAGTTTTGGTCTTGGCGGAAAGGCCTAGTGCTTCTTGTAAGTAGATTAGCGCTTCGTTCATTTCCATTGTTTTCGTTCGTTTCCAGTTTGTATTGGAATTATACATTATTTTCGGAATTAACGAGATTCCTTTCGTGCATAAGCCCGCATTTGAGTTTTCAAAATATCCCGAATCGGTGGGGCGACTCGGGATACAATGACTACAGGAAACGACGCACCCCGCGTAAGTGTTCGAAAGCGCGGGCGACCAGTTTCCGGTGTTGTTAAATGCCCGGACTCCGAACCACGGGCATTTTAATTTGCACGCGCGGCGCAAATGCCTTCTACCGTCCGCACCGCGCGTGCGCCTACGGACCTTAAACCGAACCTCATACGAGTCAAGAAACGCGATGACGGATGAGTCCGCATCGGACGGTGGAGGCTGCCTGTGTTGTCCAATCAGAACCACCCTTAAAAAGGGTGGTTTGCTCTTAGGGTATAACCCACGGGCCCCGGGCTCGCGTCTAAAGGCGCGGGCCCGGACTTCGTCCAGGCCTAGCGCATCTTGACCCGTGGCGCGCCGGTCGAACCGGCGGGATCACCCCCTCTTGAAGGGGTCCTCGTACTCCCTCACGCTCAGCTTGTCCAGCGCGATGTCGTGGGACTCCTGCTCCCTGATGTACTTGGCGATCGTCGCCTCGTTCAGGCCGACGGTGGACACGTAGTAGCCCTCCGCCCAGAACTTCCTGTTGCCGAACTTGTACTTGAGGTTGGCGTGCCTGTCGAATATCATCAGCGAGCTCTTCCCCTTCAGGTAGCCCATGACGCTCGCGACGCTGTACTTCGGCGGGATCGCCAGCAGCACGTGCACGTGGTCGGGCATCAGGTGCCCCTCGATTATCTCGATCCCCTTGTACTCGCACAGCTTCCTGAGGATCTCCCCTATGTCGCTCCTGATTTGGTTGTAGATCACTTTGCGCCTATACTTCGGCGTGAACACGATGTGGTACTTGCACATCCACTTCGTGTGGGAAAGGCTGTAGGCCTTCTGGGCCATGGCGACCACCCCTTCGACTCGAATTCTTGACGGCCTGAACAATCGTCAATATCGGTCGGAGGGGTGGCTTTGTAAAGCCGTTTGTCTCCACCCGCGTAGCGGGTGGTTCAAAGCTGGCCGCTGCGCGGCCAGCAGACTAAAGTCTTGAAAAAGAACGGGGCAGACTCCAGTGCGGAGTCTGCCCCGAAAAGAGAATGGCAAAGCAAGAACGTGGATGAACGAGAAAAGTGTCCGCAAGTCTCATGGCCATCACATCCCACCTGCCAAAGGGATGGGTGAGCGAGCGTTACTCCTGCTCGGACTCCTCAGCCTGCTTATGGCTGCGGATGAGGTGCGCCACGCCGATGCACAACACCGCGCCACCAGCAATCCAAGTGAAGGTCACGCCATTAAGGCCGGTCAGCGGGAGGCCGACGGACTTGGTGTTGCCGACGTTGATGGTGATCTCACCGTTGGCGGCGTTGGTGCCGGTGCCTTCCGTGCCGTTCAGTTTGTTGTCACCGGCAGTGTCGTCAAGCGTACCGAAGGCGATGTCGTCGCGGCCCTTTTCGGACTCGGAAACCTCCGCCTTAAGCTCCGTCACCTTCATGGTCGCGTCGTCATACGTCGGGGTGATCTTGAAGGTGAAGGGTTTGGCCTTGGTGTAGGAGTCGCTGGGGGCCTTGACCTCGGTCACCTTGTAGGAGCCGGCGTCGAGGCCGGAGACGGGGATCTTGCCGTCTTTGTCGGACGTGAACGTCACGTAGTCAGGCAGGTGGTTGACGTCGGCAACGGTCACGAGCTGGCCCGCGACGACGCCCGCGGTGGGGTCGTCCTTCGAGGCGATATACTGGTCTTGAGTGTTCGCATCAGCGGACTGGATGGTGAAGACGGCGCCCGCAAGGCCCTTCTCGGTGCCCTGGTCGACCTTGTTGAGGTTGAGCCTGAAAGCGAAGTCGGCGACGGTATCCTCGATCGTCTCGCCCGTGTCCTCGGCATACGGGTTGTTGGAGTACTCGAGCTTGACGGTGTTGGGGTTGCCGCACTTGTTGCCGTCGGCTGCGTTGCCGATCACGGCGTTGCCGTTGAGCTTTGCCTTGTAGAAGACAACGATCTTGGTGTCGGCGGTCACGCTCGCGACGTCCTTGAGGCCCTTCTTGCCGTCTCCGGTCTTGAACTCGACCGTCAGCGTGTTGTTGTTGCTAGCATCAGCATCCGTCACGGTATAATTGCTCGACTCAATCTCGCTGTAAGTCTCGCCGTTCAGCGCGTACACCTTAACCGAGCCTTTGACATAGTCAAGGCCATTGGAAAGCCCGTCGGTGAACTTGTAAGCATACGTGCCAAAGGTAGCGTAGTTGCTGGCAATCGTGCCGGTAAGCTTGTAGTTAACTTCCTGGCCGATCTGGGAATCGGCGACATCATTCCATTTGTTGGAGTCCTTAATGTCGGTGGCATCGGCGGCGTCGGCATCGTCGAGGACCTTCTTCTTGACAGTGGGCACGCCCTTCTTTGGCGTAATGGTCGTCGCGCTCACGCCGTCAATCATGGCGTAGACGGGAGAGGTGAACACATCGGTCGACTTGTCAGCAAGCCTACCGGGAGTAGCGGTGAGGAAGAGCCAGTAGCCGGCGCCGAGTCCGGAAAGGGATGCACTGCCCTCGCTCGTCACCTTCCAGGTGGTGCTGTTCTTCAGGCCATCGGCGATTAGACTGAGAACGTTGTCGCTAGCAACCTTCGAATCGGTCCCGGTAACTTCAGATTTGGTGCTAAGCCAATCGGCAGCATCCTGTGCGTTCTCGCTTTTGTAGGATGCATCCTTTTTCTTGATGGCGTTTACGACAGCAGTTTGGGCATCGGAGCTGGCCCATTCGATGCTACTCACCGTCGTATTCCCACCGGTCGTCGTGACCTTTGCCTTGAAGATCTGGATACCCTTATAGGTCGTGGACGCAGCGTAATCGGCGTCCTCGAACGTGACGGTCGACCCCGTTCCCTCGGCAAACGCCATGGTCACGGGGGCCATAACTCCACCAAAGCTCAGCGCTGCTGTGAGGCCGGCGGTTACTGCCAGGCGTGCGATGTTCTTGTTCATGCTCATCTTCTTTTCCTCCGTTTTCCGGTTGATTCTCATTCGATCGGTCATCATCTGTCTGTGTCTTAGCATCTACTTCGCTACGTCTCGCCCCGCTCTCTGTGGGGCTGCCAGCTACTCTTTATGGCTGCCACCTCCCCGCTTGACCAGGAGCGCGACCACGATGAGCGCGGCTCCGGCGACCGCTGCGGCGGCCGCGGCGTACATTGCCATATCGCCAGTCGAGGGCATAAAGCCTCCGGTGGTAATGCTAGGGGGTGTGCCGGTGGGCGTGTTGATGAGCGATGCCTCCAGGCTGCCCGTCGACCCGTCCGCGCTGTCGGCGCGCACGGGCGACTCGGCCGTGATGGTGAGCTTGGGCTTGGCGGCCGCCACCTGGTCGACGTCCAGGCCCTCGGCCTTGACCGTCACGGAGCGCCTACCCTCGAAGGCGGTGTAGCCCTTGGGCGCCTTGAGCTCGCGGACCTCCAGCTTGCCCGAGTCCACGCCCGAGACGGTCACGCGGCCGTCCTCGCCCGTGGTGACGGTGGCCTTGCCCTCCGCATCCCACGTGCCGTCGGCCGCCAGCGTGCGGCCGCGGTCGTCGGCGATGCTCAGGACCGCCCCGGCAAGCGGCTTGTCGCCGTCGCTGCCGCGCTTGGTGAGCGCGAGATCCCAGGTGTAGGCGCACGCGTCATCGCTCGGCGTGCGGGTAAAGCCGGCATCGCCGGACTGGTCGGCAAAGGGAGAGCGCGGGTAGCGCAGGTAGACCTCGTTGGGGTTGCCCTTCGCGATGCCGTGGTTGCACGCGCTGTTGAGCGGCGCATTGTACACGGCGACCACGCGGGCGCCCGCGGTGAAGGCGTCGGCCCCGCCGAGCGCGGCGATCAGGTCGCCGGTACGCACGGTGAAGGCATTGCCGTCGGCCGCTACCTTGGTGGCGCACTGGGTCGTGATGTCGGTCCAGCCCTTCGCGGGCTCGGTGCCGGCGCGGCCATCCTTGCCGGTGGCGACGGCGTCGAAGCCGCCGTCCGCGCCCGCCGCCACGTACACGCGCATGCTCGCGGCGACCTTGGAGGGGTCGAGCCCCGCGCTCATGGTGTCGACGAACTGCACCGCATAGGTGTCGTAGGCCATGAGCCCCGCCGGGACCGTGGCAGAGAGGCGCCAGTACAGGTCGTCGGCGACCGTGGCGTCGGCGGCCTTCTGCCAGGCGGCGGTGCCATCCTCCAGCACGTGCTTGGACACCTTGGGCGTCGCGGCCTTGGGTTTGACGGTGACGGCACTGCCGCCCACCAGGGCCATGATCGGCGCGGTGCCGGCCTCGCCCTGGGCGATGGCTTCGTCGTCGGCGACGATGAGCCAGTAACCGCAGGGCAGCTCGGCCGCCGTGCCCGCGTTAAGGGCCACGGACACGGCGCCAGAGCTCTGGAGGGAACGAGCGAGCTGTGCGCTCAGCGCGCTCGTAAGGTGGGAATCGGTGTTGAGCCACTCGGCAGCTTCCTGCGCGGTGGTCTGGGATTTGGACATGCCGGCGCTGTGCAGCACAGGCAGCGCGGCGTCGCGCACGGCATCGCTTGCCCAGGCGAGGTCGGTGGCGATCTTAGTGTCGTTGTCGCCGTCGACGACGTTGGCGCTAAAGATCTGGTAGGCGTCGTAGCTGCGCGCCACGGTGCCGCCCACCGTAATGGAACCGGTCAAGGTCGGCGCGGCCTGCGCGGAAGCGGGGAACACAACCGCGCAGGTGCCGATCAGGAGGGCAAGCAGCGCAAACACGATCGGGAAGGAGCAAACTTTCTTATTCACGACGCTCGTCTCCCTTCGCATTCGCCTTGCGACGAATGTGCATCCAGGCCGCAGCAGCGCAAAGCACCGCCGCGCCGGCAAGGTACGTCAGAGTGACGCCCGACATACCAGAAAGGGGCAAAGAGGTGGAGTAGGTGTTGGTGAAGGTGGGGGTGGACTCGTCGGTGAGGTCGTAGGTCGTGCCGTTGGTCACTGACTTGCCGTCACGATCCTGAATCTGCTTGTAGGTAGCATTGACGTTAATCTTGCCTTGAGAGTCGTCAACCGCGTTGACCGTAATCTGATAGACCGACTGGTCGTACTTATAGTGCGCAAACAGCGTGTTCGGCTGCTGTTCGCGGACGTAATAAGTAAAGGTCTTGCTTGCACCGCGGCCAGTGGAGTCAGCCGGAAGTTTGTTGAGTTGATCGAGTTTGTACTCGATCTTGTCGAAGCTCAGAGTCTGGGACTTGCCGCCGTCGGCAGTGGTGGTAATCTTGCCGTCGGGGTCGGTCTTAACCGTCTTAGCATTCTCAAAGTTCTTGTTATCAGCAAACTCAAGCGTAAACTCCTTCATCTCGCCACCCTTAACGACCTTGGTCGCCGCAGGCGTCCAGGAGCCGGTAGATTCGTACGGAGTGTACTTGTTGGTGAAGGTCTTTGATCCATCGGGGTTGGTAATCGAATAATAGCCGTTGCTATCCTGCACTACGCCCCACGGTCCTACGTTGTCCCACTCCCCAGAAGACTTGTCGAGTTTGTGCTTGGTCACACTGACGTTTTCAATTGTGTAGTTATGGATCTTGAGAGCTACCTGCTGGTTCGGGTCGTTCTTTTTCGGAACAGTCATGAGCTCGGTCGGGTTATCCTTGGCGCTTACCACAATCTCATACACAGCGGAGTCGTACGTGATACCAGGTTCAGCGCCGGAATCTTCGACCAAGTAGTATGTGATAGTGGTTATGTCAGCTGTACCACTCGTTGCGAACTGTTCATCAAGATCAAACGTGATGTTACCGCTTGCGTCATTTTTTGCAGTTCCAACCTCGGTGCAAACGTTACGATTGAATGTCGCGCTAGCCAAAGGGTCGGTTGAGTCCTTGCGGTAGACCCTAAAGGTAAACTGATTCTCTTCGAGCTTCTCGTTCACATTTGTCTGCGAATTACGTAGTACCTTGGTCGCCTTGAGCTTGAGGCTCGGATAGACATACGTGTCCTCAGGCGCGCCCATGTACAGGTCGCCGTTCGACATGATGCCGCCGCCATGGTCCCAGGAATAGTTGCCGGTGATGAACGTTGTCGCAACTTTTTGCGCATTGATCGCGGCTTCGCCTTGAGCTGTAACACCCGAGCTCAGGCCGATGCTTTTATATACCTGCACGCCACCGTTAGCGGGGATAGTAATGGCTTGCGTAAGCTCTTTACTTCCCTTGTATTTGGCGTCACCGCCGCCAAGCATTTTGCCAATCACCGCCGCGATCGGGGTCTTATGATCCTCCGCCGCAAGGAAGAAGTCCGCGTGGCCGTTTTCGCGAAACTCTTTGGCATTGTAGGCGTCAGTATCCTGGTTCTTTTTGTGTTCAAGGCCTTCGTAGCCACCAGCGGATAGGTGAGGGGTGCCTTCGTTACCGCTATTCTTTTCAGAATTATAATCAGCTTTTGCGTCCTGCTGATCTTTGGCAGACGAATTGCCAAAGATTGCTGTGCCCTCAGTGTTCGTTACCAACGTCTTGCCCGTAGGGCAGACTGCAACGCCACCGCCATAGCCGCCAGCGGTATTGGCGCTAATGTACGAGTTATATATGAATAGCCTACCAGCAGTCTTCTCCTTGCCCAAATCCGAGTTTCCCTGGACAAAGATACCGCCTCCGCCCCAGTCAAAGCGAGACATGCAAGAGTTATTAGTGATGTAGACTGGGCTATCGTTTGACGACCCATTTATCATCGCGTCAACCATCTGGCCCACTCGAATGCCAGCACCTTCAGATCGGTAGCTCACGTTAGAGGCAATAATTCCTCCCGTGATTTTCAGCCACGCCATACCCGTACGGGATTGCTCATTACGGTCGACATCCGTGACATAAACACCGCCGCCGGCTTCCTTGGAGTAGTTGCCGGTAATCTGGCCGCCCGAAATGGTGACATGAGTACCGTTTCTAGCGGCAAGTCCAGCGCCGCCATGATCGCCATAACCATCTTTGCCACAGAAATTGGCATATTTATTGTTAGTGATGTAGCCACCGGAAACAGTGACGCTGCCGCCTTCGGCCATGATGCCGCCGCCGAAACCAATACCAGAAGGAAGTGTGCTGTTGCCGGAGATTACGCCACCAGTTATGGTGACCGTGGAACCTCCAGCATACACACCGCCGCCACTAGGAGCGCTGTTGCCGGCAATTACGCCACCGGTCAGTTTTAGGGTCGAGGCCTTACCTTTATCGTTGGACACCTTAATGCCCGCGCCCGAGCTAGAAGCGCCACACACATAGCCACCGCTCATGTTGACGGTAGAGCCGTTCTCGGCATAGATGAGGTTGCCAACATTGCAATTATACTGTTGGGTAATTACACCGCTATCAAGATTAAACGTACCGCCCGCATAAACGTTGATGAGCCTCATCGTGGAGCCGGCAGCGGTACCCACGATGGCACCGTTGATGCTGACCTCGTGCCTATAGAGAGTCTCGGTTGTCCCCGTACCGTTCGGCGTCGATTCGGTCACGTAATACGTGAGTTTGGTCGGAATGCCAGAGCTGGTGTCGTAGTCCATCGAGGCAACTCGCCCATTATTGCCGCCATCCGAAGTCTGCTTTTGATCAGACCCTTGGTTAGAATCTTTAACTGTAAGCGCCGCGTTATTGGTGATGTTGAAGAGCGGCTTATTTGAATTGTCGCCCGAATGCGTGATTTTATGGCCGCTTAAGTCCAGCGTTATATTGCTGCCGCTCTTCTCAAGTTTGATTTCGCCGGGATAGTCAATATCAGCTGTAAGCTCGAAGCAGGCAGTTTGGTTTTCCCCAACGCCTTGAAGCTTAGCTGACAAATCATCGGCGTTAGTAATGTTAGTAATAGCTGTGGTTGTCTCTTCGCTCTCTGCAGCCTCCTCGGCTGACGCGACAGCGTTAACATCCATCGCATCATTATCTTCCGCCTGCGACTCGTCCTTGGACTGCTCCTCCGGCCGAGCATCGTCGTCGCCCGCAGCATCGCCGCTATCCTGGTTTTCGGCATCCCCGTTAGTAGTTTTTTCTACATCAGTAGACTCACTTGAGGAACCCCCCCCCATCACAGTTCCCTCAGTAGAAACCGCCTGACCATCGTTGGCGATGGCCTGCGAGATCGGGGGCATGACGAGCGACAGTACCAGGCTCAACACGGAAGCTCCGCACAAAACGCCTGCCAGTACACGGCGCGTCGCTTTATTACTCTGCTTAGATTTGTCCGAATTTGCTTTCATCGATGTCTCCTCCCCAAGAGACCGCGATCTTGCTCTTTCACTATCAAACGTATCTGCGCAATCTGTAATTGCGCTCGCTTAGTAATGCTATTTTAATGATTGTTTAAATATCTGAGCAACAAATATCGACAGTTTTGTAGCGAGTTCTCAATTCTCTTGATAATTATTCAGATTTGCCTTCGTATATTCGCTATCTATTTCTTGTTTCTACTGGTAATTAAGTTAGTTATCAGTTTTTTAATAGCATTTTATTTATTTGCACAACATTTTGCTCAAGAGCAAACATCCTGTGAACGGTAGATCATTAACCGGAAGGAATATCCTACCAAACTAATGAGAATATCTTTAACCCACCGGTGGTTAGAAGCATGATGTTCAGACAACTATATTTGAATTTTCGTGCAGATTCTAGGTAGCAATTCGCCCAAATCGCCTGAGGCCACCACAAAGATGCCTGCCACCTATTGTGGTGGTTCTCCCCCTGCGCTACAGCAGATGTTCCTCGATAAAGATCGCGATGCCGTCTTTGTCGTTGCTGGCGGTTACAAAGTCGGCGGCGGCACGGGTGGCGTCGCTGCCATTTGCCATGGCCACGCCCACGCCGGCGTCGGCCACCATGCAGGTGTCGTTGTCCGCATCGCCAAACACGCAGATGTTCTGGAGCTCCATGTCGTTGAGCTCCGCCACGCGTACAAGGCCGCGCGTCTTGGACACGCGCGGATCCATGAACTCGTAGAGCCGCTGCGTGGTTTGCAGAGCCGCCGCCTTAACGGTGTCGTCGGCGAACGTCGACGCCCGCTCGATGACCTGCGGCATCGCCTCGGGCGCCATGGTGAACATCACCTTGGCCTGCGGATCGCGCAGGAACTCGGCAAAGTCGACCACCTTGTAGGGCACGCCGTCGACACGCGACAGGTGCTCGACGCACGCATTGCTCTCGGGCACATAGAGCACGCCGTTCCGAGGGCAAACGGGCGTTGCCGGCAGGTCTGCCATATGCTCGCAGATGCGCGCGATGGTCTCGCCCGGCAGCGGGTAGCTCAGCTCGTTGATGCCGTGCGCACGGTCGATGACCTCGGCGCCGCCACAGCCCACCAGCACGTCTACCAGGCCGTCGATGCCCCAGAGCTCAAACATAGCCTCGGTCGCCTGGGCGTCGCGCCCGGTGCACAGGCCAAACAGCACGCCGCGCTCGCTCAGGGCGCGGATCGCCGCCACGGTGCGCGGGGACACCGTGTGCTCGCTCGTGAGCAGCGTGCCGTCAAGATCGCAGAGTACGGCTTTGATGTGGCTGAAGGTGGCGTCCATGGGGGCCTTTCTGGGCAGTGCATTGGTGTGGAGTGTATCTGGAAGTGGCGTTCATGGTATACCAAGGCTCGGTCGCGGCCTGCCAAAGCAAAAACCACCACAAAGGTGCCTGCCCCCTTTGTGGTGGTCGGATCCACGATGCAAACCGTCCCAACATTCGACGTTATTCGGCAAAATCGCGATTTTCATCGAATGTTGTGATGGTTTTTACTGCTTTGCGGCACGATCCAAGTGCCAGCGACCAAACAGCAGCAACGCCGTGGGAACCGCCGTCACGACCATGCCCGCCCCTACGAGCGTCTGCTGCACACCAAATGTCGCCGCCAGCCACGGGGCAATCGCCAGCGGGGCCACGCCGGCGAACATATTGCCAAAGCTCATGACCGAGTTGACGCGACCGAGCTGCTCGAGCGGAGCCGTCGTTTGCACGATCGTGTTGTGGAGCGGGTTGACGACGCCCCAGGCCACGCCAAGGACAATCTGGCCGACAAGGGCTACGCCCACGTACGGCGTCCCCACATAGAGCAAACTTCCCAGGCCCACGGACATAAGTGCCACGAGCAGCGTTTTAAGGTTAACCAAGTGCGGCGGCAAACGGAGCGCAACAATGGCTCCCAGCACCGCGCCCACGCCCGAGGCCGACGAGAGCCAGCCCATCCATTCGACACCGACGTGCAGAACATCGCGGTAGAAGAACGACTCCAGCGGATCGAAAGCACCGTAGCCAAAGTTCGAGAGGAAGATGATGCAGAAAAGTAGCGCGAGGACGCTGTTGGTGAAGACTGTCTTGATGCTGGCTGCGAAGGTGGCGCGGGCGGACGTGCTAGGGTTGGAGCTTTGTCCCGCACGCTCCCCTTCCTCTGCCGAATCGGTATCTGTATGCCCGGCGACATGGCTGGTCTGCGGCCTAAAGCCCCAACCAGCGATGAGCGCCAACACGGTAAAGAGTATCATAAGCACGAACACCGCGCGCGACGACGCAGCCGCCGCGACAAAGCCGCCCAGCGTGGGTCCAACGATAATGCTCACGTTTGAGAACATGGCGATGGCGGAATTGATGTCTTTGAGTTCGGCGGGGTCGTCGGTGAGGTAGGCCGGATAAGATGTGGCGATGGGTTGGGCAAATCCCATCGTAAAGCCTAGGAGCACCGCGCCGAGCAGGACAATGCCGGTCGCATCACCAAAGGCAATGATTGCCGTGCCGGTTACAAGCGTGCCGACGATGCTCAGCAAGAAATGACGGCGCGGACCCCAGGCGTCGAGCGCCGCGCCGCCCGCAAAGGACCCCAGGATCACAAAGACGTTCATGAACAGGACGGCCAGCGATGTCGCGACGACCGAAGCGTCATCCGTATAGGTGAGCGTTCCGATGACGCCGATAAAATAACTGGTCTGAAAGCCGGTGTAGATGAGGAAGCGCATTGCCACCAGGCGTTTAGCCTGCACGGACAGCGATGATTGAGGTTTTGAGAAAAGAGAGGCGAGCATGGAGACTCCTTGTTTCATACGAATACGGGCGGTGGGCATTCGCCACCGTCTGTCAAATCAATCTATCCGCATGAAACATTAAGGACGCATCAAGCCCCTTTTCTCCGTTTTTCGCCCGTCATGAACTACTTGGTAGATTGTAAGGCATGTCCCAACCATCTACCAAAGCAAAAACCACCACAAAGGTGCCTGGCCCCTTTGTGGTGGAAATGACGTTTGCCCAGATAAAACCTGCCAAAATAAACCTGTCCCTTTTTGGCTGGTTTTAGGCCAGATGGTCTTGAATCAAGTCGCAGATGGCCCGGGCGTCGTTGATGTTGATGGCTCGGGTCGCAAAGCCGGCATCGAAGGCCTGGCGCGCCAGGGCCTCGTTGCAGGCAAGCGCCAGCGTGCGACCGTCAACAAGGTCGAGTGAGCTCTTGCCGCGCAGACGGTCGACACCCGATCGCGCGACGACGATGTTGTCGAAGCCCTCGGTCTTGTAGCCCTCGATGATCACCACGTCGACATCGTTGTAGCGTGACAGCAGCTCGCGCGCGGGCATCTCGTCCTCCTCGCGCGTGTCGGCGTACTCCGCCCAGCGCGTGGCGCAGATGAGGCCCACGTGCTTGGATCCGGCCTGGTGATGGCGCCAGGTGTCCTTAGCGGGCACGTCGATATCAAAGCCGTGGTGCCCGTGATGCTTGAGCGAACCCACGCGCAGGCCGCGGCGGGTGAGCTCGGCAATGACCTTCTCGACGAGCGTGGTCTTGCCCGAGTTTTGGTAGCCGATAAACGCGATCGCGGGGACGGCCGGGGTCAGGGCCGCAGGCGCGACGGCGACGGGTGCGCTCGCGATCGCGGCACCGTCAGCGGCCACGGCCTCAGCAGCAGCGGCCTGACGCTCTGAACGATCCCACACGCCCGAGCGGCCACCTTCCTTGTGCAACAGGCGCACGTCGACAATCTCCATGCCGCGATCGACGGCCTTGCACATGTCATAGATGGTCAGGCACGCGGCGCTCGCGCCGGTCAGGGCCTCCATCTCAATACCGGTCTTGCCCGTCACGCCGGCTGTGACCAGCACATGAAAGCCGACCTGCCCGTCCGCGCGCGACGGCGCCCAGCCCTCGGGCACGTCCTCGACGGGCGTCCCCGCCGGCGCGATGGGCGCAATGTCGCACTTACTCTTGGTAATGAGCAACGGATGGCACATGGGGATGATGTCGCTCGTGCGCTTGATGGCCATGATGCCCGCCACGCGCGCGCAGGCAAGCACGTCGCCCTTTTTGGCGCGGTCCTGCAGCACCATGGCTTGCGTCTCGGGATGCATGAGGATGGTGCCCTCGGCGATGGCGATACGATGGGTCTCGGCCTTGTCGGACACGTCGACCATGCGTACCTCGCCCTTGGCGTCCACGTGCGTCAGCTCGTCGCGACGGGCATCACGGGTGGGCTCGGCTGCAGCGCTGGAAGTCGGCTGTGCGAACGCGTCGGCGTTGCCAGCATTCGCCGCAGCCGTGACTTTGTGGGCAGACATCGCGGCCCTGCGAGCGGCCTTGGTGGCATCGGCGTACCTGCTCTTGGCCATATGATCATCCTCCGATTTGGGACATAAATCGTTGCGTGCCCTCAATTATCGCGTGTTCCTGCGGTTTGTGGGCCACGGCATCGCGCCAAATCGAAAGTACCTGCATATCATCACCACGGCGCAGGGCGTCGCGCACCGAATACTCGGCATCGCTGAACAGGCACGGACGCACGTTGCCATCGGCCGTCAGGCGCAGACGGTTGCAATTCGCACAAAAATGATTGGACATGGCGCTAATAAAGCCGACCGTTCCCGCCGCGCCCGGAAAGTGCCAATAGCGCGCAGGGCCCGCGCCGGCAGGAGCGTCGGTGATGTCAAGCGGTTCGAGCTCGCCCAGACCCATCGCGGCGGCCCCGGCATTGACGCGCGCCCGCAGCTCGTCGCTCGGCACGCTGTCGCTCGCATCCCACAACTCGGGGTTGAGCGTGGGTGCGTGAGGGTCCACGGCGCAATGCGAGCTCGTGCGCTCGTCGCCGATGGGCATGTATTCGATAAAGCGCAGGTGGATGGGGCGGTCGACGGTCAGTCGTGCGAGGGCCGCCACATCCTGGTTGAGCCGGCGCACAACAACGCAGTTGACCTTAACGGGCTCAAAGCCCCAAGCCAGCGCCGCGTCGATGCCAGCCATGGTCTGCTCGAGTCGACCCAGGCGCGTGATCTTTCCAAAGAGCGTAGGGTCGAGCGTGTCGAGCGAAATGTTGACGCGGTTAAGCCCCGCGTCCTTGAGCTGCGGCGCCAGCTTGGGCAGCAGGGCTCCGTTGGTGGTGAGCGAGATGTCCTCGATCCGCGGAATCGCGCGGATGTCGCGAATGAGCGGGATGATACGGCGGCTGACCAGCGGCTCGCCGCCCGTCAGGCGTACGCGGCGAATGCCCTCCCCCGTCACCAAGCGCACAAAGCGGGCGATTTCCTCGGCACTGAGCAGCTCGTCGTGCGCGCGGGGTGCCACGCCATCGGCCGGCATGCAGTAAATGCAGCGGAAATTGCACTTGTCGGTAACGGCAATGCGCAGGTAATTGATATCGCGACCAAAGCCGTCATGTTGCACGTGCCCGTCCACGCAGCCCTCCCCTCACGCGGCGTTTTATTCTTCGGAAAACATAATACCCCACGGGAGAATCATGCCGACACCCGTACGACAGGACAGGTCGCTTCGAGCAAAACGGACTTTCCAAGCCCATCCTCAGCATACAAACCATCACAACATTCGATGCTTTTCCCGTTTTTGGCAAAAAACGTCGAATGTTGTGATGGTTTGCCTGCCCACGGCACCCCGTAGAAAGACCAAAGCGCCCCTAGAGGCCGCCGTCCCAGTGGCGAATCACGAATTCTCGAAGGTCGTTCTGCCGCTTTTGGAACGCTTCGCTTCGGTCGCACTTGAGGCCCATAGCGAGCGCAATGGCGTTCATCGCCCGGTGCAATTGCAGCTGATGGGCAAACTGAGTCCCGGTGAGGACGATCATCCTAAAGCCCAGCGCGCTCAGTACGGTCATACGCTCCGCATCCGACGCGCTGCGCTGTTTATCAAGATGGTCCGAGCCGTTGTATTCAATCCCCGTACCGCTCGCAGGCGCATATACGTCAATCTCGAAATACTCGGCCTTTGCGAGACACTTGAACTCGTTGGGAACATCGACCCTATGGTTGAGCTCGATTTTGGCGTATCCCAGCCCGCCCTGGAAACGTTTTGCTACGACCATGATTGCGGTGGCCGTCTCCATGGGCGACCGCGCGCCATCGTGCACGCGCTTGAGCACGGCAGCCGCGCGTATAGCCCCCTGACGAGATCGGTTCTCATTGCAATAGGCAATCATGTCGGCAACGGTATATCTCTGCCTCATCTCGACATAATCGTCTGTCGACAGATGATTCAAATGGTATCGGGCGCAGATTTCGTAGCCATATTCCAACTGCTCGGGCTCACCCATCCACGAACCCGCTTGGACAAAGCACATGGCCTCATCAACCACCAGAAGGCCCTCTGCCACCTCGATAAGATGGCCTGGAGGTACCGGCGCTCCAAATACGCGGCACCTAAATCCAGCCGGCGTCGAGCGCTCAAAATCGAAGTTGACGAGCGTATCGATATGGTCGAGCTCTTCTCGTGGAACACCAAGCGAAACCAGATAGTCGGCAACGATCCCAACTGCCGTTGAAGCCCTCAGCCCCTTGGCATCGAGTCCCAATTTGGGCAGGCTCGCGGTCAGCTCCGCCTCGCCAGCAAGCGAGTCCTCATCGTATAGGCTGCTTGCTCGCGAGAGCGGCTCGGACGGGCGCGCCACGTTGTGGTACAGCCAGGCAGTCTTATGAGACAGGACGATCGGCAGGTCCATGAGCCCTCCAATGGAGTCGGATAACCAACCTTATTCCCCTGCCCACGGGTCCGCACACCTTCGTGCACAAGAAAGCGATTCCACCCGATCGAGTGGTAGAAAAACCATCACAACATTCGATGCTTTTCCCGATTTTGGCAAAAAACGTCGAATGTTGTGATGGTTTGAGGCGAGGTGAGGGGCACGAAGGGGTCGAAGCATCGTGCTCGAACGGGTTAATCCAACTCTTTTAAGCCATGCGCCAGCTGCCAGTACTCGCCGTGCTGGGCGAGCAGCTCTTCGTGGGTGCCGCGCTCGATGATGCGGCCGTGTTCGAGGACCATGATGGCGTCGGCGTCGCGGACGGTGGACAGGCGGTGCGCGATCATAAACGTGGTGCGTCCGCGCATGATGCGGTCCATACCGCGCTCGATGAGCTTTTCGGTGCGCGTGTCGATGCTCGAAGTGGCCTCGTCCAGGATGAGCACCGGCGGGTCGGCAACGGCCACGCGCGCGATGGCGAGCAGCTGGCGCTGGCCCTGCGACAGGTTGGCGCCGTCGGCCGTGACCAGCGTGTCGTAGCCTCTAGGCAGGCGGCGGATAAACGAATCCGCGCAGGCCGCCTCGGCAGCGGCGCGCACCTCCTCGTCGGTCGCGTCGAGCTTGCCAAAGCGGATGTTCTGCGCAATGGTGCCGCTAAACAGGTGCGTATCCTGCAGCACAATGCCGAGCGACCCGCGCAGGCTGGCCTTGGCAATGTGCTTGACGTCGATGCCGTCGTACGTGATCTCGCCGTCATCGACCTCGTAGAAGCGGTTGATGAGGTTGGTGATGGTCGTCTTTCCGGCGCCCGTCGAGCCCACAAACGCGATCTTTTGCCCCGGCTTGGCAAACAGGTTGAGGTCCGTGAGCACACGGGTGCCCGGCACGTAGGAAAAGTCCACGGCATGGAAGCGCACGTCGCCGGCAAGCGGGACCAAGCCGCACGTGAGCTCGGTACCGTCGGCAGCCACCGCACGGCCCGACTCATTAACGGCAGCCACATCATGCAGATGCCCGTACGCGCCCACGCCCTGGCCCTCGGGAATCTTCCATGCCCACGCAGCGTCGCCCGTCTGCACCAGCTCCACGCAGCCCTCGTCCACCTCGGGCTTAAAGTCCATGGCGGCAAACAGGCGCTCGGCACCGGCCAGCGCGTTGAGTAAGAAATTACCCAACTGCGTAAACTGGTTGATGGGCATGGCCGCCTGGCGTACAAAGACCAGGTAACTTGCAAGCGCGCCCACGTCGGCGAGCCCCTTGATGCAGAGCATGCCGCCCGCCACGGCGACGATGGCATAGTTGACGTAGCCAATCACCACGGTCATGGGCACCATCGAGTTGGCGTAGGCCTGCGCGGCACCACCGGTGCGGCGCAGCTCTTGGTTGCGCACGTCAAAACCGGCCACGTTGGCCTGCTCGTGATTAAAGACCTTGATGACCTTTTGGCCCGAGACCATCTCTTCGATATATCCGTCCAGGTCGCCAAGCGATGCCTGCTGAGCGGCAAAGAAGCGCTTAGAGCGCGCGCCCGAGTAGCGCGCATACAGCACAATGGCCGCATCGCACACGAGCGTGATAATCGTGAGCTGCCAGTTGAGGATGATGAGCATGGCCGTGGTGCCGACCACCTGGATGCTCGCCTGAATCACGTTGGCAAAGCTGTTGTTGAGCGCCTCGGAGACGGTGTCGACATCGTTGGTAAAGAAACTCATGATGTCGCCCGAGCGTGTGCCGTCGAAATAACCGAGCGGCAGCATCTGGATGTGCGCAAACAGGTCGCGGCGGATATCGGACACCACGCGCTGGGCCGCGCGCACCATAATCTGCGAGTAGCCCAGAGCCGAGAGCACGCCCGCGGCGTAGATGGCAGCGGTAAAGATAACCTGCTTAGCGAGCAGTTCCTCGCCGCCCGTTGCCAAACCGTTGACGATGGGGCGCACCATGTAGGTACCGGCAAGGCTTGCGATGGCCGCAACAGAGGCAAGCACACCCACTGCGAGCAGCGAGAACTTGGCGTGACCCATGTAGGAGAGCAGGCGGCGGAGCGTCTGCGCCAGATTGGCGGGACGGGCCTGAGCGGATGTCTTAGGCATGTTGCTCGCCTCCTTCCGTGGCTTGAATTGATCCGCTGGAACCAGAGGAAGACGGGGCATTTGCGCCGTCCGCAACGCCCGCATCCCCCGCAAACTCCATCTGCGAGGCGTAAATCTCCTGATAAATGGCGTCGCCCGCCAGCAGATCCTCGTGCGTGCCCACGCCGTGGACACGACCGTCGTCCAACACCACAATGCAATCGGCATCCATGACGCTCGCAATGCGCTGCGCAATGACAATCACCGTCGTGTTGGGAATCTGAGCGATATGCTCGCGGATCTTGGCGTCGGTCGCCATATCGACCGCGCTGGTCGAATCGTCAAAGATGAGCACACGCGGATGCTTGAGCAACGTACGCGCGATGCACAGGCGCTGCTTCTGCCCGCCCGAGACACCGGCACCGCCCTGGCCCAGATAGCCGTCAAGGCCGCCGATGCGATCCAGGAACTCGTCCACGCATGCCGCCCGGCAGGCCGCGAGGAGCTCATCGTCCGACGCCTGCGGATTGCCCCACTGCAGGTTCTCGCGCACGGTACCCGTAAACAGCACGTTCTTTTGCAGCACGATACCCACGGCGTCGCGCAGGGCAACCAGGTCGTAATCGCGCACATCGCGCCCGCCCACGAGTACGGCGCCTTCGGTGGCGTCGTACAGGCGCGCGATCAGCTGCACAAGCGAACTCTTGCCCGAGCCCGTGCCGCCGAGCACGCCCACCGTGGAGCCCGCCTCAATGCAAAGGTCAATATGCTCGAGCACATCCTCGGCAGCATCCGCGCGGTACTTAAACGACACGTCGCGAAACTCGATGCTTCCGTCGGCCACCTCGCGCACGGCAGCGGCAGCGTCGGGCGCCTGGATAAGCGAACGCTCGTCGAGCACCCGCGAGATGCGCTCCACGCTGGCAAGTGCGCGGGTGAGCAGCAAAAACACGTTGGAAATCATCATGAGCGAGTTCATGATCAGCAGCACATAGCTCATAAAGCCCGTGAGCGAGCCCACGCCCAAGCGACCTTCGATGATCATGCGGCCGCCAATCCACAGGATCGAGAGCGCAGCCACGTACATCGAGAGTTGGAACACCGGCAGGTTGAGCACGGCGGTGCCAAAGGTATTCGTCGCGGTGCGCGCAAGCTCGGTATTGACGGCATCGAACTTGGCCTCCTCGTGCTCGGCACGCACGTACGCCTTGACGGCGCGCACGGCGGTGAGGTCCTCCTGCACCACACCGTTGAGATGGTCCATCGAGGTCTGCAGCTGGCGGTAAAGCGGACTGACGCGATAGGTGATAACGCCCAGTACGATCGCCAACACCGGCAGGATGATCGCGAATACCGTAGCGAGTGGACGCGACAGCACCAACGCATAGACCAAGCCGACGATGAGCGTCACGGGACCGCGCACCATGGGGCGAAAGCCGTTGCCGATAGCGTTTTGGATGACGGTGATATCGGTGGTCATGCGCGTGACCAGCGAGCTGGCGTCGTAGTTGTCCAGATTGCCAAAAGCGAGCGTCTGGATCTTGCGATACTCGGCCTCGCGCAGGTTAGCGCCCAGCCCCGAGGCGACGCGAGCAGACGTGCGTGCATAGCCCAAGCCAAGTACCAGCGAACATGCGGCACATACCAACATATACGTGCCCTGCAACAGCATGTAGTTGATGTCGCCCGCGGGCACGCCCACATCGATGATATTTGCCATGATGACCGGGATAAACAGCTCGAGCGCCGTCTCGGCCGTCACAAAGAGCACGCCGAGCATGGCATCGCGGCGGTATGCCCCCAGATAGGAAAACAAAATCTTGAGATTGCGCACGCAGGTTCATCCCCCATCAAACGTTGTTCGCAAACCCACGTATTATGGCGCGCCGTGCGGCGGTGTCAAGTGTTCCGAAATCGATTTCTGCAAGGCTAGTGCAGGCGCTAAGCTCGCAGGACGCGCCCCTGTATTCAATTAGAAATAAACGCGAGCGCGGCTTTTTCGCCCCGCCGCCAACACAAACCTTGACTCTACAATCGTCGTAGGGTTTTCACTACACTGGTAGCAAAACGAACCCAGCCAGAAAGCCCCGCCCATGGAACACGACCTCACACGCGGCAATGTCCTTAAGACCATCGCGGTCTTTGCCCTGCCTTATATGCTCTCGTACTTTTTGCAGATGCTCTACGGCATGGCCGACCTGTACATGATGGGGCAATTTAGCGGCGCTGCCGGCATCACCGCCGTGGGCAACGGCGCGCAGACGCTCTATATCATTACCGTGACGCTCGTGGGCCTGGCCATGGGAACGACGGTCATCGTCGGCCACGCCGTGGGCTCGCGTCGCTTCGACCGCGCCGAGGCCGCCATCGGCAACACCATCACGCTGTTTATGGGCGTCTCGGTGGTGCTGGCCGCCATCTTGCTCGCACTGTGCCCGCAGATCGTGGCACTCATTGGCACGCCGGCCGAGGCGGTCGAAGGCACCGCCGCCTACCTGCGTATTTGCTTTGTAGGCATTCCCTTTATCGCCGCGTACAACATTCTTTCGGCCATCTTTCGCGGCCTAGGTGATTCGCGCTCGCCCATGTACGTGATTGGCGTGGCATGCATCATTAACATCGCGCTCGACTTTCTATTTATCGGGCACATGGGACTCGGCCCCGTGGGTGCAGCGCTCGGCACGGTGACCGCGCAGACAGCCAGCGTTGCCCTCGCGCTCGTGTGGCTCAAGAGCCGTCGCACAAACATCCACGTTAAGCGCAGCGACCTGCGCCCCCAGCCCGAGGTGCTCGGCAGCATTCTTAAGATCGGCGTGCCCGTGGCCGTGCAGGACGGCTGTATCCAGGTGGCGTTTATGTTTATCACCGTCATCGCCAACCACCGAGGGCTCGTCGACGCCGCCGCCGTGGGCCTGGTTGAGAAGATGATCAGCTTTTTGTTCATTGTGCCGAGCTCCATGGGCGCCACCGTCAGCGCACTCACGGCGCAAAACGCCGGCGCGGGCAAGGGCGACCGCGCGCGTCAGGTACTCAAAGACGCCATGACCATTTCGGTAGTGTACGGCTGCCTGATCACAGCGCTGATGTGGCTGGTGGCGCCGGCGTTTATTGGCTTTTTTGCCAAGGACCCCGCGGTGGTCGCGGCCGGTACCGGCTATATGCACAGTTATATTTTCGACGCGATTTTTGCCGGCATCCACATTTGCTTTAGTGGCTTTTTCGCCGCGTATGGCAAGAGCTACATCGGCTTTGCGCACAACGTGCTGGCCGTGGCACTCATTCGCGTGCCGGGCGCGTGGCTGCTGTCGAACGCCTATTCCGATACGCTGTTTCCCATGGGCATCGCTTCGCCGTGCGGATCGATTTTGTCGGCGGTCATTTGCGTTGTCGCGTTTACCGTACTCAACCGGCGCGGGGCTTTTGACAAACTGGTAGCGTAGCGAGGCGACGCATGCCTAGCACCTCTCCCCTGTTTTTACCGAAAGGAGCGGTCCTGTGACCGACATGCCAAGCGAACACACCGAGGGCCTGCTCCGCATTGGCGAGGTGGCGCGCCTGCTCAATTTGAGCGTGGGCACGCTGCGTCATTACGAGCAGATGGGGCTATTGGAGCCGGCATATGTCGATCCGGCGAGTGGGTACCGCTACTACGGATCGCGGCAGCTCTCCACGCTCAATACCATCGGCAACCTGCGCGTTCTCGACTTGCCGCTGGCGCAGATTCGCGAGTTTGTCACTACGCGCGATATGGATTTGATGCAACGGCAACTGACCAAGCAACAGGAGTTAATTGAGCACAAGCGGCGTGAGCTGGAGCGCATGTCGCGCAAGATTGACCAGCGGCTTGCCTTGCTTCATGGCGCTTTGAATGCTGATCTCTACACCATTAGCGAAATCGAGGAACCCGAACTTCGCTGCGCCACGCTGCACGAGCGCGTCAATCCCACCGACGCCTATTCGCTGGGATGGCATATCCGCCAGCTTCAGCAGGGACAGCACGAAACCTTTGCCTATCTGGGCAATCTGGGTGTGGGTATCGCGCCCGAACGCCTGGCAACCGGTGACTTTGATGGCTACGACGAGGTCTTTCTGCTGCTCGATGACACCGATGAGTACTTGGGCGACGTCGAGACACGGCCCGCTGCGCACTGCCTGACCATAAGCTTTCGCGGCACACACGGGCAAGCGGGTCCGCGCTATGAGCAGCTGCTCGGCTACATGCACGAACACAACCTGACGCCCGCCGGCCCCTCGCGCGAAATCGCCCTGATCGATGACATCATCAGCGACGATCCGGCAACCTACGTAACGCAGATCACGGTGCCGGTTTCCCTAGCAAAGTAAGAACCGCCCGGAAGGCATCGTGCTTCCGGGCGGTTCTTCAATTTGACTATTGATGCGCTAAGCCTGGGGCACCTCACCGGTTGCCAGAATCTGCTCGAGGGCGGCTTCGTCCAGTACGGGCACACCCAACTGCTCGGCCTTGGTGAGCTTGGAACCCGCCTTGGGGCCGGCGACCAGATAGCTCGTCTTCTTTGACACGCTACCCGAAACCTTGGCGCCGAGTACCTTGAGCGCCGCACCTGCCTCGTCGCGGGTGCGGTTGACGAGCGTGCCGGTGAGCACGAAGGTCAGACCCGCAAGCGGTTGCGCGTCGGCGAGCTCGCCCGCCACGCCGGCGTCGGCTGCGGCCTGCGCGTGCGCGGCGCCCAAGTCGACCTCGAGCGACAGGCCCGCCTGACGCAGGCGCTCTAGCACGGCGAGGTTCTCGGGCACGGCCAGGAACTGCTTGACGCTCGCCGCAATCTTGGGACCGATGCCCTCGCACTCGGCGATGTCCTCTTCGCTCGCCAAGATGAGCTTGTCGATCGACAGAAACCGCTCGGCGATGACCTCGCCCACACTCTTGCCCACGTGGCGGATACCCAGGGCAAACAGCACGCGACCGAGTGGCTGGCTCTTGGACTTGTTGAGCTCGGCGATGATTTTCTCGGCCGTCTTGAGGCCCACCGGGATGGGGTCGCCCTTCTTGACGCCCTTTTTGCTGTTGGAGCTGGCATAGGTGCGACCCGTGTCCAGGCCGGCGATGTCATCGACCGTGAGCTGGTAGAAGTCTGCGACATCGTGGATCAGGCCGGCGGCGATCATCTTGTCGACGATCTCATCGCCCAGGCCATCGACGTCCATACAGCCGCGGCTCACCCAGTGGAGCAGGCGCTCCTTGAGCTGCGCGGGGCAGTCGATGGACACGCAGCGGTAGGCCACCTCGCCGTCCTCGTGGACCACGGGGCTACCGCACACGGGACAGGCCTCGGGCATGTGCCAGTCGACCGAATCGGCCGGGCGCTTGTCGAGCACGGGACCCACAACCTCGGGGATCACGTCGCCCGCCTTGTGCACGATGATGGTGTCGCCCTCGCGCACGTTTTTGCGGCGGATCTCGTCGATGTTGTGCAGCGTGGCGCGCGCGATGGTAGAGCCGGCGACCGTCACCGGGTCGAACTCGGCGACCGGCGTGAGCACACCGGTGCGGCCCACCTGGATGCGAATTTCGCGCAGGACGGTCTGCTTTTCCACGGGCGGGAACTTAAAGGCAATGGCCCAGCGCGGCGCGCGGGCGGTAAAGCCCAAGTCAAGCTGCTGCTGGAAGCTGTCGACCTTTACGACCACGCCATCGATGTCGTAGTCCAGGTCACCGCGATGCTCGAGGGCCTGGGCGCAGAACTCGTGGACCTCGGCCGGCGTGGCGCAGCGCGCCACGTTGGGGTTGACGCTAAAGCCGGCGCTACGCAGCCAGTCCAGAAACTCACGCTGGCTGTGGACGTGCAGCGGATCGGTATCGGCGATGGCGTAGATAAAGGTGGCCAGATCGCGGCGCGCCGTGACCTTGGGATCCTTTTGACGCAGGCTGCCGGCGGCGGCGTTGCGCGGGTTGGCGAAGGGGTCGCGGCCCTCGGCATCGGCCTCGTCGTTCAGGCGCACAAAGCTGCCCTTGGGCATATAGACCTCGCCGCGCACTTCGATGGTACGCTCGCGGTCGGCGCCCATGTGGGCGAGCGCCGGCTCGGACAGGTGCATGGGCACATCCTTGATGGTACGGACGTTGAGCGACACGTCCTCGCCCGTGGTGCCATCGCCACGTGTAGCGGCGCGCACAAAGGTGCCGTTTTGGTAGGTAAGCGCCACGCCCAGGCCGTCGATCTTAAGCTCGCAGGTATAGGTGACGCTACCGGCACCGAGGGCATCCTCGGTGCGCTGGAGCCACGCGTCAAGTTCGTCCAGATCCATGGCATCGTCCATGGAATACATGCGTGCCATGTGCGTGACCGGCGTAAACTGCTCGCTCACGTATCCGCCCACGCGCTGGGTATAGCTGTCGGGCGTCACCAGGTCGGGATAGGCCGCCTCGATCTCCTGCAGCTCAACGAGCATTTTGTCGAAGGCGGCGTCCGTAATCTCGGGTGCGTCGAGCATGTAATAGCGGTAGGCGTGGTAGTCGAGCTCGTGGCGCAACTCTGCCGCCCGCACTGCCGCCTGGGCACGGGCATCGGTCGGTGCGGCGACGTCCACACTCGCGGGCGTTTCGGTATCGATGTCCACACCGTCACCAAACAGGCTCGATTGCTCCATAGCGGCACTCCTTCGCTCGATTTCAAACGGATACTAGAGTACCACCGGTCGCAATGAGGCCGAATAGCCCTTTCGAACCGCACCGAATCGGCAGCCGTCAAACTGGGGCGGACAGTTAGTTCAGGCCCTTCCGAACCAAGCTCCTTGCCAGCTCAAAATAATCCGTTTCCCCCGTTCCCGGGATCCATCGCAAAAAGAGGGGCTGTCCTGCGTTGGCGGGACAGCCCCTCTGGCTTCAAACTATGCGAAACGGCTGGTTAGTAGCCCTGGCCGTAACCTTGACCCTGGCCCTGGCCCTGCTGACCGAGCAGCTCCTCCAGGTACTGGCGCAGCTGATCTTCGGTAATGCTACCGTTGCCGGTGTCGGTCGCGCTATCGTTCTGCTGCTGGTTTTGCAACTCCTCATCGGAGCCCAGCTCGACGGTGACCTTCTTCTCTTCCTTGCCGCGCATGAGCGTGATCTCGACCTTCTCACCCACCTCGTGGCTGCGCAGTGCGATGATCAGGCCATCGGCGCTCGTGATCTCGTCGTCGCCCAGCTTGGTGATGACGTCGCCCTCCTGAATGCCGGCCTTGGCGGCAGGGCCGTCCTCAACGACGCTCGCCACATACGCGCCGCTATCGGTGCTCAGCTTGTTGGTGCGGGCGTTGAGCGCATTGACGCTCGAAAGCGTAGCGCCCATGTACGGATGCACCGGCGTCTTGCCGTCGATGATCTGGTCGGCAATGTTCTTGGCGTAGTTAACCGGAATGGCAAAGCCCACGCCCGAGCTGGAGCCCGAGTAGCTCTCGATAAGCGAGTTGATACCCACAAGCTCGCCATTGTCGTTGACGAGCGCGCCGCCGGAGTTGCCCGGATTGATGGCGGCATCGGTCTGGATCATGTTGGCATAGATGGTGTTACCGCTGGTAGAGCTCATGGCCGTGGAGCGATACAGCGCCGAGACGATACCGGTGGAGACAGACTGCTCGTTGCCGAAGGGCGAACCGATCGCCATGACCCACTCGCCCACGTTGAGCTTGGAGGAGTCACCGATCTCGATCGGCGTGAGCTTGGAGGCGTCGGCGTCCTTGAGCTTGATGACGGCCAGGTCGCTCGAAGCGTCGTTGCCCACGAACTCGGCCTCGTAGGTGGTGCCGTCGTCCATGGTCACCACGTACTGGTCATAGCCATCGACCACGTGGTTGTTGGTGAGGATATGGCCCTCGGTATCGAGCACCACGCCCGAACCGACGCTGCCCGAGTTGTCCGACTCGTCGGCAGACTGCGAAAGCGAGCCATTCTGGCCACCGCTCGAAGTGGCGGTGATGGAAACCACGGAGGGCAGGGCCTTGGCAGAAACGGCCTCGGCCAGCGTGGTGTCCTCGGAGTCGATCGTGATCTTTTGCGTCGACGAACCCGAAGCGCCCGCCGTCACGGCATTCTTGCCACCGCCGATATCGAGCGTGCCGCTCATAATGAGTGCGATGACCAGCAGGGCGCCGCAGGCGCAGCCGGCAAGCGCTGTAATAAAGATCGGCAGCTTTTTGGTCTTGGTCTTGACCACCGTGTGCTTGTTCACGACCTGTTGGCCGCCCAGCGGCTTGCCGGTCTGCGTATCGTAGGCCTGCACGTAGGGAATGTTGTTGCCGTCGGCAGGCGTCGACTCCACCTGCACGCGCGGCTGCTGCTGAGTCTCGCCGGCGTTGCCCGCGTCCTGGGGACGCTGGGAATCGTTCTCGCTCATAGCTGCGATCCTTTCGTCAAATAACCAAAGGCCCGCCAAACATGTAGCGGGCCATCATTGTTCACGTTGAGTTGTACCCCAATATGCGGGCGTACGTGTACGAGAACGCAATCTTTTAGGAAGGCTTAAGTTCTGCTGCAGGCCCGAAAGGAACCCGCACCTGCGGCAAAACCACCACAAAGGTGCCTGTCCCCTTTGTGGTGGAAATCTAGTCCTTAAACAGATATCCCACGCCGCGGACGGTGGTGATGTGCGCTGCAATCTGCGGGCCCACCTTGGAGCGGATGCGTCGAATGTGCACGTCGACGGTACGCGTGCCGCCGCAGTACTCAAAGCCCCACACGCGGTGCAGCAGCACCTCGCGGCTGTAGGCGCGGTTGGGGTGCGTCGCCAAAAAGCTCAGCAGCGAGTACTCCATCAGCGTCAGGTCGATGGGCTCGTTATCGAGTGTCACCTGGTAGGTAGCCAGGTTAATCTCGAGGTTATCGATATTGAGCACATCGTCGGCGGTAACGGTCTCCTCCTCGCCCATCAGGCGCTGCGCGCGAGCCTTGAGCTCGTTGGGCGTCGCCGTGGGGCATACAAAGTCGGCATGCGCGTGATTGGGCAGGCGCAAGGTACCGAGCGTCTCGTCGTCAACGATCACCAACATGGGGACGCCACCACGATCGTCAAGCCACTTGGCAATCTGATCGATGCGGTCGCTGCGGATGCCATCTGAATCGAGAATCAGCAGGTCAAAGTCGTGCGCCGCAGTTGGCGAATCGGGGGTTGCCAGGCTCACCTCGACACCCAGGGTAGTCGTCAAGCTGCGGGCAAACTCGTGGAAGCGCGTCGTGCGCGCCATGAACAGGGCACTCTTTTCGGACATATCGGCCTCCAAAGAAATGAGCTCAATCGTACTGGAACAAGCCAGCGCGATTAGGAGTTCGCCAGGTAGTGCTTGATCTCCCACTCGGTGATCGTAGACTCAAACTTATGCCACTCGTCGCGCTTCTTTTTGAGGAAGAAGCTGTGGATGTGCTCGCCGAGGGCATCCTTCATAAACTGCGAGTCCTCAAACACGTCGAGCGCCTCTTTGAGCGAGCGCGGCAGCGGCGCGTAGCCGGCCTCGACCATCTGACGGTCGGTAAGCTTGAGCGTCTCGGCCGTGGCCTCGGGCGGGAGTTCCAGCTTGCGCTCGATGCCGTCCAGACCAGCCGCCAGCGTGACGGCGTTGACCAGGTACGGGTTGGCCATGGGGTCGGGACTGCGCAGCTCGATGCGCGTGGACAGCGGCTTGCCGGGCTTGTAGACCGGGATGCGGACCATACTCGCGCGGTTGCGCAGGCCCCACGTGGCGTACTGCGGCACGGAGTCGCCACCCGTGGTGATGCGCTTGTACGAGTTGACCGTGGGATTGGTGATGGCGCTGATCTCGCGCGCGTGCGCCAAGATGCCGGCCATGTAGTGCTTGGCGATTTCGGAGAGGTGGTACTTCTCGTCGTCCTCGCCCCAAAAGACGTTGTTGCCGTCGTGGTCGAACAGCGACTGATGCAAAAACATGGCGCTGCCGTCCTCGCCCGCCAACGGCTTGGGCATAAAGGAGGCATGGCAGCCGCTTTCGTAAGCCTGCTGCTTAATGATGAGCTTTGCCGTGGTGATGGCGTCGGACATGCTCAGGGCCTCGGCGTGGCGCAGGCTCATGCCGTGCTGCGAGCGGCCGGCGGCGTGGAAGGTGTACTCCACGGGCACGGACATCTTCTCGAGCGTAAGGACCGTGTTGCGGCGCAGGTCGCGCGCGGCGTCGCTCACCGAAAGATCGAAGTAGCCCACGTTGTCGAGCGGCTCGGGGGTATGCTCGTCGGGGAAGTAGTAATACTCCAGCTCGGCACCAACGTTGAGTAGGTAGCCGGCCTTCTCGGCCTTATGGAACATGCGACGCAGCGCAGCGCGCGGATCGCCGGCGAAGGGCTCGCGATCGGGAGCGCACACGTCGCAGAACACACGGGCGACGCCGTTATGGCTCGGGCGCCACGGCAGAATCTGGAAGGTCGAGGCATCAGGGAACGCCAGCATGTCGGCTTCCTCGGGCGTGGCAAAGCCCTCGATGGCCGAGCCGTCAAAACCGATGCCCTCCTCAAAAGCGACCTCGAGGTCCTCGGGGCTAATGGCAAAGTTTTTGAGGCGGCCGAGAATGTCGACAAACCACAGACGCACAAAGCGGATGTCACGCTGCTCTACGGAGCGGAGTACGTAATCGATGTTCTGCTGGTTCATGTCGCTCCCCTTTCTTTCGGGCGGGTTTCGACTGGTCTATATCGCAGATACTATCGCAGAAAAATGTTTCCGCAGGGTTAAAGCGTATCAAGCGCCCAAAAAACGTGCGTGGGCAGGCAGGTATACCTTACGCGCGACCGTAGGCTAGCGCGAGGTTGAGGCGCGGTGTTCGATGTGGCCGGGGATCTCGATGCGCTTGGGAGCCAGCCTTGCGGCCTCGCCCACCGTGGTGGTGACGACATCGATGCGCTCGGACAGGCGCTCGACTACGCGCTCGGCAATGGTGAGGGTGTCCTGCGCTGCCGTGGTCACACCGCCAAAGAGCACGTGGTTCCAGGGGTAATCGTCAAACGCCGCAATCTTGAGACCTGCCGGCAGCGAGGGACCCAGCTGTGCTAGCGCCTCGGTCAGGCGCAGGAAAACCAGGCCGTTGACGGCGATAAGGCCGAGTTTTTTGCCCGCATAGTCGCGGATGGTCTCGTCCAGGCGGCCGACGCCCGTGACGCCACCATCGGCCAGGGTAACGACCTCACCCGCAAGGCCGCGTCGCGAAAGCTCGTCGGCAAAGGCCTCGGCACGCTCGCGACGCACAGGGCTGTCGTCGCTTGCCTCGGTGAGCAGGCACAGGCGCTCGCTGCCCGCGACAGCCAAGGCGTCTACCAGGCCGGCGACCAGCTCACGGTTGTTGGAGGTCACCAGATCGACACCGCCGGCGGCAATATCGCGGTCGAGCAGCACGACGGGCAGGCGCCCCGCGGCCGCGGCGATTGCCTCGTCATTGCCGCCACAGGTGTTGACGACCAGGCCGTCCACGCCGGCATCGATAAGTCTGGTGAGCGACTCTGCTTCCTTGGCGGGGTCGTTGCCGCTAATGGCCGTCATGAGCGAGCAGCCGCGCGCGGCGGCGCTGGCGGAAAGCCCTTCGAGCATGGCGCTGGAGAACGGGTTAGCAATGTCGGCCAAGATCACGCCGATGAGGTTGGTACGCGAGCTGCGCAGATTGCGCGCGGCGGCACGTGGACGATAGCCGGTGCGCTCGATAACTGCCGCGATGCGAGCACGGGTTTCCTCGGTCATCTGCCCAGGGCGGTTGTTGAGATAGCGCGAGACCGTGGCCGGGCTCACGCCCGCCTCGGCAGCAATGTCCTTAATCCTCATCTGCGCCATAGCGCACCCCGTTTCCCAATTGTCGGCAGTCTGAGCCATTTTAGGCATTTTTTTAAAAATCTCGCTTGCAAAACGTTGTAGATGAGTATACTACAACTCGAAACGAAACCGATTTCGTAAACCGATTTCGGCAAGCGTTGGCACGGAGGTGCAAAGATGTACCCTACCGTCTTGGCACCTCCGTGCCAACGCCATATCAAAGGTGTACGCACGAGCAAGAAGGAGCTGCGCGACCATGGGTAAAACGGTTCTTACCTTCGGCGAGATCATGATGAGGCTCTCGCCCAAAGATCATCTGCGCATTGAGCAGGCGACCGAGTTTGATGTCCGCTACGGCGGCGCCGAAGCCAACACCGCGCTTTCCCTGGCCTACCAGGGTGACAAGGCAGCTTACGTCTCCGTTGTCCCGGCCAACCGTCTGGGCGAGTGCGCCCTGCGTTCGCTGAAGGTCTACGACGTCGATACCTCGCGCGTCGTGCGCCAGGGCGACCGTCTTGGCTCCTATGTGTTTGAGGTCGGCGCCTCGCAGCGCGGCAACGGCTGCGTCTACGACCGCAAGTACTCTGCCATCAACATGGCCAAGCGCGACGTCTTTGACTGGGATGAGATCCTCAAGGGTGTCGATGTCTTCTACTTCTCCGGCGTGACGCCCGCCGTCTCCGACGAGATGGCCGCCGCCTGCAAGGATGCCCTCACCGCCTGCCGCGCCAAAGGCATCGCCACCGTGTGCGACGTGAACTATCGCGGCAAGATGTGGTCGCCCGAGAAGTCGCAGGCCACCATGAAGGAACTCCTGCCGCTCGTTGACATCTGCATTGCCAACGACGAGGACGCTCCTGCCGGCCTCGGTATGACCTGCGTCTCCGGCTCCCTTGCCCACGGCATCGAGGAACGCGACACCTACGTCGAGATGGCCCGTCAGATCTGCGCCGAGTACGGTTGCAAGAAGGTCGCCTCGGTCGTCCGCAACATCTCCTGCGTCGAGCGCTCCATTTGGATGGGCATGCTCTTTGACGCCGAGAGCGGCGAGCACTGGTTCTCCCCCGCTCACGACGTGCACGTGCTCGAGGGCGTTGCCGCCGGCGACGCTTTCAACGCCGGCCTCGTCCATGCCCTCATCAACGACTTTGACCCGCAAGACGCCGTCAACTACGCGATTGCGGCCTCGATCCTCAAGCTCACCATCAAGGGCGATTCCAACCTGGTGACCGCAGACGAGATCGCAGCCGTGGCATCCGCCGCCGACGGTGGCACCCGCGTCGCCCGTTAATTCGTTCCCCATTCCGCGGACTGCAGCTTTCCATACCCATACCCCTGCAGCCCGCTCCCCGATTCCTCCGGCCAGGTAGAACCACTTAGTCCCATTCCGGTTTTGTCTGGCATTCCTTCACGACTGGCCTCGTAGCCGGTTCCGAAATTGCTTGTGACCCAAGCAGTGCCTCCGATAACCAATCCGGAACCGGCTCATGGCCAATCTTCTTTGGCAATCACGCGCCCGTGCGCGCCTCACATCGAAAGGAACACTATGTTCGATCAGTTCTACACCACGCTTGAATCCCTGGGCATCGTGCCGGTCGTCGTGCTCGATAAGGTCGAGGACGCCGCACCGCTCGCCCACGCCCTTATGTCTGCCGGCATGAAGTCCGCCGAGGTCACCTTCCGCACCGCCTGCGCCGCCGAGTGCATCGCCGCCATGGCTGAGGCCGAGCCCGAGATGTGCGTCGGCGCCGGCACCGTCCTGACTGTCGAGCAGGTTGAGCAGGCCCGCGCCGCCGGTGCCAAGTTCATCGTCTCCCCGGGTTACAACGAGGACGTCGTGAAGCACTGCATCGACATCGACTTGCCCGTCCTTCCCGGCACCGTGACCCCCTCCGAGGTTACCGCCGCCGAGAACCTGGGGCTCAAGGTCACCAAGTTCTTCCCCGCGGCTCAGTATGGTGGCCTGAACACCATCAAGGCCCTCGCCGCTCCGTTTGTCGGCCATCGCTTTATGCCCACCGGCGGCGTGAGCACTGCCAACGTCGAGGAGTACCTGAGCTCCTCCGCCATCATCGCCTGCGGTGGCACCTGGATGGTCAAGCCCGCCCTGTTCGCCGATGGCGACTTCTCCAAGGTCGAGCAGATTGCCCGCGAGGCCATGGACGTCGTCAAGAAGGTCCGCGGCTAGGTTTAGCTCTCTATCGTGAAAGGGGGCGTGCCCTAGACCTCGCCCCCTTTCTTTTAAAGCGGCTCGGAAGCGCGCCGTTTCCGTCACGAACAAGAACCAAAACCGTCTTGTATGCTGATAGAACGTGACGGAAGCGACACGCGCCCGAGCCGCTTTGCCTACTCGGCTGGCAGTCGCGCCCAGCTGAGCCACTTCGACAAAAGCCGAGCCACCAAAACAGCTGCGGCGCCGTCTGGAGGAATGGACCCTTGCTTCCGGTTTTTTCCTCCAAGCGGCGCCGCAGCCTTTTCATGCCCCGATTGCACCCCCGCACTTGCGGTGAAACACGGACTGCTTACGCCGCCAAAGCCGCAAAACAGCCCCTATTTAACCGCAACTAATGTAGGGAACGAGTTAGATGGCCGAGTCTTTAGGCAGCTCAAAATAGTCGGGATGCAAGGCGATAACCGGTCCCTGTTCCTCGGGCATCAGATGCAGGTGTGTCTCTGCCAGATAGCTCGCCGTGTCGGTATCGCCCCTCTTAATGGACTCGAGAATCCGGCGATGCTGACGACGAATCGGCTCCCAATCCATATCCTGCGACACCATACGCAACCAGTTGTACCGCTCAAAATGCGTATTGACGCTCTTCATCCAATCCCACAACATGTGGCGGCCGGCAATCTCAAAGCACGTCTCGTGGAATAGGTTGTCCAGATCGAAAAAGCGACGCGTTTCGCTATGGTCGAGCGACTCGGACTCGGCAAGAATCTGCTCGAGCCGATGTTTTTGCTCAGGCGTGGCGGCAGAGCAACATTTAATGAGTACGCTTCTCTCGAGTTTCTCACGCAAGAAACAGGCGTTCTCGGCGCGCTCCATGCTGATTTTTGAGACATAGGTGCCGCTTTTGGGACGCGTTTCCACTAGCTCCTGCTCACGCAGGCGCACAAAGGACTCGCGAATGGGCGTGCGCCCGATTCCCGTCTCCTTTTCCAGACCAATCGCCGAAAGGCGCGTGCCGGGCCTGAGCTCGGCATAGATGATCTTAGAGCGCAGTGCGTTGTATGCCTGATCTTGCAGGCTCTGATAATGCTGGTGCTGTTCCATAAAGCCCTCGGATGAAGCCCACGGTTTGTCGAATATCACCACGTAATACTATCGCATCGACACGCCCCAGCTCCCAATCAGTCTTTTTGGGACGGGGCTCTTTTAGCTACCCTGGCCCGCAGATCGGCCCCCCTTGCCACAAAAGTGGCCCATCTACTACGTTAACACGGATAGCCTCGGCCATACCGAAAACCGTGAAAACAAAACCGCAGGTAGATAGCTTGTCGATTTTCGAAAAAACCGACTATGGTTGACCCCTGCGGCTTAAACGTAGTAGATAGGCCCTTTTCGTGGCGCAGCACTACTGCACCCCAAATTGGCACCCCGAGCCTGTTATAAGTTGCTGTGAAATACGGACGGTTGATAATCAAGGGTTGAAAATCAAGGCGCGCTATACGGCTTGCTATATCTCACTATACTTTGCTGTACGTCGCTGTACTTTGCTTTAACTTGACAATAATCGGCCCGTTACCATCCGGGATATAACGGACCCCAAGCCAACGCTGGCTTGGGGCCCGTCTTGTACCATGGCTCTTTTGGACTATGAGCGCTCGTATTTCGTGGCCCGCCCGGTTCCCTGCCTTACGATTGCATTCCGTTCAAGCAGAGATTCGAGTGCCGCCAACGTCCGCATGCGGCTCAGCCCCGTCTGTTTTTCAATCTCGCTTCGCGACATAATTCGCCCGCCCGACAAGGCCTTGAGAACCTGGACCTCTTCCTCGGACCCTTCAAAGGCATCGGTAACGGGCAATGTGACGGCCACCATGCCGCCGCGAACATCAAAAATTGGTTGATTGATCGAATCGCGATAGGCACGTCTAATGCGCGCGATTCCCGTACCAAATTTCTCGATGTAATCCAGCTTTAAGAAGGCCTCTGCAACGATGGGGTTTCTGAGCACGGATATCTGCCCATACAGGTATTGTTCCGTCGTCAACCCGGCGGGCAGCGATCCAGGGGAGGTCACAACGACACGATCATCGTACAGGGCAATTTGAACGTTCGCTCGAACGTCCCACGTCCGATGCACCAAAGCGTTTGCAACAGCTTCGCGGAATGCCTCAAGAGGAATTCGATCGGTTTGGACGCGCTCCATCCCTTCGATACGCTCATAACGGTAGTAGCGTGCAAACATAGCCACCGCCCTGTCCGCCTGCTCAATTGCGGATACATTTGTCGCCGCCTCGCGATCCAAGATCACATCCTCGGTATCGCCAAAACGGACGCAGTCGATGCCTGGAAAATCATTCTTATCCGCTAAAATCGCCGCGGCATTGGTATAGCCATCCTTGCCGAGCAAGCGGAGCGTACGCATGATATCCGGCGTTAGCTCGGAAATGCCGAGGTGTTCAACACACTTATGCTCGAGCGTATGAAAGCCCAAGTCCTGGCGAGCCGACGTGAGCGCGTCGAACGTCACGTTGCTGCCTTCGAGCGTCAGCCTGCCATACTCAAACCGGTCGACCTCCACCGTTGCCGAATCGTTTCGTCTGTAGGCCTTTCCCTTGCTTCGATAGGGTTTGTCCTGTCCCTCATAAACCGTAAGGATTACGGTCCCGTGTTTCTCATCGGACTCGAGCGTGTAACGGGGAGCGGGATCCAAGCTGTCATTAATCATGTTCTCAATGCGGAGACACTCTGCGACCGGATCTGCAAGGCCGACAGCCGCGCCCTCGTCATCAACGCCAAACTCAATCTTGCCCGTCCCGTAGTTTGCATAGGCGCTCACCGTTTTAAGAAGCGTCGGCGTAACGCTTTCCTTGTATTCGACTGTAGGGCTCTCTCTAACAACCATATGCACAACCCCCTCGTTTCGTACCATTCATAACCGTATTATAAGACGAAAACCGTTTGCGTACTGATTTATATAAGACGCAAACTGTTTTCGTCTTGATTTGCGTACGGAATTAAGACGCATAATTTCGCTTTCGTATGGCTCAATACCGGACGCAGACTGTTTTCGTCTGTCAATACGTCTGAAATCCAAACGAAAAGAGCCCCGAGCTCGTATGAACTCGGGGCTCTTTGTGCCGCACATCTATGAGAGGAAAAATTCGATGCGTACGGGCGCTACCCCATGAAGCCGCCCTGGGATGGCGGCAACCTCGCCGTTACCCGTCTGATGGGTGTGCTCAAGGCATCCGTTCCCCTCTTTATCGACGTAACGGGCAAAAAAGTTCGTCGAGGAGACCATCCGCACGCACCACGGTGTGGCCGACGCCATTGAGACGCGCAACCCCACCGCCGCTCACGATGCGATGTATCTGCACCTGGTCTACAACCGCAATATGATTGCGGAAGGCACACAAACAAAAGGCATTTAAGGCTCGACAATAATCTTTCTTTGATAAAACGCAGGCAGCGAGCGCTTGCGTTTTATCAAATGGTGCAATGGGGTCAGGTTTACATGCATCAACTTAGCGCAAAGTAACCTGGCCCCCATGCGCCAAGGGGTTGACTAGAGTTCGCAGGCGATCTTGTAGCCATCGCCGATAGCGTCGCGGATGTTGCCGCACTTCTGGGCATCGCCCAGCACGTGGGTGACAACGCCGGCAGCGGCAAGGTCATCGGCCAGCTTGGTGTTGGGACGGTAACCCATGGCAAGCACCAGCGTATCGGCGTCGGCGATGGTATGGACTTCGCCGTCCTTTTCGTAACTGATGGTGTCCTCGGTAATCTCGGTCACCTTGGCCTCGGTCAGCACGTGAACGCCCTTGGAAAGCATACGCGTGATGAGCACCGCGCGACCGGCACCGCCCTCGTTGGCGGCAAGCGTCTTGGTCATCTCGATGACGGTGACATCGCGGTTGGCCGGCGACAGGTCGTTGACCAGCGGGGCCAGGTAGTCGGCCGTCTCGCAACCGACGGTTCCGCCGCCGACGATGACAATCTTCTTGCCCGGGAAAGCCTTGCCGCCCAGCAGGTCATCGGCCGTCATAACTTGCTTAAAGCCCTGCATAAAGGCTGGAGCAATGGGCTCGGCGCCATAAGCCAGGACAACCTCGTAGCCCGCGTAGTCGCGCTGAATGTCCTCGGCCGAAAGCTCGGTACCAAAGACGCACGCGACGCCGGCCTCGGCCAGGCGACGATACTGATACTTGATCACGCGGGTGAGCTCCTGCTTTGCCGGCGGAACGGCCGCGATGCGCATCTCGCCGCCCGGCTCGTTCTGCTTATCCACGAGCACCACGTTGTGGCCGCGCTTGGCGGCAATATAGGCCGCCTCCATGCCCGCGGGACCGGCACCCACAACGAGCACGTTCTTGGCCTCGGCGGCAGGCTCGTAACCGGCCTCGTCGCGCTCCACGTCCGGGTTGACGGTGCAGGAGATGCGCTTGCCAAACATGATGCCGTTCAGGCAGCGCAGGCAACCGATGCAGGGGCGGATGTCGTCGGCGTTGCCGGCAGCGGCCTTGTTGCAGAACTCGGCATCGCACAGATTGGCACGGCCCATCATGCAGATGTCGGCAGCGCCGTCCTCGATCAGCTCCTCGGCGATCCAGGCCTCGTTGATGCGGCCGACGGTGGCGACGGGAATGTTGACGTGCTTCTTAATCTCGCGCGAGCAGGCGGCGTGCGAGGCCTGCTGGGTGCCGGCGGCGGGAATCGCAGAGCCACGCTTGATAGTGGTGCCGCCCGACACGTGAATCATGTCGACGCCGGCCTTCTCCAGGCGACGCGAGACGTAGATCATGTCGTTGAGGGTCAGGCCGCCATCGGTGTACTCATCGCCCGAGATGCGGACGTCGATGATAAAGTCCTTGCCGCAGCGCTCGCGAATCTCGGCGATGACCTCGAGCAGGAAGCGCATGCGGGCGTCGAGTGAGCCGCCGTACTCGTCGGTGCGCTTGTTGTAGAGCGGAGTCAAAAAGCCGCCGAGCATACCGTGGGCGTGCGCCGCATGAACCTCGACGCCATCGACGCCGGCCTTCTGCATACGCACGGCAGCGTCGCCAAACTGATGCGTGAGCTCGTGGATCTCATCTACCGTAATGGGGCGCGGCGCCTCGCGAGCATAGGACGGGCCCACAAAGGACGGAGCGATCAGGCGCGGGGTGCCCGGAATGTTAAAGGCCATGTAGGCGGGGTGGAAGAGCTGCGGCATGATCTTGCAGCCGTACTCGTGGACGGCGGCGGCGAGCTTTTCCCAGCCAGGGATAAACGTGTCGTCGTAGCAGCACATGTCACCCGGCAGATAGGTATAGGTAGGCTCGACCGTCACGACCTCGGTGATGATCAGACCCACGCCGCCCTTGGCACGGGCGCGGTAATGGTCGACCAAATCGTCGGTCACATAGCCGTGATCGGCCAGGTTGGTAGACACCGGCGGCATAAAGACGCGGTTCTTGACCTCGGTCGTACCGACCTTGATCGGGCTAAAGAGCATCGGGTAGGCGGAGGACTCCATACAGGGTTCCTTTCATTTGAGCCGCTCGGCGGCAGTTGCTAACGTACCTATCGTATCAGCAACCGCGCTGTACCCGACCGTACACGCTCCCCCGGCTTTTACTCAACCCACAAAAAGTTGCGGTGGAATACGGAGTAGATAAGGCCTTTGACAGCCAAAACGGTCCGTATTTCACCGCAACTGATGGGCGGGGTGGAATTGAGGGCTCAGATAGTCAGTCATGCCCTCATCCGCCACTCCCTCACCTACAGCGCGCCGTCCAGCATAAGGTTCACCTTGAGCACGTTGACCGTGGGCTCGCCGAACACGCCGAGGAAACGGCCCTTGGTGCACTGGGCGATGATGTCGCGCACCTCGCCTTCGCTCTTGCCCGTGGCCTTCGCCAGGCGCGGTACCTGGTACTCGGCGGCATCGGGGGAGATCTCGGGGTCGAGCCCTGAGCCAGAACACGTCACCAGGTCGACGGGCACGGCATCCATGCCGGCGTCGGGGTTGGAGGCGCGAATCTTCTCGACGCGCGCGTCCACAAGCTGCCGGTACTCCTCACTCGCCGGGGACAGGTTGGACGGGGCACCATACGCCACGAGCTCGCCGTCTTCGCCTTCGACAATTGACACGTTCTGGATGCGGCCCCACATGTGGTCCTCGTCCTCGAAGTTCTGGCCGATGAGCTCGGAGCCCACAACCTTGCCGTCGACCGTAATGAGCGAACCGTTCGCCTGATACGGGAACGCAACCTGGGCGATGCCGGTCACGACGAGCGTATAGCCCAGGCCGCAGACAACGGTAAACAGCGCGAACACGCCAAGTGCGCGCGATGCAACACCTTTGAACATACAAACCTCCACTTACATAATGCCGCAGAACGCGAGCAGCATGTCGATGAGCTTGATGAATACGAACGGGGCAACAATGCCGCCCAGACCCCACACGAGTAGGTTGTGGGTCAGCAGCTGTCCAGACGGGACCTCGCGGTACTTAACGCCCTTCAGCGCGGCCGGGATCAGCGCGACGATAACGAGCGCGTTATAGATGATGGCCGAAAGAACCGCGGACAGTGGGCTTGCCAGACCGAGGATGTTGAGCGCGCCAAGGCCCGGGTAGATCGGCGAGAACAGGGCCGGGATGATAGCGAAGTACTTCGCCATGTCGTTAGCCACCGAGAAGGTCGTGAGCGAACCGCGGGTCATGAGCAGCTGCTTGCCAATACGCACGACCTCGATGAGCTTGGTGGGGCTGGAGTCGAGGTCGACCATGTTGCCGGCCTCCTTGGCAGCCTGGGTTCCGGTGTTCATGGCCACGGCGACGTCCGCCTGGGCGAGCGCCGGCGCGTCGTTGGTGCCGTCGCCGGTCATGGCGACCAGGTGACCCTCACGCTGGAACTCGCGGATCTTCTCGAGTTTGCCCTCGGGGGTGGCCTCGGCCAGGAAGTCGTCAACGCCGGCCTCGGCGGCGATTGCCGCGGCGGTGAGCGGATTGTCGCCCGTCACCATGATGGTCTTGATGCCCATCTTGCGCAGGTCGGCGAACTTCTCCTTAACGCCGGACTTGATGATGTCCTTGAGGTACACAACGCCCAGCACGCGGCAGTTCTTGGTCACGACCAGCGGGGTGCCGCCGGCCTTGGCGATGCGTTCGACGGCCTCGTCGCACTCCTGGGAGAACACGCCGCCGGCTGCCTCCACATAGGTGCGCACGGAATCGGCAGCGCCCTTGCGGATCTCATTGCCCTCGTAGTTCACACCGGACATGCGAGTCGCCGCGGTGAAGGGGATGAACTCCATGCCCTTATCCTCGAGTGTGCGGCCGCGCAGCCCAAACTGCTCCTTGGCGAGCACGACGATGGAACGACCCTCGGGGGTCTCGTCGGCCAGCGAGGAAAGCTGAGCGGCATCGGCCAGCTCCGCGGGATCGACGCCGTCGACCGGGATGAACTCGGCGGCTTGGCGGTTACCCAGGGTGATGGTGCCGGTCTTGTCGAGCATGAGGATGTCGACGTCGCCGGCGGCCTCGATGGCGCGGCCGGACATGGCCAGCACGTTGGCCTCGTTCAGACGGCTCATGCCGGCGATGCCGATGGCGGACAGAAGGGCGCCGATGGT
>ENA-OQCW01000037-OQCW01000037.1-human-gut-metagenome-genome-assembly--contig:-NODE-37-length-98581-cov-7.114287_pt1 | contig 98581 bp, 90 predicted proteins | sample MGYA00242767_ERZ504593 | MGnify/ENA primary metagenome ERZ504593 (study PRJEB26092, sample SAMD00036307) | human gut metagenome | host: Homo sapiens | study: EMG produced TPA metagenomics assembly of... | reverse complement strand
TTTCCCTGTGCCAATGGCATTCTAGTTACAAACAGACTTGCACTTCAATAAAAGGGAGTTGTTGTATTACTCTCAAGGTTTCACATTGTAACGTCAAGAGATTGTCTTATTCCCACATATTGTGGGAAAGTATTCTCTTATTTTATGAGAAAACATTCCCATATATTGCGAGAAAATAGTCCCACAATATATTGGAATAATGGAACTACGCTGGAAACAAAAAGATAATTACAATGAATGCCAAGCAGCACAATAAGCAACTGAACAAATCAAGCAAGGCAAACGCAACGTGAAAGAATGGATTCATTACCGCATCGAAAGAAAACATACTTTTGATATAGTCTTCTTATGATTCATCCTAAAAAGAGAACACTCCTATCCAAATTCTTTTTATCTTTGACGAACTTTTTAAATACACCTCAAAAGATGAAGAAAAAAAGAGAAATATTCTACTATCAATTCTAATCGGAGCATTCCTCCTTTGTACAGTTGCCGGAGGCACCTTTTATTATTATCTGTTTGCCCCCCAATTTCACCCATCTAAAACCGTATATATTTATGTAGACCGGGATGATACTGCCGATTCTATCTACCATAAAATAAAAGAATTCGGGCATGTCAATAAGTTCACCGGATTCCAGTGGATGGCAAAATACAAGGATTTCAATCAGAATATCCATACCGGTCGTTATGCCATTCGCCCCAATGACAACGTCTATCATGTATATAGCCGTTTTTCCAGAGGTTATCAGGAACCTATGAACCTTACTATCGGAAGCGTCCGGACATTAGACCGATTGGCGCGAAGCATCGGCAAGCAACTCATGATAGACTCTGCCGAAATTGCGAGCCAACTGTTCGACTCTACTTTCCAAGCGCAAATGGGATATACCAACATAACACTCCCCAGCCTTTTCATACCGGAAACCTATCAGGTATATTGGGACATGAGCGTAGACGAATTCTTCAAACGAATGAAGGACGAGCACAAACGCTTCTGGAATAAAGATCGCTTGGCACAAGCTACCGCCATTGGCATGACACCGGAAGAAGTCAGCACACTTGCTTCCATCGTTGAAGAAGAAACCAACAACAACGAAGAAAAGCCAATAGTAGCCGGATTGTATATCAACCGGTTACATCAAGATATGCCCTTACAAGCAGATCCCACCATCAAATTTGCCCTGCAGGATTTTGGTCTGCGCCGAATTACTAACGAGCATTTAAAAGTCAATTCTCCCTACAATACCTATATAAATACCGGATTACCTCCGGGGCCCATCCGTATTCCCTCTAAAAAGGGAATAGATAGCGTACTAAACTATACCAAACATAACTATATCTACATGTGTGCCAAAGAAGATTTTTCCGGTACTCACAACTTTGCCTCCAATTACGCCGACCACATGGCAAATGCAAGAAAATACTGGAAAGCCCTGAATGAAAGAAAGATTTTCAAGTAAATTTGTGATAAAACGAACGGAAAAGCCTATCTTTGCCCGATAGATTAACAAACTGTGATCAACACTAAATAAAAGAAATAGATATGAGCAAGCAACTCTTACTTGGCGATGAAGCCATTGCACAAGCTGCACTGGATGCCGGACTTTCAGGCGTTTATGCCTACCCGGGTACTCCTTCAACTGAAATTACGGAATATATTCAAATGGCCCCTATAACGACCGAACAGAATATACACAACCGTTGGTGTGCCAATGAAAAAACAGCGATGGAAGCTGCGTTGGGTATGTCTTTCGTAGGTAAACGGGCATTAGTTTGTATGAAGCACGTAGGTATGAATGTAGCTGCCGACTGTTTCGTCAACTCTGCCATCACAGGCGTGAAAGGCGGATTGATTGTGATAGCTGCAGACGATCCCAGTATGCACTCCTCGCAGAACGAACAGGACAGCCGTTTCTACGGAGATTTCTCACTGATACCGATGTACGAACCAAGCAATCAGCAGGAAGCGTATGATATGGTATACAGTGGCTTCGAATTCTCTGAAAAGCTAGGCGAACCGATCTTGATGCGTATGGTAACCCGCCTGGCACACTCCCGTTCAGGAGTAGAACGCAAAGAGCAAAAGCCGCAGAACAGCATCTCTTTCAGCGAAGATCCGCGTCAGTTCATCTTGTTGCCGGGAAATGCCCGCAAACGCTACAAAGTATTGCTTGCCCGCCAAGACGAATTTATCAAAGCTTCAGAAGAATCACCTTATAATAAATACACAGATGGTCCTAACAAAAAGTTAGGAATTATCGCTTGTGGCATCGGCTACAACTATCTGATGGAAAACTATCCTGAAGGTTGCGAATATCCGGTACTTAAAATCGGCCAGTATCCATTGCCTAAAAAGCAATTACATCAATTGATTGAATCCTGTGACGAAATCCTCGTTCTGGAAGACGGACAACCATTTGTAGAAAAACAATTGAAAGGTTATCTGGGCATCGGCGTTAAAGTAAAAGGACGCTTGGACGGTACCCTGTCACAGGATGGAGAACTAAATCCTGACTCTGTAGCCCGCGCCGTAGGTAAAGAAAATAAATCAGAATTCGGTATTCCTTCTGTCGTAGAAATGCGCCCTCCCGCACTTTGCGAAGGTTGCGGACACCGCGATATGTATATCACACTAACCGAAGTTCTGAAAGAAGAATACCCATCTCATAAAGTATTCAGCGACATCGGCTGTTACACGCTAGGCGCGAATGCTCCTTTCAATGCAATCAACTCATGCGTAGACATGGGCGCCTCCATCACGATGGCGAAAGGTGCGGCTGACGGAGGTCTTTTCCCGGCTGTAGCTGTCATCGGAGACTCCACATTCACCCATTCTGGAATGACCGGACTATTAGATTGTGTGAACGAGAATGCCAGTGTAACCATCGTCATCTCCGACAATGAAACTACCGCCATGACAGGTGGACAGGACTCTGCCGGAACCGGACGTATCGAAGCGATCTGTGCAGGTATCGGAGTAGATCCGGCTCATATCCGCGTCGTTACTCCGTTGAAGAAAAACTATGAGGAGATGAAGCAAATCATTCGCGAAGAGATCGAATACCGTGGTGTATCTGTCATTATTCCACGTAGAGAGTGTATCCAGACATTAGCACGCAAAAAAAGAAGTAAGTAAGCCATGAAGAAAGACATTATATTATCAGGAGTCGGTGGACAGGGAATTCTGTCTATTGCTACAGTAATCGGCAAAGCTGCCTTGAAAGAAGGATTATATATGAAACAAGCAGAAGTGCACGGAATGAGCCAACGCGGAGGAGATGTTCAATCCAACCTCCGTATCAGCGACCAGCCGATTGCTTCAGACTTGATCCCATCAGGTAAATGCGACCTTATCATTTCATTGGAACCCATGGAAGGATTGCGCTACCTCCCCTATCTTAGCCCTAACGGTTGGTTAGTGACTAACGAAACTCCGTTTGTCAATATCCCCAATTATCCGGAAGCAGACAAAGTAATGGCAGAAATCAATAAGCTGCCTCACAAAATTGTGTTGAACGTAGACAAAGTAGCCAAAGAAGTAGGCTCCGCCCGCGTTGCCAACATAGTCTTACTGGGAGCAACCATTCCATTCCTTGGCATCGACTACGGAAAAGTACAAGACAGCATCCGTGAAATCTTCCTGCGCAAGGGAGAAGCAATTGTAGAAATGAATCTTAAAGCATTGGCTGCCGGCAAGGAAATTGCAGAAAAGCTAATGTAATAACAGGCATTATCATGAATACACAATACTGGGAAGAAGAACTAGAAACCATGAGCCGGGAGAAGTTGCAGGAATTACAACTTCGACGGCTTAAGAAAACAATCAATATAGCTGCAAACTCCCCATATTACAAAGAAGTTTTCAGCAAACATGGCATCACTGCAGATAGCATACAATCATTAGACGATATCCGCAAATTGCCCTTTACTACCAAAGCCGATATGCGTGCCCACTATCCTTTCGGGCTGGTAGCAGGTGATATGAGCAATGATGGTGTACGTATTCACTCTTCTAGTGGTACTACCGGAAACCCGACAGTTATTGTTCATTCACAGCACGATCTCGACTCCTGGGCCAACCTGGTAGCCCGCTGCCTGTACGCAGTAGGAATACGCAAGACCGACGTCTTCCAAAACAGCTCCGGATACGGTATGTTTACAGGAGGGTTAGGCTTCCAATACGGTGCAGAACGCCTGGGCTGTCTGACAGTCCCTGCCGCAGCCGGAAACAGTAAACGACAGATTAAATTCATCAACGACTTCAAGACTACCGCTTTACATGCTATCCCCAGCTATGCCATCCGCCTTGCCGAAGTCTTTCAGGAAGAAGGCCTTGATCCCAAAGGAACCACACTGAAAACGCTGGTTATCGGTGCTGAACCTCACACCGACGAACAACGCCGGAAAATAGAAAAGATGCTGGGCGTAAAAGCATACAACAGCTTCGGTATGACAGAAATGAACGGTCCCGGTGTTGCTTTCGAATGTCAGGAACAAAACGGAATGCACTTCTGGGAAGACTGTTATCTGGTAGAAATTATCGATCCGGAAACAGGAGAACCCGTTCAGGAAGGAGAAATCGGAGAATTAGTACTTACGACTCTCGACCGGGAGATGATGCCGTTAATCCGCTATCGCACCCGTGACTTAACCCGTATTCTTCCGGGAAAATGCCCCTGCGGCCGCACGCACATCCGTATTGATCGTATCAAGGGACGCAGTGATGATATGTTCATTATCAAGGGAGTAAATATCTTCCCGATGCAAGTAGAAAAGATACTCGTACAATTTCCCGAATTAGGCAGCAATTACCTGATTACACTGGAAACAGTCAACAACCAAGACGAGATGATCGTCGAAGTAGAATTAAGCGACCTTTCCACTGACAATTATATTGAACTGGAGAAGATCCGCAAGGATATAACCCGCCAATTAAAGGATGAAATATTGGTGACTCCCAAAGTTAAACTGGTAAAAAAATGGCTCTCTCCCGCAAAGCGAAGGAAAAGCCGTCCGAGTAAAAGACTTAAGAGACAACAAGTAACGATTTAAATTTCCATGTGCTAATATACCAACCGCTGTTCACCATGCGGAATGGAATATTAGCACATTATTTAATTAATATCATACAGCATGCAATTACTTAAAAAATGAATTCTGCAAGACGGAAAGTGCTACGAAGGAGGTATCCTGAAAGTAGACGGTTTTATTAATCATCAAATGGACCCTGTCCTGATGAAATCAATCGGAGTTGAGTTTGTCCGCCGTTTTGCAGCCACAAACGTAAATAAGATTATGACGATCGAAGCCAGCGGCATCGCCCCTGCTATCATGACAGGCTACCTGATGGATTTACCAGTTGTATTTGCAAAGAAAAAGTCTCCTAAAACCATCCAGAATGCACTAAGCACCACCGTGCACTCATTCACCAAAGACCGTGATTATGAAGTCGTTATCAGTGCAGATTTCCTCACCCCGAACGACAATGTTCTTTTCGTGGATGACTTTCTCGCATACGGAAATGCCGCATTGGGCATTATCGACCTCGTCAAGCAATCCGGAGCAAATTTGGTAGGAATGGGCTTCATTATTGAAAAAGCCTTCCAGAATGGCCGCAAAATGCTTGAGGAACAAGGTGTCAGAGTAGAAAGTCTGGCCATCATTGAAGACTTATCCAACTGCTGTATTAAAATCAAAGACGAGTAGATTGATTGGGTTGAAATACTGCCCCTTATCTTTCGTCCTTTTTCCATATTGCACCGCATGCTGCGGACAAACATGATAACATGCCAGGCATGAGGTGCAATCCATTCCCCAAACAGGCCTTCCGTCCACAACTGTAACATTCTCCACCGGGCAACTCTCCTCACAACGCTTACACCCAATACAAGCATCGGTAGCATAAAAATGCTTAGGAGACATCTGAAAACGATTAAACAACGGATTTATAATCCTCGTCTTGATAAAAGGCATACTCCCTTCATGACAGAGAAACAGCTCTTCCCTCTTACTTATCGAAGCATTTATTTTACTGACAGTCGAAACAGCATCCGCTAGTTTTTTCTCTTCCAACTCTTTATTATCTACGTCAAAACCGGGAAGCAATACATAATTATTGGGCATAGTCACAGAAAAGCCTGCATGACACTTCCAGCCTTTATGACTCAAAGCCTTCTCCAGCACCTGCTGCGTAAGCCCGGTATCATCCCCCACAGGAACAAACAAAAAATCAAATATTGTCTTTTATACCCCTTTAAAGAGAGTTGCCGAATAAAATTAAGTACGATTTCAGGAGGAGCCCACGAATAGATAGGAAATACAAAACCGATCTTTTCACCTGCCTGCAAACTAAACTCCAATGCTTCATTCTTTAGCGCATCGGGAATAAAAACCAACTCTTCTTTTTGCTCTTTGGAAAGCTGATTTGCAATCCACTTAGAATTACCTGTACCGGAGAAATAAAATATCATAGAAAAGTATATAAAAAAAGCCGCATCGACGATGTGATGAAACTCTGATAGAACAAGATTTGAGCGCTCGCCCTCTTTGTAATCCACCGGCTTAAAGCTGTCCCGAAGGATGTGGCCCGCCATTGAAGAACGAAGCTTTCTCGGTGCATCAGATTAATTTGAAGAGTTTCCCGATCCAGTCGATACGGCTAATATTTTTGTATCACAAATGTAATAAGAATCTATGAGACTAACAAGAAAAAAAAGGAATTTGTTTACCTACTAACATTTTTTTCACTCCCTTTTATCCGCCTAACAAAAGAAAAGTGTCAGTTACTAGCTTAGTAACTGACACTTTGTAACTCGTAAACTATTGATGCTTAAGCAGCTTTAGCTTTAGCAACTACAGCTTTGAAAGCTTCCGGGTGATTCATAGCTAAATCAGCCAAAACCTTACGGTTTATTTCAATACCGGCTTTGTGCAGACCGCCCATCAATTTAGAATAAGACATTCCTTCAAGACGTGCAGCAGCGTTGATACGTTGTATCCAAAGAGCGCGGAAGTTTCTTTTCTTATTTCTACGGTCACGGAACGCGTAAGTCAAACCCTTTTCCCAAGTGTTTTTAGCTACGGTCCATACATTCTTTCTTGCACCAAAGTAACCTCTGGTCAATTTCAAAATTTTCTTTCTTCTTGCTTTTGAAGCAACATGATTTACTGATCTTGGCATAGTTTTACTTTTTTTGAATGTTAGCGCCGCTACTTCACGCAGCGAACTTCAGGCTAATGCATTCGGTTAATACTTTAATAATACTTTTACGCTTTTGATTACTTCATTGCTAAGAGTTCCTTAACCTGGCTTACATTTGTTGTATCAACAGTTGTAGAGTAGCACAGATTTCTTTTTCTCTTCTTGGATTTCTTAGTCAAAATGTGACTGTGAAAAGCGTGCTTTCTTTTGATTTTACCTGTTCCGGTAAGGGTAAACCTTTTTTTAGAACCGGAGTTAGTCTTCATCTTTGGCATCTTACTTGTTTTTAAATTATTAAATATATAATGGCAACGCACTATACCTGCGCGTTACGCATCCTTTTCTTATTCTTCGCTCGTTTCCGGCTTCTCTGCTTTTTGTGCAGGAGCAGCAGGTTTCGGTGCTCCGGCCGTTGCAGGCTTTTTAGGAGCTTCTTTCTTCTTCGGAGAAAGCTGGATAGTCATACGCTTACCTTCCAATATCGGCATCTGATCCACTTTAGCATAGTCTTCCAAATCATTCGCAAAACGAAGCAACAATACTTCACCTTGTTCCTTAAAAAGGATAGAACGACCTTTAAAGAATACATAAGCCTTCACCTTATCACCGTCTTCCAAGAATCCTTTAGCATGTTTCAACTTAAAGTTGTAATCATGGTCATCTGTCTGGGGACCAAAACGAATCTCCTTCACATTAACCTTCACCTGCTTCGCTTTCTGTTCCTTCTGACGTTTCTTTAATTGATAAAGAAATTTAGAATAATCAATAATACGACAAACAGGGGGTTGAGCATTAGGAGAAATTTCCACTAAATCCAATTCTTTTTCTTCAGCCATTTTCAGAGCCTGAAAGATTGGATATACTTTCGGTTCAATATCATCGCTTACTATGCGAACTTCCTTGGCACGAATCTGTTCATTGATTCTGTATTGCCCTTTTAGAGTGTCATTCTTCATTAAAAACGTTTACTTCCTAGTTTGATCTTTTTATTGTTATACTAAATATTTTATTCTGAAACGGCTGCAAAGTTACCATTTATTTATCATATTCTGAACTTCTTCGTTCAAAATTTTAGCAAATTCTTCAAATTTCATGGTTCCTTTGTCACCTTCGCCTTGTCTACGAACAGAAACTTCACCATTTTCCGCCTCTTTTTCACCGACAATCAGCATATAAGGAATGCGCTTCATTTCATTATCACGAATCTTGCGGCCGATCTTCTCGTTACGATCATCTACAATCGCACGGATTTCGTGTATTTTCAGATACATCTTCACCTGTTCTGCATATTCATTGAACTTCTCACTGATCGGCAGAATAACTACCTGTTCCGGTGTCAGCCACAATGGGAACTTACCGGCAGTGTGCTCAATCAATACAGCAACAAAACGTTCCATTGATCCGAACGGAGCACGGTGAATCATCACCGGACGATGCTTCTGATTATCAGAGCCCATATATTCAAGTTCAAAGCGTTCCGGCAAGTTGTAGTCAACCTGGATAGTACCCAGCTGCCAACGACGACCGATAGCGTCTTTCACCATAAAGTCAAGCTTAGGACCATAAAAAGCAGCTTCTCCATACTCAATCTTAGCAGGCAAGCCCTTCTCCGCACAAGCCTCGATAATAGCCTGTTCCGCTTTTTCCCAGTTATCATCGCTACCAATATACTTTTCACGGTTCACTTTATCACGCAAAGATATCTGTGCTTCAAAATTCTGGAAATCCATAGAACGGAACACAATAGATATAATATCCATCACACGAAGGAACTCATCTTTCACCTGCTCCGGACGACAGAAGATATGCGCATCATCCTGCGTAAAGCTACGAACACGAGTTAAACCATGTAACTCTCCACTTTGTTCATAACGACAAACCGTACCAAATTCAGCGATACGCAACGGAAGGTCTTTATAAGAACGTGGGAAGTTCTTGTAAATCTCACAGTGGTGAGGACAGTTCATTGGTTTCAAGAAATACTCTTCCCCCTCTTCCGGAGTATGGATAGGTTGGAAAGCATCCTTGCCATATTTTGCATAGTGACCCGAAGTCACATACAGCAACTTATTACCGATTGGCGGAGTAATCACCTCCTGATAATCGTAACGTGTCTGGATACGACGCAAGAACTCCTGCAGACGCAGACGCAATGCAGTACCTTTCGGCAACCACATAGGCAGTCCCTTACCTACAGTTTCAGAAAACATAAACAACTGCATCTCCTTACCGATCTTACGGTGGTCACGCTTCTTCGCTTCTTCCAACAACACCAGATACTCATCCAGCATTTTCTTCTTCGGGAACGTGATACCATAAATACGAGTCAGCATCTTACGATCTTCATGACCACGCCAATAAGCACCAGCCACTGAAGTCAACTTAATAGCCTTGATCGGAGCAGTCGTCATCAAGTGAGGACCACGACAAAGGTCAGTAAATGCACCCTGGGTATAAGTCGTAATGTGTCCGTCTTCCAGTTCAGAAATCAATTCACATTTATATGTTTCGCCACGATCACCAAACATTTTCAGAGCATCCGTTTTTGCGATGCTTTTTCTGACTACGTCTTCTTTCTTTGCAGCCAGTTCCAACATTTTAGCTTCAATGGCAGGAAGGTCGCTTTCTTTAATTACCGCTTCACCCGGATCCACATCATAGTAGAATCCGTTTTCAATAGCCGGTCCGATACCAAACTGGATACCCGGATAAAGTTCCTGCAAAGCTTCCGCCAACAAGTGTGCACTTGTATGCCAGAATGCATGCTTACCTTCTTCATCATCCCATTTATAAAGAACGAAATTAGCATCTTCATTAATAGGACGTCCTAAATCATAAGTCTCGCCATTCACGCCACATGCCAGCACTTCCTGTGCCAGACGCGAGCTGATACTTTCAGCAATCTGTAAACCGTTCACTCCTTCGTTATACTCACGAACGGAGCCATCGGGAAATGTTATCTTTATCATAATATGATGATGTTATATTTTCATAATTTGAACGCAAAAGTAACTAAATCTTTTGAGTTTTCTATTTTTTTATCAAAAAAAATGTTATTCCGATTGATCTGTAAAACGTTTGATAACATTATAAGCAGAAACAATCCCCAGCTCGCCGGCTTTACTCAAATCTGAAATACCCAGCTTATTATTTCCTAAGAAAATATGAGTCAGTCCACGGTTGAAATAAGCATCCGCGAAATCCGGATTTAGCTCGATCGCCTTATCGTAGTCAATAATTGCGGCACGGTAATCTTTCAACATGGCAGAAACATTAGCACGATTATAATATGCGTATACAAAGTCCGGAGCCAGATTAATCACCTTATCCAAGTCTTTTCTAACCACTTCATAATCTACTGCGGTAATCTCCTTACGCTTATTATCACCCGGAACAACATCTGTTTCGACAGCTTGTTCAGCCTTCTGATACTCCAACTGTTTACAACGGATCAGCGCACGCATAAAATATGCCGGGAAGAAATCACCATCCAGCAAGATCGTCTGGGTCAAATCGGAAACCGCACTCGAGAAGTCCTGCACCAGATAAAAATCAATCGCACGGGCAAAACGTTTCGAAGCATTCTTGTCATCTTCCACAATCGCCGATGTGTGCGTATCAATCAAGGCAAAATGCACCTTCACCTGTTCTTCCGTCAGCGGAGCTTCCATATTTGTGATACGAAGACGTTTCGGAAGTATACCCGTACGGTTCAAGTCTTCAATATATTTGTGGAAGTTCACCGAACGTTTCACGTCACTCATCTTCTCATAATAAGTCAAAGCGAACATCGGTTCCAGCGTTATATTTACGTTCTTATCCTGCACACGACCACGATAATCACTTGTATAGCGTTGTTCGGCTTCAGAATCATCCGCAATCACTATCTTACGATAGTTATTCATATTCTTATCGGATTTCTTACGGGTCTTCTCTCCGCCTTCCTCATCATTCTCCTTATCCTTGTTCTGTGCTACATCTTTGTTCGTCACACCGTTCTGCTTGTCGATCTGCGCCTTCATGACTTTAAATTCATCCTGCTCCGCACCCTTCTTATCTCCAATCTTTCTGCGAGCTTCCGAACGCTGATAGTATCCGGCCAGGAAGTTCGGATACTGATTGATAACAGTTGTGTAATCTTGTATAGCCCCGCGATAATCACCCGTTTGCGCACGAAGCAAACCACGGTTAAAGACAGCCATCATATTATCCGGCTCCATCTTGATAACAAAGTCGAAGTCTTCGATAGCCCGGTTATCATCTCCTACCTGTGCACGTAGCAATCCGCGGTTATAATGACCGATAAAGTTATTCGGATCAATATCCAATGCCAGATCATAATCGCTCATGGCACCTCTTAAATTATTCTGATGAAAACGAGCCAATGCACGGTTTATATAATTTCCAGCATTCTTAGCACTCAACGGAATAGCACGATTGAAATCCGCTTCCGCTTCCGCATACTTAGCCTGTTGTAATTTAACAATCGCTCTTGCAGCCCAAGCATCCGGATCATATTTATCCAGTTCAAGCGCCTTATTGAAGTCATTCAAGGCAGCAATCGTATCTTTCTGTTGCAAAGACACTTCCCCCCTCATCAAATAAGCACGGGTATAGCGTGGAGACACCTTCAACAAGCTTTCCAGATCCTCTTTCGCAGCATTATAATCCTTCTTCTGGATATGAGATAATGTCAGGTTATGCCATAAGGTAATATTCTCCGGATCATAATGCAATGCTTTCTTATAATCCTCAATCGCTCCATCAAATTTACTCTGACGAATCCTTGCCAAACCACGAATCTGATAAGCACCCACCACAAATGGATTGCGTTGGATAGCTGCATCACAGTCTGCTTCAGCACCCTGGAAATCCTCCAGATTCAGTTTAGCCAATGCCCTGAAGAAATAAGGTTCATACAGATAAGGCTTAGCGTTAATAACCTGGTTAAAATACTGAATAGAAAGTACATAGTCCTCAAAATAAAGAGCGTTTCGGGCAATAGTCATCACCCGATCCGTATTTATTTGAGCACACACCAGCGTTGGGAACAGTAATAAAACTGTTAAGATTCTTTTTATCATTGATATTTTATGCTTGTAAACGAAGCAAAAATAATGCTTTTCGCTTACTTAACAGGGATATAAACGTTTTTTATCTTTATTTCACCTGTTTCATCTTATATGAACTGCGCGCTTTTCCCTTCAACATCGTATTCAGCTTTCCTTTAATCATCTGCTTACGAAGCGGTGAGATATGGTCGATAAACATCTTACCATCCAAATGATCGAACTCATGTTGCATCACCCGAGCCAGATAACCTTCCACCTCTTCCTCATACTCCACAAAATTCTCGTCCATATATTTCACGCGAATTTTATCACCTCTTTTCACTGTTTCGTGAATACCGGGAAGGCTTAAGCATCCCTCTTCCATATTCACTTCTTCACCCCCTACTTCCAGAATGTGGGGATTGATATAAGCCTTATTAAAGTCTTTAAATTCAGGATACTCTTCCGAAAGCGGATCCAATGTAATCGTAACCACGCGAATAGGCAAACCAATCTGTGGAGCAGCCAATCCTACGCCGTCCGCATGTACCATTGTTTCGAACATGTTCTCAATCAACTCTTTCAGATTCGGATAATCCGGTGTTATGTCCTCTGCAACCTTTCTCAATACAGGTTGGCCATATACATAAATAGGTAAAATCATATTTTTATACTCTACTAAAAAATTAAGTTATTCTTATGTCCTATACTAAAAACGTTTACTCTCCAAATATGTTTGCAAAATAATAGTAGCACTTATCTCGTCCACCAATGCCTTATTTTGCCGGTCCTTTTTCTTCAAACCTGCCTCCAGCATAGTACGGTGTGCAAGAACAGAAGTGAAACGTTCATCCACATATTCGACCGGAAGATCCGGATAGCGCTTTTTCAGCGAACGAACAAAAGGCTCTATATTCTTCATATTCTCCGAAACCTCATTATTCATTTGCTTGGGCAATCCAATAATAATCCGCTCCACCGGTTCCTTAGCTATATATTCACCGATAAAGTTCAGAAGTTCATGCGTGGGCACCGTCGTCAATCCGTTTGCAATCAGCTGCATTGTATCGCTCACAGCTATTCCGGTACGCTTTCTTCCATAATCTATTGCTACTATTCTGCTCATGGGGTACAAAAATTACAAAAAGACGCTTCCTGTGAAAGGAAACGTCTCTTTTATTCTATTATTTCAAATGTATATTATTCTTCAACAATAGCTACACGGCTCAACTTAGCATCATCATAGAACATGTTGCCTACACCGCCCTTGTAATCAACCTTCAATTGAGAAGCAGGAACACCGAATTCATTAACCATCAGGTCACGAACAGCTTCAGCTCTCTTCTTACTCAACTTCATGTTGTATTCAGCAGAACCAGTACCCTTATCAGCATATCCTGTTATAGTAAACACTTTATCAGTTGCTTTGATACCCTTAGCCATAGCTTCAATATTCATGTATTCTCTCTTGCTGATGTTGCTCTTTCCGATATTGAATACAACAACCAGACGTGGAACGAATCCAGCTTCTTTCTTAACGATCACTTCAGGTTTCTTGTTACGAGCTTCAACCAAGTCACGTTTCAAAGATTCGTTTTCACCCTTCAAAGCGTTCACTCTGTCTCTCATGTCGTTCAACTGGCTTTCCGGAACCATTGGTACAGTAGGAACAGCATCCCAACCACGTTTCTTAAACTTGTAAGTAACACCTACAGTCAGACCAGCCAATCCTTCAGGACCTGAATTGCCAAATGCGCCTTTCATCAAAAGTCCGCGCAATTCAACGTTAAGATCCAAAGCAGAAGACAGGCGGAAACGGTTGATTAAACCGGCATTGATACCCAGTTCGTCATAACCCGGACCTTTACCTGTATGTACGAATCCAGCTCCTACATAAGGAATGAATGAGTACACACGATCTTCTTTATATCCACAGAACATATTGGTAAGATTCAACAATACATCTCCATGGAAGTTCATAACATTCCACTTTTCTTTGTAGTAGCCATTAGAATACTGTCCTCCGTCTACAAGCGGACCATTAGCATAAGGAGTAGCACCTTTAGCCTGAAGACCGTTGTAAGCAACACGTAATCCGATACCCGGAGTAAACCACTTACCTACAGCAATGTCAAGTGCCGGAGCAAGACGTTTTCCGAAGTCAGCTTTACCATCATTGTCGCCAAAATACATTTGTGCGCCAACGCCACCACTAATAAACCAGTTAGCACCAAAGCGATTTGTTTCCACTCTATAACTCTTTGCTGCATTTTCTTTTTCTTGTGCAGGCAGACATACTGAGACTGCTGCCAATAAAATAAACAATAAACCCTTTTTCATCTCAATTTATTTTAGTAAATAATATATTTCAATTGTCTTACAGGCTAGATACACAACCCAAATGTTCCACACCTGACTAAGAGACAATAAACGTCATCCTTTCTTCTAAAATTAGTGCAAATATAGATATTTAAATATAACACAAACAAAAAAACACGTAAATTTTCATTCATTCATAGAATTTTATAGAGCGATAAAAGTGTAATATAACTTCAGAAGGCATCTGAAGGGGTTTGTTGTGGAAGAATTAAAACAAAAAAAAATAGTCAGTGATGAAATTAGATCACTGACTATTTCTATTCTTTGTCTATATACTTTAGTTAATATACCAGTTTTACATTGTCAATCCACAGTGTATTTCCCGGAGAACCGATATAGGCTCCTCCATGACTGGACGTGAACTGAAGACACATATGAGTCGGAACATCATTTTCATCTCCCCAGGCCACTTCATGAATAGGCACGCTTTCACCCTTACTGTTCACCGTATAACTTTCAGTCGCCTGCAAACGCATCATGTGCGACTTATATTCCGGACGATTCGTGATGTCACCGTACATAATTTCATAAGTCGCATTATTTTTCCAGTCTGTAGAATGATAGTAATAAGTCACCATAGTCCCTATCCGTTTTGCATACACATTTCCATTGGCATCTTCCCAACGTTTTTGCAGAAGCAGGATAGCTGCCGGATAATCTTTTCCGGGAACATCCGTAATCTTGCTGAAACCGGTAGCGCGAATACGGTTCTCCCGGTCGGACATCTTCACTTTATAGTCAAACTGAAGAGCCACCGGCTTTTTGGTAAACGGAATACCGGTCTGCAACATTTTCTGTGGGTTTTTAGTACCCTTAATCGGCTCATGCACCGAACCGGTAAAGACAGAGCCAGCCGCCAACACCGTAATATTAACCAGTCCCAACACTTTCACACTCTCCATGCGCGTATCCAAACGGGCGCAATATCCATCTCCTCGCTTCTCCGGAAATACCGAAGTATTAGTCTTCGTAATACCGGCAACTTTCGCCATCACATTTGAAGTAGCCCAAGGCGATCCGCCCATATTCTTATAAACCTGATCTCCCTTAATTACCGTCGTCGGCCCTATCGCATATACATTCTTTGTATTCCCACCGATAATGCTCGATTCCTTTATCTGACGGTCCACCCATTGATCCATGTCCCCAAAAGGAAGCATTTCAACTTTATGTTGCGCCATCAAAGACAAGGAAGAAATAAATGCAACGAAACCTGTCATCAACAGGCGATGAACGCTTTTCTGAATCATCAATACTTTTCCTTTCTTTTTCTTCTTATAAATTATAATCCCATTGTTTCAAAGCAAAATCCCAATTCTCTTCTACCAAACGAATCGTACGGTCGTCATATTTATATTTATTCTTCTTATATCCCTTCTTTCCGCCCACATATTTTTCTATATCACTACGTGCTTCGGCAAATCCGGGGATAGAAAGAGACTGATAAATATTCTCCGTCATTCCCATCGCATCCGCTTCAAAATCTTCAAACTTCACTTCCATCAAGTTACCTTCCGGAATAAATTTCTTATCCGATTCATACTTATGATAAAGTTTTGCATAGATAGAAAGGATATTTTCCTCTAATTGTTCATTGCTGACATCCTGCAATTTCAGCGGCTGAATCGTATTGGTAAAGAAACTGCGTGTAGATTCGAATACAGTATACGGATTACGCATCAGGTAGATAAACTTAGCATTCGGGAACATTTTCACCAGCTCCTTCACCCTGCCGGTATGCGGAGGATTCTTGCTAAGGAATTGAGTACCACGGGTATTCCACAAAGAGATCTTAATCAACTTCGTGAACACCTCTTCAAACACCTTCAACTCGGCATCCGTTATATCATCAAACAAAAGATACTTATCGGCATACTCCTGCTGATATTTCGGCAGGAACCAGAAATTATAATATGTATAAGGCATCATGTTCGACAAAGCAAACTCCTCTTCCTGGGGAAGATCCACTGCCAATTCCATATTATCCGTCGGACGTTTATCCGGCATCAGCCAACTCATATTCTTTTTGAAGAAAGGCTGTCCCCACATCATCAGATGAGGAAATACAGTCTGATAAGTAGTGTTATACCCAAAATGCTTGTCACAAGAGAACACATTATGTACAAATGTAGTTCCACTCCGCCAGTGTCCCAAAATGAACACCGGATCATGCTCCAATGGCTGATTAGCCAGCAACTTCTCGTAACGCCTGTCTTGTAATGACGCCAGTGGAGAAAGCAATCGGCACACAGCCTTCGTCAATCGGTATTTACCTTTGTAGGCTGCGTCAATTTCACGCCCGGCGGTGATAGCCTTGAATGTCTTCCAGTCGGCACCTACCAATGTATTAATCGGAAGTTTATTAAATTCGAGTAATCCCACTTTATTAATTAGAAATTAAGAATTAAAAATTAAAGACGACAGAATGCTGTCATTTTCAGTTTTCAATTTATTGTTGAACAATCTATTTTATTAGTCGCACTGCAAGGCCCTGACGTTCCAGTTCCTTCACAGCTTTCTCTACCGCTTCATAATGTTCCGGAGCAATTCCCAGTTTTGCCATATCCAATACCGGAATATCCTCCGTGTCACTCATATCTTTCATTTCCACGCGGTCGATAATCATACCTACTGCCGAAGTATTATTAGTGATCGGGTCAATCAGGATAAATGAGCCACAAGATTTATTCTTCTTATAAGGATCAAAGAACAATTCCTTAGCCGTAGTCAGCACCACACGGGCAATCTGATTCAACTGCAAAGGCAACGTCTCTTTAGTCAGCTGACCATTCTCCAGAGACAGATGCTCCATCGTATTCACGTCCACCTTATACTTTATCGTATCAATACGCGTACGACTCAAATTGGTAGTCTGCTTAATAAAGAACGACTTATTTACATCCATCGGTTCTTCATCCATCCAGACCATCATAGCATCAAAGTTACGATCCACCGTTGGCAGATTGTCAGGATGCACCAACATTTCGCCGCGCGACACATCGATCTCATCCTCCAATGTCAAGGTCACAGACTGCGGTGGGAAAGCATAATCCAATTCCCCGTCATAAGTCACGATACTCTTCACCTTAGATGTTTTTCCGGAAGGAAGCGCCATCACCGTATCCCCTTTGCGAACGATACCGGATGCAACTTTACCACAGAATCCTCTGAAATCCAGATTCGGACGAAGCACATACTGAACCGGGAAACGGAAATCCGTAAAATTATGGTCATTATCAATATGAACCGTTTCAAGGAAATCGAGCAAAGAAATCCCCTTGTACCACGGAGTACGTTCAGACTTATCCACCACATTATCCCCATCCAATGCAGAAAGTGGAATACAGTTGACGTCAGGAATACCTAATGGAGCAACAAACTTCTTATAGTCAGCCACAATCTCGTTAAAACGCTCTTCCGAGAAACCCACCAGGTCCATCTTGTTGACAGCCAACACCACATGCTTGATTCCTAGCAAAGACACCAGGAAAGTATGGCGACGAGTCTGGGTAATCACTCCGGTACGAGCATCCACCAAGATAATAGCCAAGTTAGCCGTAGATCCCCCGGTAATCATATTACGGGTATACTGTTCGTGTCCCGGAGTATCCGCGATGATAAACTTACGGCCATTCGTTGAGAAATAGCGATAAGCCACGTCAATCGTAATACCCTGTTCACGTTCAGCCTTCAATCCATCGAGCAATAACGCATAGTCAATATGCTCGCCCGCATTCCCCACACGTTTACTATCACGCTCCAGTGCATCCAACTGATCCTCATACAGTTTCTTACTGTCAAACAACAAGCGTCCGATCAACGTTGATTTTCCATCATCTACCGAACCCGCAGTCAACAGTCTCAACAAGTCTTTCTGTTCATCCTTGTCCAGAAAAGCTTTTATATCTAATTTATTATCTGCCATAACTAGTTACAATTAAAAGTATCCCTCACGCTTCTTTTGTTCCATACTACCCTCCTGGTCAAAGTCAATCACACGGGTAGTACGTTCACTCTTCGTTGTAGTCATCATTTCCTCCACAATCTCTTCAATCGTAGCAGCTCCACTTTCCACTGCCCCTGTCAGAGGCCAACAGCCCAACGTACGAAAACGAACCATCTTCATTTCAATCTGGTCACGGTACTTTTCAGGCAAACGGTCATCATCCGCCATAATAATATTGCCATCCAAATTAATTACCGGACGCTCCTTAGCATAATATAACGGAACGATCGGAATATTCTCCAAGCGAATATACTGCCAAATATCCAATTCAGTCCAGTTGCTAATCGGGAATACACGAATACTTTCCCCCTTATGCACGCGGGCATTATAAATATCCCACAATTCAGGACGCTGATTCTTCGGGTCCCATTGGTGAAACTTATCCCGGAAAGAGAAAATACGTTCCTTCGCACGTGACTTCTCCTCGTCACGACGGGCACCACCAAATGCAGCATCAAACTTATACTTATCCAACGCATGAAGCAAAGCCTGCGTCTTCATCAAGTCCGTATGCACCTTGCTTCCATGCGTAAAAGGTCCTACCCCTGCATGAAAAGCCTCCATATTACTTTCAACAATCAGATTCCATCCGTACTTCTTCGCATATTCATCACGAAACTGAATCATCTCCTTGAACTTCCATTTCGAATCGATATGCATCAACGGGAATGGCACTTTACCCGGATAAAACGCTTTTTCAGCCAAGCGTACCATCACCGAGGAATCCTTTCCGATACTGTAAAGCATCACCGGATTCTCAAATTCCGCCGCCACCTCGCGGATGATATGAATAGACTCGGCTTCGAGCTCCTTCAAGTGGCTTAATTTATATTCTTCCATATTTATTTCATTTTATACACTTCACTTTTGGCAAAACAAGCTCCAACAAACGGTTCACCGACTCCTCCAAAGTCAATTTGGAAGTATCCAGTGACAAAGCCGGATGTTCGGGAACCTCGAAAGGTGCGGAAATTCCTGTAAAATTCTGAATTTCCCCTTTCCGTGCCTTCGCATACAATCCTTTCACATCACGTTTCTCACATTCCTCCAGCGGAGTACTAACGAAAACCTCCAGAAAATCATCCTTACCAATAATGTTTGCAGCCATTTCGCGAATATCATTATTAGGGCTGATAAATGCAGCAATCGTAATGATACCACTATCCAGAAACAACTTCGACACTTCCGCTATGCGACGGATATTTTCCACCCGGTCCGTTTCGGAGAATCCCAGGTTATTATTAATTCCACTACGGATATTATCCCCATCCAGGATACGGCAAAGCAATCCACGCTTATGAAGTTCACGTTCCAATGCGATGGCAATCGTGCTCTTTCCGGAACCACTCAATCCGGTAAACCAGATCATCACACTGTGTTGCCCCAAAAGCTCTTCTTTGTCCTGCCGCGTCATCATGCGGTCAAATATCGGATATATATGGTTCTTTTCTTCCATTTACAATTTTATTTAAAAGTTCCAGATCAACGGGATCAGAATAACAGAGATTAAGAAAGTGATAATATTAAGCGGCAACCCGATACGTACAAAATCCGTAAACTTATAGTTACCGATACCTTGCACAATCAAATTTGTCTGATAACCAATCGGTGTCGAGAAGCTGGCAGATGCAGCCATACAGATTACCACAAAGAAAGGCGTAGGGCTCACTCCTAATTGGGCAGAGATTGACAGTGCCAAAGGAAACGCCAAAGCCGCTGCCGCATTATTAGTAATCAATTCCGTAAACAAGTTCGTGATAATAAATACCATTGCAAGCAACACATGCGGGCCGTAATCATCACTCAATCCGATAATAAACTTCGCAACGCTATCCGCCACGCCGGAGTTCACCATCGCCTTACTGATAGCAAAGGCACAGGCAATCGTAATCAGAATATCCCACGAAATATATTTAGTATATTTACGGGCAGGGAACAGATTCGTCCATGCCATAATAATAGTAGTAATAGACACAAAGAAAAACATATCCAACTTGATATCCGGAAACATCTCCTTCGTTACCGGAAGCTCCCCTACCGTTGCACCCACAATCATCAGCACCAGCAACAACAAAGCAAACCAACGCTTCTTCTTCCCGCTAGTATCCGGTTCATTCCCGTTTGTCAACAAGACAAACACAGAAGATTCCCCCCACGTCGGGATAAAAGTATCATCAGCCATCACAACAAGCGTATCCCCTTCATGAAGTACCACATCGTCCAAGTTAGTGACGAAGCGCTGTCCGTTACGTGTCTTGATCTCTTTTACCTCTGCACCATAATGACGTTGGAAATTAAAATCCTTCAGTTTTTTATTGATACCGGGAAAACGGGCACCCAAAACAGCCTCTACCCGATGCAACTTCTCCCCTTCTTCTACTTCTTCATCCGGCACAGCCGTATCCGGACGTGCATCCGGCAAAAGACGTTTAGAGAAAAGAAATATATAAATGATACCGGCAATAGCTATAAAAATACCCACCTTTCCGAGCTCGAACATAGAAAAGCCTTCAAATCCGGCCTCCAATATCATACCGTGCACCACCAGATTGGTAGAAGTACCGATCAAGGTACAGATACCTCCTAAAATAGTCACATAAGAAAGAGGAATCAGAAACTTCGTAGCCGGAAGATTCACCGACTTAGCCCAATGCTTGATAATCGGGGCAAAAATAACCACAACAGGCGTATTATTCAGAAAGGCAGAAATAAATGCCACCGAAGGTAAGATACGCAACTGTGCCTTAAATACTGTCGTCTTTCCTTGCGGAAGCAACTTCTTAATCACTTGTCCCAATGTGCCCGACTGACGAATACCCTCACTCACCAGAAACAGCAGAGCAACGGTAATCATCCCTTTATTACTAAACCCTTCCAGCATCTCCTTAGGAGTCAGAATGCCGGCACACAGAAACAAAACCACTACCGAAAAAAGTATCATGCCCGGACGCATCTTATCTGCTATCAAAGCCGCTACCATTCCTAATAGGGATAATAGTACAAATACAATTTCAAATGTCATATAAACATTATTTAGTGTTCTCTTTTTGGCTCAACGATAAACCACGGATTCAATAAATCCTCCTTATTATATCGTAGAGGTTCTTCCTTTCCAGCCTGATATACTTCCATCCCTGCAGCACGGGCTATCGCATGCCCGGCAGCCGTATCCCACTCCATCGTCGGAGCGAAACGCGGATATACATCAGCCTTACCTTCAGCAACCAGACAGATTTTAATTGAACTTCCGCTCGAAATCAACTCCACACTGCCGTGTTTCTTCTTCAAATCTGCAATATATGATTCCGTTTCAGGCGACAGGTGCGAACGGGAAGCAACCACGATCAGATGATCGTGCACCTCCTTCAAAGGTATCTGTTCCGACTTCCCAATCAGTTGTTCCAATGCCACGCCGTCATCTTCCAAACTGACAATACCGGAACATTTATAAGCCCCTACACCTTCGATCCCGAAATAAAGTTCTTTTTTAACAGGCACATAAATAACACCGAATACAGGTACAGAGTTCTGCACCAAAGCGATATTTACCGTAAATTCTCCATTGCGCTTAATAAACTCCTTCGTTCCATCCAGCGGATCTACAATCCATAAAGTATCCCATCCTCGACGGATCTCATACCCTAAATGCTTCCCTTCTTCACTAAGAACAGGAAAAGGAGTATCGTTCAGAATAGCCACAATCGCTTCATGCGCTTTTCTGTCTGCTATAGTTAGCGGAGAGTTGTCAGCTTTCCTCTCTATTTCAAAGTCCGATGCCGGATCATTATAAATAGAAAGAATCTTTCCACCTGCTTTTAGAGCCGCGTCGATAGCAGCCATTACATATTTTTGTTCCATTCAATCTCTAAATTAATGCCCTATTCACATTCAGGCAAAACATCCTCCAAATTAAGAGTTGACAAAAGTAAAAACTTTCTTTGCTATAAAAGTTTCCCCACTATCATTTATAACTTCTTTTAGTAGAAAGATAAAAATATCTAAACGAAAAAGCCACTCATTTTCAATAAAAAAGCAGTAACTTCCCAGTTACCGCCTTCTTATTCGGAAAAAACCGTTCGTTCTTTCCAATATATATTACCAAAAAGAAATCAATATACACGATACAGCAACCAAGCACCCTGGAAATCCGAACGGTTCGGGTATTTAGCCTTGAATGCGTCGCGAGCTTCAGCAGCAGCAGCCTTATCAGCAAATGAATTTACGATAACACGATACATTGCCTTGTCAGCATTAAATGCAATAGTAGAGTGATATCCCTGTCCGTCCAACCAATCTTTCAGGCCTTCAGCATTCGCTTTCACACCAAAGCTACCTGCTACAACGCTATAATCTTTCAATCCTTCGTTACCGGAAACCACTGTAACCTTTTCCTGACGAACGCCGGATGTATCTGCCACCTTAGTAGTTGTCACAGGAGCTGCAACCACCGGAGTTACCTCTACCGGAGCTTCCACCTGCGGTTCTGCCAATTCTTGCTGTTTTGCTTTTTCGTAAGCTTTCTTATAGGCACTTTCGCTGGATTTACAAGATGCAAATGCTAGCACCAAGCATACTCCCATTCCTAATACGACTAATTTTTTCATAATCCTATACTCTGTTTTAATTAATAATTCAATATTCTCGTCTATTATATTTAGTTTCGGGCAACAAAATAATAGAAATTTTATCATCCGGCAAAGAAATCCGTCAAAAAAACGTCTATTCCGGCTTCTTCTTATACGAAATAGTGCCTGTTGCCTGATAAGTAGGCATCAAAAGTACCTCCGCAATCTGAATATGTGCAGGAGCCGACGCGGCAAAATAAACCGTTTCTGCAATGTCATCTCCCGTCAACGGACGAATCCCTTTATAAAAATTATCGGCAGCTTCCTTATCTCCCCGATAACGCACCACTGTAAAGTTTGTCTCCACCATTCCCGGTTTGACATTCGTCACTCTCAATGGAGTATCCACCAGATCAATCCGGAGTCCGTCCGAAAGAGCCTTCACGGCAGCTTTCGTTGCGCAATACACACTTCCGCCCGGATAAGCGGCATCCCCCGCAATAGATCCTATATTAATAATATGTCCGCGTCCGCGTTCCACCATACCGGGCACCACCAAACGCGTCATAGCCAACAGTCCCCTTATATTCGTATCGATCATGATATCCCATTCATCCAGGCTACCCTCGAATTCCTTATCCACACCGATCACCAGTCCGGCGTTGTTCACCAACACATCAATCGCCTTCCATTCTTCGGGTAATGATTCCAAAGAGGCGGCAGCCAATTTCCGGTCGCGCACATCAAAAGGCAATATATAAACCCGGACACCATACGCCCCTTCCAGTTCAGTTTTCAGTTCTTCCAGTTTCGATACGGTACGGGCATTCAGAATCAGATTCCATCCCTCCCTCGCAAATTTACGGGCACAACCCTCACCAATTCCGCTACTGGCGCCGGTTATAAAAACAATCTTAGCTTCCATTATGTTTTGATTTACAATATTCGAAAACAAAAGTACGCCTTAACCTTCAAAGGTTAGCTACGAAAGTCAGTTAAATAAGATTAAACCATAAAAGAAAAAAAGAATTATAAAACGTAGCAAAAAATTTCAGTTTTCACGAACAACCTTTCCATAAAAATGTTATATTTGTTGTATCATAATCATTTTAAACATTATACATTATGAAAGGATTGAATGTTTTAGCAGCTTTTCTGGGTGGTGCAGCCGTAGGTGCAGCCCTTGGTATTTTATTTGCTCCTGAAAAGGGAGAAGATACCCGTCATAAAATCGCAGAGATTCTTCGTAAAAAAGGAATCAAGCTTAATCGCAGTGAAATGGAAACTCTCGTTGACGAGATCGCTGCCGAGATGAAGGGAGAAATAGCAGAATAAGTGAGTAACCAAAGACTAAAAACAGAGCGACCATGTTTGCAGACGATAAAAGTATTGAGAATTTTCAGCAGTTGTTTTTCGAGTTCAAGAAATATCTGGAGCTTCAAAAAGAATATACCAAATTAGAATTGACGGAGAAGTTAACCATACTTTTTTCCACGTTAATTATGATATTAGTACTTATTATCCTTGGCATGGTTGCCCTGTTTTATCTGCTTTTTGCTCTTGCTTATATATTGGAGCCTTTAGTGGGCGGTCTGATGTCGAGTTTCGCCATCATAGCAGGCATCAATGTTGTTCTCATCGCCCTGGTTATTATTTTCCGCAAGCAGCTCATCATTTCTCCGATGGTGAACTTCCTCGCTAATTTATTTTTAACTGATTCAAATAAATAAATTATGAATGCGCAGACCCCGCAGAAATTTACATTAGAAGAGATTGCCGAACGTAAAAAGAAGCTTTTAAATGAGATCCATGCTCAAAAAAAAGCCATGACAGCTACTACACGCGAAATATTTGCCCCACTTGCTCCGGCAACCAACAAGGCGGATGCACTCATGCGTTCGTTCAATACCGGTATGGCTGTATTTGATGGCGTAGTGATGGGAATCAAGATTATGCGGAAGATACGGGCGTATTTTAGAAATTTGAGATAAAAACCATTTAGTCAATCGCTTGATTGGATATTTTCAAATCGTCTATGATTTGTTGTAACACATCTTTTAACTTCGGCAAATCATGTTTTATCACGTCATAAACAATTTCAGCATCTAAATCAAAATAATGATGTGCGATTATATCCCTCATTCCCATTACACCTTTCCAATCCATCTCTGGATAGAAAGATAATAACTTTTTATCTGTTAATTTATCAACACCTTTCACTCCTTCACCGATGGCTATTAATAACATACAAGTACTCTCTAGTCTTTCCATTCCGGATGGAGTCAAAAATAAAAAGAAGGGGAAGTAATAGTTTCCGAGTTCGCTAATATCCTTTCCACCGTTTGGAAAATTTTCTTTAGCAATGATTCTATTATCTGACTTTTACACATAAATTCCATCTTTATTGATACACCCTCTCAATAATTCATCCATATTATTTCGCAACCGAACCAGATCAACAGGGCATTTCAATAGTTTTTCCAATTCTTCTTTAATATGAACTAAAGTAAAAATAGAAGGTCTATCAATTTCAACACAAATATCGACATCACTACCCTCATGTTGTTCACCACGAGCAACGGAGCCAAATATCCCCATGCGAGAAATACCATATTTAGCAGCATTCTTGCGCATATACTCACGAAGCAAAGATAAATATTCTACAGTAGTCAACATAATAAATTGCTTTTATCTATATTACAAAGAAATGCATTTTCTTTCAAAAACACAATAGATAATCAATAAAAAATATTCTAATTCTTTCTATTATACAAAACTAGAAATCTGAATATTATCTTTAATCAATAAGCATGCTATTAAAAAAACAATATATCAACGATCTTCACAGACAGTTGATATATTTAGAATACATATCAGCATTTTGCCAATATGAGGGGACAGATCAGGAATATACCGCTGTATTTTTCCCAACCTGCAGAATGTAGGGGATTCATGTGTGTAGCATGAAGTTAGGGACCTACATATTTCGTTATTATTATATGCTATTTATATAAATCCTCTCCATACAGAAATGGAGATTCAAAATCTTTCAATAGTGGATGCTTAGTGTCCTTCTCACTTAAGATAGCCTTGCCTGTAGGAATTCTCCAACAAATTCCAAGTGATTCATCTAATATGCTGATGCCTCCATCATGCTGTGGAGCATAAAAGTTATCACATTTATATTGAAACACTGCTATTTCACTCAATACTGTAAAACCATGAGCAAAGCCACGAGGAATAAAGAATTGACGATGATTTTCCCCTGTCAACTCTACCGCTACATGCTGACCATAGGTAGGTGAACCCTTGCGGATATCAACAGCCACATCCAGCACTGTACCCTTTACGCAACGTACCAACTTACTTTGGCTGTAAGGCATAGTTTGAAAATGCAGCCCCCTCATCACTCCATACGAGGACATACTTTCATTATCCTGTACAAACTTAATAGGACGTACCTTTTCATCAAACTCCCTTTGCGAAAACGATTCGAAGAAATACCCCCTATCATCCTTAAAAAGACGCGGTTCAATGATCACCACCCCTTCAATATTTGTCTTAATAACTTCCATACAGATACTTATCTATTCTTATACATATCCTCGTAGTAGCTCTCATAGGCACCACTGGTGATATTATCCATCCACTGCTGATTATCCAGATACCACTGCACTGTTCTCTCAATCCCCTCTTCAAACTGCAGACTAGGCTCCCAACCCAATTCATTCTTCAGTTTCGTAGAGTCAATAGCATAGCGTAAGTCATGTCCCATACGGTCCATTACATAAGTAATCAATCCCTCGCTATACCCTTCAGGATTACCCAGTAATCGGTCCACAGTCTTAATAATCACATGAATAATGTCTATGTTCTTCCACTCGTTAAAGCCGCCGATGTTATATGTATCCGCAATCTTACCATTATGGAAAATCACGTCTATAGCCCTTGCATGATCTACCACATAGAGCCAGTCACGCACATTCTCTCCCTTACCATATACCGGTAACGGTTTGCGATGACGAATATTGTTAATAAACAATGGAATCAGCTTTTCGGGAAACTGATAAGGTCCATAGTTGTTCGAACAGTTAGTCACAATAGTCGGCATACCATAAGTATCATGAAAAGCGCGTACAAAATGATCACTACCTGCTTTCGAAGCCGAATAGGGTGAGTGTGGATTATACTTTGTTGTCTCTTTGAAGAACTCATCGCCATATACTTCGTGTGCAGATATATCCGAAGACTTGCCTTCCGGGTGCGTCAATTCCAATGCTCCATACACCTCATCAGTTGAAATATGATAGAAGCGCTTACCCTCATAGCCTTCCGGAAGATACTCCCAAGTTAACCTGGCAGCTTGTAATAAAGAGAGAGTTCCAAGAACATTAGTACGAGCAAAAGTAAACGGATCTCTGATGCTACGATCCACGTGACTTTCGGCAGCTAAATGAATGACTCCATCTATATGATACTGTTTGAAAATTTTCAGCATCATCTCAAAGTCACAAATATCCGCTTTCACAAAAGTGTAGTTTGGTTTATTCTCTACATCTTTTAAATTAGCCAAATTTCCCGCATAAGTCAACTTGTCCAGATTGATAATATGATAATCGGGATACTTGTTCACAAACAAACGCACCACATGGCTGCCTATAAATCCGGCACCACCGGTAATGATAATATTTCTTTTACTCATAAGTTACTTTTTCCTGTACGTTCCACTTCCTCTACCACCTGCAACAAATACTGCCCATATTGATTCTTCAGCATCGGTGGGGCCAACTCACGTATCTTGTCGGCATCAATCCATCCTTGTCTAAAAGCTATACCTTCCAGACAAGCCACTTTCAGTCCCTGTCGTTTCTCAATCACCTCAATAAAGGTCGATGCTTCACTCAATGAGTCGTGTGTACCCGTATCCAACCAAGCAAAGCCACGTCCCAGTGTCTGTACTTTCAACTCACTATCCTCCAAAAATCGCTGATTCACAGTGGTTATCTCCAATTCCCCACGGACTGATGGTTTGATGTGCTTCGCTACATCTACCACCCTATTAGGATAGAAATAAAGCCCTACTACCGCATAGTTTGATTTTGGCTGTGCAGGTTTTTCCTCAATGCTTAGGCAATTACCTTTATCATCAAACTCCGCAACCCCATAGCGTTCCGGATCACTTACCCAATAGCCAAACACGGTAGCTTTCCGCTCCTTTTCTGCCATGTACACCGCCTCCTTCAACATGCTACTAAAACCATTGCCATGAAAGATGTTATCACCTAGTACCAAACAGACCGAATCACTGCCAATAAAATCCTCACCAATAATAAAAGCCTGCGCCAATCCATCAGGTGACGGTTGTTCTGCATACTCAAACCTCACACCATAGTCACTACCATTACCTAACAAACGTTTAAATCCCAGCAAGTCATGTGGAGTAGATATAATCAATATTTCACGAATACCCGCTAACATCAAAACCGAAATGGGATAATAAATCATCGGTTTATCAAAAATCGGAATTAGTTGTTTGCTAATCCCTTTGGTAATAGGATACAAACGTGTACCGCTGCCACCAGCTAAAACAATACCTTTCATGTCATTATATAATCTATATCTCTTTACAAATATTCCATAAGAACAGTACATTACCAATCAAGTATCTACGCCACATTCGTTTAGGCTCTTTTAGCAGTCGATAAAACCATTCCAACGAATGTTGTTGCCACCATAATGGAGCCCGTTCGGTAGTACCTGCGTAAAAGTCAAACACCGCCCCTACAGTACCCACATGACAATGAATGTTCAATTTTTGCCAATTGCTGTAAATCCATTTCTCTTGTTTGGGAGCCGTCATGCCAATCCATAAAAGATCTGGATTTGCCTCATTAATAGCCGCCACAATAGCCGCATTATCTTCTTGTGAAAATTCCGGTTTATAAGGAGGTGAATAAGTCACCACTTCCAAGTTCGGATAGTCCACTGCTGCCCGTTGTTTAATCAATGCCAGAACATTCTCCGAGCTACCCATAAACATACATCGCCCTCCTTTCTCATTAAGGCGATTCATCTCAAGAATGAAGAGATCCCAACCAGCTATTCGTTCCCGCGGTTGGCTTTGCGTCTTTAGCCATTTACAAACCTTCACAATACTTGCTCCGTCAGGGATAAGTGCATCTCCCTTCATCAATGCATTGGCAAAGAGTGGATCCTTCAGGGCAGTGTTGTAAGAATGTGCATTAATTGTGTTTATTAGCAACTTTCCTTGAGGTAATAATTTTAGTTGCTCTGTGCTCTCCATGATAGAGAGTTCTTTTAGCTTAATCATATAACTACAATTACTTTATTATATATTTCTCATAAAGTTCTACTGTTCATCTTGCTATGTTACTCCACAACAGTTCTTCCTGACATAGCCTTACATTTCAGTGAAAGCGGCTTCATCAATTCTCTAAGTTATTCAAGACTTATGCAATTTTGTGTACAGATTCTATTAAGGCTATATTTTTCGTACAATAGACATCCAATATGATGCTCCAAAGCATCATTACTTCTTTAACAGTTGTTCATACAAACCTGCTATTTCATTATTTATAATCTCAAGATTAAATGTAGTAGACGCTAGCAGCTTGGACTCCTTTGCGATATTTTCTCTCAACAATTTATTACCTATCAACTTTTCCATCTGATTTGCCAAGCTCATTATGTCTCCAGGCTTAAATAATAATAAATTTTCTCCATCTTTTGCTATATCCGGTATTCCTCCCACAGGAGTTGTTATAACAGGCAGAGCATAAGCCCATGCATCTAAAACAGCCATAGGGAATCCTTCCGCATAGCTAGGAAGACAAAAGATTGTAGCTTCCTTAAAGGCTTTATCTTTCTCACACCCATTTACCCATCCTAAAAATTCCGTTTGCTTATTTACACCAAGTTCTTCAGATAGCCTCCTTCCTTGCTCTATTTCACCATTACCAGCAAATACAATCAGCCAATCTGGATAAGTATTAGCTAGCAAAGCGAATGCTTTAATCATATCCATATAACCTTTACGAATGTTCAGTGTCCCTGCATAAAGTATTATATTTTTCTTTTCATGCTTTTCTTTAAGAATTTCCGTAGTACATGGATTATAGATCACCTGCAACTTATCATTCAGTTGGAGTGCATCGTTAACATATTCTTTCCACATTTCCGATAAAACAATCACTCTATCAGCCCGATTAAACAAATAACGATAAATCCATCTATATTTACTATTCACAGTTGTATCTGGTGAAAAAGCATGAAAATGAACAATTACTTTCTTTCTACAAACTTTAGCAAACGAAATAAATAAACATTTACGCAAAGCAGATGGTGGTTCACTAGTATGAATATGTACTAAATCATAACTTGGAAGTACCCATAGAAATTGAACAAAGCCTTTTATAAAATACCACAATTTATATTTTCCATTTCTATCTATATGGGTCTCAATCCATTTACAATGATAATCATTCCACTGTTCTCCCTTCTCATGGGCCTTTACCACAGACGTTATGCCACCACGTGTCTTACGAGACGTAGCAACGACTAATACTTTTGCCATATAATTAACAATATTTTATATCAGACTCTGCTCACTATAGTCTGCTAATAAGAAAATGATAAAAAAGTATCTTTTGTATTAGAACTAAACTTTAGAAAAGGAGCAACTTTTGTACTATCATTCAGAAATAACCTGAAACATAAAATTTATCTATTAAATAACACAGGTTTCATATTTGCATAACATTCTCTCATATTGCACAATGAATGAAATATCTCTACAGAAGAAGATTGTACTTCATGGATTGCTTTTACCCACTCATCCACCGTTTCAACAACACAAAAAGGTTCTAACCTTTTTCTTGAATGATATGGATTACGAGTGATGATAAGTGGCTTTCGTAATCCTTCTGCATCAACAATAGTAGAAAGTCCAACACAATAATTCAGCTTATTCTGAAGAAGTGGACAAACTAATGCTTTAGCATTAGCCATTTCATTTATCATTTGTGGATAAACATCCCCTGAATTCTCTGTAATAACTACTTCTATATTAGGAATCTCTTTACATATCTCCGGTAACTTCTCAAAATTATTACCTGCATGACTTTTACAAGTAATAATTTTAAGCGGAGCACCTGTTCTTTTAAAAGCTTCAATCAGTATGTCAAAATCACGTTGTTCCTTTCCTGTTGAAACAAAAAAGCCATTGTCACTTTTAGTAACTCTATTGTAAAATTTCTCATCAGCCCCCCACCCTGGCATAGAACACTTATCTCCTTTTACTAAATTTCGTTCAATAGTCTCTTTCATAGAAAGTTCAGAGAGGAAAAACAAATGCTTCACACCACTTAGCAAAAAAACGATAAAAAAATGCCTTAAAACCTTTTGTCACCTTAGGAGTATGATGCAGATAAGCAAAAATTGGGGTACGGATAAACCCTAATACAGAAAAGCTTAACAGCAACGCATGCGCCTTCAAATTCAGATTAGGAATAAATACCAACTCCGGACGATACTTACACAACAGCTTCACATCGTTCCATAATTTAGCCGCCTCTTTGGTCCAAATGACTTCATGACCTTCTTCTTCCATCTCACAAGCCCCATAAAGCCAATGCGATGGATTCTTACCTTCTTTCCATAGCTGATAATTAACAGGGGTTCCAATATATAAGATTTTCATAATTAACGATTAAATAATTTACAGCTAATCAATGACCAACACTTTTTACGTAGCTGATCCACAGCGATGGTTAAAACGAATAATGCTATAATAAATCCTGCAGTATAAAGTACAAAAGTTGGAATATTCAATGTGGTCCACCATTCTTCAACAGTAACATAATACCATTTAGAGACATTCCCTCCTTCATGAATAAGATATACAGGAAACATAGAGGCCGCAACAAAATTAATAGAAGGATGATGAGTAATATTAGTGCGTGCAAAAGCTAAAAATAAAAATATAGCCCCTAATACAATAAAAGGAGAAGCATACGAATTACTTAACTTTGCTATCCAATAATTATCAGGGAACAACAAGTTCACCAACAACAAACAACCTACCACAAAAATATATCCTTTCCAACTATCTTTTACACCAACATTTTGATACGATTTTAATCCATAACCAATGATATATAAACAGACAAAATGAATTAAACTATATCCGTATGAATCAAAATGTTTATTCAATATGAATCCATACCCCATGTCTAGCAAAAGTACTATTCCAGAATACTTTAAAAGATCACCATTGCAGCAGCCACTCAAAAGTTTATTAAGCATAGGTGAAACTAACATTAGCAGAATATAAATATCAACAAACCATCCACCACCAGATACCGGACCGCTTAATGGTTTAGCTATCCATTCCCACCAAGCATGATGAATACCTAAACAAGTAGTATCTACTATCAAATGAAATAGTTTATAAAAAACAATTATCCACATTAAAGAGAGGAATGATTTCCATGATAAGCGGATACCATAATAACCAGATATAAGAATAAAAAGATTCACCCCAAAAATAAATGGTACATACCAGACAGTTAATATGGAGTGACTTCCTACATAGACAGGCGATATGCCATGAACGAAAATATGATAAATCACTATCATACTCATAGCAACAATACGAAGCAATTCAAGGTTTGAATCGCGCTGTTTAACAATAGCCATTATTATTAATAATTCTTATCTGCTAATTTCAATGCCTTCTCAAAAAAATCCAACGATTTTTTTCTATATTTAGCCATAATTTCATCCACTTTCAAATAATCGATCTCTTGCTCAATCGCTAAAACATCTCCATTAAACTTTCTCTCTGAAAGCCCAAACATATTCAATAAACTATCTATGCGACTATGAGTAGAGTTGCCCACCTTAGGATTAACACGATAAAATGTTACGAATTTGCGATGTGTCAAGATAGCAAACACTGTACCATGAAAAGAGTCAGTACAAACATAAGCGGCATTACTCAATAGGTGTACAAAGTCCCAAGCATTAATATCATAAGGTGCATAATCCCCTAATGTTTCATCTGCAGGGACATATTCATCCATATGACGCATTATTACAGTTTTTAAACCGGTTTGCTTAGCTAATCTACATGCTTCTTCACGAATATCAGTACGCGGGCCCAAAAAATAGCAAAAGATATATGGTTCTGATGGAATTTGTTTAGTAGAGTTCTTTGCAAAGTCTAGCCACTGAGTACTTGTCAATAGCATAGTCGGATCTGCAACAACTTCTGCTTTTTTACAAGAATAAGAATCTACTATCTCTTTTGCTTTTACTTCACGCACTGAAATCATATCCAAGCGCTCTAAATAATGTTTTGTCCCTGTACATTGAATCGCAGGAATTTTAGATACACCATAACTGGCAGCATAAGAAAACTTAGGCACATTATCATCCACAAAATTCAAATTCCAATAGTTGCTATAGAAGCCAAATGGTCGCCACACCTGATCACTTCCTACAAATATAGCATCAAACTCTTTTGAACCTTCACACAAGGCCTTGTATCCTTTATATTCTCGGAAATAAGGTAGAAACTCTTTTTGCTTAAAAGAATTAGTTGCATCCCGACGAACTTGTTGATTGGGTAAATAATCTGGATATTTCCGACAATCACTCTTAAATCGTCTTTTATTCTCCAGTAATTCAAATCCTCCACTAAGCATTAATCCTGGTGCTATTTTGAGCCAATCCCATATTGAACGTTGTTTTTTATACTTAATAAAAGTCAAATCATATCCAAACCCTTTCACGATTTGCAATGTAGCATAAGCTTGCAAACACGAACCATAATTGGTGTGATTAAAATCACTTACTATAACTCCACCTATTTTTCTCTTCCCCATAATAATTTATATTTTTTATTCAATATCAAATTTTAGGAGCTTTCCCTTTTACTAATGGAATCAAAAACCACAAAAACTTATAGCATCCTATAAATTGCTGAATATTAGTATGTAAATAAGATATTAACCATTTTAATTGATTACCTTCATGAAGTTGCAAATCATATATAGGCACTTTCTTTCCCAACATTCTATTAAAACCAATAAAAGCAGAATTACGATATTTTTTTATTCTAGCCATCACTTGACTATCATTCACTGTTTTTGCTAGAATTTCGTCAAGCGCAATCACCCCCTCATCTTTAGCTTCCATTAACCAGTCGAGCATTTTATGATTACGTACTATTAACGAATTTATTCCTACCTTATCCTGTATATATGGTTCTACATGGATATCCCCAAAGCTTACATCCGCCAATTCTCCATAATGATCTATACACATTGTACATCGACGAGGTACAAAAATGCTCCTAAGTGGATGATAATAATTCTGAAATCTTTCCTCGTACTCTATACCCTCTCCTTTTACAACCATATTGCCCAAACAACCATTATCTCGATAAGCAAAATACGTTAGTTTTTCTTTTTGTATTCCTCTTTTACGAAAAACATACTCTGTCAAATGAAAATTTCGACCAGATGAACAATAAATGGCAAAATATCCTGCAACCTTTTCACGGAATCGTTTGTCCACCTTCTCATATTTCCGGAATCCTTCTATATGGCAAGGTAAGCCAACAATTATATACCGAGTACCTTCTGCTTTTTTTATGTCACGAATAGCATGATTAAGAGAAACAGGTGCATATTTACTACTTTTTCCCATTAAAACTTCTTCACGAGTTCGGGCTATATATGAATTGACCAACAATGGAGCTTGTGCATTAAATGCTGTCACCACTGCTCCATCAATATATTCCTTCTCAAGAAGAAATATAAGGAATTGACTTACCATACCACCAGATGCACAATGATAACGTATATCAAAATCACTACTATGACCTACAAAACATTTTAGATAATGTCCCATTAATTCGTCCGTAACTCCTTCAGTAAAACATTCTCGTGTCAATTGTTGCAGATTTACCCCTATGCCAGGACATACATCATAACAACGATGACATCCTTTATTATTCAGACACATTTCATTATCTACTATAGGACGAAAACATCCTTTCTTCACATCTACGTGAATGGCATGAGACGGACAAGCATCTTCACATACACCGCAACCAGTACATAGATCATGTTTTACAGTATATCCAATATTGGGTTTATATATCATCTCACTTAAATTTATATAATAGAATAAAGAATAAACTTATATGATGTTTCATACAAAATATATAAAGGCTATTTCCTAATCCATATTTACGACTTACTGGATCTCTATAAAATTCTGATAATATTGGGTTACGTGTTTCCTTACTTAGATGCCTAACTTTCTGTAAAAACGGCTCCTTACTGTATGATATATATTTAAGAATTATTTTAAAAACCCGTAGCATTTGTGAGAAATAATGATTTTTATAATCGGCATATTCAAAATTTATTTCACAATATTCTCTTAATAATGTTAGCATTTTTAGTAGTCGTTCATGTTTCTGCTCCGAATAATTTTGAGAGATAGACACCGGATTTATTAGATAATTATAAAATACATTAGGAATAATCCCTACACTCTGTACATAAGGTAAGAAATAAAGTAAAAAAACAAAATCTTCTGAAGCAACTATTCGTTCACTTGGGTATCGTATTCCACTTTCCATGAAAAGACTTCGACGAAACAAAGCCATACAAGAACTCATTTCATAATTATAACTCTTTGGATTTTCATAGTCTTTTCCTATAACCCCCATTAAAAATCGATGTACCTCTTCACATCCCCGAAAATACTCTTCGTGCACTTTGCTTTTGGATTCTAACTTTATCCCATCAATTGTTATTCGGCGATGCTGAAAACAGCACATATCCAAATTCTTTTTTTTACATATTTGATATACTGTTTCGTATGTTTCTAAATCTACATAATCATCAGAATCACAAAAAGTAATATATTCTCCTGTAGCAAATTCGATTCCACTATTACGTGCCATACCGAGCCCCTCATTAGTCTTATGTATAACCTTTACACGAGTATCCTTTTGCGCATACAAATCACATATAATAGGACACTTATCCGGACTACCATCATCTACTAGAATAATTTCAATATCCTTCAATGTCTGATTTAAAAGAGAATGTACACAACTGTCCAGATACTGTTCAACCTTATAAACTGGAACTATAATAGAAACTTTAGGATTCATAAAAAATTACACTATTATTAACAAGTTTTTACCTACGCAATTTAATGCCTACAAAGCACACTGCAAATACAACGAAAGGGAAATAATAATTTGAATATACAGTTGCATTATACCACATAAAAATCAAAACTTACCCCTCCCATAAAAAGCCCTAAAGCCGACCAATATTTTACCACTCCATCTTTCGCATTGTGATAAAAAGAATAGAAGCGTATGATAATAAGGACATAGAGCAAAAGAAAAAACACAAAACCCATCCATCCCAATTCCAACAGCACGTATGAGAAAGTAAAATAGAAATAATAGGTAGGAGAATATTTCTCTGCTAACGGTGTTTTAAATATTTGCGACTGCGTCAACGAACCAATACCATTACCCACCAAAACTGTTTTCATATCACTGGAAAGCAAATACGTACTCCGCTTAATACACGTATTACGATTAAAACTCAAGATACCCGATTTGCCCGATTGCAATCCATAGTCATTTTCCAAATAGCCGCTCACTTTCCCACTGTCGAACGTAGCATTTACATAATCTTCATTATAATAGAAAGACAAAGTAAATTTCACCACTGGTATCAGCAAAAAGTAGGCCACCGCCAATATAACAATCTGTTTGATGTCGAATCTCTTAAACAAAATATACCCCCCATACAAGCACATGGGAAGAAGCATATACAGCAATTTGATTTCAGCAAGTATTCCAGCTATGAAACAGAAAGAAAAGATGAAAACAAAACGTTTTAAAGTTATCCTTTTCTGAAAGTAATCAGCTGTAGAAACAAAAGTTATCACAGCCAGATAGATGGAAAAATCTCCATTTCCACTAAAAGTACCTCCCATGGAATCACCCGTTTGTCCCAAAGCAAACTCTACAACTACAAACAATACATTCCATTGAACAGACTTATCAAGCACTTTTTTAAACCAATCAACATCTGCTTGCTTGAAGAACATGATAATCATATAGGCAATCAAACCGTAACGTGCAAACTGCCTCGCTCCCCATATTGTCGCCATGAGCGGTGTAAAGCTAATGATAGATGAAACAATACCCAAAAGCAAAATAATCCCGAAAACAGGCCCGATCCACGCCCCGATGCTAGATTTAATATTTGGCCAACCTCTTTGGGGCGCATGGAAAACAAGTAACACACACAATAGAATATCCGGCACAAGAGCCACTAGTTGACTGTTCCAGACAAAACGGGGAATCAACGAACCATAGATGATCCACAGAATAGTAAAATGCAATATTTTTCTTCTATTCATGCTTAAGGAAACGTTTGATTTTAGTTATCCAATACCCTTTCTTCATTTTCATCTTATCCGCAAAGCTCATCCAAGTAGCCGCATAGTGATGAATGGTTCGTGTATTATAAGTAAGCTCGCATTTATTAGAAAGATACTCTATGGGACAAAAATATTCCCAAGGGTAAATAGTAATGTTATTAAGTTGCAATGGAATGTCCGATAGTTGCAGACCATGTCTTTTCAACACATTGGTAGTAATAGGTACAATAGGAATTTGCTGTAAAGTGCCATCAGACAATACATAATGATTGTTTTCATAATACTCCATAATTTCCCGAATGATGGGATTACCTGCCTCACAAGCAAATCCTAATCCAGGATTCACATTAATAGCAGCTTCCGGTGCATTAACATTCTTCTCAAAAGCCATCCACGCTCCTCTTTCAAGAATGTCATAGATTGGCTTCACCATTTCCACATCAGTATCAAAATATACGCCGCCATTTTCATAAAGGATCTTCAGCCGCGCATAATCACTCACATAAGCATATTTTTTCTTTTCGTAAGCTTCCGCAGTGAAAGGTATGCCTTTTACATCGAATTTTTTTTCGTCCCATTGAATGATTTGATAATCGGGCATTAGCCTACGCCAACTATCTATATAACATTGGTAGTTAACAGGAATAGGATTACCACCAAACCAACAATAATGTATTATCTTAGGAATCATGTCAGTTATTTTTTAGATGTCGAATCCAAGGGTTTCCTTTATCCGATATTTTTTTTGCTGGTATACCTGCTATGGTTGTACTACGTTCTAAAAAGTCTTTATTCACCACAGCATTAGCACCAATAGCACATTCATCTGCGATATGGATTCTCCCAAAGAGTTTAGCACCGGGACCTATCCATACATTATCACCAATCGTTGGCACATCATCTGCCAAATCACCTTGCTGACCGATGTTTACACCTTGATGAATATCACAAAAAGCCCCTACTCTAACATTATCATTTACCACGATAAGACCAAAATGATTTATTTTAAGCCCAGGTCCAAAAACATTAATGGGAATATCCCAACCCATCTTTACACCATAATGACGATGGATCATATACCTGATTTTCTTCAGAATTTTATGATAAACACCTTTTTGATTAGCGTGATATTCTTCATATCTTAACGCTATGAGAAATTTCCAATGTTCTCCTCCAAAAAACGGTGGAAAGTGCTTTGTAATGCCGTATACTTGCCTATCCAAGTTTAAATAATGTTTGAGGTCTTTTTTTGTCCTAATCACGTCACAATTCTCCTATTATACGTTCTTAATAATTTCCTTCAATTTATCTTCCAATTGCTCATAATATCCCCAAATTACATTTTCTGCATCTGGTAACAAGCAGGGTTGTGTAGCAAACTCCATATAAGAATCCTTGCTACTATTCAATTCGGAAATTAACTTCAATTGATTTTCTGGAATTTCCGCCTGCATAATAAATACAATTGCTTTAGAATTAATCACATCTGGTTCCGGGTTGTTATTACACCCAAAGTAAATAGGCACAGTGCCTGCCTGAAACGCCTCCATCAATTTCTCCGTACAATAATAAGGATCATTGCTATTTTCAGGAGTCAGGTTAAAACGATAATCGCGAAGATAAGAAAGTTTATTATCCTTATGTATCATACGCAAAGTGTCATTGTTATGCATACCACGACCATCACAATCCACTCGGTCTATAGAACTTAAACGATCATATAAATGCTGACGTCCAGGGTCAGAATGACTACATAAAAAACAAGCAAACTTACGATTGTCATACGAATGATTCAAAGGGTTATTCATGTGCAAGACCCTTTCTTTTATCTCTTTGTAAGTATCGGTTGGTTGAAAAGTATTCCATGTCATCCAAAAAGGAATACGTAAATATTGGTCATGTTCAAGATTATCAAATCCAATAGACAATTGAAAACGGTTGTCATTTAAAAATTGGTGTTCCCACCTTTTCATTCCCGGCTTATGCAAGTTTTCACGTGCCACAAAAATACGTAAATCACAATCATCAAAAACAGTCAACCAGTCAGGAGCAAAAATAGAATATAGCCCTATTTTAAGTTTTGGTTTACCAATGAGTAATCCCCTCTTCTCGATAAAGTTAACCAACCACAGGTCTGGACTATAGACCCTACTCCAATTATAAATTCTCACTTGGTGCCCCTTAGTAGCTTGCAATCCAACATGGCGACGTTCAAGAATATCTTTCCAATAAATATATTTTCTTTTTACACGATTCATTATTTTCCTATTTTTGTTACATCCCACCATCTATTTACAAATAAAACGATAGAAAGATATGATAATACAAAAGTGATTATAAGTATAAGACACCACTCATAGTACGAGTTTGAGTAATACTTTTGTTGAATACAAAGTAATATAGGCCAATGTACACACATAGGGATAATACTATACTTTCCAAAAGGCAGCATCCATTTCACTCTTATGCATTTACAAAGCTCCACTACTACAATGCTACCGCTTATTGCTGCGAGATAAAATGTAATAGGATTTTGAGTTATCATATTTAAAGCTATATTCTGTGGTCTGAAAAACAAATAAAAACAAATGAACCATATAATAAATGCAGAAAGGCATCGGTAAAAATTGAATTTATCATCAATAAGCCATTTTTTCATATAATGTCCCATAGCATAAAAAGGTAAACTTGTTGCAGCCGCACCCAAATAAAAATAATTATGACCGTGATAACCTACATACCATCCCCATAATCCAATGAATATTACAACAACTATAGTTTGATAACGAGGGCGAACAAGCAAGAAATAAAAGATTACTTTGTCCATAATTAATACAAGTAAGAACCATAATGGTCCATTTACCTTAAAAGCTATAAGCCATTGCCCTTTTACTATATAATAGGTCGTAATACCCAAAATAAAAAAGATAAAAAACTGAAAGATAAGATTAAGGATCCCTCTCCCCAACTTAATTAATGAAGGCTTATTTAATAAATTACCCGAGCCCAGGGGGGGGGGTAAATATTCCAGACAACAAAAAGAAAAAAGGGACATAAAAAGAGCCTAAGACATTCCAATAAGTCGTCAATAACAAATCCTTGCTAAAATTAGTTGTACAAACGATATGAGAACTAATAATTAACACAATACCTATTGCCTTAGCAATATCAATGTGATCAATTCTATTCTTTGCCATATAATATCGTATTTACCCAATTTTGTATATATAGTCTTTCCATTCCTATTTTAGAAGAAAACGACAATTTTTTATTCATAAACTCCACATCAAGAATGGGTTTATTCACATCAATGCATTTTACTTGTTGAGTAATAACATCTTTAGATACAATAGATTCCAATAATCTTCTATAGTTTTGGTTAGAAGTAATAATCTTCTTTCCTGCAGCTAATGCCCATACAAATCGAGGTGTCAAAGCAGTCTGCATTGGTCGATCAATATCAAGAACACACTCACTCTCCTCCATAATCGTATTATAATCGTCCGCATTTATGGGGTACTCAATAAACAAATTATCATTGTTATCCTCCAACTGTTCTTTAAAGAATGGCATCAATTTGAAGTAATAAGACCATCCTCTTTGTTCACACAGAGGAATTATGAAGTTTCTTATAATGTACGCTCGTCCGTCGTGGTCAGTTCCAATACAACTTATTTTATATTTAAATTCTGGTTGGTATCGTGATTTTTGCATTTCACGAGGTATAAAAAAGGGCAAATATTCTGCTTTCTCATATTTATCAGCATCACTCATATCAAATGTATGAATAGAGTCATACAGATCTTGATGTCGATAATAATCAAACCAATTACTTGAATCCCAAACATACAAATGAATCTTAATATTCATATTTTTTTTCCGAAGATGCTTTAGTAAGTATGAGGAACAATCTTCACCATTAATAATGAAACACTCATCATAACTATGACTTAGAGTTCCTTGCTTTATTTGCTCTTTCCAATATTTATCAATAGGTTTACTTATGTACTCAAACCATATCTGACGAATAGTTTTGTGTCCTACCCAATGATAATACGGACTATCAAAATGCTTAGCAGGAATAAAATCCACTTGATTTCCTGCCAGTACTTGCAACTCTTTTAAAATCAATTTATAAAGATCTAAATAGGAAGGAGCTATAAATAATATTCTTTTCATATTATAACCAACGTTTATTTACATTTTCTCTTTCATTACGATGCCATCCACACTAATATATACATTTCCCCCCCCCTGTTGTTGCCAATCAATTGGTAATTGATAGAAACCCGGATTCCAATAGTACTTAGAATTACTATAAATGTTTTTTTTTGAAAAATAAAAAATGTAAATAAGGAAGCTCTAATCCATCATAACGATATACTTTGTTTTTATCAAAATCATATTCCCAATATTGACCTAAAGTCGGATTAGGACTAGTGTAATATTCGACAAAAGATCTACGAGTAAAACGATTACAAAACAATCGGTTAATTAAAGCTAAGTATTTGAAGTAATGTAAGCGAAATATCGGCTTAAAAACATAACGATACAGCCTACGTACCAATTTAATCTCCGGATAAACCATATCACTCCATATACCTTCATCTATTGCATAATTCTTTGTATCTAATATCAAAGACTGCCAATTTGGAATTTTCAAACACAACTTAGTAAATTTAGATTCCTTACGAATTACTGTAAAGTGACCGGCAATATGATAACTATGCGTAGTGAGTAATTCATATTTTTTAAGATTTCGGGTATTTGTTATTATATTAAGATTACCAAAGATAAGATCATTATCACCAAAAGCCCAATAATCATATCCTCTTAAATCTTCAGCATGAATCAATCCATAGAAAACCTTTAAATCACATAACTTATAGGCTTGTGTTGGTCGAAAATCAACATGTAATACTCGAGAAACATGCTTACAATATGTTTCAAAAGAGAGTGTTGTAAAAAGAGTGTTAGGATATACAGTCGCAGGCATCAAACAATCTGTAAAAAACAAAAAGTCTACTTGAGGATTCTTGCTACAGGAGTATAAATACAAATCCATCCATTCCGGCCATTTACCGAAGTAAGGCACTATCATTGCTATTTTTGCTTGCATATAAAAAAACTTATTAAAATCGAAGTAATTTCCTGGCTACAGGAAAGCATCCTAAAGCAAGGGCTATATATCCCACTTTCCAACGAATGCTTTTTGAATTGAAAAATGCAGCTTTTTTATTGTACATCCACAATAGTTTCCACGCTTCAATATTACTAAGAGCCCTATGCATATAACCTTCAACAAACACACTAAGGCGAGCATTTTCCAACTCCTTTTCAAAACCTATTGAAGGTAAATAGTTACAAAGTTGATTATAAAAGGCACAACGTACTTGATAAGTTTTACGAGTATAATTATGAGTGATAGAAGTCTCATTCATCACATAGTGATAATAAGCCTTATCTACATAGGTTATCTTTATTTTGGGGTGCTGCAGTAGCTGTACCCAAAAAAGAAGATCTTCACAATAATTTATCCCTTTTGGAAAATGACATCCATATTGACTATAACATGATCGTCGTACAAGCTTGTTCCAACAACTGCCATGTAGCCGCTGAAACATAGCGCGAAGTACCATTTCAGGACTAAAAGAAGGAGGTTCTTGCTTTCTATATACACTATTACCATTACTTTCCACGTAGTAATCACAAAATACCACATCTGCATTAGTTGATACAGCTTTTGCATAAAGATCCTGTAACATATCTGATTCTATCCAATCATCGGCATCTGCGTGGATTACATATACACCACTTGCTGCTTCTATACCAGTTTGACGAGCAGCACTAACCCCTTCATTTTGTTTATGAATTACCTTAAAACGATAATCCTTATCCGCATATTCTTCACAAATAACACCTGACTCATCCGTGCTACCATCATTTATCAGCAAAACTTCAAAATGACTCCACGTTTGTAATAATAAGCTATCTAAAAGGCAACGTATTTGGTGCTCTGCATTGTACACAGGGACCACAACCGATATTAAAGATTCGTTCACTGTCTTTTTATTTATTATAAGTTACAATCAGTATGCTATCTATATAATAATAGCTCATATTATTTTAAAAGGCTTAGTTTTGTCAATTGTCGCTTTACAATAACTCTAGTCTCATCATCTAAACCAATAGAATATAAAATAGTTAATGTACATATAACAGATAATGAACAAACAACAAGGAAACGTAACCATCCGATTTGCATTTGCTGCTGAACTAGCCAAGGAATAATAGTTGCTAAGAAAATAAGCATCAAGTTTTTCAAAAACACCATCACTATATATCTCATAGCAGGAAAATCGTAGTATTTGTGTATAATATAAAGATTCAATCCCATCGCTATGATTAAAGGAACAGCCGATACCCAATATACAGTTATTGGTCCAAACCCCATTTTTAAGAAAAAAATAAGCTAACGGAAGAGTTAATAGATAAAGGGGCGCAACAAACAGATTTAATTCTTTAACACGTCCTATTGCCACAACACCTTGATCTACAAACTTATTAGAATAAGAAATAAAAGAGACAATCAATGAAATTCTTATAAATGAAGAGGTATAATCCGGTACTTCTGTCAACCATAGCGCAAGAACAAAATCAATCTCAAGTAATACAGGCGTAATAAAGACAGCAAGAAGAAACAAAGTATACTTACTCACATTGAAGATTAAACGATGAAATTTCTCTTTCTCACCGGCACCATACAGCTTTACCAATTGAGGTTCAGCAGCCATAACAAAACTGCTAACCAACTGATTTATAGTAAAAATGACAGTACTAGCTAATCCACGCGCAGCATTCATTATTGTATTAAAAAAAAGATTAATTAAAATAGACATACCTTGTCCATTGAGCACTGCAGACAAGTGACCTATTGTAGACCAACCAGAAAATTGTATCATCTCTCTAAAACTCAATTTGTCTATACGCAAAGAAAACGCACATTCTTGAAAATGCATAAAACAATACCACCGATAAACCACCATAACAATCAACCCAATAAGCATTTGTATTAATGCATAGATGATAAGTTTATCACCTGGTATAAATGTGAGTAATAACAACATAATGATACGACCAACAATATCGAAAATACTCATAAAAGCATAAATATTGAAATGTTCATGAGCAGTAACCGCAGCTGTAAAAGGAGTTTGCGTAATAGCCATCACTACACTAACAATAGAGCATTGAAAGACCCAATTTGCAGCCGATAGTCGTTCTTGATCAATATTAAGTTTATGATTAACAAAATAAAGTCCAATAGTTTCAAGAAGAATAAAGACGATTATAGCTATGCCTAAATGAATCACAAAAGCAGTAGAAAATGTATCTTTCAATTTTGAACAATCTCCTTCACCAATACGTAAAGCTAAAAATCGACGCGTTCCTCCTTGCAAGATACTATTCAGCACAGTAAAGAGTGACACAAATCCCCCCACTACATTATATACACCATAATCTGATGCACCTAACTTTTCAAGTACAATACGAGTGACAACGAATCCTAAAACCATTGTCACCATCATGCGTATATACAAATACGCTGAATTTTTTACGATTTTTCTATTATTTTCGTCCATAAAATAATAAATACAACAGTGTTATACTATTGATTTCTTATTAAAAAGCTTATTTAGTAGTACATTAAATAAAGCCTTGACTTTAAAAAGAAAAGTTATTTCTTTTTTATAATAGGGTAATAACTCTATAAGCATATCATCATGCTTAAAAGTACCATTTAGCCACATTCTGCGCAAGTATACCTTTTTATTATGCTTATAAAATTCTATATCAAAAACCGCATTATACTCATCGATTACACCAAGTGCGTCTAAAGTCAACAAAGTTCTTATACATTTAAAACACGTGTTATCATTTCCATCCCGAGGAGGTTTATTAACACAAACATTCAAATACTTCTTAGAAGGTTGATATAAGCTTACTACTTTTGTCTTTTCAAATCGACTTCTCTCACCACCTGTAGAATAGAAACGAAGAGTATCGGTAGAAGCCATAGAAAGTAACAATAAATCATATTTGGCCACAGTAAAATCATGTCCCGCTATTTTTTTTAATGAGAATTCTTCATAAGAGTAACCAGACGAATAATAATAAGTTGATATAGCACCTTGAAGATGAAGCATACAAAAAAGAGCCATATAAGTATGATTTTCGATGTGAGAATAAGGCAAATACTTATTCATCACCAAATGCAAATTAGTCTCTATATCAATAAAGTCAAATCCATACTCCTGGGCAAAACTCTTTGCATGAAGATAACGTCCTTTAGTGAGATCTGAATGTTGCTTATTACCAGGAGAACTACCCGCATTAAAGTATGCTAACGTATTTATTTTTCGACACTGTGGGATATACGAACCAGTATGAGTAGCGACAGTATATAACGAATCGACTCCACATGAGATACCAGTAGCTATACGATTACCCCTATTTTGTATCACCTCAACTAAAGGTGCTTTTATACGTATACGATGCAAGAAATTATTAGCAGAAACAATCGCATCAATAAAATGATATTCCAAATTATAATACAACTGATCAGATATTGGTAATTCGGAAACAATATCATAACCACCTTTCATTGCAAAGTACAATAAACCACAAACAAAAGCATCGATCCTATCAGCAACCACATTCACTCCAAATGAACAATTTATTGTTGTTTCTATTGTTTCATTGTATCCACCAATATTAATTAAAGAAGTGACTCTCCTCCCAGAAAATTGAATACTATTTATATATATTTCTCTCATTACTACTAATTGTTTTTTAAATAAATATTAAATGGAGCAGAATTAATAAGAGGATTCAAATCAATCGATCCTTTTTTATAACTTGATAGAGCAGCCATTATTTCATTCAAACTCATTCCCTCCTTAACAACATATGGTTGGGGACGATCTTGATCCATAGAAAGAAAAAAATCATGAAATTTAAAATGCCCTCCCATTAATTTACCTGAAAGTTCAATCCATAAATTGGGGATATCATAAGCTTCAGACATAATTAGCCCATGTAATGACGAAGAAGCTATATATTCACAACTACAAATTTGATCTAGTACTTCTAGCCAGTTTTTGTATCCTTCCATCTTTATCATAAGTACTTTAGGATCATTTTTAAATCCAACGAGAGCTGGATGATCGAAGTCGTCAAAATGAGGAATAATGCCTAATCTATACTTTTTTATAACATTAGGTCTATACCAATACTGCAACAAAAGAGCTGGATCGCCATAAACAGGTGCAACATCTACTCCATTATTTAGCAAATACTGGCGTGTCAGCGGCCCCCTTACAGCCAAAACTTTCAAAGGTTTAGCAGGTAATTCACTGTTACCATCAATAACACCAGCTCCCCATATAATAGTTTGTGAGTTACACAGTTGGTCAATGGTTGATCCAATCATTAAATAATTTATAGAATTCCTTCTCATTGAAAGAGAAGAATTATAGAGATAAGAGATTTTACGCCTAAATATGCATTCTATAAAGAAATAATTAATATCATCACCCCAATTACGATGAACTAACCTACCATAGGAATAAAATAAACAGGCATTAACCAATATAGGATTATGAAATAGATCAATCCACAATGTTTTTAGTTTGGTTATTATCCGATTAAAAAACGAATAGTTATATTTTTGCATACATTTTAGAATTCACTTAATCTCAATGGATTAAGCTTCTCTGATAATCTATTAATAACAATAGATTATCTCAATTATTATTTAATATTATATCCAGCATCATTCATCACTCCTACACAATTGAGAAAGTTACGAACAATACGTTTTGTTCTCCCCCACGCTGTCATTTGTTCAAAAATGGGGAATTTATACTCTTTCCAATCAGTCATAAGAAGATATCTTTTGTATAATATTTTATAAGGATGTTGACAATCGCGAAACCAAGGTTTAATAGGACAAGCAAAATGAATAATACCTGGAGCTTTTCGGGCATCAATTAATTGAGGTAGATATTTATTAAAAATCTTGGGTTGTCGCCTAAAATAAAAAGTGGTCATATTCCACTTGATAGGTAAACTAGTTATCTTTCCTTTAAAATACATTGCTATCACGTCTTGCTCATTGTTTATCTTATCAGCAACAGTACGAACAAATTCAAAGATAGGACGTTGTAATTCCATAGCCCTCCACTGTAAAAGGTCACAAACCATAACCCCTGAATTTATATAAAGATCTTCTACCTGTAAATGTAACCTAGGCTTATAAGTGACACAATCGGGGATATCCTCTGCTGCTGCTAGCACTTTGTTCTGTAAATCTATCTCATAAAGAGATTTAATATCGGCATTAATTATCATATCTACATCTAAGAAAAGACATCGTTCTACTTCGAGAGGTAGCACATGAGGTATAAAAAGTTTAAGATACATAATAATATTCCACTGCCCTACAGGTAAGTCGATAATATCATTAGTAGCACAGTTCCTGATTATAAATGTATTGCCATAATTACTACACAAAACAGAAAGTTTGCAAGCAGACTCTTTTAATATTCCTGTAGTTAAGAAATATACTTGAAACGATTTGTCGCGATTGGTCTCAAAAAGTGAGCACAACATTACAGCTGTATGCTGTACATAATCTTCATTGCTAACGCAAACGATATAATATGGATTTACCATTATGAATTACTAATTTGTTATCGTACGATGTTTTGGTAAATACTTAATCACCTTCACCATATAAAACTCGAAAAAACAATTCATAGCTATAAACTAAAGTATAAGGTTTAAAGATTTAGACTTTTTGCACATAATATCAAGACACGAGATCACAAATATCTATTTAAGCGTTAAAACTCCAGTTAGAGTCTATCAAGATAGTTTTAAGGGAATCTACTCTACAATTTAGCAGTTCTTATTACATAATTATATATCCCCATCATTATACATCTCTGCTAAGATAGAATAAATCCTCACCTTTTAGACGTTCATTCTTCCTTTACTCTATGTTCTCCATAGCCGTAACCGTAGCCATAACGTTTGCCATAGCCATAATACTTGCTATACTTACCGTAACCATAGTAGTAACCATACTTTTTCTTTTGAAGATCCAAACCATTAATTACAGTACAAAGATTAGGAAGTTTATTATTATCTGCCAGTTCATTGATCAAAGTAAACTCTGCTTTTCGAGTATAATCTGCACGACATACATAGACAGATAAGTCTGCAATACGACCTATAAGCAAAGTATCAGTCACCATACCAACTGGAGCTGTATCTAAAATTACATAGTCAAATTCTTTTCTCAATATAGCAATAGCCTTATCCAAGCCATCTCGAGCCAGTAATTCCGTAGGATTAGGTGGTACTGTCCCCCCTGGAATAATATACAAATTTTTACTTACATCTGAAGATTGAACAAAATCCATCAAATTCTTTTCCGGATTTGATAAATATTGAGTAATCCCCATCTCTTTTCTGGGAATATTAAAGATTTTATTCAAACCTGGCTTACGAATATCAAGCCCCACAATCACGACTTTTTTTCCCAACAAAGAAAGACTGATAGCAAGATTTGCTGATATAAACGATTTACCCTCACCACTGACTGTTGAAGTCACCAAAATTACTTTCTGGCTACTTTCAAGCATAAACTGTAAATTAGTACGGACATTGCGGAAAGTTTCACTCATTAAAGTATTCTGATTCTCAAACACAGTAATAGAACCTGTTTTTTCATCAGTCAATGGTACATCACCCACAATAGGTAACCTTGTTAATTTCTCGACATCACCACGCCCCTCTATTTTAAATTTAGTCAAACCGAGCAGAAAGATAAAACCAACAGGCAACCCCAATCCTACTGCTAAAGCAACCATATAAATCATTTTAGGTTTAGGAGAAACTGGTCCACCTTCAGCTGCTGGCTCATCGATAATCTTAGCATTATTTGCAGTAGCAGCCAAAGTAATAGCATTCTCTTCACGCTTCTGCAAAAGCATCAAATAAAGTCCTGCCTTAATTTCCTGCTGACGCGCAATACTTACATACTGACGTTCTTGGCCTGGAGCATCACTGATACGACGAGAGAAGCGACTAGCCTCACGATCCAAATCAGCCTTCACGATAAGCAAACCTTGCAAAGTCCCATCAATAGCTGCTTTCACATTCGCTTTCATGGCACGAATGCTCGTATCCAAATTCACAATCATCGGGTTATTCTCTGTAGAAGTGCGAAGTAAACGCTTGCGTTCAAAAATCAATTCATTATAACGATCTATCTGAGTAGTCAAACCATTATCAGATAAGCCTATATTAGCAGGTAACACCTCATACTCATTCGACGGATTATTAATATATTTGGTAAGATCACGAATCAAATTGATTTGAGTTCCATTCTCTACACGCTTTCTTTCATATTCTGCATTCCCTTCAACAGCTAATTGGGCATCACTGCCAATATTAGTTAATCCAGCATTTCTTTTAAATGCTTCCAGTTTATCCTCTGTACTTCCGAGTTCTTCATCAATTATTTTAATACGTTCATTGATAAACTCTCTAGTTTTCTTTGCAATCTCATTTTTATCATTATTCGTATTATGGTTATACATTTCCATCAACTTATTGATAAATCCTGGCCACGCTGTATATTCGTATTCATCAGTGAAACAACAGCTACAGAAGTCGTTTTAGAAATTGGTTCAATATTTAATGCCCACTGATAACCTTTTGCCACTCCAAATGGTTGACTAACCACAGCACTGATATTTCGTACTATATTTTGTCCTTCTATCCTTCCATTTAACAAAGAATCTTTCAATGTAAACCCAAATGTACCTGCATCTGTAGGCAATACCGCTGGGAGCTTATCAAAATGTTTACTGTATTCGCTCAAACCGATCTTTAGATTTACATCCAAACTACCCTCTGGAGTTAGCTTCATATCAATCAAAGCTGCGCCCGGCAATTTATCAGCCTCTTGAGTTGTCAAATTCACGATTACCGGAGAGGTTTTATACAACTCTTTTTTAGGAAACTCATCCTCATCATAGTAAGTAATATAAAGTTCCAGATCATTAACGACCTCTTTCAGTATTGTTTTTGAGCGTATCACTTCTATTTCATTATCAATACTCTGCGTAGAAGTAATCACTCCACCTAATCCCAAACTTTCCAAATCAGTATTATTTCCACCACTATTCTTTTTATCATCCTTTATCATGATAGAAGCAGAAACCTGATACACAGGAGTCTGAAAATGTAAATACACCCAAGCGCTAATCAAACAAGCTAAAACCGAAGCAACAAACCAAGGCCAATGAATTATATACTTAAAGAGAAGTTCCTGATAATTTACTTTTTCTTCATCTAGTTCATTCATATTATTGTCGTACAAATTTTCTTTCATTATTGATCACTATTTTAATAAAATTACCAATATATTTGCAAGTGAAACCAGAATAGAGGTACTAGACAGCCATAATCCCGTATTAGTTCCTATATCCGAATTCTTAGCCTTAGTCTTATTAGGTGTCACATAAATTATATCATTCTGCTGCAGCTGATAATAAGGAGACAGCATCGTTTCAGTCTTATTCAAGTCCATAGTAATAATTTCCTGCTTGTTATCTTGCCCTGTCCGGATTAATTTCACATTGTCACGCATACCATAAATAGTTAGATCACCTGCCATAGCGAGTGCTTCCAGCAAATTAATCTTCTCGTTAGAGACTACAAAGCTACCTGGCTTGGTGACCTCCCCCAATACCGAAATTCGATAATTAACAATACGTACAGTTACAAGCGGTGCTTCTTTCAAATAAACCTTTAACTTGTCTATAATCAGGTTTTCTATTTCCAGTTTTGTCAACCCACCTACATGAATCTCGCCCAATACCGGAAAATTGATATTTCCCTGATTATCTACCAAATATTGCTGTAGAGCAGATGACGCAGTTCCTTGTCCCACCGTATTTCCCTCTACTCCACTAGCAGTACCCGAATTTACCAAATTAAAAGGTGCAGCCAGTTCCGGAGTAGAACAAGACACGGCAATCGTCAACAAATCCTTGGGCATTACCTTCACACCTGCCTGACGAACATTCTGTTCTGTATTATTCACAAAAGCTGTATCTTGTAAATAAGGTACTTTCTTGTATGATTGGCAGGATACCAGCAAAAAAGCAAGTAGCACACCCAAAGTCAATCGTTTCAGATTTCTCATTTTTTAATCTTTAATTTTTAATTTCTTAATAAGCCTCTTTATCCCCACGGATTACATTATACACAGTCTTATACATGATATATAAATCCAAAAGAAACGTCCAATGCTCGATATACCAGATGTCACGTTGCACACGTCCTTCCATCTGCCAAAGTTCCTTCGTTTCTCCACGAAAACCTGTCACTTGTGCCCAACCTGTAATACCAGGCTTTACAAAATGACGAACCATATATTTATTTATTAAATGAGAATATTCTTCTGTGTGCTTCAACATGTGTGGACGGGGACCCACTAAAGACATATCCCCTTTCAGTACATTAATAAATTGAGGAAGTTCATCCACATTTGTCTTGCGAATCAGGTTACCAATGCGCGTCTTACGAGGATCACATTCCGTAGCCTGTAACGTATCACATTGAGCATTCACCCGCATCGAACGGAACTTATAACACCAAAATTCACGACCATCTTCACCACTTCGTTTCTGTTTGAAAAAGACAGGTCCAGGAGAACTTATCTTTATAGCCAGTCCCACAATGATATATATAATCGGGAAAAAAGTACAAAGGAATAACAGGGAGCAAACTATATCAAAACCACGCTTCAAAATTCGATTCTCCAGAAGCTCTAGTGGCTCACGACGGATAGAAAGTACCGGAACATTACCTAACATTTCAAAATGCATCCTCCGTTTCAAATAATTCCGGACATTCGGAACACTGAAAAAACGAATCAGATGATTCTCACAATAGTTGATAATCGGTACAATTTCAGCACTACGGGCGGAAGGAAGACTACAATAGAGCTGGTCTACCTTTCCCGCATTACGGGCCAAATAATCAACGACTTCGCACGGCTGTCCCAAATAAGCAATATTCATAGGATAGCGGTCTGATGGAAAATCTTCAAAATATCCTAGTACACGATATCCGGATGTCGGATCATCCGTCATGGAATGATAAAGTTCCTGCATATTTTCATGGCTACCCACCAGCACTACCTTCCGGACATTTTCTCCGCTTTTACGATAAAGCTCCAAAATGTAACGGAAAGTCAAGCGATAAGAAATAATGACAATAATGAGAACTACATAAAAAACTCCTAACTGACGCAGATTAACACATTCAAAATGGAAAATATACGAAAGCCCCAATACCATCAATACAAAAGGAATCATATTCCGGGCCACTCGAAGCATTATCTGTTCCGGGCGGACTACCGGACGATGAAGGATCACTCCAGAACGGATATTGCAAACCAGATAACATAAAGTCATTAGAGCCATGTTCTGGAAGAGAGACATAGAATACTCCGAGGAAGACTGATTATCCCCCCAAAAAGCAAACACCCATAACAGCAAGTTCAATAAGATAATGTCCCCTAGAAGGACAAAAGATTTTAGGACTTTATTGAAACGTTGGACTTCCTGCATAAAGCTATTTTTATCCTTGATTCATTTGTGACTTCATGTGGAGTTTTTCTACAAACTTCATATCATGAGCCATCATAATTTTTACTAACTCTTCAAAAGATGTTTTCCTAGGATTCCATCCTAATAAAGTTTTCGCCTTTGTAGGATCACCCAATAACTGGTCCACTTCAGAAGGTCGGAAGTATTTAGGATCTACTTCAACAAGTACTCTTCCGGTAGTAGTATCAACTCCTTTCTCATTTACCCCTTCACCTTCCCAACGAAGTTCAATGCCGATTTCTTTAAAAGCAAGTGTTGTAAACTCACGTACTGTATGATATTCACCTGTAGCAATTACAAAATCCTCCGGAGTTTCATGTTGTAGAATCAGCCACATACATTCCACATAGTCCTTGGCATATCCCCAGTCACGAAGAGAATTCAAGTTTCCCAAATAAAGTTTATCCTGCAAGCCTTGGGCTATACGTGCCGCCGCTAATGTTATCTTACGAGTTACAAAAGTTTCGCCACGGCGTTCACTTTCATGATTAAATAAAATGCCATTTACGGCAAACATCCCGTAACTTTCGCGGTAATTCTTGGTTATCCAGAAACCATATTGTTTAGCTACACCATACGGAGAGCGGGGATAAAAAGGAGTCGTTTCCTTTTGAGGTACTTCCTGAACCAAACCAAAGAGTTCGGAAGTTGAAGCTTGATATATCTTTGTCTTTTTCTCCATGCCCAAGATGCGTACGGCCTCCAACATACGGAGTGTACCTACAGCATCCGATTCTGCGGTATATTCAGGCACATCAAATGAAACTTTCACATGGCTTTGTGCTGCTAAGTTATAAATCTCATCAGGTTGCACTTGCTGGATGATACGAATCAAAGAACTACTGTCAGTCATATCCCCATAATGAAGATTCACTAAACGTTCTTTTTTCATATCACGTACCCATTCATCCAAATACAGATGCTCTATACGCCCCGTATTAAAGGACGAAGAACGGCGAAGAATGCCATGAACCTCATATCCCTTTTCTATTAAAAACTCTGCCAAAAATGAGCCATCCTGTCCTGTAATTCCCGAAATTAGTGCTACTTTTTTCATAATATGCTGTTATATTTATCTAATCATTGTATACTATTACTCTTCTACCAGTTCACCGGTATAGTTTCGTCATTTATTTATCATTGTTAGCAAGTTCCTCTTTCTTCTTTTTCCTGTATCGAAGATACATCAATGCCCACTTTTCTATTTTTTCAAGAATCTCTTCGTCGGTAAAAGCGTCACAATAGAAATCAAGGATACCTTCGTAATATTTCAGATGTTTATCAGAGCCCCCCTTAAATCAGAGCAAGTAGTATGCCCCATGTGCAACTCATCACACATTGCCATAATATTCACCTTCGCACGTCTCAACTCCTCCTCAATCAGGATTCCTAAAGCCTCGTGGCGAATTTCGTTTCGCATGTCCATTTCTTTATTTATTGTTAAATATGTAAGTTTCACGTTAATTATTTTCACATTGTTCCCGACATGTCAGGAACAGCACTTTAAAATCTTTCCCGATCTTCGCACACGCTTTTGAAAGACAAAGCAATTATTGAATTAAAAACTTAAAAAATTAAATGATGACAAACGATTTTAGAATGTCTTATTTCATGCCTCCCATTGCTCCCATCAAAAATGAACAGGGACGGATTGTTACTCCTGCAACACTGATTCCCTCCTGCGAAGTCTCCGTAGAACAAGTTTTTCAAATGATAACCTGCAACGAGAATCTCAAAATTCTGACCGAACAAGTACGCAATTCCGGAGATATACGGACAGCAAAAGCATCACTATTGCCTTATGTGACTCCCTGTGGTACGTTCTCGCGTCGCAACAGCAAATGTTTCGTAGCTTCTTCACATCTGGTGGTGGTAGATATCGACCATCTCGATTCCTATCAGGAGGCAGTGGAAATGCGCAGTACATTGTTTAATGACCACCTTCTGCATCCTGTACTCACGTTTATCAGTCCCAGCGGACGGGGTGTGAAAGCATTCGTACCCTACGATCATTTACCCATGGCTAACGACACAAACAGTATCATCGAAAATATGAAACTGGCAATGATGTTCACTGTGTTGCTCTATGGCACGGAAACACCTCCTCCATTCGGAGAAAAACGCAAAGGGGTAGACTTTTCCGGTAAGGACATTGTTAGGTCTTGTTTTCTTAGTCATGATCCGGGAGCGTTGTTTAGAAACAACAAATAATTAGATATTAAAAACTATAAATTAAAATTATGGACGAAATTGAATCGTTATGCCGCCTCTGTGAGGCGGTTGAAACTGCAGGAGCGGATATTGCCCCTACGTATGCTGAATATGTACAACTGGCGTTCGCCATCGCAACGGATTGCGGAGAAGCGGGACGCGAGTTTTTCCATCGGTTGTGCCGGGTATCTGCCAAGTACGAACGGGAACATGCCGAACGGATATTCTCCAACGCACTTACCACCCGGCATGGAGATGTCCATCTGGGCACTGCATTCCATCTTGCTGAAAAGGCGGGTGTAACTCTCTGCAAAGAGGGAGTGATGAACCACCGGAAAAATGCAAAAAATGCAGGAAATGCACCGTCCAAAAATCTCACACACACGCACGTGTATAATAAGGTGGACAATGAAGAACCGGACGAATCCGAAGAGCTGCAGGACGGGAGTGACCCGAACCAGCCATTGCCCTCTTTCACCGAAGCGGACTGGCCGAAAATCCTGTTGCTCATCATGAGTTATGCCACCAGCCCCACACAACGCGATGTCATGCTGCTCGGAGCATTGACCGCCATAGGTGCCAGCATGGAGCGATATGTGAGATGTCCATACGCCGGCAAACTCCAGTCTCCTTGCCTGCAAAGTTTTATTGTAGCTCCTTCCGCCTCGGGTAAGGGAATTCTTTCGTTCATCCGGCTGCTTGTAGAGCCTATTCATGACGAGATCCGCCAAAAAGTAGCGGAAGAGGTCAAGGCCTACAAAAAAGAGAAAGCCGCATACGATACCATGGGAAAGGAGCGCTGCAAAGTGGAAGCTCCTCAAATGCCCAAGAATAAAATGTTTCTCATCTCGGGCAATAACACCGGAACAGGTATTCTGCAAAATATCATGGATGCCAACGGCACAGGACTTATCTGCGAAACCGAAGCGGATACCATCTCCGCTGCTATCGGTTCTGAATACGGACACTGGAGCGATACGCTCCGCAAAGCATTCGACCACGACCGTCTGTCGTACAACCGGCGCACCGACCAGGAATACCGGGAAGTAAAGAAAAGCTATCTTTCCGTCCTGCTTTCCGGTACACCCGCGCAAGTAAAACCACTCATTCCCTCGACAGAGAACGGTCTTTTCTCGCGCCAGCTGTTTTATTATATGCACGGTATATGGACATGGATCAACCAGTTTGAAAGTGGCGAAACCGATCTGGAAGCCATCTTCACAAGCATAGGTCTGGAATGGAAAAAGCAACTGGACCAGATGAAAACACACGGACTTCATACACTCCGGCTCACTGATGAACAAAAGCAAGAGTTCAATGCCCTCTTTGCCGATCTTTTTTTCCGTTCGGGACTTGCCAACGATAACGAAATGAGTAGTTCCATAGCCCGTCTGGCTGTCAATACGTGCCGCATCATGGCAGAAATAGCTATGATACGTGCACTGGAATGCGACCAGCCTTATCAGTTCAAGGGTTCTTCCGCCCCTCTGCTGACTCCTGACAAGGAGATTGCCGCCGATAATATCAAAGACGGCATTATCACCCGTTGGGATGTGACAATCACCGCTGAAGATTTCCATGCGGTGCTGGAACTTGTAACTCCGCTCTATCGTCATGCCACACATATCTTATCTTTTCTTCCTTCCACAGAGGTCAAACATAGAGCCAATGCCGACCGGGATGCACTTTTTGAAATAATGGGCAACCAGTTCACCCGCGCACAGTTGTTGGAGCAGGCTGAAAAGATGAAAATCAAACCTAACACTGCTCTTAGCTGGCTGAACCGTCTGATAAAAAAAGGATTGCTTATCAATACAGACGATAAAGGCGTTTATACGCGCACGCATGTGTGCGTGTGTTAGGGAGCCCTCGGAAAAAGTGCATTTTTTGCATTTATATAACAACAGGACGTTTCATGAATCCTAAAGCGGCGCTTTAGAGGTGGTAAAGCATAGCTTTACGATTGCTAAAGCGGTGCTTTACTTTTCCGCTCTTCTAAGGTTCTCCCAAGGCATCTACAATCACTCTAACCTCCAACGGGGTGAATGAGCGGCGCTTTGATTCGTAACCTAAGTCGTACAAGCGTTGCAGAAGTCCGGGACATAAAGAGATCCATTTCTTCATCTTTCGATATGCAGCAATGTCAGTTAGTTCCGGAGAATAAAGTTGAGCCAGTTCCATGCGGCCGTAGGCGCGTATTTTGAATTCGTTCATAATGAATAAGTTTCTGATTTACAGATACAAAAATAACAAAACATATTCACATATCCTACGTTTTTCCATTGAATAACCGACCGTTACTGCGCATAATTGACAACAATTGCGTGCAACTGTAGACTATTGATTTCTGCGGGTTTCAGGGTTGTATCTTTGTATCGTCGAAAGGGAAAAGAATCCCCCGGACACAATGTTCAACCCTTTAATTTATTGTTTTATGATTCGTTACAAAATTTATCAAAACCAACAGCAAAAAGGCCTGAATGCAGGCAAGTGGTTCGCCCGTGCGGTAAGCGACGAGACGTTTGATTTGGCCAAGCTTGCCGAACACATGTCGAAACACAATTCACCGTATTCCGGTGGTGTCATCAAAGGTGTACTTTCCGACATGGTAGACTGCATCAAGGAACTGCTACTCGACGGCAAATGTGTGAAAATCGACGACCTTGCCATCTTTGGTGTGGGCATCCGCAGTAAGGCAGCTGATACGCTGGAAGATTTCTCATTGGAGAAAAACATCACTGGTATGCGTCTGAAAGCTCGTGCTACCGGTAATTTGTCAACCACCAACCTGAAACTCGACAGCCAGTTGAAACAGCAGGCCGAATATCAGAAACCAACAACTGCCGGAGGAGGTTCTGATTCGGGTGATACCCCTGATCCGAAACCGGATGGTGGCGGTGAAGCGCCTGATCCGGCTGCTTAATCCTAAATCCTTTATTTTTAATCTTTAAAAAAGTAACATCATGAGTAATTCATCTTCTCCCCGCTCCGTATGGAGCTTCATCATCAAAGTGATTATCACCGTTGCCACCGCTATCGGAGGCTTGATCGGAGTACAGAGCTGTATGTAGCCCTATGCGTACCATCACTCTGATTGTCATTCATTGCAGTGCCACGCCGGAAGGAAAGTCCCTTTCGGCGGAGGCTTGCCGTCAAGATCATATCTTTCACCGAAGATTCCGTGACATCGGCTATCATTTCTACATCACCCGAGACGGAGAAATCTGCCAAGGCCGTCCTCTGGAAAAGGTCGGGGCACACTGCCGTGACCATAACACCCATTCGATAGGTATTTGTTACGAAGGAGGACTGGATATGGCGGGACGTCCCAAAGACACGCGCACATTGGCACAACGGGCTTCTTTGCTCGGTCTGCTCCGCGAATTGAGGAAAATATTTCCTAAGACGTTGATTGTAGGCCATCATGATTTGAATCCGATGAAGGAGTGTCCGTGTTTTAATTGTACGGAGGAGTACCGGGAATTAGATGGTATTATCTAAGTATATTGACCAGCAAACTGGCAATAGATACCAGGATGGAAAATCCCGAAACCCACATCGTTGTACTTGTTCCGATGTCTGCGCTCTGTGCTTTGGTTTTATTAGGAGTGACATACAGGATGTCATTCTGTTGCAACTGATAGTAAGGAGATAATAACAAATCCGCGTCGTTCAGATTGAGTGTAACAAACTGTTTATGCCCATTCCTGTCTTCGCGGATTAGTTTTACATTATCACGAACACCATAAATAGTCAAATCTCCTGCCATGGCAAGGGCCTCGAGCACATTGATCTGCTCATTCACCACCGGATAAACACCGGGAGAGGCCACTTCACCCAAAACTGAAACTTTAAAGCCGGACATACGGACTACTACCGTAGGTCTTTCTTTCACGTAAGATTTCAGTCGCTCCGTTATCAGGTTTTCAGCTTCACGACTTGTTAAACCGTTCAAAGGAAGTTTACCTAAAACCGGATAATTGATATTTCCCTGATCGTCCAATAGAAACGTACTGCCTTGCGCATTGAAAGGCTGCGAAACAACCGGATCGGAAGTGGAAACAAGAATGGAAACTTCATCACCCGGTATCAGTCTTGCGTCCTGAACAGGCGCAACTTGCGTATTCGCCTGTTTCAAAATCTCCGCATCCTGCAAGTAAGGCACTTTCTTATAGGACTGGCAAGCCGAGAGAAAGAAGAAAAAGAATATCAGTGCAAAAGCACCGGATAATTTCGTATTCATGTAAATGGTGGATAAATGATGACGGGATTAGTTTTTCTCGCAGATAGCCTCGACATAACCAATAGGCATATTAACGCAAGCGCATCCCAGCATATTCAGCCGGACGGCAATCTTGCTTTTGCCATCGACATTGACCAGTTCACCAACCAGCCCGGTCAGAGGTCCTTTCACAACACGGACTTTCTCACCACGTGCCAAAGGAGAGCTGTTCATACAAATAGCTTCCTCGGAATAGTCGAGCATAAAACGGAAACGAGCCATCTGCTCATCAGGAATTACCGCCGGAGAGCTCTCACCACGCATCACCATATAACGGCTAACTGTAGAAAAACCCAGAACTTCTTTGCGTTCTTTCGGATTTACGTGCACAAATACCATCATTGGAAGAAGAACAGACTCAACTATTTTGCGACGGTCACTCCACTGATGAATTTCTTGTTGGACAGGGACGAAATTCTCGATCCCCATTTTGTCTAAACGTTCGGCTACCTTCTTCTCGTGGTGCATACGAACCAGAGCAACATACCAGCGTTTAGAGTGTGCTACGCCTTCCCCTGTCCCATCGCTAGGCCCAGCACTAAGTGATTTTGGTTTTGTTAAAATCATGTTTTTTTACCCCATGTTATTCCGTTACTTCTTAGGTAACGGACAATACACACACAAGGCGCGCGTCTCTATAAAAATGGAAATCACATATAGGAATAGGGCACAAGAAAGGAACTGCCTAATACTCAACAGGAAAAATCCAGAGATTAGGCAATAAAAAGTTTAGAACATGAAAATAAAGTTATTTCATGTTCGGATAGTTTTTTTCCTATATTTCAGATAAAACGAAAAAAAGTGGAAGAATATTTGCTTACTATTTATGTTTTTGTCTATCTTTGCGTCAAATTTAAGTTCCGTTACCTAAGAAGTAACACACATACTTTAGTTCTGAATACTAATACTTTGCACTTTTTACCCTGCCTACACAACAGTTTTTAATGTAAGATAAATTCCCTTTATTTACCTCTGTACGTTCTTTAAGTCCAAAGCCTTTCAAATAGATTTGTGTGGTTTTTATAGATTTATGGCCCAATGATTCACTAATCATTTCAATAGGTACTCCCCGATACTTCGCTGTCGTTGCCCAAGAATGGCGAAGTGTATAGGAAGTGACTGGAGATTGCAAATGCAAGGCTCTTGCCAAGTCCTTCAAACAATTATTGAATTGGCGAAGAGCGGACTGATATTCCCGGTACCCTCTTTCATCCAGACGTTTTTGATCGCCGCTAAGGATGTCAAACAGATAATCCGGACAATCGGGTTGTGCATCTTCCCTATTGCGAAGCTGGTTAATCATTTCACTGGCTGTATCAAGTACTTCCACACTCATCGGGGTTTTAGTTTTGATACGGTTGTATCGCAACACATTCTGTTCCAAAGCCGATTTCTCCAGGTGAGCCAGATCAGCGAACGACATTCCACAAAACTGGAACATCAGGGCAGCAATAGCCTGTGTACGACGCAAACGCTCCGATTTGGGGTCCTCATACAGAAGCTTATGCAATTCGACAGCAGGCAGGGCCTTCTTCTGGCGAACATCGACACCGGTATAAACATCATGAAACAGTCGCGGCACATAAGGCGCAATGCCCGCTTCTACTCCCCGGTTATAAATACTACGAAGCATACGCATATACGTAGAGATCGTGTTGGGTTTCAAGCCACACTCGTAAAGATACTGCCCGTAGCGTCGTAAACTTTCCCGGGTGACTTGTCTGAACGACACATTGAGCGTGCCGCAAAACTTGCTGAAAGAGAAGAGAGCATTCTTGTAGACATGCGCCGTAGAATAGCGTCCCTCCTTTCGCAAACGGCCGATGTAGAACTCTGCACATCGGCTAAATCCATTTTTGTTCCTCATTACATCACTAGTTATTTTATATATTATGCCATTTGGCTAGCGGCAAAAGAACGAATCTTTTTGTGTGTTCCAGATAAACTTTTTAATAAATATAGTTAAAAAGTTTTTTGCCGTTTTTATTCTATTAGTAATAAAAAAAGTCATCCGCCTTTGCCCATCATGAGGATGAAACAAAGTCGGATGACCTTCATTTTGTACGCTATTATCTTATACGTATGTTTCCAGCAATTTCACACTTCCTCCTTCGGGAGTGATAGTGACATCTTGCGTGGTAGCAGGCAACAGGATAGATTCTCCTGCACTAACAGTCAGTTCATTACCTTCATTGTCTCTCATTGTACATGATCCTTCCATACAGATAAAGATCACGAATGAATCGAGTTCGGAATAGTCACAACTGATTTCTTCAGTCATGTCATACAGAGAAGTCGTGAAGTAAGTGCAGGCAACCAGTTCTACCGGTTCGTCCTTCAACGGTTCGTATTTAGTGCGATAGTCATCCAACACTTCGTAGTTGATGGCTTCACGGGCTAAATCGGTGTGAAGTTCGCGGGTTTTACCATTCGCATCTTTACGGTTGAAATCGTAGATACGATAAGTTATATCAGAAGTTTGCTGAATCTCGGCGATGAAAGAACCTGCCCCGATGCTGTGCACACGTCCGGCAGGAAGGAAGAATACATCACCCGGATGAATTTCATATTCCTGCAATACGTCGGTAATCGTATTGTTCAACACGCGTTCTTTATATTCTTTCGGGGTAATCTGTTCAGAGAATCCTGAACGCAATTTAGCTCCTTTGTCGGCATCTACCACATACCACATCTCGGTTTTTCCCATCGAATTGTGGCGTTTCTTCGCCAACTCATCTGTTGGGTGTACCTGGATTGACAAATCCTGTTTGGCGTCGATGAACTTAATGAGCAGTGGGAATTTATTGCCGAAACGGGCATAATTCGCTTCACCAACCAATTCCTCACGATACTTTCTTACCATATCGGCCAAGGTTAAACCTTTATCCGGGCCATTAGCCACTACGGATTCATTGTTCTCAACACCGGAAATCTCCCAGCTTTCTCCTACTCCTTTCAAGTCTGAATTCAAATGCTTGAACGGAATAATTTTGTCGCCCCCCCAAAAGCGTCTGCTTCAGAATAGGTTCGAATTTTAATGGATACATTTTTGTTTTTCTTGTTATAAACTTAGATTAAATTCGCTCGGATTGTTACAATCCGGGAACAAACATACAAAAAATAGTTCAGTTTTTAAGAAAAGGAGGATGAAAATTCATTTAAGAAATCATCTTTTGTCCTTGCATCCAAAGAAGATGAAGTAATAAAGCTAAACTTTCCTAAAGCACCTGTCATATTTAGTCGGAATAATTTGTGAGTAAGAAAGAATTTCCCTTTATTTGCAGGAAATTTTTAATAATACCAGACATGAATAACACATTCCCAACAGAAGGGAATCTATCAGGGCTCAGCCGGAAAGATTTCCAAAAGGATATAAATGATAAGAAAACTGATTTATTTATCCTCAAAAACACAAAGGGAATGGAAGTAGCTGTAACCAATTACGGATGCGCCATTCTTTCTATCATGGTACCGGACAAAAACGGTAAGTATGCTAATGTAATCCTCGGACACGACAGCATCGACCACGTCATCAACAGCCCGGAACCTTTCCTAAGCACTACTATCGGACGCTACGGCAACCGTATCGCGAAAGGAAAATTCACCTTGTTCGGCGAAGAACATGAACTCACGATTAACAACGGACCTAACTCTCTGCATGGTGGACCTACCGGTTTCCACGCCCGTGTTTGGGATGCTGTCCAGATTGATGAGAGCACAGTGCAATTCAACTATGTTTCTGCTGACGGCGAAGAGGGATTCCCCGGCAATCTGGAAGTGGAAATGACTTACCGCCTGGAAAATGAAGTAAATGCACTGACTATCGAATACCGCGCTACCACCGACAAAGCTACAGTCGTTAACTTGACTAACCACGGTTTCTTCAACCTCGCCGGTATTTCCAACCCTACTCCTACCGTTAACAACCACATCGTTACGATCAACGCTGATTTCTATACTCCTATCGACGAAGTTTCTATCCCTACCGGTGAAATTGCCAAAGTAGAAGGTACTCCGATGGATTTCCGTGCTCCGCACACTGTAGGCGAACGTATCGACGACAAATTCCAGCAACTGATTTTCGGTGCAGGATATGACCACTGTTATGTACTGAACAAGATGGAAAGCGGTTCGCTCGACCTGGCTGCCACTTGCAAGGACCCGGAAAGCGGACGTATCATGGAAGTATATACCACCGAAGCGGGTGTACAACTCTATACGGGCAACTGGCTCAATGGATTTGAAGGTGCACACGGAGCTACATTCCCTGCCAGAAGCGCTATCTGCTTTGAAGCACAGTGTTTCCCGGATACTCCGAACAAACCTCATTTCCCATCGGCTACCTTGCTGCCGGGTGATGAATACCAACAGATCACTGTCTACAAATTTACGGTAGAAGAATAAGATTTGAAAAATAACTAACCTAATTTTATAAACTAACATTTTTTTTGAACCATGACACAAGAAAAAAAGAACGGTAAAATCATTGCAATCATTACGATGATTTTCCTTTTTGGTATGATTTCATTTGTTACCAACCTCGCTGCTCCTATGGGTATCGTGTTGAAAAACCAGTTCGACGTATCAAACGCATTAGGTATGCTGGGAAACTTCGGAAACTTTATTGCATACGCAGTAATGGGTATTCCGAGCGGTATCCTGTTGCAACGCGTGGGTTATAAGAAAACAGCACTGATCGCAGTAGCTATCGGTTTCATTGGCGTAGGTATCCAATTCTTATCCGGTCATTCAAGCCCGGAAATGGCATTTGCCGTTTATTTGATTGGTGCATTCGTAGCAGGTTTCTCTATGTGTTTGCTTAACACTGTTGTAAACCCGATGTTGAACAAACTGGGTGGTGAAGGTAACAAAGGTAACCAGCTTATCCAGGTAGGTGGATCTTTCAACTCTGTAATGGCTACCATTACTCCGATGTTTGTAGGTATCCTGATCGCCGGATCTATCGAAAAAGCTACTATTTCTCAAATATTCCCTGTGATGTACACTGCTATGGCTGTGTTCGCTTTCGCATTCTTCGTACTTCTGTTTGTACAAATCCCCGAACCTAATGCCAATGCTGCAACAGAACCTATCGGCAAATTGATGAAGGGTGCTTTAAAGTTCCGTCATTTCATCTTGGGAGCTATTGCAATCTTTGTATATGTAGGTATTGAAGTTGGTGTACCGGGTACTTTGAATCTATTCCTGACAGACCCTGTAGAAAAAGGCGGAGCAGGTATCGCTTCTACTATTTCAGGTTTCGTGGTAGGAACTTATTGGTTTTTAATGTTGATCGGCCGTCTGGCAGGCGCATCACTCGGTGCTAAAATTTCCAGTAAAGCGATGCTTACGTTTACATCTGCACTGGGTTTGATTTTAGTATTCCTTGCTATCTTCTCTTCTACCGGAACATTGGTTAACCTGCCTGTACTTCAACAGAGTGCTACCGGCGGTTTGTCATTCGGTTTTGCAGAAGTACCTATCAACGCTATGTATTTGGTATTAGTAGGTCTTTGTACTTCTATCATGTGGGGTGGTATTTTCAACCTTGCAGTAGAAGGATTAGGAAAATATCTGGCTGCTGCTTCCGGTCTGTTTATGGTACTGGTTTGTGGTGGAGGTATCCTGCCTGTTATCCAAGGTTGGGTAGCTGACATCGCCGGTTTCATGCCTAGCTACTGGGTTATCATCGCCGCACTTGCTTACCTGCTGTTCTACGGCCTGGTAGGTTGCAAAAATGTAAACAAGGATATTCCTGTGGAATAATCACATAATTTATTCACCTTTAAAATATAAATATCATGGATACAGAATACGTAAGAAGTCGCTTCATTAAACACTTTGACGGAACTACTGGATTTTTATATGCTTCTCCGGGCCGTATCAACCTGATCGGTGAACACACTGACTACAACGGTGGATTCGTATTTCCGGGAGCCGTAGACAAAGGCATGATTGCTGAAATCAAGCCAAACGGTACTGACAAGGTTAAAGCTTACTCTATCGACTTGAAAGACTATGTAGAATTTGGTCTGAACGAAGAGGATGCTCCACGTGCCAGCTGGGCAAGATATATTTTCGGTGTATGCCGTGAAATGATTAAACGTGGCGTTGACGTGAAGGGATTCAATACTGCTTTTGCAGGTGATGTGCCTCTGGGTGCAGGTATGTCTTCTTCTGCTGCTTTGGAAAGTACGTATGCTTTCGCATTGAACGAACTGTTCGGTGAAAACAAAATAGATAAATTTGAATTGGCTAAAGTGGGCCAGGCAACAGAACATAACTACTGCGGTGTGAACTGCGGTATCATGGACCAGTTTGCTTCTGTGTTCGGTAAAGCAGGCAGCTTGATCCGTCTGGATTGCCGTTCACTAGAATATCAGTATTTCCCATTCCATCCGGAAGGTTATCGTCTGGTTCTAATGGATTCAGTGGTTAAACACGAACTGGCTTCTTCTGCTTACAACAAGCGTCGCCAAAGCTGTGAAGCTGCTGTTGCCGCTATCCAGAAAAAACATCCGCACGTAGAATTCCTGCGCGACTGTACGATGGCTATGCTGGAAGAAGCGAAAGCTGATATCAGCGCTGAAGACTATATGCGTGCAGAATATGTAATCGAAGAAATCCAACGTGTACTCGATGTTTGCGAGGCATTGGAAAAGGATGATTACGAAACTGTAGGTAAGAAGATGTACGAAACTCATCACGGCATGAGCAAGTTGTACGAAGTAAGCTGCGAAGAACTCGACTTCCTGAATGACTGCGCTAAAGAATACGGCGTAACCGGTTCACGCGTAATGGGTGGTGGCTTCGGTGGTTGTACGATCAACCTTGTTAAGGATGAGTTGTATGACAACTTCGTTGAAAAAACAAAAGCTGCTTTCAAAGCTAAATTCAGCAGAAGCCCGAAAGTGTATGACGTAGTAATCGGCGACGGTTCTCGTAGACTGGAATAAGAATTTATTCGAAATTAAATAAATAAGAAGGGCGGCTTCCGTGATGGGAGCCGCCCTTACTTTTTACACGGCATAATAACACACAACCTCAACTCTACTCTCTTAAAATGAGAATTTCTCTCATTTTAAGAGAATTATCTAAAACTATTCGTATCTTTGTCATGTTCTATAGAATAGACAACTTAATATAAAAACAATATGATAATCAATTTTACAGTAGGCAACTATCGTTCGTTCAAAGACAAAAAGGTTTTGAGCATGGAAGCTACCGCTATTAAGGAATTGAATGAATCTGTTATAGAGAAAGAAGGATATAGACTACTTCCATCAGCTGTTATTTATGGAGCTAACTCAAGTGGAAAAAGTAATTTATTGAAGGCAATTGGTAGATTTAAAAAGATTATCAATTCTTCTTCTAAATTAAACTCTACAGACAAATTAAAAATTTCCCCTTTCTTATTAAATCAAGAAACAGCCAAAGAACCATCATTTTTTGAAATTGAACTATTACTAGATAACGTAGCATATAGATATGGTTTCACAGCAAATAATCAAAAAGTTTATGAAGAATGGCTATATACAAAAGAGGGAAAAGCGAAAAAGGAAAAATGCTTATTTGTTCGTACGGAAGAAGGAATCGGAATAGCTGACGATTATAATGAAGGTAAAGGTTTAGAAGAAAAGGTACGTGACAATGGACTATTTTTATCGACAATTGATTCTTTTAATGGTGAAATTGCAAAAAAAATCATTTACAAAATTGATAATTTTTGGATAATATCAGGCATTAACCATGAATCTTGGTCTGGATTTACAAATGATATGTGTAATATTGAAAATCCGGATCTTAGCTTTCAACAAGAGATTCAAGACTTCTTGAAATCTATGAATGTAGGGTTTAACAGATTTGAACTTCCTGAAGATGAAAAGTTGGCTAAAGAAATCAAAGCATACACCATACATAATTTGTATAATGAACAGGGAGAAGTCATTGGAGAAACCCGCTTCTCCATGAAAGAACATGAGTCATCGGGTACTAACAAACTATTCGATTTGGCCGCCTTAGTTATTAGTCAATTGATGTTAGGGGATCTACTGGTTGTAGACGAACTCGATTCGAAGCTTCACCCACTGCTAACTCAACATATTATTAAACTTTTTAATAACCCCAAAACAAATCCCAAGGGAGCTCAATTAATATTTGCTACCCACGACACTAATTTACTGAATGTAAAGACATTCCGTAGGGATCAGATTTGGTTTACGGAAAAAGATCATTCGGAAGCTACCGACCTCTATTCATTAGCAGAATTCAGAGAACCGGAAGGAAACAAAATTCGGAAAGACCGTAGTTTTGAAAAAGATTATATCAACGGACGTTATGGCGCAATTCCATATATTAAAGATTAATACACAATGAGTAGACTGCTGCCGAAACATCGGTTTGAGGAAATAAAAAGAGAACAAAGACAGGCAAAACTGGATAAAAGAAGAAAAGTAGCAATACGCAATGTATCTGTTAGTTTCCTTATCGTATGTGAAGGTGAAAGAACTGAACCTAACTATTTCAAGGCTTTAATAAAAGACCGTTATTCGGATATCCGTGAAGTTACAATTGAAGGTAAGGGACAAGGTACAGTCAGTCTTATCAAAGAAACCATAGCTATTCGTGATAAATCAAATAAAGAGTTTGACAGGGTATGGGCTGTTTTTGATAAAGATGACTTTAATGATTTCAATAACGCCATACAGCTTGCAAAAAAGAATCATATTCTTTGCGCATGGTCTAATGAGTCATTCGAACTTTGGTATTATCTACATTTTCAATATTTGGATACTGGCATATCCCGTTCTCAATACATTGAGAAAATAGAAAGGGAAATCCAAAATAGAACAAATGATTCAAACTACCGATATAAAAAGAAATCACCGGAAACTTTCGACATATTACAACGTATAGGAGATGAATCATTAGCTATCAAACATGCTCAACGCTTAAGAGAATCATTTTCGGGAACAGATTATGCAGCTCACAAACCTTGTACTACTGTATATGAGCTAGTAGAAGAACTAACTCATCCTGAAAAGTTATTATGATCATAACATAACTATACATCAAGAAGGGCGGCTTCCGTGATGGAAGCCGCCCTTACTTTTTACAATTAACAAAAATCTAAAACCTATTGATCTAATAACATCTAATTAGTTCTACTTATTTCTTCGTGAATTTATATACCGCGAACGTAGTGGGTTCCAGTTCGGTAGTAAACACGTTGCCTTCAATAGATACCGGAGTTTCCTGCGGAACGATGGCAAAAGGTTGTTCAAGTGTATTATCCTTATCCAAATCAAGCGAACGAAGTTTGATACAACGGCCATTAAACAATACATCTTGTTTCTTCAATCCTTCAAAATTCAAGGTAATTGGCTGTATTGTGGCGGAAGTATTGGCAACCTTTACAATCAGTTCATTCTTATCCTTATCGTAAACAGCACTGGCAAAGAGTCCGTTCTGCCCTTCGGCTCCCGTTACATTTTTCTTATTCATGGTAAGGGGAAGCACATTTGTTCCTTTATTCTGCGCATACAGTTGTTGTACATAATAGCTAGTGGTACGCACAGAGTTCAGGTTATCGAACCAAATCATATCAGGACGCCATTGCCATCCTTCCACATGAGCGAAAAGCGGAGCATAGGTAGCCATGTGAACGATATCAGCATTACGTTCCAATCCGGTCATGAAAGCAGCTTCGAGCAAAGCAGCATGATAATGGTTCCATTTCTTTCCTTTTCCATGGCAGGCATATTCGCCGGCAAAGACTTTCGGACCTTTACGATCGTAGTTGTCATAGCGGGCACCTTGTGCCAGGAACCAACTTTCGGGACGATAGAAATGCTCGTCCACCAAATCGACTTTCAGACGTTTCATTTCAGGCCACAGATAATCAAACTCTTTTCCTTCGGAATTCGGACCGGAGCTACCTACTATTTTAATTTCCGGGTGAGCTTTACGAATGGCTTTGATAAACGGTTCGAGACGTTCGGGATATTCTTTTCCCCATTGTTCGTTACCGATACCGATAAACTTCAGGTTAAACGGAGCAGGATGTCCCATATCGGCACGTACCTTTCCCCATTTGGTATTCACGTCTCCATTAGCAAACTCAATCAGGTCGAGTGCATCCTGAATATAGTTATCCAAATCACAAACGGCTACGTGAGCTTTCGGATCATTATTCTGATATTGGCAGGAAAGTCCGCAATTCAGAATCGGCAGAGGTGCCGCACCCATTTCCTCAGACAGCAGGAAATATTCGTAGAATCCCAATCCATAGCTTTGATAATAATCAGGGAAGAATCGGTGAGTAAAAGTATACTGCCAACGATTTTCATTTAAGGGACGGTTCTCTACCGGGCCAACTGATTTTTTCCAGTCGTAACGAGTCTCCAGGTCGGTACCTTCTACAATGCAACCACCGGGAAAGCGGAAGACTCCGGGATGAATATCCGCCAATGCTTGTGCCAAATCTTTACGAAGACCATTTTCGTGTCCCTTCCAAGTATCAACCGGGAAAAGAGAGACATGCTCCAGATCTACTGTTCCTTTGGAAGTAAGAAAAATACGAAGTACGGATTTCGGATGAGTACTGCCGGGCTTCAATATTATCTGGTATTTTTTCCAGTCCTTAGAATCAATCGTAAGATTCCCTGCAACAAGTGCCTGACGTTCGCCCATTGATTGGGTATCTACAAGTTCGATTCTCAATGTTTCTTTCGTGCTTCCTTGCGGCAAACGCGCCCAAACGGAGAAGCGATATTCCTCCCCTTTCTTGACACCGATACCGAAGAAACCTTCGTTATCCAATCCGGTATGCTTATGTGCATGTCCGGGGTTAGAAAGGCGTACGTAATGTGGATTGCGTTCAAAAGGGCCATCATTCATTAAGGATACTTTTCCGTACGTTTTCCATCCCATCAGGTGTTGTGGAAATTCAAAGGAACGATTCTTCACCAATTCGGCATAAAGTCCGCCGTCGGCAGCATAGTTGATGTCCTCAAAAAAGAGTCCGTACATAGTAGGTTGGATTTCTGCACCCAGCTTCTTCGTCTGTATCACCAACTCATTAGTTTGCGCATGAAGCGCAAGGTTAGTAGACAAGGCTAATACTGCCAATAAATTTGCGTATCTTCTCATGGTTCTCAATAAAAAATTATATATAGTTAAAATGCAAAGATAATCAGATTCTCTATTTTCCCCGTACCCGATTTTATCATTAACAGGTGTATATCGGTCAAAAAGGATCAAATTCCATTCATTTGCACAATTTTCCATCCGTATCTGATATTTATAATACGAAACCAGATCAAAAAACACCTATTCACCCGCTCTATTATATGAAAAATAAACGGATGGAAAGCGTACATTTATATATATAATAAGGTGTATGGGAAATCATAAAATATACCGTTTATGCTGCATAACATACAAGAGTGTATTTGATACACCAAACAAAAGTGTTACTTTTACACCCAAAATAAGATAAATATCTCATTTACATCAAAAATAAAACCATGAAAAAACATTTTCTACTTGCAGGATTTGCCGCGCTGATGCTGGTTGCGTGCAATAACAAGCCGGCTTCCGAGCTGACCTTGTCCGGTCTCGACCCGGTAAAATTTCAAACAGAAGTGAACAATGCCCAAACAGCTCTTTATACCTTAAAGAACAAGGCAGGTATGGAAGTATGCATCACTAACTTCGGAGGACGTATCGTGTCTGTCATGGTACCCGATAAGAACGGTAAGATGCAGGATGTAGTTTTAGGTTTTGACAGCATTGCTGACTATATTAATGTACCCAGCGACTTTGGTGCTTCTATCGGACGCTATGCAAACCGTATCAATCAGGGTCGTTTCGCATTGGACGGTGATACCATCCAACTGCCGCAAAACAATTTCGGGCACTGCCTGCACGGAGGCCCGAAAGGTTGGCAATACAAAGTCTATAAAGCTAATCTGATTGATCCGACAACGTTGGAACTGACACTTGTCTCACCGGACGGAGACGAAAACTTCCCGGGGAATGTAACAGCTAAAGTGACCTATAAACTAACTGAAGACAACGCTATCGACATCAAATATAGCGCAACTACCGATAAAAAGACGATCATCAATATGACCAACCATTCTTACTTCAACCTGGCTGGTGATCCGTCAAAAGCTTCAACTGACAACATACTGTATGTGAACGCAGACTATTATACTCCGGTAGACAGTACTTTTATGACTACAGGCGAAATCGCTCTGGTAAAAGACACTCCGATGGACTTCACCACTCCGAAAGCGGTAGGTAAAGAGATCAACAATTATGATTTCGTTCAACTGAAGAACGGAAAAGGGTATGACCACAACTGGGTGCTCAACACTAAGGGAGATCTTTCTCAAGTAGCAGCCAAACTAACTTCACCTGAAAGCGGCATCACTCTGGAAGTATATACCAACGAACCGGGTGTACAGGTTTACACAGGAAACTTCCTTGATGGAACCGTAACCGGAAAGAAGGGTATCGTATACAACCAACGTGCTTCTGTCTGCCTGGAAACACAACACTATCCAGATAGCCCCAACAAGGCAGACTGGCCGTCTGTAGTTCTGGAACCAGGACAAACTTATAATAGCGAATGTATTTTCAAATTCTCTGTAGAGAAATAATATTAACTTATAAATCATATTTATTGTGGAAGCATTAGATTGGCTAGTAATCGGAGTCTTTTTTCTGGCTCTGATCGGTATTATTGTTTGGGTAGTCAGACAAAAACAAAATGACTCGGCGGATTATTTTTTGGGTGGACGCGACGCAACATGGCTTGCAATCGGTGCCTCTATCTTTGCATCAAACATTGGTTCGGAACATTTGATCGGACTGGCAGGAGCCGGAGCATCCAGTGGTATGGCTATGGCACACTGGGAAATCCAGGGATGGATGATCTTGATTTTGGGATGGGTATTCGTTCCTTTCTATACACGAAGCATGGTATATACAATGCCGGAATTCCTGGAGCGTCGTTATAATCCTCAATCACGTACTATTTTATCTGTTATTTCTCTTGTAAGTTATGTATTGACCAAAGTAGCCGTAACTGTTTATGCCGGTGGCCTCGTATTCCAACAAGTATTCGGTATCAAAGAGCTTTGGGGAATTGATTTCTTCTGGATTGCAGCTATCGGTCTGGTAGTGTTAACTGCGCTTTATACTATCTTCGGTGGTATGAAATCAGTTCTTTACACTTCTGTTCTTCAAACCCCTATCCTACTGCTAGGATCATTAATAATTCTAGTGCTCGGTTTCAAAGAATTAGGTGGATGGGACGAAATGATGAGAGTCTGCGGCGCTGTTACTGTAAATGATTACGGTGATACAATGACTAACCTGATTCGTAGCAACGATGATGCAAACTTCCCTTGGTTGGGTGCTTTGATCGGTTCGGCTATTATCGGTTTCTGGTACTGGTGTACCGACCAGTTCATCGTACAACGTGTACTTTCAGGTAAAAATGAAATGGAAGCTCGTCGTGGTACTATTTTCGGTGCTTATCTGAAACTGCTACCCGTATTCCTTTTCTTGATTCCTGGTATGATTGCATTTGCATTACATCAAAAATATATCGGTGCCGGTGGTGAAGGTTTCTTACCGATGCTGGCTAACGGAACAGCAAATGCTGATGCCGCCTTCCCGACATTAGTAGCCAAATTACTTCCTGCGGGCGTGAAAGGTTTGGTAGTATGTGGTATTCTTGCCGCTTTGATGAGTTCCCTTGCATCTCTGTTTAACTCATCAGCCATGTTGTTTACTATCGACTTTTACAAACGTTTCAAACCGGAAACTCCGGAAAAGAAGCTGGTGGGTATCGGTCAGATTGCAACAATTGTAATCGTTGTTTTAGGTATTCTTTGGATTCCTATCATGCGTAGTGTAGGTGATGTACTTTATACTTACTTGCAGGATGTTCAGTCTGTATTGGCACCAGGTATCGCTGCCGCTTTCTTACTGGGGATCTGCTGGAAACGTACTTCCGCCCAGGGTGGTATGTGGGGATTGATCTCCGGCATGGTAATCGGGTTGACCCGCCTCGGCGCAAAAGTATATTATAGCAACGCAGGTGAAGTAGCTGATTCTACATTCAAATATTTGTTCTATGACATGAACTGGTTATTCTTCTGTGGATGGATGTTCCTGTTCTGTATTATTGTAGTAATCGTAGTCAGTCTGGCAACAGAAGCTCCAACTGCAGAAAAGATTCAGGGACTAGTATTCGGTACGGCTACTAAGGAACAAAAAGCCGCTACACGTGCAAGCTGGAATCACTGGGATATTATTCATACGGTAATTATTCTGGCCATTACTGCTGCTTTCTACTGGTATTTCTGGTAAAAATAAGCTTCTCTTTCAACCCTCCTCTTGGGGAAGGGTTGAAAGAGAAACCTGAAAATAGTCTTATCTACGGAAAGACTGTTTTATTATAACTAAAATCACAATCTAAATGGATAAAGATAATTCACAAGAGCCAATGATAACCTCTAATTCCCCCTCTTTGGAAAAGGGGCGGGAAAAGGTTTATTATAGCTCGAATCCGGCCTTCTATGTCGGCATAGACTGTATCATTTTCGGTTTCTACGAAGGGGAAATCAGCCTGTTATTGTTAAAGAGAAACTTCGAGCCGGCAATGGGTGAATGGTCACTGATGGGAGGATTTGTACAAAACAATGAAAGTGTGGATGATGCCGCTAAACGTGTATTGCATGAGCTTACCGGACTGGAAAACGTTTACATGGAACAGGTGGGAGCTTTTGGAGCTATCGATCGCGATCCGGGTGAACGGGTTATCTCCGTGGCTTATTATGCATTGATTAACATCAATGAGTATGACCGGAAACAGGTTCAGAAACACAATGCTTACTGGGTGAATATAAATGAACTTCCCCCGCTTATCTTCGACCATCCTGAAATGGTAGAAAAAGCACGGGAACTGATGAAACAGAAAGCATCTGTAGAGCCCATCGGTTTCAATCTATTGCCGAAGCTATTTACATTATCCCAATTACAAAGTTTATATGAAGCCATTTACGGTGAAACAATGGATAAACGGAATTTCCGTAAAAGAGTAGCTGAAATGGATTATATAGAAAAGACTGATAAAATTGACAAACTGGGTTCGAAACGTGGTGCTGCCTTATATAAGTTCAACAGCAAGGCTTACCGCAAGGACCCGAAATTTAAATTATAATCATTATGCTGGAAGAACTAAAAGAAAAAGTATTTCATGCCAATCTCGAATTGGTAAAGCATGGATTAGTCATCTTTACTTGGGGAAATGTTTCTGCCATCGACCGTGAAAGCGGATTGGTAGTAATCAAACCCAGTGGTGTAAGTTATGATGATATGAAAGCCGAAGATATGGTAGTAGTGGATCTGGATGGCAAGGTCGTTGAAGGACGGCTGAAGCCATCCTCGGATACTCCTACTCACGTAGTACTTTACAAAGCATTTCCAGAGATCGGAGGAGTGGTACATACGCACTCTACCTATGCTACAGCCTGGGCACAAGCCGGATGTGACATTCCGAATATCGGAACCACTCATGCAGATTATTTCCATGATGCCATTCCCTGCACAGCGGATATGACAGAAGCGGAAGTGAAAGGCACTTACGAGCTGGAAACCGGTAATGTGATAGTGAAACGTTTTGAAGGCTTGAACCCTGTACATACACCGGGAGTATTGGTGAAAAATCATGGTCCTTTCTCTTGGGGAAAAGACGCGTACGATGCCGTACACAATGCTGTGGTTATGGAACAGGTAGCTAAAATGGCAAGTATCGCTTATGCGGTGAATCCCAATTTAACAATGAATCCGCTGCTGATAGAAAAACATTTCAGCCGCAAGCATGGTCCGAATGCTTATTACGGACAGAAATAATTAAAAATTAAAGATTAAAAATTAGAACAATAACAATTAAAGCAATAACATTATGAACGCATTTAATCAATATGAAGTATGGTTCGTAACAGGAGCACAGCTTTTGTACGGAGGTGACGCAGTAATCGCAGTAGACGCACACTCTAATGAAATGGTTAACGGATTGAACGAATCCGGTAAACTTCCTGTAAAGGTGGTATACAAAGGAACAGCTAATTCTTCTAAAGAAGTGGAAGCTGTTTTCAAAGCAGCCAATAATGACGAAAAGTGTGTCGGTGTTATCACTTGGATGCATACGTTCTCTCCTGCTAAAATGTGGATTCACGGCTTGCAACAGTTGAAGAAGCCTTTGTTGCACCTGCATACTCAATTCAACAAGGAAATTCCTTGGGATACAATGGACATGGATTTCATGAACCTGAACCAGTCTGCTCACGGTGACCGCGAATTCGGACATATCTGTACCCGTATGCGTATCCGTCGTAAAGTAGTGGTAGGCTACTGGAAAGAGGAAGAGACTTTGCATAAGATTGCCGTTTGGATGCGTGTTTGTGCCGGTTGGGCAGATTCACAGGATATGCTGATTATCCGTTTCGGCGACCAGATGAACAACGTAGCTGTAACCGATGGTGATAAAGTGGAAGCTGAACAACGTATGGGTTACCACGTAGATTACTGTCCGGTAAGCGAATTGATGGAATATCACAAGGATATCAAAAATGAAGAGGTAGATGCATTGGTAGCTACTTACTTCAAGGAATACGATCACGATGCTTCTCTGGAAGATAAATCAACTGAAGCTTACCAGAAAGTATGGAATGCTGCTAAGGCTGAACTGGCTATACGTGCTATCCTGAAAGCCAAAGGTGCCAAAGGATTTACTACCAACTTCGACGATTTGGGCGACATTGAATACAATGGTTTCGATCAAATCCCGGGTCTTGCTTCACAACGTCTGATGGCGGAAGGTTACGGATTCGGTGCTGAAGGTGACTGGAAATCGGCTGCTCTGTACCGCACTGTATGGGTAATGAATCAGGGTCTTCCAAAAGGCTGTTCATTCCTGGAAGATTACACACTGAACTTCGATGGTGCAAACAGCTCTATCCTTCAGTCACACATGTTGGAAATCTGTCCGCTTATCGCAGCCAACAAACCTCGCCTGGAAGTACATTTCCTCGGTATAGGTATCCGCAAGAGTCAGACTGCACGTTTGGTCTTCACTTCAAAAGTAGGTACAGGCTGCACTGCTACTATTGTAGATATGGGTAACCGTTTCCGTCTGATCGTGAACGACGTAGAATGTATCGAGCCGAAACCGCTGCCTAAGTTGCCGGTTGCTTCTGCTCTCTGGATTCCGATGCCAAACCTTGAAGTAGGTGCAGGTGCATGGATTCTGGCTGGTGGAACTCACCACTCTTGCTTCTCTTACGACCTGACAGCAGAATATTGGGAAGATTATGCTGAAATCGCAGGTATCGAAATGGTACATATCAACAAGGATACTACAATCAGCTGCTTCAAGAAAGAACTGCGCATGAACGAAGTGTATTACATGTTGAATAAAGCACTTTGCTAAAAACAATTATTCAAGTTTCGCATGGCTTAATTATTTCGTTAGGTTTTTGCGAAACTTGTTTTTTTTAGAATGATCGTTATACCTTAAAATATTGATTTCAACATGAAATTAGATGCAAAATCAACCATCGAGGCAGGTAAAGCTATTCTTGGTATAGAACTCGGTTCTACACGAATAAAAGCTGTCTTGATCGACCAGGAAAACAAGCCTATTGCTCAAGGTAGCCACACTTGGGAAAACCAGTTAGTCGACGGACTTTGGACGTATAGCATTGAAGCTATCTGGTCAGGGCTGCAAGATTGCTATGCTGATCTTCGTACTAACGTAAAGAATGCATACGGCATAGAGATCGAGACTCTGGCTGCCATCGGTGTCAGCGCTATGATGCATGGTTATATGCCATTCAACAAAAAAGAAGAAATCCTCGTGCCTTTCCGCACTTGGAGAAACACCAATACAGGCCGCGCAGCGGCTGCTTTGTCCGAACTATTTGTCTATAATATCCCTCTGCGTTGGAGCATTTCCCACTTGTATCAGGCTATTCTGGACAACGAAGCACACGTTAATGAAATCGACTTCCTGACCACTCTGGCAGGTTACGTGCATTGGCAGATCACAGGCGAAAAGGTGTTGGGAATAGGCGATGCATCAGGTATGCTTCCTATAGATCCAACTACTAACAACTATTCTGCTGAAATGGTGGCTAAGTTCAACAAACTGATTGCTCCGAAAGAATATAACTGGAAACTGGAAGATATTCTGCCTAAAGTATTATCGGCAGGTGAAAATGCAGGTGTCCTCACACCGGAAGGTAGCAAGAAGCTTGACGCATCGGGTCATTTGAAAGCAGGAATACCCGTTTGTCCTCCGGAAGGAGACGCCGGCACCGGTATGGTTGCAACCAATGCTGTGAAACAGCGCACCGGAAATGTATCAGCAGGTACTTCTTCATTCTCAATGATTGTATTAGAGAAAGACTTGTCCAAGCCATACGAAATGATCGACATGGTCACAACTCCTGACGGAAGTCTGGTAGCCATGGTGCATTGCAATAACTGTACTTCTGATCTCAACGCATGGGTCAACCTGTTCAAGGAATATCAGGAGCTTCTGGGCATACCTGTAAATATGGATGAAATCTACAGCAAACTCTACAATATCGCACTTACCGGTGACACAGATTGCGGAGGACTCCTTTCATACAACTATATTTCAGGCGAACCTGTAACAGGACTTGCCGATGGAAGACCTTTATTTGTACGCTCTGCTAATGACAAGTTCAACCTGGCCAACTTTATGCGGACTCACTTATACGCTTCAGTAGGCGTTCTCAAGATTGGTAATGATATCCTGTTCAACGAAGAAAAAATCAAAGTGGATAGAATTACAGGTCACGGAGGACTGTTCAGAACAAAGGGAGTAGGTCAAAGAATCCTTGCAGCAGCCATCAACTCGCCTATTTCGGTAATGGAAACAGCTGGTGAAGGTGGTGCCTGGGGTATTGCCTTGTTAGGTTCTTATCTCGTGAACAACGAAAAGAAACAATCTCTTGCCGACTTCCTGGATGAAAGTGTATTTGTCGGTGACGCGGGTATCGAGGTATCACCTACACCCGAAGATGTAGCCGGCTTCAATACATACATCGAAAACTATAAGGCAGGATTGCCTATCGAAGAGGCAGCAGTCAAATTTAAATAATTGACAGTCGGCAATCCATTGTTGTTCATCAGAGATTGCCGATAAATCGCTGTTTATCAAGAGTCAATTCTAACTAAGTATTAACATTAATTATCTCCACCCCTCTCCTCTTTTGGAGAGGGAGATGGGGAGACTATTATCATGAAAACCACCTCGTTCATACTTGCACTTGTCCTGTCCACCTCACTGGGCAAAGCTCAAAACGCCCCACAAGTGTCTTACTTCCCTTTACAGAATGTGAAACTATTGGATAGTCCGTTTCTGCAAGCTCAACAGACTGATTTACATTACATACTTGCATTAGATCCCGACCGCCTGCTCGCTCCTTTTCTCCGCGAAGCAGGGTTACAGCCTAAAGCCCCCAGCTACACCAATTGGGAAAATACCGGATTGGACGGACATATCGGCGGACATTATTTATCTGCACTTTCCATGATGTATGCCGCCACCGGAGATACCGCAGTCTATAATCGCCTCAACTACATGCTGGAATGAGTTGAACCGGGCACAACAAACTGTCGGCACAGGATTCATCGGAGGAACTCCGGGAAGCCTTCAAACTTTGGAAAAGATATAAAAAGCAGGAAAGAATCCATGCCGGAGGTTCGACCTTAACGGCAAATGGTACCTTATACAATATACATAAGACTTACGCCGGATTGCGGATGCATATATCTATGCAGGAAGCGACCTTGCACGCCAAATGCTTATCGCTTTTACAGACTGGATGATTGATATCACTTCCGGCTTGAGTGACGAACAAATGCAGGATATGCTTCGTAGCGAACATGGCGGATTAAACGAAACATTCGCTGACGTGGCCGAAATCACAGGCTGACAAGAAGTATCTGGAACTGGCACGCCGTTTCTCTCACAAGCTTATTTTAGACCCGCTTATCAAAGAGGAAGGACAAAATTGACGGGGATGCACGCCAACACACAGATTCCGAAAGTGATCGGCTACAAGCGAATAGCCGAACTTTCACAAGACGACAAGAATTGGAATCATGCTGCAGAATGGGATCATGCCGCCCGTTTTTTCTGGAACACGGTAGTCAATCACCGTTCCGTCTGCATCGGAGGAAATAGCGTCCGCGAACATTTCCATCCGTCGGATAACTTCACGTCCATGCTGAACGACGTTCAAGGACCGGAGACCTGTAATACTTACAACATGCTCCGTCTTACCAAAATGCTTTATCAGAATTCTCACAATCCGAATCAAACAAACGAACCTGATCCCAACTACGTAAACTATTACGAACGTGCGCTTTACAATCATATCCTAGCGTCACAAGAGCCGGATAAAGGTGGATTTGTCTACTTCACTCCTATGCGTCCAGGACACTATCGTGTATACTCACAACCGGAAACATCCATGTGGTGCTGTGTAGGTTCAGGCTTGGAGAATCATACCAAATACGGTGAATTTATCTATGCGTATCGGAAAGACACACTTTATGTCAATCTCTTCATTCCTTCACAACTGACCTGGAAAGAGCAAGGCATTATTTTGAGACAGGAAACCCGTTTCCCTGATGACGACAAGGTAACTTTGCGAATAGATGAAGCGCCTAAGAAAAAACGTACTTTAATGATACGTATTCCGGAATGGGCGAACCAATCCAAAGGATATAGTGTCAGCATCAATGGAAAAAGAAAAATGTTCGTTATGGCAAAAGGTAACCAGTATCTTCCCCTCTCCCGCAAATGGAAAAAAGGAGATGTCATTACTTTCAACTTGCCTATGAGAGTCAGCATGGAACAAATTCCTGATAAGAAAGACTATTATGCTTTCTTATATGGCCCTATCGTTCTTGCAGCTTCCACAGGCACTGAACACCTCGATGGTTTATATGCCGATGACAGTCGTGGCGGACATATCGCCCATGGCAAACAGATTCCTTTACAGGAAGTTCCGATGTTGATAGGAAATCCCGATTCCATCCGTAAATCTCTTCACAAAGAACAAGGCAGCCGGATCGCTTTCAGCTACAACGGAGATGTTTATCCTGTACAAGGCAAAGCATTGGAGCTTGTTCCCTTCTTCCGCCTACATAATTCCCGTTATGCCGTTTATTTCCGGCAGGCAAGCGAAGAGCAGTTTAAAGCGATTCAGGAAGAGATGGCAACGGCTGAACGAAAAGCAACGGAATTGGCTAATCAAACCATTGACCTTATCTTCCCTGGCGAACAGCAACCGGAGTCTGACCATGGCATCCAGTATGAACAGGCAGAAACAGGGACGAATAAAGATCGGCATTTCCGACGTGCCAAAGGTTGGTTCGGCTATCAATTGAAGGTAAAAGAGGAAGCAAGCCGCCTCCTGATTACGGTACGGAAAGATGACCGCAATAAAGTGGCTATTCTTTTGAATAACGAAAAGTTGGCTGTTCATCCGACTATCAGTGAAGCGGATAAAGACGGTTTCATAACCCTTTCTTATGTTCTGCCTCAAAAACTGAATACGGGTAGTTGTCCGATACGTTTTATCCCTAACGGGACGGAATGGACCTCTGCCGTTTATGAAGTTCGTTTACTAAAATAGAAGTCACCACAGATTACACGGATTAACACAGATTATTTATGGGTTATAACATGATAGTAGTCAGAATAAAATCAATCTGTGATACTCTGCGTAATCTGTGGTAAAAAATAATCATTAAACAAATACCATTTATGAAAGCAAAACTATTAGTCAGCACGGCTTTTCTGGCAGCATCCGTATCTCTTTCTGCACAAAAGAGTGCTACCATAACCGTACATGCCGACCAAGGCAAAGAAATCATACCGAAGGAAATTTACGGCCAGTTTGCCGAACACCTGGGTTCATGTATCTACGGCGGTCTTTGGGTAGGCGAAAACTCGGATATTCCCAATATTAAGGGATACCGCACAGATGTATTCAATGCACTGAAAGACTTGTCCGTTCCCGTCCTTCGCTGGCCGGGCGGATGCTTTGCCGATGAATACCACTGGATGGACGGCATTGGTCCGAAAGAGAACCGTCCGAAGATGGTGAACAACAACTGGGGCGGAACCATTGAAGATAACAGTTTCGGAACACACGAGTTTTTGAATCTTTGCGAAATGCTGGGTTGCGAACCATACGTGAGTGGAAATGTAGGTAGCGGTACCGTAGAAGAACTCGCCAAATGGGTGGAATACATGACCTCCGACGGGGACTCTCCCATGGCCAATCTTCGTCGTAAGAATGGTCGTGACAAAGCATGGAAACTCAAATATCTGGGAGTAGGAAATGAAAGCTGGGGCTGTGGTGGCAGCATGCGTCCGGAATATTATGCGGACTTATACCGTCGTTATTCTACTTATTGCCGTAACTATGACGGCAACCGTCTGTTCAAAATTGCCAGTGGTGCAAGTGACTATGACTACAACTGGACAGACGTATTGATGAATCGTGTAGGACATCGCATGCAGGGACTTTCTCTCCACTATTACACCGTAACCGGATGGAGCGGCAGCAAAGGGGCAGCCACTCAATTCAACAAGGATGACTATTATTGGACAATGGGTAAATGCCTGGAAGTGGAAGATGTGCTCAAGAAGCATTGTGCCATCATGGATAAATATGACAAGAACAAAAAGATCGCTCTTTTACTCGACGAATGGGGAACCTGGTGGGATGAAGAACCGGGAACCATCAAAGGACACCTATATCAGCAGAATACATTGCGCGATGCTTTCGTTGCTTCTTTAAGCCTTGACGTATTCCACAAATATACAGACCGTCTGAAGATGGCAAACATCGCACAGATTGTCAATGTACTTCAATCCATGATTCTGACGAAAGACAAAGAAATGGTGCTCACTCCTACTTATTATGTCTTCAAGATGTATAAAGTACATCAGGATGCCACTTATCTTCCCATCGACCTGACTTGCGAAAAGATGAGTGTACGTGATAACCGCACCGTTCCGATGGTAAGCGCCACAGCTTCCAAAAACAAAGATGGAGTGATCCACATTTCTCTGTCCAATGTAGATGCTGACGAAGCACAGGAAATCACCATCAATCTGGGTGATACGAAAGCAAAAAAAGCAGTCGGAGAGATTCTGACCTCTGCAAAACTGACCGATTACAATTCTTTTGAAAACCCTAATATTGTAAAACCGGCACCTTTCAAAGAGGTAAAAATCAATAAAGGTACAATGAAGGTAAAACTTCCTGCTAAGTCCATTGTTACTTTAGAGTTACAGTAATTTTAGAGCAATTACTTATTGTATCACAAACAAGAAGACCGTAAAATTGTCGATAAAAAAGATAGCTCTTTTGGATTGTTAAATCCACATAAAGAGTTATCTTTGCGAACAATCTGACAGAAATCAATTAAATTTTAACGATATGAACGATAACAAACTTATGAATCGTGCAGCGGATAACATCCGTATTCTTGCTGCTTCAATGGTTGAGAAAGCCAATTCCGGTCACCCGGGTGGCGCCATGGGTGGTGCTGATTTTGTAAATGTACTCTTCTCTGAGTTTCTAGTATATGATCCTGAAAATCCCCGTTGGGAAGGACGTGACCGCTTCTTCCTCGACCCGGGGCACATGTCTCCGATGCTTTATTCTACGCTGGCATTGACAGGAAAATTCACTCTGGACGAGCTGAAAGAATTCCGTCAATGGGGAAGCCCTACTCCGGGACATCCTGAAGTGGACATCATGCGTGGCATTGAAAATACTTCCGGTCCGCTGGGACAAGGACACACTTTTGCAGTAGGTGCTGCTATCGCTGCCAAATTCTTGAAAGCCCGTTTCGACGAGGTGATGAATCAGACCATTTACGCTTACATCTCTGACGGTGGTATTCAGGAAGAAATCTCTCAAGGTTCCGGACGTATTGCCGGTGCACTGGGATTGGACAACCTGATTATGTTCTATGATTCCAACGATATTCAGCTTTCTACAGAAACGAAAGACGTAACCGTTGAAGATACTGCCATGAAATATGAAGCATGGGGATGGAACGTACTTAGCATCAACGGCAATGATCCTGACGAAATCCGTGCGGCAATCAAAGAAGCACAGGCTGAAAAAGAACGCCCGACACTGATTATCGGTAAAACGGTTATGGGTAAAGGTGCACGCAAGGCAGACGGTAGCAGCTATGAAGCCAACTGCGCTACACACGGTGCTCCTCTCGGTGGCGACGCTTATGTAAATACAATCAAGAATCTAGGTGGTGATCCTACTAACCCGTTCGTTATATTCCCGGAAGTAGCTGAACTGTATGCAAAACGTGCAGAAGAATTGAAGAAAATTGTAGCTGAAAAATATGCAGCAAAAGCTGCGTGGGCGAAAGCAAACCCGGAACTGGCTGCCAAACTGGAACTTTTCTTCTCGGGCAAAGCTCCGAAAGTGGACTGGGCTGCTATCGAACAGAAAGCTGGTAGTGCTACCCGTGCTGCATCTGCAACCGTACTGGGCGCACTTGCCACACAAGTAGAAAACATGATCGTTGCTTCTGCCGACCTTTCTAACTCTGACAAGACTGACGGTTTCCTGAAAAAGACTCATTCTTTCAAGAAAGGCGATTTCAGCGGAGCATTCTTCCAGGCAGGTGTATCTGAATTGTCAATGGCTTGTATCTGTATCGGTATGTCTTTACACGGTGGTGTAATCGCTGCTTGCGGTACATTCTTCGTATTCTCCGATTACATGAAACCTGCTGTACGTATGGCTGCTTTGATGGAACAACCGGTGAAATTCATCTGGACACACGACGCATTCCGCGTAGGTGAAGACGGTCCTACTCACGAACCGGTAGAACAGGAAGCACAAATCCGCCTGATGGAAAAACTGAAGAACCATAAGGGACACAACTCTATGTTGGTACTACGTCCGGCCGATGCAGAAGAAACAACTATTGCATGGAAACTTGCCATGGAAAATATGTCTACTCCGACAGGATTGATCTTCTCTCGCCAGAATATTGCCAACTTACCGGCAGGAACTGATTACGAACAGGCAGCTAAGGGTGCTTATATCGTAGCAGGTTCTGACGAAAATCCGGATGTAATCCTGGTAGCTTCAGGTTCTGAAGTGGCTACATTGGTAGCCGGCACAGAGTTGCTTCGCAAAGATGGTGTAAAGGTACGCATTGTATCTGCTCCGTCTGAAGGTCTGTTCCGTAACCAACCGAAAGAATATCAGGAAGCTATCCTTCCGGCAGATGCGAAGATTTTCGGTATGACTGCCGGTCTGCCTGTCACTCTTCAAGGTCTGGTAGGTTGCCACGGTAAAGTTTGGGGATTGGAATCTTTCGGTTTCTCTGCTCCTTACACTGTATTGGATGAGAAACTTGGATTTACTGCCGAGAACGTATATAACCAAGTAAAAGCAATGCTCTAATGAAAACAATCGGATTAGCATGCGACCATGCCGGTTTTGAACTGAAAGAATATGTTCGCGGCTGGCTGGAAGCAAAAGGCTGGGCTTACAAGGATTTCGGAACTAACTCTACCGCAAGCGTAGACTATCCGGATTATGCTCATCCGCTGGCTCTTGCAGTGGAATCGGGAGAATGTTATCCCGGTATCGCTATCTGTGGCAGTGGAAACGGAATCAATATGACGCTGAACAAGCACCAGGGAATTCGTGCTGCTCTCTGCTGGAATGCAGAAATTGCGCACCTGGCTCGTCAGCACAATGACGCTAATGTACTGGTTATGCCGGGACGCTTCATCAGCACTGAAGAAGCGGATATGATTTTGACAGAGTTCTTCTCTACCAAATTTGACGGTGGCCGTCATCAGAATCGTATTGATAAGATTCCGGTAAAATAAAGCTCGAAGATAAATCAAATAGGTGTAAAGCTGCTCTTCTTTCTGAAGGGCAGCTTTATTTTTATACCGGTATCAGATTTTATCATATACGAGATTACAAAAGAGGGGTAACTTCGTCTTTATTACAAGACGATATTAAAAACTAAAATTATGGGTAGACTGAATATGAAAGAATGGATCAGCCAAACGATCCAACGTAAGGAAACGATTGCCATTCCGATCATGACACATCCGGGTATCGAGTTTATCGGGAAAACGGTGCATGATGCAGTGACAAACGGGCAGGTTCATTATGAGGCAATCAAGGCTCTTTGTGGCAAGTACCCGGCGGCGGCCGCAACCGTCATCATGGATCTGACGGTAGAAGCGGAAGCTTTCGGGGCAGAAATTATCTTTCCGGAAAATGAGGTGCCCAGTGTATCCGGTCGTTTACTGGCAGACGAGGCAGCTATTGAGAAACTGGATATTCCGGCATTAAACAAAGGAAGAATCCCGGAATATCTTAAAGCGAATATGCTGACAGCCAGAAATATTACAGACCGCCCGGTTTTTGCCGGTTGCATCGGTCCTTATTCGCTGGCCGGACGTTTGTATGATATGTCGGAAATCATGATGCTGATTTATATCAATCCCGAAGCAGCCAATACGTTGTTAAGAAAATGCAATGATTTCATCACCCGCTATTGTATGGCATTGAAAGCAACCGGTGTGAACGGTGTAATCATGGCTGAACCTGCTGCGGGATTGTTATCCAACGAAGATTGCCTGCAATATTCTTCTTTATTTGTGAAAGAAATAGTAGAGAAGGTACAGGATGATCACTTTGCCGTAGTACTTCATAATTGCGGAAACACAGGGAATTGCACACAAGCGATGGTTTATACCGGTGCAGCCGCTTATCATTTCGGGAATAAAATCAAAATGGAGGAAGCGTTGAAAGAGGTTCCGACCGATGCACTGGCAATGGGAAATCTGGATCCGGTGAGCCTTTTCAAGATGGCAGGTCCGGAGACTATGAAGGAAGCGACTTTGCAACTATTGGAGGCTACCCGTGCATATCCGAATTTCGTATTGTCAAGTGGTTGTGATATTCCGCCACATACGTCTTCTATTAATATAGACGCATTTTATACTGCATTGGAAGAATTCAATAAAACACAAGTTTAATTCTGTGTCCGCAGGATTACAACAACCTATATATTTCAATGCATCCACCAATGGTTGAACAGGAGCTTACTTATCAAAAACTGCAAATCCCATCATCTGATATTTACGAAGCGATGGGATATAAAGATTCTATGCCGGATGGAATGGTCATAGAAGAAATAAATACGTTACTTGACCGTATCACTCCCCTCCTCCGTCCCTGTTTTTTCTTTTTCCTCACTGACGGACTGCTTGACACTGAAAAAGCAACACTGACTGTAAAAGATACGGTTCTCTCAATCGGTAAAACCATTGCCCGCCAACTACGGGGTTCGGAAGCCTTTGCCTTTTTTACTGCAACTGCCGGAGTTGAATTTGAGAAGTTTCAACATCTGCTTCAGCAAGAGGACGACATGGTGAAAGTATATATAGCAGACTCATTGGGGAGCATCATTGCAGAAAAGGCTGCTGATTGCATGGAAGAGGAGTTGGCTGCATTTATCGAAAAGAGAGGTTGGAAGCACACTAACAGATACAGCCCCGGCTATTGCGGATGGCACGTATCGGAACAACAAAAACTATTCTCCTTATTTCCGGTCGCTTCGCCCTGTGGTATTCAGTTGACAGATTCCAGCCTGATGATTCCCATCAAATCTGTAAGTGGTATTATCGGAGTGGGTTCTCATGTCCGTAAGCTGGAATATACTTGCGGGCTGTGTACGTACGAAAATTGTTTTCGCAGAAAATAGTTTCACCACAGAAGACGCAGAGGACACAGAGTCTTTTATTATTAGATAATAATCTCTGCGTCCTCTGTGGTGAATAAAAACTAGTGGCCATTGAAGAAGATGTAAAGCCCGATCATAGTCACAATAAGTAATCCCCATAGGATAAGAACAATTCGTGCAGGTTTGTCCTCTATCTTTTCCATATTCAAGGTTCCCAGTTGCGGAGACTTATCCCACAGGCTGACTACTATCATGCCTATTCCGATGATAACGAATAAATAGAAAGAAAGCAGCATAAAATGAGGCCACGCATTATATTGTTCGGCCGGAAATACCCATAAATACAAAATTCCCACTCCGATACTGAACACAGTTCCCAATGTCAGAGCCATATTAGCAGCCAGCGTAGTGGTGCGTTTCCAGAACACGCCAAAGAGGAATACGGCTGCCATCGGAGGAGCTATAAATCCCAATACAGACTGGAAAACATTAAATAGATTCAGCCCCTTAATGCTATCGATTGCTATGGTTATTATGACAGAGATCAGTGCACCGACTACTGTAACCACTTGTCCCATCCTGATAATCTCTCTTTGCTTGGCCTGTGGTCTGATTTTCTTCACATAGATATCCATTGTGAATACCGTACTTAATGCATTCAATGCAGAGCCTACAGTACTTACCAACGCTGCTGTCAGCACAGCTAGCACCAAACCGACCATCCCTACCGGAAATAAATGAGTCACCATTGTCATGTAAGCCTCATCGGGATTTTCCAATTGTGGAAATAAAGCGAGGCAGATAATGCCGGGAAGAATGTAAAGAGGTACATCTAATATTTTCAACCATCCGGTAAAGTTGGTTCCCATCTGTCCTTCTTTGAGATTCTTGGCAGCAAGAACCGGTTGCACCATCGACTGATCCGTACACCAAAACCAAACTCCCATAATAGGATAACCCAGGATAATAGGTAGCCAAGGAAAAGCCGGGTCATCATTTGGATGGAAAAGATTCCAGTAATCAGCCGGAACGGCATCCACCAGTGCTCCTACACCACCTACTTTATAGATTCCCATGATAGCCAGTGTGGCTGATACTACAATCAACAGTATCATTTGATATACATTCGTGTAGGCCACAGCTTTCAGTCCGCCGAGCATCGTGAAGAAAGCGGAGATGACAAGTAACAGCAATGCCGATTGCCACATAGGAATATCGAAGACCTGACGGATCAGGACTCCACCGGCAAATAAAGTCAATGCAAGCCATGAAATAAGAATGGTAATAATGGTATACCAGGCAAGGATGTTACGGGTAGATTGTCCGAAACGTTTTCCCATAAATTCGGGCAATGTCGTGATACGACTACCCAAATATCGGGGAGCAAAGACAAAAGCAAGCAGACATATAAAGACAAATGCATACCAGGCATAATTCCCCGAAACAATACCGGTAGTAAATCCGGCACTTGCGGAAGCTATCAACATGGAAGGTCCCACATTCGTCCCCCACATGGAGAAGCCGATATGATACCACTTCAGCGAATTCTCCGCAAGGAAAAGACTACTCCCCTTTTTTCGTTTAGAACTTGCCCATATACCAATAGCTATCAAAATAAGGAAGTAGGCAATCAGAATACTCCAATCTAATGTCTCTAAGAATTTCACATGCATAATTCAAGTATTAAATAAGTAACGTAAGTTTAAATCTAATTTTCTTTTAGGCAAGGATTACATGGATTTCACGGTTTTAATAGGCTATGTAATTAAGAGCCGTGTTGATCCGTGTATCCGTGCCTTTTTATTCTATTTTTTATTTCCAATCAGTTCTTTGGCAACTGCTACGGCTGTATTCGCATTATCACTATATCCGTCCGCACCGATTTCGTCAGCAAACCCCTGACTGACGGGTGCCCCGCCAATCATCACTTTCACCTGATTACGAATACCGGCCTCTTCCAATGCCTGAATAACCTCTTTCATATACGTCATGGTAGTAGTCAGCAATGCGCTCATGCACAAGATGTCAGCATGGTTTTCCTTCACAGCTTCCACAAACTTGTCACAAGTCACATCAATACCAATATTTATGACTTCAAAGCCGCACCCCTCCAGCATGGAAGCCACCAGGTTTTTACCAATATCATGGAGATCTCCTTTCACTGTACCGATGACAATCTTACCGATTGTAGTGGAAGCACTTCCTGCCAATAAAGGTTTCAGTAGTTCCAAAGCCCCTTTCATGGCACGTCCTGCCATCAACAGTTGGGGAACAAAAGCCTTTCCATCCTGGAAACGTTGTCCCACTTCGCCCATTGCTTTAATCATATAATTATTGATAATCATTTGGGGAGCTACTCCTTCCGCAATGGCTTGCCGGGTGATTTCAACCGCAGGTTCCAGTTTCCCGGCAACAATGGCTTCATACAGAGGTTTCAGTTTATCCTCTTGCTGGTGTTGTTCTTCCCGTATACAAATACGTTCCTGTCCGGTAGCTGCCAAGTCGGTATCCTGTTGATGTTCATTGGTATTTACAGCGGTAGAAGAACCGGTATATTCTTCAACAATCCGCATAGCCTGCTCCACTTCCTTTTCGTTATGGAAATCCATTTCCAAATGTACACCGTCCGCGCCGATATGATCCAATAGAGGTTTTAGTTCGTCTAATGTCACCCAGCAAGCCATCACGCTCTTTCCGCCTGCCAGAATCTTCTTATACAAATCGTACCATTTGGGAGATCCTCCTTGTGGTTCGCCCACTCCGGGAGTCCATTGAATCGCATTCAATTCTTCAATTTCAAGCAAGGCAGGCAGGTGATGCATGGCTCCCACTCCATCCAGATGATAAAGGGTATAATCAATCTTCTGACATTGTTCACGAATAAAAGGTTGCACAAACCGGCGATAATCATCCTGACTAATCATGGTCGAAATATCACTTTGCAGTTTACTCATCTTTCCGGGAGCCCAGGACGAGAAATAACAGAAAGCCATCTCGTCGCCTTCACGGATGATGTCGTATAGTTCATCAAATACTTTGAAGTAGATGTCGTTGATTTGCTGCATCTGTTGTTCCAAGATTTCGGGCTGCATCACTGTGTCCAGTAATACCCTATCCGTTCCTTTCAGTGCGGCCAGGACATCCAGTCCTTCCATCAGGTCGGGCATACCGACAAAGTAGTGTCCGTTGGCTTTCGCTTTGCAGGCTTTCAAGAGTTCTTTATGAAGAATCCAGTTCGGGTGTTCGGGGTTAAAGACTATTTCATCGGTGAAATCCGGGTTGGGATGAATCCAAATGGTGTCTTCCCCGCCTTCAAACACTCCGCCTAAAATGGCGGCTAGAGAACCGGGACCCAGTTGGGTATTCGCAACCGGAAGAATATCCGCTTTCAGGCTGCTGTGCGCTACGTACCAGTCCAGATATTCCGCTCTCCATTGAGGGTCGAACCACTTTTGTGACAGGTCTTTTGCCGGTGCGGGAGGCGTTATCTCTGCATGTGGTTGCACTCCTTCCTGGAAGTGCTCCCACATATTGAGAATGATTCCTTTATGGTTCCACCAATTTATATAACGTTGTTTTGTTTCTTCTAAATTACTCTTCCATGTTTTCATACTATACTAAATTAATTAATTTTCTACCACAATCTATCATAGTCCAAAATCCTTTATAATCATTATCTATGCGTAAAGCCATGCTCTTGCTTAAATCCATTTCATCCGTACAGTCCACGTCTTCCGGATAGATGGGTATCACGGCATTTGCACGCACATATACGGGCATTTCTTCCAATGGAACGTATACGTCTTTCAGCCAGCATGCTCCTTCCAGACGTTCTCCCGTAAAGAAGTTTACCCATTTTCCTTCGGGAAGATAGATATCCCGACGGTTCTCGCTGTTCATCACCGGAGCTACCAGGAAATCATTGCCGAAATAGTATTCATCATCCACATGCCAACAAAGTTTATCTTCCGGATGATGCAGAATGAGTGCCTGCAAGAGCGGATAGCCGCTTTCTATGGCTAGTTTACTTTGTTCTATGATGTATGGAATGAGCGAATAACGCAATTTCCACCACTTTTTCACCAACGGAGCTATGGCCGGATAGTGCCAGGGTTCACGCTTATTGGTTCCGTGATAACGGATATGCGATGTGAATACGCCGAATTGAGTCCAACGCATGTACACATCATCTGCTACTACCGAGTTCATAAAATTGGGCAATGTATGGAAGCCGGGAACATCATGGCTCCAAAAAGCAAATCCCGACAGACCGAAATGCAGACCGCCTTTCAGAGAACCTGCCATTCCATCCCAAGAGCTACATGAATCGCCTCCCCAATGCAAAGGATAACGCTGGCATCCCGCCCATGCGGAACGTGCCCAGACAATGCCGTCACCTGTCACTTCTTTCGTAATTTCGTAAGCGGCCCTTTGATAAAGCAGGGCATACAGGTTGTTCAACAATTCCGGCTTCATGCCTTTATAGAGGGCGTCCATGTGAATGTTTTCACCGAAATCGGTTTTGATACAGGTTACTCCCATATCCAGGAGTTGTTTCAATAGTCCTTTGTACCATTCGGTTGCTTTCGGATAAGTAAAGTCGATTGTTCCGGCATAATCCAGGGCGGAGAAGTTGGAACCATCGGTCGCTTGTTGTTTGGTCAATGGGGCTATATAATCATTGGCTCTGGCTTCATCAATCTGCTCTGCATTTTCCGCAACGTATGGAAGTTGCCATAAAGAGACACGATAGCCGTTCTTTTTCAACCGCCCGATGAATCCTTTCGGATCGGGAAACCGTTCTTCATTGAATTTCCATTCGCAGAGCCAATCGGTACGGAACCAGCCCGTATCCAGATGAATGACATCACAGGGATAGTGTTCGGCACGCATGCGGTCGCATATTTCGTCTACTTCATCGGCACTGAAATAAGTCATACGGCTCATCCAAACGCCAAAACTCCAAAGAGGCGGCATAGACGGATAGCCGGTCAGGTCACGATAACCGCGAAGAATATCTTCCATCGTATCACCGCCTATTACAAATACATCCAACAATGCCTGGTCGCTTAGAAACTGGACGGAACGGGTGGAATGTCCGGCCAGCGAGAGCTTGCTATGAGCACATGTATGGTAGAATGTTCCATACATGCGGCTGGATAGATAGAAGGGGATATTCTTATAAGTACGCCGATTATTGACTCCTTGCCCATCTTGGTTTTTCAGGAAGAAAGTCTGTCCGCTTAAGTCCATTTTAAAGAAACGTTCTCCGGTTCCGGCAAAACATTCATCGGGCTTACATTCAAAAGAAAGCGTTGCACGTTCTTTCCGACCGTCGCGTTTGCAAAAGGCAACAGGTAGCGCATCGTAGCGGGGAGGCGAAAAATGGTCGTAGGCTGACAAGCGGATTTCACGCTTTCCGTCAGGGTATAAAGTGATGTCAAGCGTTTCTTGAGGGTCGGGTAGCAATTCGCTCCATCGGTCTAATAGAGGCTCTTCCACATTGATAACGGCACGCTTCGTTCCGTCTTCCGTTGAAAGAATCCATTTCCTTTTTGTTCTTTTATAAACAGGGGCACTTTCTGAATCCGGTCACTGAATTGCAGCATTTCCGACTCATCTGTCAGTACATAATCGCCGAAGCCAAGAAACAGGCGGGTGATGCCGATGTTATACTGACGGATGATTAACGTATATTCCTCCTGGGGAACATCGGTATCCGCCATCATATCGTTAGCCAGCTTTTGCTTCTGAAAGGGAACTGTTACGTAAATATCTCCTTCCTTTTCATAAACAGCCGTTGGCTTGTATGCTTTCCAAAGCGACTCATTCCTTGATAACTCGGTATCGAAATCAAGGAAATCAAATAAGTGGTAGTTCGTTGGTTTCATCTATTTTATTGATTAAATATCGTTTATTGATTACTATAATTATCATATTAGTTTGAATGATTACCATACTAGTCTAGTTCTAATGATTATTACACTAGTTTATTGATTGCTATATTAGTACATTGATGACTATGTTAATCCATTGATTTGTTTCAATCTTGCTTTATTCTTCCGGCTTTGTACTTAATACTGTCCGCCACTTGAGGGCCGTTATTCTTCCACACATTCTTTTTCCCGGGGCGGTTCGAATCAAAACGTTCAGCGGGACACCAGTTGTTTTCCATTGTATATCCGTCCGTAGCTTCATCCAGATAGATATAAAAAGCCCGGTCATTCGTAGCATAGGGGGCTTCGATTAAATGTTCGATCCGGTTATTTCGCATGACGGAACCCGGCTGGTTGGAAAGAGTATACAGACCGCCTGCATCGTATAGCCGACGGGCAAAGTGATGTACATAGTTTGCTTCTATCCGGTTGTTGCACATTCCGCTCTCCAGCGATGTCCATCCCCAGCCTACACAAATCCCTGAATAGTTCAGATGGCAGACTTCATTATGAGAAATATCCATGTTTCTGACATATCCGGCGCCGATACCTACACATCCCCAGTCTTCATTAGTCACATTACTGATGAAATTGTTTCTGATAGTAATATGGGAACATAATTCCCGTACGTCAGCAGGAATAAAAGGAATGTGCGTCTCCAATCCTCCGTCCGGAAATGCACCGACCAGTAAAGCCGTTCCTCCAATATCCGTAAATTGACAATCTTCGACGCTCGATGCTGTGACTGCCCATTCATAATCCAGTCCGGTGGACGATAAATGACGGAAGGTGCAATGCTTGAAATCAATATGCTCGGCACCTCTTACACGTATCGCTGTTTCGGGACGGGTGATCCAGGCTTGGTTCTCCAGTTCCGCTTTTTCCGGAAGCCCCGGTTCTTGTAGTTTATAGGCATCCAATAAAGGAAATCCCCCTTGCAAGGTGACGTGTCCCTGATAAGAAGGACGCATCCAAGAGGTATGTTCAAAAGTAATTCCGTTAAATTGTATATGTTTTACCGGACGAGACAATGTACCGTCTATGGTCACTAAAGTTTCCAAGGTAGGGATAATCACTTCAGCTGTTTCCATATTTTCGCTCGCCTGCGGATAATAGTAAATCGTGCCGGAAGGATATTCCTGGAACCATTCACCGGGTTGGTCCAGCAATTCCAGTGCATTGGTCAGGCAGAAGGAAGAATTTCCTTTCTCTCCTCCGATGACGGGTTGCGGCCAGGGATGCGCAAACTCCAGGTGACTTTCAGGTTCATGGAAGCGAACTACAGCTTGTCCGTCTTTCACGTCTATACTTTTCACGCGCAAAATAGCAATTGCCCAGCGTTGATGGACAATCATTTCCAATTGACCGGCATTTTGTAGTCTTTTCGGATTTACACTTTGAGAAACGGGGATCGTAATTGTCTGCTCTTCCGGATTGAAGTCAATCATTCGTTCCAATCCTCCGTCAGGAAATTGCGCAGCTCTTTGAACTTTATGACCGTTCACCCACATTTGCCGGGTTTCTACTCTTCTATTTCCTATTAGGGGAGCCTCTACCGACCATATCTTCTGCTTTAGCTTTTCAGGAATTGCCGGATGATTACATCCACGCTTCCACCCCGTAACAGCAACTCCACCACTAATCACAGGATGAGCACCATCTACTGCACAAATCACTGTTGGAGAATCGGGTGTCCCACTATCTTCCGGACGAAGAAACAGAGAATTGCGCTGGGCATAAACACCCTCTTCCAAACGAATATAAATTCCTCCGGCTACTTCTGGCCGATTCAGTCTACGCCATTCACGAGCCTGCTTGATTGCCCGGTTTAATGTATTAAACGGGGCTTCCTTTGTCCCGGGATTCTTATCATTCCCCTGCAGGGATACATAAATTTCTCCCGCAAAAAGCGAGGGAAACCACCCCAAGAAAATGATAAAAGAAAGATAAGTAAAAGTCTTTTTCATGATACTACCTCAATGTGCTACTTCAATAAAGACGAACACACATCGATTTAGTACTCTATGTAAAGGCAATAGATAGGTTATTCTTACGAATGTTTTACAACATCAAATAGGTTACCGAATAAGACCTATGATAAATTGATAACAAAAATAACCGCAGACAACGAACTTCAGTAAAGTTCCGAATATAAATCCGAGTAAAGAGCCCACACCTGATTTAAGTGCCTGCGAGAACTCTTTATTTCCTAATAGTTCACCAATCACCGCCCCTAGAAACGGACCGAGAATAATGCCCCAAGGCAAGAAAAGAAGACCGACAAGGGTTCCTATGATACATCCCCAATTACCCCATTTACTACCGCCACTATATTTACTTCCCAGCATCGGAGTGAAATAATCCAATACCTGCAAAACAGCTACAATCAATAACCATACGATGAATTGTGTCGTAGAATATTGTACCTTATCCGTGAAGTGCAGAATAACCAACCCGACATAAGCAATAGGCGGACCGGGAAGAAACGGCAGAATACAACCAGCTAACCCGGCTATCATACAAAGGGCACTAATTACAATCAAAATAATGTCCAACATAATCTATTTTTTTAGTTCTGCACAAAAATACAGTATCTTTCAGTAAAAACAAGCTAACCCCGAGAATTATTTCCGCCCCTTCACAGCTGTTTCAGAATAGTTTTGCGAAGGCTGCAATTCTTAGTGTGAATGAGTTTTTCCAATACTTTTTTGAGGATGCCTCGTACCCAACAAGAACTTTTACTATCTTTGTGTCGTTAACGCTATTAATAAGCAAGTTATAATATAAGAAATCAGCAGGAGGACAGGAAATGGATCCAATGGAATATATAGTACCCAACAGAAAGCGTTTGCCTTACGGTATGATGAACTTCGCAGTCATCCGCCGCGAAGACTATTATTATGTAGACAAAACCCGCTTCATTCCTATGATAGAGCAGGCAGACCGGTTCTTTTTCTTCATCCGTCCCCGCCGCTTCGGCAAAAGCCTCACGCTGAACATACTGCAACACTACTACGATGTGCGTACCCGCGATAAGTTCAACGATTTATTCGGCGACCTCTACATCGGGAAGCATCCCACAGCAAACCGCAACAGCTACCTGGTGCTTTACCTTAACTTTTCAGGCATCACCGGCGAACTGAACGATTATCGAAAAGGACTGGATGCACATTGCCAAATCCGCTTCGACTTCTTCTGTGAAGTCTACTCCGACCTTCTACCACACGGCATCAGAGAACGATTGGACGAAAAGGACGGGGCTGTCAACCAACTGGACTATTTGGTTTCGGAGTGCGAACGTGCCGGACAGAAAATGTATCTCTTCATCGACGAATACGACCACTTCACCAACGCCATCCTTTCCGATGCGGAAAGCTTGCACCGCTACACTGATGAAACGCATGGCGAAGGTTATCTGCGTGCTTTCTTCAATAAGGTGAAGGCAGGAACTTATTCCAGCATAGAGCGTTGTTTCATCACCGGCGTAAGCCCCGTAACGATGGATGACCTGACGAGTGGCTTCAACATCGGCACGAACTACTCACTTACACCCCAATTTAACCAAATGATGGGGTTCACCGAAGAAGAAGTGCGCGAAATGCTGACTTACTATTCAACAAACAGCCCTTTCCGCCATACTGTTGACGAACTAATTGAAATAATGAAACCGTGGTACGACAATTATTGCTTCGCACAGGATTGTTACGGTGAAACTACCATGTACAACTCCAACATGGTGCTCTACTTCGTGAAGAATTACATAGATAACGGCAAAGCACCACGAGAAATGATAGAAGATAATATACGTATCGACTATGAAAAGCTGCGTATGCTCATTCGAAAGGATAAGGAGTTTGCACACGATGCTTCCGTCATTCAAACTTTAGTGAGTCAAGGCTATATCACCGGTGAACTGAAGAAGGGTTTCCCTGCCGTCAACATCACCAATCCAGACAATTTTATAAGCCTGCTCTACTATTTCGGAATGTTGACCATTAGCGGAATAGATAAAGGCAAGACCAAACTGACCATTCCGAACCTGGTGGTTCAAGAGCAGCTCTACACTTATTTGCTGAATACCTACAACGACGCAGACTTAAATTTCAGCAGCTACGAAAAGAGCGAACTTTCAAGTCAGCTCGCCTATGATGGCAATTGGCAAGCCTATTTCGGTTACATTGCCGACTGCCTGAAACGTTATGCATCCCAGCGTGACAAGCAAAAGGGCGAATTCTTCGTTCACGGCTTCACCTTGGCCATGACTGCGCAAAACCGCTTCTACCGTCCTATCTCCGAGCAAGATACACAAGCGGGTTACGTCGATATTTTCCTCTGTCCCATGTTGGACATATATTCCGACATGAAGCACAGCTACATCGTTGAGTTGAAATACGCCAAATATCGCGATTCTGAAAACCGTGTGGAGGAATTGCGTCAGGAAGCCATCGCCCAGGCCAACCGCTATGCCGATACGGACACGGTGAAACAAGCTATTGGCTCCACGCAACTACACAAGATTGTAGTGGTATATAAAGGTATGGAAATGCGGGTATGCAAAGAGTTATAATGAACAATCTCTTCACCCTTCACTTTTCCTTGTATTATCCTATCTATAAGCAGTTTATAGGTGAAGGGTGTTCCCTTCACCCATCCTTTCACGGTAAGCGTCTCCGCGATTCTATCTTGTCGCCCTTTTTTCATTCTTATATTTTTGCTATGTATAAAAATGAAGCATTATGGATTTAGCAGAAAATCGATTTGGAAAAACTTGGAAACATTTCCTTGAA
>ENA-OQCW01000033-OQCW01000033.1-human-gut-metagenome-genome-assembly--contig:-NODE-33-length-104103-cov-7.520399_pt1 | contig 104103 bp, 88 predicted proteins | sample MGYA00242767_ERZ504593 | MGnify/ENA primary metagenome ERZ504593 (study PRJEB26092, sample SAMD00036307) | human gut metagenome | host: Homo sapiens | study: EMG produced TPA metagenomics assembly of... | reverse complement strand
GGAAGAAATGTATATGTTATCGATAAAAACATTACTTTTATCAAAGAAAATTATCTTAACCAATATTACGGCAAAAAGGATTCCGTCATTGTTTACAAGGATGAAAAGGAATTCAACGGATTTACAATTTACAGCGTAGACAGAGTTAAATAACATTAAAAGAGGATTGAACAATAAAAAGTTCAATCCTCTTTCTTGTTTATTACAGACTGCATATCTTCGGGAATTTCGGCAGTAACCGTAATGTATTCATTTTTTATCGGGTGATAAAATTCAAGCCTTGCACAATGAAGTGCCTGCCTTGAAATTTTATCAAGCTTTCCGCCGTACAAGTCATCGCCCATAAGCGGATGCCCTAAATAAGCCATATGACAGCGAATTTGATGTGTTCTGCCGGTTTCAAGCCACAATTCAAGCAATGTAAAATCTTTTGTTGCAACAAGTGGTTTGAAGTGCGTAACTGCTTTCATTCCGTCAGCACGGACAATTCGCACCATTTTGGAATCATCACGCAAATCCATTGGCTTATCAACTACACCTTCAATATTTATTTCACCCTCGCATAAAGCGTAATAGACTTTATGCGTTTTATTTTTTACGGCATTGGCTGTAAAACGGTTTTTAGCTATGAGAACAAGTCCTGAGGTATCCTTGTCAAGTCGATTAATTGCCCGAAATACAAACGGCTTGCCGTTTTGACTGCAATAGTACGAAACAATATTTGCAAGCGTATCGCTTTGGTGCTGCTTTACAGGATGAACAGGCATGGAATGCGGTTTGTTTACCACAAGAAAATGTTCATCCTCATATCTTATATCAAGTGTCCCCTTTGTCGGTTCAATTTCACATTTTTCATCGGGAATTGCAATTGAAACGGTTTTACCGCTTTGCACACAGTCAATTGTTCTTAAAATTTTCCCGTCCATCAAAATACCGTCTTTTTCTCTTTTCAGTCGTGTTATTATTCTTGCAGAAAGACCGCATTTATCACGCAGAAATCTTTGAGCAAGCATATTGTCACATTCGTCAGGTACGGAAAAATACAGTCTGTCAGACATAAATCATCCTCCAAACAAAAAACAGAATTATCAGCTGAATAATAAATATTATCGGTATGCCGAGCATAAATTTAATGTGTCTTGTTTTGTGTCTGATTAATTGCATTGTAATGTACATTGCAACACTTCCTCCGAGTGCGGAGAGAATCAGCAATGTGCTTTCTCGTACTCTCCATTTGCGGTGAATTGCAAAGTATTTGTCACAGACTGTTACAATAATTGATATCAGGCTGATGATGCAAATGTATATGATGAAAATTTCCATGAGAACTCCAAAGGATGATTTGATTGAAAAACAAAAAGATTGTTCCGATTATTGTATCTGTAATAGCTATGTTAAGCGTTATCTGCATAAGCTCATTTACAAGAGAAAAACCGCCCAAAAAGCAGAATGATATCAACAATATTGCAGCTTTATCATCAAAGGCAACCGCCGACACACCCGAAAGTGATGAAGAAATGCGTGGCGTGTGGGTATCATATATGGAGCTTTCTATGGAAAACGAAAGCTCAAAAACACAAAAAGCGTTTGAAGATAAATTTAACAAAATAGCACAAAAATGCAGTGAAAGCGGTTTCAACACGCTTATTGTACAGGTACGCCCCTTTTGTGACGCATTATATAAGTCAAGCTATTTTCCGTGGTCACATATTCTCACGGGTACGCAAGGGGAAAATCCTCAATATGACGCACTGCAAATTATGTGTGATATATGCAAAGAAAACAATTTGAAAATTCATGCGTGGATTAATCCATACAGAGTCAGTTCAAATGAAACTCCGAAAAAACTTTCAGACAACAATCCTTATATAAAGAATTCCGAAATAGGTATAAAAACCGATAACGGAATTTTTCTTGATCCGTCAAATGAAACTGCACAACAGCTGATTAGTGACGGTGTAAAGGAAATTGCGGAAAATTATGATGTTGACGGGATACAGTTTGACGACTATTTCTACCCTACTGAGGATGAAAGTTTTGATAAAAAGCAGTATGAGGCTTATATTAAAAAATACGGTAAAGAAAACTCTATGAGTCTTGATAATTGGCGAATGCAAAATGTAAATACGCTGATTTGTAAGGTTTACAGAACAATAAAAAGTGTGGATTCGTCAGTTGAGTTCGGCATATCACCGCAAGGTAATATAGGTAACAATGACGGATTGTATGCCGATGTAAAATCATGGTGTACCTGTAAAGGCTTTGCAGATTACATCTGTCCGCAAATTTACTTTAGCCTTGAAAATCCTGCTCTTAATTTTGAAGATTGCCTTAACAGCTGGACATCTCTTGATTTTGACGAAAATGTAAAACTGTATGTCGGTCTTGGCGGTTATAAGGCAGGTAACGGCGAATATGACGAAGAAACATGGCTTTTAAGTGACAGTATTCTTGCCGATGAATACGATATTTTGTGTAACAACAAATCTGTCAGGGGCTTTATGCTTTACAGCTATAATAGCCTTGAGGATGATACTGCAAAAAAAGAGATTAATAATCTGATTAACGCTTTAAACTAATTCAGCGTCGCAGTAGTCATCAAATGATTTTGTGATTTTCACATCAATAATTTTACCGCAGAGACTTGTATCTTCGGAATTAATATGAACAGGCGTGTAGTTCTTTGTGTAACCCTCAAGATAACCGTGACGAAGTCTTTCAACGAGAACAGATTCACAAAGACCAACCTGATCTTTAAGAAATTCCCTTCTGGTTTCATCGCAGACCTGCTCCATAATTTTGGCTCTCTGCTCTTTGATTTGCGGATCAATTTGATTTGGTGCTTTATCGGCAACAGTACCTTTACGGCGTGAATACGGGAAGATATGCACCTTTGCAAAGCCGATTGACTTAACAAATTTAAGAGATGCGTTGAAATCTTCCTCTGTTTCACCTGCAAATCCAACCATTACATCGGTTGTCATAGAGCTGTTTTCAAAAGCGTTTCTGAGATTTGTAACAATTTCAGCGTATTCTGAACAATTGTAGTGACGGTTCATTGCTTTGAGTGTGTTATCGCAACCGCTCTGCAGTGAAAGATGAAACTGCGGACAGAACTTTGGCTGTGCGGCAAGACGGGCAATCATTTCTTTATCCATTCTTTCCGGTTCGATTGACCCGAGTCTTACACGGTCGATTCCATCAACGGAACAAGCACATTCTACAGCATCAGCAAGATCAAAATCTTCATCAAGACCGTAGGCGGAAAGGTTAATACCAACAAGAACAACCTCACGGTAACCGTTTGCGGCAACCTGAATAAGCTCTGCCTTTAAATCTTCAAGAGATTTTGAACGCACTCTGCCCCTTGCATACGGAATAATGCAGTAAGAACAGAACCTGTTGCAACCGTCCTCTATTTTAATGAAAGCTCTTGTATGCTCTCCGAGTGACGATACGGAAAGATTTTCGTATTTTTCGCCTTTTCCGATATGCTCTGTTATATGAACAAATTTCTGTTTTTCTTCAAGAAACTTGTAAATTGAAGGAACGAGTTCGGCTCTTTTTGCATTGCCGAGTACGATATCGCAATTTGAAAAATTCTCGCTTTCTTCGGGAAAAGCCTGTGGCATACAGCCGGTGAGAATAACAATTCCGTCAGGATTTTCACGGCGGACACGGTTGAGGATCTTGCGGTTTTTTGCGTCACTTACGGATGTTACCGTACAGCTGTTAACGATTGTTATGTCTGCCCTGTCCCTGTCATCCGAGAGAAGAAATCCGTTCTTCAGCATATCTTCACGCATTGCCTGTGATTCATACTGATTAACCTTGCAGCCGAGTGTAATTATATTAAAATTCATTCACTAACCATCCTTTTTTGGGTAAATAGTTGAAATTGCAAAAATTCATTAATTCGTTGTTGATTTAGACAAAAATTAATGATAAAATATAAACAAGATGAACAATGGAGGTGAGATCTTGTTTTCTGTACCGGTTTCCGTTAAAAATAAAAAGAAATGATCGATATGTTTGAAACTCTTGCTCACTTTCCGGATACAGTAATGATGCTAAGAAACGGCGATAACACTGTTGATGCTCATTCGTTGATGGGATTTTTTGCAATTGACGAAAAATTCCGATTGAACTTCTTCTTGAATCAGAACCTGATGATAATCTCAAACAGGCGATTTCTAAATTTGCTTTTGTTAATGCATAAAAATAATATATACATACTGTTAAGCCCTATGACCAAAGTCATAGGGCCTTTTTGTTTGCGCTTTTAGTCATGAATTTTTGTCAACAACATGGAACTTTTTAAGGTTTCCTGTCTTTTCGCTTCTCTTGTCAAGTTCGGCAAGAACATCTTCAAGCGGAATGCCGAGCTTTACCATCATTACAGTAAGATGATAGATAAGGTCTGCAATTTCATAAACAGTTTCGCTGTTATCATTATTTTTTGCCGCAATGATTGTTTCACTGCACTCCTCGCCTACTTTTTTAAGAATCTTGTCAATGCCTTTATCAAGAAGGTAGCAAGTGTATGAACCCTCTTTTGGATTATCTCGTCTGTTTTCTACTGTAGCATAAAGTGCTTCAAGAACTTCTCTGTCGTTCATATTAAAATTCTCCTCATTTCAATTTTTTAAAAAAGCAGGAATGATTTCCCGTGTGGCAGGCCGCACCTGTCTGTTCAACTGTGATAAGCAATGTATCGTCATCGCAGTCGGCATATATATCAATTACCTTTTGTAAATGACCTGATGTTGCACCCTTGTTCCAAAGCTCCTGACGGCTTCTTGACCAGAACCATGTGTAACCGGTTTCAAAAGTTTTTTGCATACTTTCACGGTTCATATATGCAAGCATAAGTACCTCACCCGTTGACTTTTCCTGAATAATTGCGGGAATAAGTTCGGATTTTACAAAATATTTATCAAGATCCATAATTACCTCAAACTTTATTTGTTACTTCAATCGCCTGTTTCAAATCGAGCGAACCTGTGTAGATAGCCTTACCGCAGATTGCACCGTAGACATCGAGTTCTGCAAGATTAATGATATCTTTGAGAACTGCAACACCGCCGCTTGCGATAATATTACAGCTGACTTCGTGAGCAAGGTTATTAAGCTGTTTAAGGTTAGGACCTGCAAGAGTACCGTCCTGATCAATGTCTGTGAACACAATAGTCTTTACTCCGACATCTTCCATACGCTTTGCAAGCTCAATGTAGTTGATTTCCGAATTGTCAATCCAACCTTCTGCACGAACCATGCCGTCCTTTGCATCAATGCCAACTACAATTCTCTCACCGTATTCTTTTACGGCATCAATAACAAGCTGCTGGTTTTTAACTGCGGCTGAACCGAGAATAACACGGTTTATTCCTCTTGAAAGATAATATTCAACCGCTTTCATATCACGGATTCCTCCGCCAACCTCAGCAGAAAGTCCCGAAGCTTTTGCAACATCCGCAATAAGATCGGCATTAACAAGCTTTGCGTCTTTTGCACCGTCAAGGTCAACCATATGCATCCACTCTGCACCTGCGTCAGCAAAGCCCTGAGCGGCAATATACGGGGACTCTGCTACCTTCTGAACGGTTGCATAATCACCCTTGAAAAGACGGACACAATTGCCGTCTTTTATGTCAATAGCGGGTAAAATAATCATTATAACACTCCTTTAGTAGAAAGAAGTACATTTGAAGAATTTTGCTTTACCGCAAGACGGAGTGCGTGTGCGCAAGCCTTGTACAAAGCCTCTGTGATGTGGTGAGAGTTGTCACCGTAAACAGATTTGAGGTGAAGTGTGATTTGTGCGTTAAATGCAAATGCACGCATAAATTCTACTGTCATTGAACAGTCATAGCCGCCGCATCTTTCCTGCGGAAAATCAGCGTCGAATACAAGATAAGGTCTGCCGCTGATGTCAACCGATGCAAACGCAAGCGCTTCGTCCATAGGAACATAAAAACTGCCGAATCTTTCAATTGACTCTTTGGTTGAAAGAGCCTCTGCAAATGCTTTGCCGAGAACTATACCTGTGTCCTCAATGGTGTGGTGTTCGTCAACATAAAGGTCGCCTTTTACCGAAACCTCAAGCCCGAATCTGCCGTGAATGGCAAACGAATTGAGCATATGGTCAAAAAAGCCTATGCCTGTATCAATTTTAATATCGCCGCCGTCAAGATTTAGTTTTAGCTTTATGTCGGTTTCCTTTGTTTTACGCTCAACATATGCACTGCGCATATAATCACCTCGATAAATAAGTTTTAATGCAACTTATCAGTTCTTCGTTTTCTTCTTCTGTGCCAACGGAAATTCTGATGTAATCGCCCATAAAACGGATTACAATTGAGTTGTCCTTTAGATAGTTCCACAAGTCTTTGCCGAATGATGTTTTAACAAAAACAAAGTTTGCACAACTGTTGTAAACCTTAAAATCATCGGAAAGGGCGGACAACTCCAATAAGTCATTATACAGCTTTTCTCTGTTTCTGACAATTGTTTTTTGTCTGTTTTTGAGATAATCTTTATTTTTATATATTATACTGCCGACAACCTGAGAAAATGTGTTCACATTGTACGGAGATTTTACCGCTTTTACAGCTCTTGAAATTGTTTCATTTGCAACGGCAAAACCGAGTCTGAGTGCCGCTGAGCCTACTGCCTTTGATGCGGTTCTGAAAATAATGAGATTTGAATACTTTTCAACCTCATTTATAAGACTCTGATCCCAGAAATCCATATATGCTTCGTCAAGAATTACAAGTGCATTTACGCTTGTAACAAGCCTGCGTGCATCTTCGGCGGTCATACCCTGCCCTGTCGGATTGCATGGGTTTGAAAAAAGCAGAAGTTTGATATTGTCACGATTTACCTTTTCAATAAGTGCATCCGTATCAATTGAAAGGTCGTCGGATTTGATAAATGTGTCACATTCAACCTCACAGATTGATGAATAGAATTTGTACATTGAAAAATCGGGAGTAACGCAAAGCATCCTGTCCCCTTTTTCCATAAATGCGGCTTCAATCAAAAAGATAAGTTCATCTGAGCCGTTACCTGCGGTTACATATTTTGGATTGATTCCGTAATAATCCGCAAAAGCCGTAACAACCTTTTCCGCAAGCGGATCGGGATAGCGGTTGAAATCAATTGTATCAATTGCATTTTTGATTTCTTCTTTGATGAAATCAGGATAATTTTCGGGACATTCGTTTGCATCAAGTCGAATTTTATATGTACCGCTGATTGGTTCATACGGTTCAAGTTCACGAATTTTTTTGTTTAATTCATAAGACATTGCATAACTTCCATTCTTATTTCATATCAAAACGCACTTTAATTGAATTTGCGTGTGCTGTAAGTCCTTCTGTTTCTGCAAAGCGAACTACATCTTCGGCGTCTTTTCTCAAAGCGTCTTCCGTATAGTAAATAAAGCTTGATTTTTTTACAAAGCTGTCTACCGAAAGAGGTGAGAAAAATCTTGCCGTGCCGCTTGTCGGAAGAACATGATTAGGACCTGCAAAATAGTCGCCCAGAGGTTCGGGACTGTAGTTGCCGAGAAATACAGAGCCGGCATTATCAAGCTTGCCGACATACTCCATTGGGTTTTCACAACAAACCTCAAGATGTTCGGGAGCAAGCTCGTTAGCAAATTCAATTGCCTGTGACATATCACTGCATACAATAACTGCACCGAAATTGTCAACCGATGAACGGATAATATCTTTTCTTGAAAGAGCAGTCATCTGCTTTTCAAGCTCTGTTTCAGTTTCTTTGGCAAGCTCTTCGCAGTCGGTAAGCAGAATTGCAGATGCAAGCCTGTCATGCTCTGCCTGACTCATAAGGTCTGCGGCAAGGAATTTTGGATTTGCAGACTTATCGGCAATGATGAGTATTTCACTCGGACCGGCAATCATATCAATGTCAACTGTTCCGTAAAGAAGTTTTTTTGCTGTTGCAACAAAAATGTTGCCGGGTCCTACGATTTTATCAACCTTTGGTACGGATTCTGTACCGTATGCAAGTGCGGCTACTGCCTGTGCACCACCCATAAGGAAGATTCTGTCAACACCTGCTACCTTTGCGGCGGCGATGATATTCGGATTCGGTGTACCGTCCTTCTGAGGAGGTGTACACATAATAATTTCCTCAACACCTGCAATTTTAGCTGGAACTGCGTTCATAAGAACTGATGAGGGATATGCCGCAGTGCCACCCGGAACATAGATACCTACTCTTTTAAGACCTCTGATTCTCTGCCCCATCATTACGCCGTTATTCTTTGTTGTGAGCCAGCTTTGCTGAACCTGTCTTTTATGGAAGTCTGCAATATTTGCGGCTGCCTTTTTGATTGTTTCAAGATAATCCTTATCACATTTTTCAATAAGGCTGTCGATTTCATCGGAAGTAATTTCTACCTTTTCAGGTGCTTTTCCGTCAAATTTAACGGTATATTCCTTTACGGCTTTATCACCGTTTTCTGCAACATTTTCGATGATTTCCGAAACAATCGGAACTACATTTTTATCTGAATTCTGTGCTCTCTTTTTGAGCAAATCAATAAATTCATATTCGTTTTTTCCGTCTGCTACAACAGTTGTAATCATTTTGTGACAGCCTCCAGTTTCTTCTGCAATTCTTCAATTTCAGCCTTGCGCAGTTTAAGACTTGCCGTATTGGCAATAAGTCTTGCTGAAATATCACATACCCATTCAATTACTTCAAGTCCGTTAGCCTTGAGCGTTGAACCTGTTTCTACTATATCTACAATACCGTCTGCAAGACCTACAAGAGGAGCGAGTTCAACCGAGCCCTCAATCTTAATGATTCTTACATCCATATTTTTATCGTCAAAAAATGCTCTGGTTACATTGGGATATTTTGACGCAATTGTCTTTGTTTTGTAACCGCCGTAAAAATCGGAGTCCTTTTTTGTAGCAAGAGCAAAACGGCATTTGCCGAAGCCTAAGTCGAGAAGTTCATAAAAGGATGAACCGTTTTCAAGAATTGTATCCTTGCCAACGACACCAAGGTCACACACACCGTGCTCAACATATGTAATTACATCTGCGGCTTTCGCAAGCACAACTTCAAAATCATTGTTGCCGATCGGAAGAATAAGCCTTCTTCCCTTGTTTTTTACTTCATCACAATTATATCCGATTTTTTCAAGAAGTTCAATTGTGGTCTTTTCAAGTCTGCCCTTTGTCAGAGCAATTCTTAATGGTTTCATATTTAATCCTTTCCGACAGCTTGATTATATACTTTCAACTTTTGCAATTCCTCTTGATTTTGCAAACTGTTCTGTTTCTTCAAAAGTTTCAAGTACGCTGAACTGTGCATTTATTCCCTTTTCGTTAAGCTCGTCAACATATCTGAGAGCCTTCATTTCATGTCCGTTTTCTGCAAAAACGAGAACATCGGGATTATCTGAATAATTTACATCATCATCGGAAAGATGTTTCATTGTAATTGCGTCTGTATCAATCGCAAAGCCTGCCGCACCCATAGGAGCGTCAAATTCGCTGAGAAGATCGTCATATCTTCCTCCCGAAATAACAGCGTCACCGATTCCGTTAATATACCCTGAAAATACGATTCCCGTATAGTAATCGTTTCTCTGAACAAGTCCGAGGTCGATGATAAGCTTGTTGCCGAGTTCAAGCACGGAAAGTTCTTTATAGATTGTGTGGAGATAATCAAGAGCGTTTTCGGCGCCTGTACCTTTGCAGATGTCATATGCCTCATCAAACACTTCTTCACCGCCGAAAAGTGACGGGAGCGAACGGATTGCGGAAACCGTCTTGCAAGGCTTGAGTTTGTCAAGAAGATTGTTAAGCGCCGAGTAGTTTTTACTTTCGATTGATACTCTGATTTTTTCTTTGTAATCGTTATCAATATCGAGTTCTTTTGACAGAGCATTGAATACTTCGGCGTGTCCGAGTTCAATTCTGAAATCATCGGCAACAGCTGAAATGCTTTTTATTGCCGAGGTGAGAATTTCAAGGTCGGCTCTCTTTCCTTTTGCCCCGAGAAGTTCAACACCCATCTGAAGAAATTCGTTTCTTCTTCCTGCAAGTGACGGATTGTTGCGATATACTGCCTGCTTGTAGTAAAGTCGAACAGGAAGTGTATTGTTTTTAAGTCTTGTAGAAACCATTCTTGCAATCGGCAGAGTGGAGTCAGGACGGGCAACAAGAAGTCTGCCTTTGTTATCGGTTGTCTTGAACATTGATTCCTGCGAGATTCCGCTTGACGGAATTGAGAACACATCATAAAATTCAAGAGCAGGAGTTATTACCCGTTTAAATCCGCCTTTGACAAATACCTTTTCAATGCTTGTGCAGATATAATCCATAGCGGAACATTCGGCGAACAGAAAGTCCTTTGTTCCCTCGGGAGTCATTTTTAAATTCTTTTTCATAATTACCTCTCAACGCTTTAGTGTGTTAATACGGTAATATACTAACACACTAAACTTGATTTGTCAACACTATTAAGATGAAACGAAAATTTTACGATTATTCATTTGTATTATCTGAGGATTCGTCTTCATCATTTGTTTTGTTACGGTTGATGAATTTCATAAATTTTTCTCTTTGCTGCATTTCTTTTTCTTCACGAAGTTTTTTCTGCTCTGCGGCAATTTTGGTATAGTTAAGCACCTCAAAATCAAGAGCCTCCTGAGCAATTCTTCCCTTTGAGTCAATTTTGTTTTTAACTCTCTTGCCGACAAGAGCATAGATTACGGCATAGATTGGTGTGCCGAGAATAAGACCGAGCACACCGAACATTCCTCCGCCGACAATTACGCTGAACAGTACCCAGAAGCTTGAAAGACCGACCTGACTGCCGATAATCTTCGGCTTGAAAAGATTGCCGTCAAGCTGCTGAATTATAACTATAATGATTATGAAAATAATCATGTAAATCGGATCAATAAGCAAGAGGATAAACGCACTCGGAATTGCACCGATGAACGGTCCAAAGAACGGAATAATATTCGTTACACCGATAAGAACCGCAATAAGCGGTGCGTACGGTAATTGACAAATTGACATTGTAATGAATGTGAGAACACCGAGAAAAGCCGCATCAATGATATCGCCAACGAGAAAACGACCGCATTTTGTATCTGTAATATCGACAATTTCATAAATCTTAGGAAGATACTTTATCGGAATAAAAGCAACAGCAAGCTTTTTTATCTGACGGCAAAGTGTTTCCTTTGCGGCAAGGAAGTAAACTGAAATAACGATTCCGAGCAGGAAGTTATACACACCATTACACGTAGACATAATTGCGCTGAATACTGCATTTGTAGAGTTGCCGAGAAAACTGGTGATATTGCCTGCCGAAATAAAGTTTGTAATATACTTGAAGAAGTTGTTTATTACTTCACTTGCGTCAATTTCCATACTGAATGTATGGTTAATCCAATGCACTACTGTTTTTGTCATGTCAGAAAGTACGCCTGCATACTGCGGCAGGCTGTTAATAAGACTGAACAGGCTGGCTGCAATCTGCGGAACTACAATTGAGATTATAACAACAAAAATTGCTACTACAATTGCATAGGTTATAATAAGTGCAAGGGGTTTTCTGAAGTTAGTAAGGAATTTTCGCTTTCGCCCCATTCTGCCGAAAACTTTGGAGTAGAAAAATTTGTACGGATAGTTAAGGATGTAAGCAAAAAGGAATCCGATTGCAAACGGAGTGATTATGCCTGTTATCCAACCGATTGCCGACCACACAACATTCATATTATCTTTTACAAGTAAAAGAAATACTGTAAATGAAATGCAAATCAGCAAAGTTTTTAGCGAAAGCAGTTTTTTCATTTAGACAACTCCTTAAAATAATGACATCTGTGAGCTTTCAGGCAAATCCTTGAGAACTCCGACATCTTTCAGTGTTTCAATAACAGCCTTAGTAACCTTTGTTTTTATCTGCATATCTTCAATTGAAAGATATTCTGTGTGCTTACCCGTTTCTGCGAGTGAATCTGCGGCGGCGCCGCCTACACCGGGTAAGGATGAAAACGGAAGTCTGATTTTTCCGTCCTCTACCTTGAACATTTTAGCCTCGGATTTGTAGATGTCCACAGGAAGAAATTCAATTTTTCTTGCCATCATTTCGTTGACAATCTGCAAGGTCTGGAACTCTGCTTCATCCTTTGCTGTGGCTTCGTGAACACTCTGTTTTTGTTTTATGTTGTTCATCTTGTCACGGACAGCCTGATGTCCCTGCATGGCAATTGCACCGTCAAGATTTTCACTTCGTACGGTAAAGTATGCCGCATAATATTCAACGGGCTTGTGAACCTTGTACCAACCGAGTCTGAGCGTTGCAATCATATAGGCTGCGGCATGGGCTTTCGGGAACATATACTTAATTTTCATACATGAATCAATATACCATTCGGGAACATTGTGTTCACGCATAGCCTTGAAGTGTTCTTCCGTAAGAAGTTTTGTTGCGTTACCTTTACGGACAATCTCCATTATTTTGAATGCCATGCCCGGTTCAAGACCTTTGTGCATAAGATAAGTCATAATCGAGTCACGAGTACCGATTACCTCCGAAATTGTACAGGTTCCGTTATGAATAAGTTCCTGAGCGTTTCCGAGCCATACATCGGTACCATGCGAAAGACCTGCAATCTGCAAAAGGTCGGTAAAGGTTTTGGGCTGTGCCTCAATGAGCATTCCTCTTACGAAAGCCGTACCGCATTCAGGAAGGCTGAATGTACCGGTTTTTGAGTCGATATCCTCCTCAGTAACTCCGAGTGCTTTCGGAGAAGTAAACAGCGACATAACCTCGGGATCGCTCATTGAAACTTTCATTACGGGGATACCTGTGTAGAGTTCGAGATAATGATAGATTGTCGGAACATCGTGTCCAAGCTCATCAAGTTTTGTGATTGTATCATGAATTGAATGGAAGTCGAAGTGGGTTGTAATGTTATCTGAGTTCACATCATTTGCAGGATGCTGAACAGGGCAGAAATCGTAAACATCGTTTGTTCTCGGTACAACAACCATACCGCCGGGGTGCTGACCTGTGGTTCTCTTAACACCCGTACAACCGATTGCAAGACGCTTTTCCTCAGCCTTGTGCATTACAAGACCTCGCTCCTGTGCAAACTTCTTAACGAAACCGAGTGCTGTTTTTTCGGCTACTGTAGAAATTGTTCCCGCTTTGAACACATTATTCTTACCGAAGAGTTCTTCCGTGTAACGGTGAGATTTTGACTGATACTCACCGCTGAAGTTAAGGTCGATATCAGGCACTTTGTCGCCCTTAAAGCCAAGAAATGTTTCAAACGGAATTTCGTGACCGTCCTGATCCATAAGAGTGCCGCATTCGGGACAGTTTTTTGGCGGCATATCAAAGCCTGAGCCGTAACTGCCGTCTGTGATGAACTCGCTGTGTTTGCAGTTTGGACATACATAGTGCGGACAAAGCGGATTAACCTCCGAAATACCGGACATAGTAGCTACGAAAGAAGAACCTACCGATCCTCGTGAACCGACAAGATATCCGTGTGCCTCACTGTCTGCAACAAGCTTTTGCGCAGTCATATAAAGCACCGAGAATCCGTAGGTTGTGATTGAATTAAGTTCCTTGTCAAGTCTTGCCTTTACGATTTCAGGCAATGGATCACCGTATTTCTCTTTTGCTCTTTTCCATGTAATATCAATAAGCTGTTCCTGTGCGCCCTCAATGTTAGGCGGGAATGTACCCTTTGGAATAGGTCTGATATATTCGCACATATCGGCGATTTTATTGGGATTTTCTACTACATACTCATAGGCTTTATCCTTGCCGAGCCACTCAAATTCCTTTAGCATTTCAGCAGTTGTTCTGAAATAAAGCGGAGCTTGCTGTTCGGCATCTTTAAAGCCCTGACCTGCCATAAGAATTTTTCTGAATTCGGAATCTGTCGGATCCATAAAGTGGACATCACAGGTTGCGCATACAGGCTTGCCGAGTTCTTTTGCAAGCTTAATTATTGTACGGTCAATTTCATGAAGTTCGTCAACAGAATTAAATCTGCCGTCACGAATCATAAAGCTGTTATTGCCTGCAGGCTGAATTTCAAGATAATCATAGAATGACGCAATCTGTTTGAGTTCGCCCCACGGCTTACCCTCAAGAATTGCCATATAAAGCTGACCTGCACAACAAGCTGAGCCGATTATGAGTCCCTCTCTGTACTTTACAAGCTCGCTTTTCGGAATTCTCGGCTTTTTATAGAAATAATTAAGATGACTGTAAGAAATAAGTCTGTAAAGATTTTTAAGACCTGTTTTATTCTTTACAAGAATAATCTGATGATAGGTCGGAAGCTTTTTAAAATCTCCGCCTGCTATCTTTGTATTAATGTCGTTTGTTTTTGTTATACCGTAATCATCTGTAAGTCGCTGACAGAGATTTATAAAAATTCTCGCAAGCATTTCGGCATCATCGGTTGCTCTGTGATGATTGAAGTCGCCGAGCCTTAAAAATTTTGCAACCGTATCAAGCTTGCAGTTCTTGATATCTGTAAGAATCGCTCTTGAAATTGCAACCGTGTCGATTGAAGTGTAGTTATATTCCCTGCCCATATCTTCACAGGCTTTTGCTATGAAGGATGTATCAAAGGGAGCATTGTGAGCAACAAGCACATTGTCACCGGCAAATTCAAGAAATGCACCGACCGCCTCGCTCTGTGACGGAGCATCCTTTACCATATCATCGGTAATGCCTGTAAGCTGAGTGATTTTCTGCGGAATCGGCATTTCGGGATTTGCAAAGGTTGAAAAAGTATCGGTGATGACACCGTTTTCAACCTTGACTGCGCCGATTTCGGTAATCTTGTCACGGGCGGCTGAAAGGCCTGTTGTTTCTATATCAAAGCAGATGAATGTGCCGTCAAAACCTGTGTCGGCATCACCTTTTACAGACTCTACAAGGTCATCCATAAAGTATGCCTCAACACCGTAGATGATTTTAATTTTTTCTTCGTCTTTGTTGATTTTATCTGCGGCTTTCATTGCGTCGGGAAAAGCCTGTGCGACACCGTGGTCAGTAATTGCAACGGCTTTGTGTCCCCACTGATAAGCACGGTTTACAAGGTCACCTGCCGATGTTACGGCATCCATCTGCGACATATTTGTATGCATATGGAGTTCAACACGCTTTTTCTCGGCATTATCAACTACTTTTACTTTTTGAGCCGTACCGATTGAACGGGCATTTACAACAAGTTCGCCTGCATATTTATCGTACTCAACATCACCCTGAACAACGATTGTATCGCCTTTTTTGATATTATCAATTACGGCTGATTCCTTGATTGAATTGAATACTTTAGCTGTTGTTGAACCGGTATAATCGGTTATGTCGATAGTGAAAATATTTTTGTCACCGCTTTTAGTGACTTTCTTTTCAATATCAAATACATCGCCCCACACCACAATTCTTCCCGAATCACCTGAGATGGAAGAAATGGGAATCATTTTTCCCCTGATTGAACGACCGTATAACGGACGGATTGAGGACTGGATAATCTGCGGTGTTGCAAACTTGCCCTCACGGACTTCAATTTCAACAGCAGTGTTTTCAGCGTGTTTTTCTTCTCTTTTTTCTGCTGTTTCAACCTCTTCCTGATAGAATTCAGCGGCTTTCTGAAGATTTTCTCGGTTGATTTTCTCCTGAGCATCCTGAATAGCGGCTTTGTATTCTTCGCTGTTTTCTTCAACCTCAAAGGTTCCGGTATAATTAACGGAAATGCAAAGATTGAATTCTTCCGAAATGAGCTTTATAAGTGCTTTGTCAAAGCCTTTACTGTCAAGGAGAGTTTTTCCGCCGTTAAGAAGATTTATCGTAAGCGTATTGTTTTCAAACCTAACCTCAGCATTGTTGAGAGTTCCGTTAATACTCGGAATATCTCGCCTTACGGCTGCGTATAGCTGAGGAAAATAATCAGCAGAAAACAACTCTGTCGGAAAATGCGGTTTGATTACAGTATGGTACGCAAGTGTCTTGGTAATCAGCTTTTCCGTGTCAAAAAGCGTATTACGCTCAACGAGCCCGTTGAATTTTACTGCTAAAGTAATCAAACGGGCTTGTTTGTTAATATTAAGTTGTGTCAGTTCTCCCTGTGAAATCTGTTGCGACAGTTTAATGCCGAATTGGGAGTCAAAGACTTCTCCTAATGTTTTCATATATGTCCTTCTGTCATATTACAGCAAATGTATTTTGACTGCTGATAGAGTTATAATTTTTCTACTTCTTCCAAAAGTGCGTCAACGAGTTTATCTTCCGGAACTTTGCGAAGAATTTCGCCTTTTTTGAATACAAGACCGCAACCGTCACCGCCTGCGATGCCGATATCAGCTTCTCTTGCCTCTCCGGGACCGTTTACAACGCAACCCATTACCGCTACTTTGATATTCTTTTTGCAGTTTCTGAGCTTATCTTCAACCTCGTTTGCAATCTTCACAAGGTCAATTCTTGTTCTTCCGCAAGTCGGACACGAAACAAATTGAACTCCGTCTTTCTCAATATCAAGAGCCTTGAGAATATCGTGAGCGGCGTAAACTTCCTTTACAGGATCGGCTGTGAGTGAAACTCTGATTGTATCGCCTATACCGTGAAGAAGCAATGCACCGATTCCGGCAGAAGATTTGATAATACCCATTCTTTCCGTTCCAGCCTCTGTAACACCGAGGTGGAGCGGATAGTCACACCTTTCTGCGGCAAGCTCATAGGCTTTAATCATAGTAGAAACGGTTGAACTTTTCATTGAAAGAACAATATCGTTGAAATCAAACTTTTCAAGAAGCGATGCATGGTACAAGGCGCTGTCGCAAAGTGCCTCGGGTGTGGGATGACCGTATTTTGCAAGAATTTCCTTTTCAAGCGAACCTGAGTTAACACCGATTCTAATCGGAATGCCACGCTGTCGGCAAGCGTCTGCCACCGCCTTTACCCTATCATCTGATCCGATGTTACCCGGATTGATACGGATTTTGTCGATGCCTGCCGCACACGCCTCAAGCGCAAGCTTATAGTCAAAATGAATATCGGCTACAATCGGGACGCTTACAGCCTCTTTGAGGGCAGGAATAAGCTTTACTGCATCTTTATTAGGAATAGCTGCACGAATAATTTCGCAACCGGCCTCTTCAAGCTCTTTTGCCTGTCTTACAGAACCCTCAATATCGGTTGAGGGAATGTTGAGCATTGACTGAACGCTTACTTTAGCACCGCCGCCGATTTTTACATTGCCGGCAGTTACCTGAATTTTACTTCCCATAAAATTTCCTCCGTTTGTCTACATTCCGGGGAATGTTCCCGTTACAAGCTGGAACACATCTTTCACCGAAATAATAAGCATAAATGCAAGCAACAGAACAAGACCGACTGTATTCACAATCTGTTCTGCCTTTCTCGGAATCGGCTTTTTGAATATCCATTCAATCAGCAAAAATAAGAATCTTCCGCCGTCAAGCGCCGGGAACGGCAGCATATTTACAATTCCGAGGTTTACCGTAATGAGTATCATTACAAAAAGAATGTTATTGACTGCATCTACGAAGCCTGTTTGAAGTCCCATTGATGCAACCTGAGTGACTGCTGTAGCAATACCAACAGGACCTGACATATCATTGAATGTAAATCTGCCCTGAACAAGCCACACCAGAGATGTCCACACGGTTTTTGCCATTGAACAGGTCTGTGTGAATGTTTCACCGAGAACAGTACCGACATTTTTCTCAATCGGTTCAACTGCAAAGTCAAACGCAACAGTAGGTTTGTTTTCCTTTTCGGCATCCTCATCAGCGTAATAGGTGAAAAACTGTACATTTTCAAGTGTTATTTCTTTGCCGTCACGAACAACTTTTACATCACCCATGAATCTCGGTCTTGATGTAGTTGTGTCTATTTCGGGTGTTTTATACTTTGACATATCATATGATTTGTCAAGCGCATAAATTGACTTGCAAGTTTCGTCAAGAAGTTTTTTAGCCTCGTCTTTGCTTGCAGCCTTATTTATTTTTGAACAACCATCAGAAAGAGCATTGTAGTATTTTTGAAGTTCATCCTTTGAAAGAGACTCGTCTTTTGCATACTTATTATATACACCGCAAGCGGCAGATGTTGCTCTTTCTTTGTATACCTCAAGTGTATTGCCTTCTACTGTTTCATATGGAAGAGTTGAGATTGCAAACTGCAAATCTCGTGAATTCCAAATTGAATAACCGTTCACTTCAACAATCTTATCCCCTGTTTGTAAACCTGTGTTTGCAGTAAATGCATTGGGTTGAAACTGAGATATTGTAGTTGAACTGTAGCTGTCAGCCTGAACGGTAAAGGCAAACATCATAACAAAGCCGAGAAGAATATTCATAACCGCACCTGCGATTATGATAATCATTCTCTTCCATACTTTTGCGTTATTAAAAGCACCTTTTTCTTCACTGTCTTCATCCTCTCCTTCCATGGCGCAGTAACCGCCTATAGGAAAAAGACGAAGCGAGTACCTTGTTTCGCCTTTAACAAAACTGATTATTTTCGGCCCCATTCCGAGTGCAAATTCATTTACCTTTACACCCGAAAGCTTTGCGGTAATAAAATGACCGAATTCGTGAGAAAAAATTATAAGCTCAAAAAGTAATATTCCTATTACAATGAGAGCCGCAACTGTTAAAATTTGCATTAAAATAAATCAACTCCAAAATATTCATTGCCGTCGCAAAGACAGCAGTGGAAAATATTACCGCAAATTATAGCTTAGAGAGTACATACTCTCTTGCAAGTTTGTCTGCCTTTAACACATCATCAACGCATAAAGGCTCAAAATTGTCTATGTTATCAATTGCACCCATAACAAGGTCACCGATTTCAAGAAAAGTGATTTTACCTTCTCTGAAAAGACGGTTAGCCTCCTCATTAGCACCGTTGGCAATTGCTGTTGCAACACCTCCGAGTGAAAGAGCTTTTTTACAGGCTCTCAGACATTTGAAAGTATCATAGTCAGGTTCAAAGAAAGTCATTTTGCCGATTTGAGCAAGACTTAATTCACCGACAGGTGACTCATATCTTTCCGGATATGTAATTGCGTACTGTATCGGAATCCTCATATCGGGGAGTCCAAGCTGTGCAATTACGGAATTATCTACATATTCTATGAGAGAATGTATGATACTTTCACGATGAACAACAACATCAATGTTTTCAGGCTGAACATCAAAAAGCCATCTCGCCTCAATGATTTCAAGACCTTTGTTCATCATTGTAGCAGAGTCGATGGTTATTTTTGCGCCCATACTCCAATTTGGATGATTGAGAGCCTCATTAACTGTTACATTCTTTAAGTCTTCGACTGTTTTACCAAAGAACGGGCCGCCGGATGCTGTAAGAATGAGCTTTTTAAGCATTTTCTTTTCAGGCATTCCCTGCAGACATTGGAAGATAGCGGAATGTTCACTGTCAACGGGAAGAAGCTTCACACCGTTCTTCTTTACCGCATCACATACAAGCTTACCGCCTGTTACAAGCGTTTCCTTGTTTGCAAAAGCAATATCTTTTTTAGCGTTTGCCGCTGCAAGTGTAGGCTTTAAGCCTACCATTCCGACAACCGAATTTACAACAAGGTCGGCATTCTCAAGCGTTGCCGCCTCAATAAGTCCGTCCATACCGCTTAAGACACGGGTGTTTGTATCTTTTATATTATCTTTGAATTCTTTGGCTTTTTCTTCGTTAAAAACTACTGCAAGTTCAGGTTTATATTTTCTTACCTGTTCTTCAAGCAGCTTTATATTTGTTGACGCCGTGAGTGCGGAAACTTTTAAATTAAGTTTATCTACAACATCAAGCGTCTGAGTTCCGATTGAACCCGTCGATCCGAGAATTGAAAGTGAATTTACCATTTTAGTTTACCCCACTGTTATGAAAGGTATGAATTGATTGATTGCCACAAGAACAGGGGCAGTAAATATTATGCTGTCAAACCTGTCAAGCATTCCGCCGTGACCCGGAAAAATTGAACCGTAGTCCTTGATTCCGTAATTTCTTTTGATAAGTGAAAAGCTTAAATCACCGAGAATTGAAACAGGAGCGTCAATTACACCGAGAAGAATCAATGCCCAGAAATTAATGTTAGCGTCAGGCATAACACAAAAATGAAATATAAGGCCTATAATTACTGCTGTGAGGTCGCAGAAAAGTATTCCGCCGATTGCTCCCTCGACAGTCTTTTTAGGGCTGATTTTCGGGCAAAGTTTGTGCTTGCCGAACGATGCTCCGATAAAAAAGCCGCCTGCGTCTGCCATCCACGGTAATGCGAAAATACATATATAGCAGAAAGTAATTGATACAGATGATGCACAGGCAATCGGTACGGCACTCATTCCGAAAGAAATTAAAAAAGTTCCGAACACTGAATGTGCAACATCGGCATAGTTTGTCTTTTCGTGTTTAAAAATCATTACGGCAAAGACTGTCAGCATAAAAGCAAAAATCAAAACATACAGATACTTTGTCGTAACTAAAACCGAAAGCAGAAAAGCAAACAGCATACAAGGTATTGAAAGGTGTAATTTATAAAGCATCTTTCTTGCATGAAGATACTCGCCTATCATAAATGCCGAGAATGCTCCTATGACTATGCCTACAAATGGGTGCCAAAGTTCCGAAACAAACAGAACGATCAGCAGTATTGGTATTCCTATTACGGCTGTCAGCAGCCGTGGCTTGAGGGATTTCATTTTATATCAACTCTCATCAGACTCCACCGTATCTTCTGTTTCTGGAGGAGTATATTTTTAACGCTTCGTCAAGGTCTGATTTCTGAAAATCAGGCCAAAGCTTGTTCATTATAACAAATTCCGTGTAGGCTGACTGCCACAAAAGGAAATTTGAAATTCTGTATTCACCGCTCGGTCTGATAATAAGGTCGGGATCGGGCTGACCTGCGGTATAAAGATAATTTGAAAAAAGATTTTCTGTTATGTCATCGGAAGAAATTTTTCCGTTTCTGACATCTTCGGAAATGTTTCTGACGGCTCTGACAATTTCATCACGACTGCCGTAATTCATAGCTATATTGAGAACCATACCGTCACGGTCTTTTGAACTCTCCTCGTTTTCAATCATAAGCTCACGAAGTTCATCATTAAAACCCGACTTGTCACCGATGAATTTTACCACAATACTGTCATCCTTAAAATCTTCAAGCGCTTCATTAAGATATGATTTAAAGAGCGACATTAGTGCATCAACTTCCTCCTGCGGTCTTTTCCAGTTTTCGGTTGAAAAAGCATATACGGTAAGGTACTTTATTCCGATATCGGAACAGTATCTTGTTATGGTTCTGAAAGTTTTAGCACCCTGACGGTGACCTGCTTTTCTCGGAAGTCCTCTTTTCTTTGCCCAACGGCCGTTGCCGTCCATAATAATTCCGATATGTGAAGGCAGATTGAGGTCTGTAACCTCAATCTGCTCATCTTTTTTCTTTGAGAAAAAAGCCATATTACATCTCCAAAATTTCTTTCTGCTTTACTGCAGAAACGCTCTCAACTTCTTTGACATACTTATCTGTAAGATCCTGAGCTTTCTTTTCGCCCTGCTTGAGATCGTCCTCTGTAAGCTCGCCGTCCTTCTTCATAGCTTTAAGCTTGTCGATAAGTTCACGGCGGACATTACGAATCTGAATCTTTGTTTCCTCAGCAATCTTCTGAACATCTTTTACGATTTCTTTTCTTCTGTCCTCTGTGAGAGGTGGGAAAATAAGACGAATAATCTTACCGTCATTCTGTGGGTTGATGCCGATATCGGAAGTTTGGATAGCCTTTTCAATCTGTCTTAATACAGACGCATCCCATGGCTGAATGGTAAGAGTTCTTGCCTCTGTAACAGATACTGCGGCAAGCTGGTTTACGGGTGTGGGTGCGCCGTAATAGTCAACCTTTACCTTATCAAGAACTGCGGGATTTGCTCTGCCTGCTCTGATTTCTGAAAATTCCGTGCGCATATGCTCAAGTCGTCTGTCCATACTTTCGCCGGCTTTTTTTAACTGTGTCTGCATATTTATGCCTCCTGTGTAATAATTATTGTTAAAAAGTCAGTAAAAAATTCAAATTAATTGTTGGCTGTTACGATTGTACCGATGTTTTCACCGCAAACAGCTTTGTAGATATTTTCGGGATCTTCAATACTGAATACAAGAATCGGAAGATTATTGTCCTTGCAAAGCGATGCCGCTGTGCTGTCCATAACAGCGAGATCCTTGTTGAGAACATCATGGAAAGAAATTGTATCGTATTTCTTTGCATTCGGGTTTTTCTTGGGATCGCTGTCATATACACCGTCAACCATAGTAGCCTTCATTACGATATCAGCCTCAATTTCTGCCGCACGAAGAGCTGCTGCTGTGTCTGTGCTGAAGAACGGGTTGCCGGTTCCGCAACCGAATACTACTACTCTGCCCTTCTGAAGGTGAAGAACTGCTTTGTTTCTGATGTACGGCTCTGCAATCTGATGCATAGCGATAGCTGTCTGAACACGAACATTAACTCCAAGCTGTTCGAGAGCATCACAAACACCGAGTGCATTGATTGTTGTTGCAAGCATACCCATATGGTCGGCTCTTGTTCTGTCCATTTCACCTGAGCTTCTGCCACGCCAGAAGTTGCCACCGCCTACTACGATGCCGACTTCTACGCCTGCGTCAACACATTCTTTAATAGGCTTGCAGATTTTAAGAACAGTTTCAAAATCAATTCCGTGTTTCATTTCTCCTGCAAGTGATTCGCCTGAAAGTTTTAATAATACTCTTTTATATTTTGGTTTCATACATAACACCCCATGGTAATTTATAATTACTAATATAATACAATATCTTGTAGGGTTTGTAAAGGTTTAGTGGCAGATTTTTTGAATAAATAACCGAAAGCTGAATGGTTATGTCATATGAAATGCTAAAAAATTATTAAAAATGACCGTAAATGCACTGTATGTGCTAACTCTTCACTGTAAATCCGTTGACAACAAATCTTGCCATACGATACAATTATATATATGAAAAACAGCACCTTTTATTAAGAAAACAGGTCAAAAAATAACGCTGAACCTAAATAAAGTTCAGCGTTTGTGGCGGAGAGAAGGGGATTCGAACCCCTGATACGGTGTTCACCGTATACATGATTTCCAATCATGCTCCTTCGGCCAGCTCGGACATCTCTCCAAACGACCTGTTTATTATATCAAATGAAATCAGAAAAATCAAGTGAGATTTTGAAATATTTTAATTTTATGTGGCGAACTATGAAAAAACTATTTTCTATTATTTTGATTTTGATAGCTTTATTGCAAATATCTTTAACAAGTGCATTTGCAACCACAAGCGTAAGTTTTGAAATGCAGAATGCAGATATGAAGCCGAACAGACTGTTCAGTGTTGCTCTTTCCGCAAATTCCGGCAATCGACTTTCTGCCGCAACATTTGAATTTACATATGACCCCGATTATATCGAATTCAGAAAGGTTAAAGCAGTGAATAACGGCTCAAAAATTCAGGTCAACAAGAAAAGCGGCAAGGTTAAAGTTGTTTTTCTTAATTCTGAAGGACAAAATATTTCGGGCGGAAGCGATGTCTTAACGCTTGATTTCAAAACAATAAAAGAAGGTACTGCGTATATTGACTACACAGTGAATCAATGTGTTGATTCCGATGTGAACTTTATGGATGTTGGAAGTTGCACTGCATCGTGTATCAGAATATATAAAAATGCATCGGGAACGGTTAGCGGCGGAAGTTCCTCGTCAAGCAATAAAAACAGCACGCAAGCTACAGGAAAGGGCGGTAAAAGTAAACACCCGACCGAGCCTACAACTGTTAATGCCTCAGATGACGAATATATTGATTACAATCCCATTAAAGATAAGCAAATAAAATTTTTCCTTGCCGGCATGGGCATAACTGCGGGATGCTTGGCTATATTGGCTGTTGCGTATGCAATCGGTAAAAAAACAGCTCAGAAGAAAGCTGAAAAAGAGAAAAATCACAATGACAATACTCTTGAAAACAAAACTTCCGATGATTGATTCGGGAGTCTTTTACTTTGCCTTTCTTCCCTGCGTGATATCACGCTTTGCAAATTCACGGTTGATTGAGTTTAAAACACGCTTTTTGTCGGCACTCCACATGGGTGCAACGAGCAGTTTTTTATCCCCGTCACCTGTTAAACGGTGAATTACAACATTTTCAGGCAACACTTCAACGCAATCGCAAAGAATATCAATATAATTCTCCATTGAAAGCACATCAAATTTTCCGCTTTCATAGTCATCACATAAGTCTGTGTTTTTTAAAATATGCAACAACTGCAGTTTGATTCCGTCGGTTTTACTGCCTGCATATTTTACAGATTCAAGCATCATTTCTTTAGATTCGTTCGGAAGTCCCAAAATAATGTGTGTAATTACATTGATTCCGATTTTATGAAGATTTTCTGTAGCTGAGTCATAAACGGATAGCGGATACATTCTTCTTATATAATCTGCCGATTTTTCATGAATTGTCTGCAATCCTAGTTCTACCCAGACAGGTTTTATCTTGTTCAGTTTTTCAAGAAGACCTAACACATTATTTCCCAGGCAATCGGGACGGGTTGCAATTGAAAGAGCAACAATGTCGGGTTCTGAAATTGCATCTGTAAATATTTTTTCAAGATATTCAACAGGCGCATAGGTATTTGTGAACGGCTGAAAGTATGCAATAAACTTTTTACAGTCGGATTTCTTTTTTATTCGCAGTTTAGCCTGATCGATTTGTCCGTGAACAGGAAGAAGTGCATCGGAGGCAAATTCTCCGGAGCCTCCCCTGCTGCAAAAAATACAACCCCTTGTTCCGAGGGTTCCGTCACGATTCGGACAGGTCATATTACCATTCAGCGAAATTTTGTACACCTTTTCACCGAATGTATTTTTGAGATACTTATTAAGGGAGTAGTAATTCATAATAAAACACCTGATAAATTAAAAAGGTCGGCAGAAAAGCCGACCTTTGTGTCTTTCGACATATTAGAGAGGAAATCTATGAAAAGTTCTTGTAAGCATTATCCATGTGAAGTTAAAGTGTTTTTTTGTTTATCTTTAACTTACAAGCATATAATAACTGTCTTATGTGACAGAAAATTGAACGCTTGTGTAAAGTAATGTGAAAGTTTAAAAAGATTATGAGAACTTTCTGATATATTCAAGAAACTTTGCATAGAGCTTGTCCTCAAGCTCTTCAAGAGTATCATCTATACCGCCGTTAAAAAACATTTTATTGTGCTTTGAAAGTGAAAGGTATGCACCAATCATACTCTTTCTGACTTCATCCTGCAAATCCTCTCCGAGTTCATTGCCGCAGGAAAGTCCGAGATAGATGTTGCCGTCAACAAGCTGTGACGCAACAGCTGCATTTTTCAATTCAAAAGAATTGAATTTGCCAAGTCCGGTTGCAAATTCACGGAGCGAGAACTCCTCTTCACCTTTCTTGTATTTTTTTTGTTTTTCTGAAATTTCATTTTCACATACTTCAAGCGAAAAGTTTCCGCCGGTAATATATTCGTGCATATAATCCGGATTTGTAGCAAGGACATTGTAAAGTCGCATTGAGTTCACGGCTGTTTCAAGACAGGAAAATGATGCAAACTGCATATTGCTGTCATTCAGCTTGATGAAGCTGTACATATTCTGAAAAACAGACTTATTGACTACAAGCAAAACAAGTCTTTCGCTCTCACGCACATCTGACAAAAGAGGGCTTGTCAGGTACGACATGGTGAACTTATACGACTTATTTACATAGTCACTCAATAAATCCAAAAATCCGTTTAAAAAATCATTTTCTCGTATTGTAAATTCAAACATATATTCACCTATCTAAACAATTCCATATCTGCGTTGTAGAGGTCATTTCTTGTGATGTCGATATCACAGGAAACCAAAAAACGGTTTTCAAAAGCCGATATAAGCAGATTCGGATTCACATTATCGGAGCTGCCTGCCGACAAAACAACATCAAGTTCTGCAAAGTCGAACTTCTCGGTTACTTCAAAGCTCTTTATACCTTGCTTTATGTCAACGGTTTTTATGCCTTTTTTAGATTTCTTTTCAACTTCAATACTTTCGCTTGTCAGCAGTTCTTTGAGTTGTTCGCATACTGTACGGGAGTTTTCACCGTCACAGGAAATCTTGATTGTAAATGATGCAAAAGCAATCTTTCCGGCTTTCATAACGGGTTCCGTTACATCAAAAACACGAAGTCCTCTCGGCAGACAACCGTTAAGCCTTGAAATGATTTCTTCAAACGGAAAGCTTTCATCCTCAAGCTTGACATCCATACATTCGTTTACACCTCTGAAACCAAGCGAAAGCGGCAACGGAAATGTTGCAAACGGATGCGGGTTAAATCCTTCTGTATGCCAGATAGGGATTTTGCTCTTGTGCAATGCACGGAGCATACATCGATTGAGGTCAAGGTGCGAAATATAGCGACATTCAAAATCTTTTTTAAACCATATTCTTACGCTTTTCAAAACACACACCCTTTCCGTATTTAGCCGCACCGCAGTTGTTGCATTTCAGTCTGCAATGCGGTGTTGTTGTATCTGCGTACGCTTTTTTACATTCTCTGATAAGGAAATCCTTAGTTACACCGTAGTCAATATGATCCCACGGAAGAATTTCATCAAAACGTCTGTGTCTGTTTGCATAAAATGACGGATCAACACCGCATTCATCAAAGAGTTCAAGCCACTTTTCAAGGCTGAAACAATCATTCCAACCGTCAAAATGAAAACCTCTTTCACATGCAAGCTCCATAACCTTACAAAGTTTTCTGTCACCCCTTGCAAATACTGCTTCAAGGTAGCTTGTATCGGCATCGTGATAGTTAAACTGAATTTTTCTTGTTGTAATACTGTCCTTGATGTGCTGTTGCTTTTCATGAAGAACAGGGATTGTATCCTGCGGTTCCCATTGAAACGGTGTGAACGGTTTCGGTACAAAAGAGGATGCAGACACGGTTACACGCACCGACTTGCCCTTTGGCTTGTCGGGACATTTGTAATATGCATCAACTACAGACTGACCAAGGCCGGCAATTGCGGCGACATCGTCCATTGTTTCGGTAGGCAGACCAATCATAAAATAGAGTTTTACCGTAGTCCAGCCGCCTGCAAATGCAGTTGTGCAAGTCTGCAAAAGTTCATCTTCACGAACATTTTTATTGATAACATCACGCATACGCTGACTGCCTGCCTCCGGAGCAAAGGTAAGTCCGCTCTTGCGTACGGTTTTAATCTTATTCATAATGTCATCTGTAAAGCCGTCAACACGCAGTGACGGAAGTGAAATACTGACTTTTTCGTCTTTGCTCCACTCATTCAGCTTGTCAAGCAACGGTACAATCTGACTGTAGTCACTTGAACTGAGTGAAGATAGCGAAACTTCATCGTAACCCGTGTTATCACATAATGCTCTGCATTGTTTATTTATAGTTTCGGGAGATTTTTCACGGACGGGACGGTAAATCATACCTGCCTGACAGAAACGACAGCCTCTTATACAGCCACGGAAAATTTCCTGAACCGCTCTGTCATGAACTATCTCAACGAGCGGAACTACAAAATTATCAGGATAGAACGACTTGTCCATATCAAGCATAATACGCTTGTGGATTTTAGCGGGAGCATCTCCTTTTGGAGTGAATGACTTGATTGTGCCGTCCTCGTTATATGTTACATCATAGAGTGCAGGAACATATACACCCTCAATTTTAGACGAGAGTTCAAGAAACTCCTGTTTTGATTTACCCTCGGCTCTGCACTTTCTGAAAAGTTCAATAACCTCAAGGTCAACCTCTTCACCCTCACCGATGAAGAAAATATCGACAAAATCTGCAATCGGCTCGGGGTTGCAGGCACACGGTCCGCCTGCAACTACTATGTTTTTAAGTTCTTTTCTGTCACAGCTTTTAATCGGCACACCCGAAAGCCTGAGCATATTGAGCATATTTGTAAAGCTGAGTTCATACTGAAGAGTGAAACCGATAAAGTCAAAATCGGACACGGGATCTCCGCTTTCAAGCGCATAAAGCGGAATATTGTGTTTTATCATCTCTTCTTCCATATCAACCCATGGGGCAAAACTCTTTCGCACCAAATGTACGGCACAGCGTTCATAAGGCTGTAAAGAATTTTCATTCCGAGATGGGACATACCTACTTCATAGGTATCGGGAAAGCAGAAGGCAAATCTGAAATCTACTTTCTTTTATCCTTGATTACTTCGTTGAGTTCACCGCCGACATATCTTCCCGGCTTTTGAACTTTCAGAAGTAATTTTTCAACTTTCTTTGCGTCCATAGAAATCCTCCGTCAGTAGTATCTGTTGTTTTTACATAAAAGTGACGCATGAGATACGCACACACAAACAACAGCGAAAAATTATATTTTGAATTTAGCAAAACCATAAAGCCGAGTACCGTCAGCGGAAAAAGAATTATAACAGCAGTTATATTTATGATTCTTTCGGCTGATTTTTCCGAGAATTTTCTGCACAGAATAACATACATAAGCTGTCCGCCGTCAAGCGACATAACCGGCAGCATATTAAAAAGTCCCGTGCAAAGGTTCGCCATGGCAATCGGCAATAAAAATTCACTATTACATAAGTATAACAGATAAAACAGAATAAAACAAATGAAATTGACTAAAGGTCCGAAAAAAAATTATAAAAATGTTCTGACGGGTTGTGTTTAACTGCCTTGAAGAGTTGGTAATCTTGATTTCAAACAGCGAAATTTTGATTTTATCAGGCGGAGATTTGCAAATGAGCATTGCAAAAAGATGACCGCACTCATGAATAATCACAGCCATAACGCAACATAGAAATCCTAAAAATATATTCAGTATCACACATATTGCTCCAAGACAAACGAGTGAATACGAAACCGTAAAATCAATGTTCAGCAGACGAAACTTCATCGCTTGTTGCAGTAAACAGGTTTGATAAATCTATTTTATTATCGCCCGTATCAAAAACAACGGATTTTTCAAGGTTTGAATAGTACCATTCCCGTGTTGCGGCATAGACCTCACCGCCGAATAAATTAAGCAAAAAAGCCACAAGAGCTATAATAATACAACACACAAGTTGAATCGTTATCACAAGCTGTTTCGGAGAATTTTTCTTTTCATCACTATTTTCAGCCGATAAAGAGTTCACATCCTCCTCATCTGAATCAAGCTCCTCCGATACCTTAGGGTATTCCGAATATGAAACAGATTTCCAGTCATCGTCATATGTAATGGTATTTCTGTTATCATTATTTTCTGTCAAAAAAATCACCTCAATGCAATATATGCAATGAGGTGAACAAATTTAACTGCGTCATTCAATCTTTTGGTCAAGTCTTTTAAAATCGCCTTTTGTAAGGTTGACAAAAAATGCAATTGCAAGCATTAACGAGAAAAATTCCGCAATCGGGAAAGCATACCATACGGCTGTATAATCAAACACCATAGAAAGCACCCACGCAATCGGAAGAATGAGTACAAGCTGACGACAGAATGACATAATAAGACTGCGCAGTCCCTTTCCGACCGCCTGAAAAAGTGTTGTAAAGATAATGCCGGCAGCAGCAGGAATAAAGCAAAGGCTTATGATTCTGAATGCAGGGACACCGATATCCATAATATCCTGTGTGCCACCAAACATAGCAATAAGCTGTTCGGGGATTGTCCACATAAGAATTGTGCCGACCGCCATAATAATTACGCCAATGATGATGCCGCGCTTTAAAGCGGAATACATTCTCTTTTTCTTTCTTGCACCGTAGTTATAACCGATAATCGGCATTACGCCCTGATTGAGTCCGAAACAAGGCATAAATACAAAGCTCTGTAATTTATAATATATACCGAGAACAGTAACGGCAGCCTCCGAAACAGCAAGAATTGCATTGAGTCCGATAATCATAACGGAACCTATTGACTGCATAATTACAGACGGAAAGCCTACAACATAAATAGATTTCAATGTGGAACCATTCAATTTGTAATGTTTGAACGAAACTTTAACTTCGTTATTCTTAAAGAAAAGGAATGCAAAGGCAGAAAATCCATACCGCAGAATTGACCGAATACAGTAGCAATTGCCGCACCGAGAACGCCCATTTCAGGGAAAATTCCTATACCGAAAATCAGGAGCGGGTCAAAAATAATATTTACAATTGCACCGAAAAGCTGGGATAACATCGGGAATATCATATTGCCTGTTGCCTGAAGCGTTTTTTCAACCATAATCTGTACAATTGAAAAGAACGAGAAGCAAAGTACAACCGTCAGATACTGGATTCCGTAATTTACAATAGCCTCATTCTGCGTGTACATTGCCATAAACGGGCGAACCGCAAAAAGTCCGAGCAATAAAAATATTACATAATTAAAAATACAGGTTACAAAACCGTGAGTTGCTCCGTCGTTTGCCTGAACAAAATTTTTCTCACCTAATTTTCTTGAAACAAACGAGTTTACACCGACTGCCGTACCGGCTGCAAACGCAATCAAAAGCATTTGCAGAGGATACGCAAGCGAAGTTGCGGTCAGTCCGTCTGCGTCATAGTTGCCGATAAAAATACTGTCAACAACATTATACATTGCCTGAATTGTCATTGAAAAAATTGCAGGCAGACTCATTGTTAGAATTAGCCTTGTCATTGGCATAGTTCCCATTTTGTTTTCATGGGGCTTTACTGAATTTTCCATATTTCCCATACTGATTCCTTTCTTATTCGCATACATATAGTTAGTTGATCTTTCGTATCTTCCTGTAAATCCAAAATGCAACAAGCATTACAGCCGTACCAAGCAACACACCGAAAAAGTCAATCCACATATCGCTTACCTGTCCCGATCTTCCCTCAATCCCAAGCTGAATTGTTTCATCAACAAAACAGGTAAACAGTCCGATAGAAACGGTGTAGGGTACAAATTTTATCGGCTTGATTCGGTCAAATGAATAGGCACATGAACAGAGCAATGCTCCCAGAACGGTATATTCCGTAAAATGAGCAATCTTTCTGATTATGTGGTCCGAAAGATTCGGATCGATTCCGAAAAATTTCAAAATTACTGTGACAAAATCAAGGACGCTTTCACTCTCTTGTGCCGACTCAACTGACGGCATTGAAGAATGAATAAACGCAAATGCAATCACTGACGCGGTCAAAACAAACATAATTATTCTGAATCGCATTGAACAGGAATTCGTTTTCATCAAATCACTCCATAATATATTTTACAGATTATTCAGTCAATGTCAACTTTTGAATAATTATTTATCATAATGTACAAATAAATCAAATTTTAAGGCTTTATTATGGAAGATTTTATCTTGCTCAAATATTGAAAAAAACTTTTAAATCTGTTATACTTATCAGGTATTGGCAAAATATAATTTCTAAGGAGCAAATATGTGGTATTTAATAGTATTTTTTATTTCAATGGTTCCGATAGTAGAAATCAGAGGTGCTGTGCCTGTTGCGGTTGCAAATGACTTAAATCTTTTTTGGACATATGTAATCTGCATTTTAGGCAATATGCTCCCGGTTCCGATTATCTACCTCTTTGCAAGAAAGGTTCTTGTTTGGGGTTCTGACAAGAAGTTTATCGGCAGATTCTTTTCTTTCTGTCTTGAAAAAGGCGAAAAAGGCGGCAGAAAACTTGAGGCAAAAGCAGGCAACGGAATGTTTGTTGCACTCATGCTTTTCGTAGGCATTCCTCTTCCCGGCACAGGCGCATGGACAGGAACACTTGCAGCAAGTATTCTTGACCTCGGATTTAAGAAAAGCGTTATAGCCGTTATGTGCGGTGTTGTTATCGCAGGTATTATAATGGGTATCGGTTCGGTACTTGTTGCAAACGGAATCAACTTTATTTTTGCTCCGTAAATAATTTTGGGCAGCACATCGCTGCCCTTATTTTTTGGTGAATTTATAAAATGGAAAAGAAAAATATATATGATGCAATTATAATCGGCGGCGGTGCATCGGGACTTATGTGTGCAATCACAGCAAAGAAACATGACCGTTCAAAGAAAATTGCAATAATCGAAAAAAATGACAGATTAGGCAAAAAGCTGATGTCAACAGGCAACGGCAGATGTAATCTGACAAATCACTGTATATCCCCCGATAAATATGTCGGTTCTTTCAAAAAGCAAAGCGAGAAAATTTTTGAAAGATTCAGCGGTGATAAAATGGCGAATATTTTTAAAGATTTAGGTCTTTTAAGCTTTCACGATAACGAGGGCAGATATTACCCGATAAGCAAACACGCCGCATCTGTTCTGGACGTTCTGCGCTTACAGGTTGAAACACTTGGAATAGATGTTTTCACAAAACAGAATGTCAATTCTATAAAAAAAGTTACAAACGGTTTTAAAATTTCGTCTGATGACAGCGAGAAAAAGTACGATTTCATATGTAACAAGCTTGTGATTGCAAACGGTTCAAAAGCCGCACCTAAGCTTGGCGGAAACGCAAGTGCAATTGATTATCTTAAAAATTTCGGTCATAAGGTTGTTTCGTTCTCCCCTGCTTTATGCCCTGTTAAGGTTAAAAGCGATGTCCTGAAAATATTAAAAGGTCTGAGAGTTACAGGCAAGGCACAGTTATACGGTGAACATGGTCGATTAATCAAGGAAGAAACAGGCGAAATTCAATTTACCGAAAATTCGTTATCGGGAATTTGCGTGTTCAATCTTTCATTGTTTGCTAAACCGAACGACAAAATAGTGCTTGATTTATTGCCCGATTATTCGGAAAATGAGCTGATTAAAATAATCAGACAACATATATCATTGTTTTCTGATTTGCCGTGTGAACAACTTTTGACAGGAATTTTTCAGAAGAGAATTGTACAGTCAATTCTGAAAATCAGCCGAGTTGATTTGTCAAAGATTTGTTCCAAGCTTTCAAAGGACGAAGTATCAGGAATTTGCAAAACAATAAAATCGATGTCATTTACAGTAAGCGGAAAAGAAGATTTCTCACACGCACAATGTGCTTTGGGCGGTGTTTTAGGCAAAGAGATTGACGAAAACACTATGATGAGTAAAATTGTGAAAAATCTTTTTATATGCGGTGAGGCAATTGACCTTTGCGGTGAATGCGGAGGATTTAATCTTCATTTTGCATTTGCCGGAGGAATTATTGCAGGAGAAAATTTATGATCAGAGTGAACAATATACATTTAAGCCTTGACTACGATGATAAATCGGTTCGCAAGGCAGTTGCCCAACAGCTGAGGATTGAAGAAAAATCCATAAAAAGCTGTAAGATTTTTCGCAGATCGGTTGACGCAAGAAAAAAGGATAATATCTACTTTCTTACAACCGTTGACGCTGAACTTAATATCAACGAGGATAAAGTCTGCAAAAAGTGCGGTAAAGCTCAAATTGCGAGAAAGTATGAATATAATCAAATGAAATTTGGCAATGCGCCCTCCCCCGTTGTTGTCGGAGCAGGTCCGGCAGGATTGTTTGCGGCACTTATTCTGGCAAGAAGCGGTGCAAATCCTATTCTTATTGAAAGAGGCCGTGATGTTGACAGGCGAACTGCCGATGTGAACAGGTTCTGGACAAGCGGTCAGCTTGACATAACTTCAAATGTTCAGTTTGGTGAAGGCGGTGCGGGAACATTTTCTGACGGCAAACTGAATTCAGGTACAAAAGATATAAGACAACGCAAGGTGCTTGAAGAATTTGTAAGCCACGGCGCACCTGATGAAATTCTCTATAACGCAAAGCCGCATATCGGAACGGATATGCTAAAAGGAACAATAAAAAATATCCGCAACGAGATTATTGAACTCGGCGGAAGGGTTATGTTTGAAACAAAGCTTGTTTCAATGGCTTTTAGTGATAACAAGCTGAAATCTATAACTGTTGAAACCAAAAATGGCGATGAAATTATAGAAACAGACAATGTTATTCTTGCAATCGGTCACAGTGCAAGAGATACTTTTGAAATGCTTTATGATTTAAAGTTGCCGATTGAAGCAAAGCCTTTTTCGGTAGGAGCAAGAATTGAACATCTTCGTCAAAAAGTTGATAAGGCACAATACGGCAGGTTTGCGGGCAATAAAAAACTCGGCTCGGCAAATTATAAGCTGAGTACACACCTTGATAACGGACGGGGTGTGTATACATTTTGTATGTGTCCGGGAGGCAAGGTTGTCAATGCGTCAAGCGAAGAAAACAGACTTTGCACCAATGGTATGAGTGAATTTGCACGAAATGCCGAAAATTCAAATTCAGCGTTGCTTGTAGGAATAAACCCAGATGATTATGAATCTGACCATCCGCTTGCCGGAATGTATTTGCAGAGAAAGCTTGAATCAAAAGCATTCGTTGCCGGCGGTGAAAATTATAATGCACCCATACAAAGAGTTGACGATTTTCTTAATAACAGAAAATCCACACATCTCGGTGATGTAAAACCAAGTATCGGTCCGAATTATGAGTTTTCAAATCTGAACGAGATTTTACCTGAATATGTCAGCACTTCAATGGCTCAGGGCATTGTGAAAATGGGCAGAATGTTACACGGATTTGATGACGGTGACGCTGTTTTGACGGGCGTTGAGAGCAGAAGCTCTTCCCCCGTCAGAATAATGAGAAAAACAGATACACTCGAAAGTGTACTTATTGAAGGACTGTATCCGTGCGGTGAAGGTACAGGCTATGCAGGCGGAATTATCTCCGCCGCAGTTGACGGCATTAAATGTGCCGAAAAAATCATTGAAAAATCGAATAAATAAACCTCCGAAATCAATCGGATTGTGAAACGCCCCCTAAAGGTCAGAGCCAAAAACTGACTTTTAGGGGGCATATCATTGTTTAGAGGCGGTTTATTTTGTATTGTGATTTAAACAAATAACAGTACCGCCCCGACAGTAAAAATCAAAACAGCAAAATGTGCTTGATTGTGCGGGGCGGCTCTTAGATAAACTTGTTAAATTTTACTTGGAGTATTTACTCCACTGTCCGTTTGAGTAAATCATATTTACATCGGGGATTTTTAAGTCACCTGTCTGTGCTGAACCGTTATTGAATATAGCATATTCTGCACCATTCGGAAGTTCAAATCTGTATGTGTTATTACCTATACTTTCCATAGCCTTGCCAGGCCAGCTCATATAAGTCGAATCTTTTGAACTCCATACATAGACATTTACTGTTGACCAGTTTTCCGTATTATTGAAATAAACATAATTCTTCGTCTGAATTGAAGTCGGTTCGGTTGTTGACTCTGTGGCATTTGTTGTAGGCTGGGTGGGTGCAACATTTTCTGTGTAAGTACCGCAGTATGAGTCTTCAACAATAAGCTTAACGATATAAGCCTGAATCATAGTTGCGTCTTTTACAGAAATAACAGAATCCTTGTTTACATCTGCCGCAATGAGAGCCTCATCGCTTAAAGTCGATATGTTAGCAATGTATTTTTGAACCTCTGTTGAATCACAGACTGTAATTGTTCCGTTTAAATCAACATCACCGATAAGAATTCTGTTTGAAGGCTCTGTTACCGGCTGAGTTGTAGACGGCTGTGTTGTAGCAGGCTGTGTTGTAGTAGGCTGTGATGTGGTAGGCTGAGTTGTGATAGGCTGAGTTGCGATTGTAGTAGGACGGACTGTCGGGGAAGGAGCTGTTGTCGGCTGAGTGGGTTTTACAGTCGAATAGTTCTGCCAAGAACCGTTGCTGTAAATTTTATTACCGTCTGCAATCCTGAGGTCATCTGTCTGACTGTCACCGTTGTTGAAGATTACATATTTTGCACCGTCAGGCACTTCAATATCAAAAATATTATTACCCTTGTCGGTCATTTTCTTGCCCGGCCACGATGTCATTTCTTTATTATCATCACTCCAGAAATATGCATTGACCTTAGACCACTTGGTTGATGAGTTATCATAAGCAACAACCTTTACGGCATTCGGGTCTACCTTTGTGTATGTATATGTTTCCGAATCGGATGTTGTCTTGCCGTCGCTTGCTTTTACTGTTACTGTGGTTACAGTATCGTAAGCAAGGTTTGTACCGATTGTAATTTGCTGACCGTTTGTGTAGTTTACAAATGCACCGTCATCAATTGAATACTGAGCATTTTTTGCATTCTTGCAATTGAGCGTAAGTGTGAGCTCATCTGTATTGTAGTTTGTTGAACCCGGAGTTACTGACGCTGAAGGTCCTTCGGGTTCGGCATCATAGACTACTGCTATACCTGATGAACCTATTGTACCTGAAATGGTGCTTGATGTAATTGTAAATGTATTGCCTGAAACAGCGTCTGTGTATGTACCCGGTTTTGCGTAACCGCCGCCGTTTTCTACCGATACCTCGCCGCTTCCGCTGCCTTTTACGATAACAGCACCGCCGTCTTTACGGGTAATTACAGAACAACCGTCTGACACTGTGTAGTAATCGGCTTTGCCGTCCATTGCATTATGGAACTTATTGATTTGGGCAACCTCACTGCTGGTGAAATGAGTTGAGCCCTTTTCTCCCATTTTGATACTTTCTTTGTTGGTTGAAGAAGGACGGGAAAAATAAAGAGCAGTAACTTTATTACGGCTTGCCGCAACCGCATAAGCACGGTCAATAACATTCTGACTCATTTCATTTGAAAAGCCCCAGTCTTTGTTGTTTGACCATGTATCATGGCTTTCACCCCAATAAAGAAGCTTATCGTTTGAAATGCCTTTTTCACTCCAGTTTCCGCTTGAAGTAGGAGCTTTGCCCGAATTAAACGAATCACGGAGTTCTTTACCGTAGTTACTGTCAGTGACAGAAATATAATCGGTATACTCTTTCATAATGTCTTCATTACCTGTCGAACGGTCATCGGGTCCACCGAGAATTTCGCCGTAGTTATAAAGACCGTACTGTGTTACCGATTTCCAGAAATCGTCGCCCTCGCTCGGAACGCCAATGTGTTTTGCAGCGTCCCAACGAAGTCCGTCAACACCTACCGACTTGAGTTCCTGAACATAGTTGCAGACTTTTTGCTGAACATATGGATTTTCGGTTGCAATGTCCGGCATACCAATCGAGCCGTGTGTTACCTGCCAACGGTTTTTCCAGTCAATACCTCCGCCGAAGGTATGCCAATACTCGGATGGCTTTAAATCGTTGTCTATGTTGTTGTGATCGCCTCTCAAATGGTTAGCGACAACATCGACAATAATCTTAATCCCGTACTTTTCTGCCTCATCACAAAGCGACTGAAGTTCAGCCTTTGTGCCGACACCATTTGTTCCGATACTGAATGAAATTGGCTGATATAACCAATACCAAGTACCTGTTCCGTTTGGCTGTGCCGGAGAAGTCTGTATACTTGTAAATCCGGCTTTTGCAATTTTAGGCAATTCAGCCTTAATATCGTTATAAGTCCAGTCAAAACAATGTAAAATTACACCGTCCTGAATATTATCTTTGAGTTTGTACTTATTAGCCGATACGGTTGGTGAGCTTTCTGCCGCCTGAACACCGAGTGAACCGGATACAAAGGCAGATAGACTTGCCGACAGGATACTCACGCTCAATATTGCGCTGAGTATTTTTGATTTTGTTTTCAAATTTTTACACACCTTTCAAATTAATTTCAAAACTCTACTATGTGTCGAATCAGTCGGCTGAAACTAATCAAATTAAATCAATTTCAATAGATTTCAGCATAAAGCAAAGTACAATAAAGAGCAGCATAAATGCAATGCATTTTTTAAATTAATTGCAAATGTGCATAACATTTGTACAAATTGCTAAAATTCGACAATAATATTAAAGCACCCATAAAAGGTGCCCTAATATGCGACTGTGTCTGTAAGCCGGGTTTTGTCGTGAACAGCCATCTATCTTGGCAGACCGTTACCGAATCTGCTCGATGCCACCTCCTAAGGACACGCCGAGCAAGCGTACAATGTCCTACCACGGTGTTGCTTCAAATAGGGTTTACACGGCAGAGCAGTCTCCTGCCCTCCGGTGAGCTCTTACCTCACCTTTCCATCCTTACCATATAATGGCGGTAATTTTCTGTTGCACTATCCCTGGAGTCGCCTCCGGCGGCCGTTAGCCGTTATTATTGCTCTGTGAAGCCCGGACTTTCCTCGCACAGTACCTTTCGGCAGCTGCTCGCAGCTGTTCAACACACTCGCACATTTATTTTATACCTTTTTTGTACAAAAGTCAAATGAATTTTGTGATTTTTACTTGATATAACGGCTTTTTAGGGGTATAATGAAGGGGAATTAATTATAAGGAGTTACCGATATGGATATCAGAAAAGAATCACTCAAAAAACACTATGAGTGGAACGGTAAGATTGAAGTTGTTTCAAGAGTTCCGATTAACTCGGCTGAAGACCTCTCTCTTGCCTATACTCCGGGTGTTGCAGAACCGTGTCTTGAAATTCAGAAGGACTATGACAAGTCTTTTGAACTCACAAGAAGAAACAACCTTGTTGCCGTTGTAACCGACGGTACAGCTGTTCTCGGTCTTGGTGACATAGGTCCTGAGGCAGGTATGCCTGTTATGGAGGGCAAATGTGCGCTTTTTAAGGAATTCGGCGATGTTGACGCATTTCCTATTTGCGTAAGAAGTAAGGATGTTGACGAAATTGTAAACGCAATTTACCTTATCAGCGGTTCATTCGGCGGAATCAATCTTGAGGATATTGCCGCTCCGAGATGCTTTGAAATTGAAAAGAAACTCAAAGAGAAGTGCGATATTCCGATTTTCCACGATGACCAGCACGGTACTGCTGTTATTGTTGCCGCAGGTCTTATCAACTCACTCAAGCTTGTTCACAAGAAGCTTGACGAAATTAAGGTTGTTATGAACGGTGCAGGTGCGGCAGGTATTGCAATTGCAAAGCACCTTCTTAACATGGGTGTAAAGGACATTACACTTTGCGACAGTAAGGGTATTATCTGCAAGGGTGATCCGAGACTTAACGCTGTTAAACAGGAAATGGCTGAAATTACTAACCTTTCTCACCTTGAGGGCTCGCTTGCAGATGCAATGAAGGGTGCTGATGTATTCCTCGGAATTTCTGCCGCAGGTTGCGTAAGCGAAGAAATGGTTAAGTCAATGGCTAAGGATCCTATTCTTTTTGCTATGGCTAATCCGACTCCCGAGATTATGCCTGACATTGCTAAAAAGGCAGGTGCGGCTGTTGTAGGTACAGGCAGAAGTGACTTTCCTAACCAGATTAATAATGTACTTGCTTTTCCGGGTATTTTCAGAGGTGCTCTCGACTGCCGTGCAAGCGATATTAACGAAGAAATGAAAGTTGCCGCATCTTTTGCAATTGCTTCACTCGTGAGCGATGAAGAACTTAATGCAGATTATATTCTTCCCGAGGCATTTGACAAGAGAATCGGTAAAACTGTTGCTGAGGCTGTTAAGAAGGCCGCTGTTGAGACAGGCGTTGCAAGAATCTGATAAAGATTTGCAAATAAATATTTTAAGAGAAAGAAAAAGAGGAAAACAATGAAAAAGACAGTTACTTTATTGGTACTGATTTCAATGCTGTTCTCCACTGTTTTTCTGTTCACCGGATGCGGTGATTCATCGGTTAAGGAAATTAAGACTGCCGATGATATCAAAGGAGCGTCCGTAGGTGTTCAGAATGGTACAACAGGCGATACTTTTGTATCTGACTATGAGGCTGACGGCACCAAGGTTATGCGTTACAGCAAGGGTGCCGACGCTATCGTAGCTCTTACACAGAATAAAATCGACTGTGTTGTAATTGACAGTGAACCGGCAAAGGAATTTGTAAAAGCAAATGCAGGACTAAAAATTCTTGATGAACCTTTTGCGGAAGAGGAGTATGCAATCTGCATTTCAAAAGAAAATCATGAACTCACCGAAAAAATCGACAAAGCTCTTGCAGAGCTTAAAGACGAGGGCGTTCTGGACAAAATCAAAAGCTACTACATAGAGGGTAATACTGATACCGTACCCTATGAATCACCTAAGGATATCAAGTATGACGGTGAACTTCATATGGCTACGAACGCTGCTTTTCCACCGTATGAATATGTTGAAGGCGGTAAAATTGTCGGTCTTGATCCGATGATGGCTACAGCAATCTGTGACAAGCTCGGTAAAAAACTTGTTATTGATGATATGGAATTTGATTCTGTTATCACTGCTGTTCAGACCGGCAAAGACGATTTCGGTATGGCGGGTATGACCGACACACCGGAAAGAAGAAAAAATATCGACTTTTCAACTTCATATGCAAACACAACTCAGGTTATTATCGTAAACGACAGTGCATCGGGCAGTTTGTTCGGCAATCTCGGTGAAAGCTTTAAAAACACATTCATCACAGATAACAGATGGCAGCAGCTTTTAAGCGGTTTGCTTGTAACCCTTGAAATTACATTGTTTGCAGGTATTATCGGTGTTATTATCGGTTTTGTCATTGCTCTTGTAAGAGCTACTCACGATATTCAGCTTGACAAGAGAAAATGCAGGAGCTTCGGTGATTGTGTTCTGAAATTCTTTAATGTGATTTGCAATATCTACATTACTGTTATCAGAGGCACACCTGTTGTAGTTCAGTTGATGATTATGTATTACATTATTCTTGCATCTGTAAGAAACGGTATCTTTGCCGCAATCATTGCATTTGGCATGAACTCTGCCGCTTATGTTGCAGAAATTGTTCGTTCGGGCATTATGGCTGTTGACATCGGTCAGACTGAGGCAAGCCGTTCACTCGGTTTTAACAACAGACAGACAATGACGATGGTCGTTCTTCCGCAGGCAATTAAAAATGTTCTTCCTGCACTCGGCAATGAAATTATTACACTTCTCAAAGAAACTTCGGTTGCAGGTTATGTTGCACTTGCAGATATCACATATATTGGTAATATGATTCGTTCAAGAACTTACGAGGCATTCTTCCCGCTTATTACGGTTGCATTGATTTACCTTGTAATTGTACTTGTGCTTTCGTACATCCTCAGAAGATTTGAAAGGAGATTGAAAAAGAGTGAAAGATAACGCATTAATCTCCGTAAGAGGACTTGAAAAATCATTCGGTAAGGATATTCAGGTTCTTAAAGGTATTGATATTGACATTTTTAAAGGCGATGTAGTTGTTGTTCTCGGTCCGTCAGGCTCTGGTAAGTCAACTTTTCTCCGTTGCCTTAACAGACTTGAAGAACCGACAGGCGGTCACATTTTCTTTGAGGGTACCGATATTACGGATCCTAAGGTTAATATAAATGTTCACCGTCAAAAAATGGGAATGGTGTTCCAGCAGTTTAACCTTTTCCCCCACAAGACTGTTATTGACAACCTTACAATGGCTCCTGTCAAGCTCCTTGGTAAGAGCAGAGATGAGGCTAAAAAAGACGCTATGGATCTTTTGGAGCGTGTAGGACTTGCCGAAAAGGCAAACGCATATCCGAACCAGCTTTCAGGCGGTCAGAAACAGCGTATTGCAATTGTAAGAGCGCTTGCTATGAATCCCGATGTTCTCCTTTTTGACGAGCCGACATCTGCACTCGACCCCGAAATGGTCGGCGAAGTTCTTGATGTTATGAAAGAGCTTGCCAAGGCAGGTATGACAATGGTTGTTGTTACTCACGAAATCGGCTTTGCAAAGGAAGTTGCAACCGATGTTGTATTTATTGACGACGGTGTTATCAAAGAAAAGAACAATCCGCAGGAGTTCTTCAATAATCCGCAGGACGACCGTTTAAAGGAATTTTTATCAAAGGTTCTTTAATTTTAAACAAAAATCAGAGGATTTCAGTTTTCGCTGAAATCCTCCTTTTTAATTACTTATTTATTTGATTACCGTAAATATATTCTTTGGCTTTTGATATGAGTATTGATTTTTTGTTTGGAACATTTGCATCTACTACAAGCATTAGCAGATAATCGAGAATATTTCCGACATCTCTTCCCTCTTTTACGCCAAGGTTTAAAACATCTTTACCGTTGATATCAAGCTGACTCAGCTTAAAACATTCGTTATCTTTGATTATTTCATTAAAATGTGTTTTAGCCGTTTCAAGATATCCGAGTTTTTCTTCTCGCTGATATTCAGACTGGGCAGATATATCGGCGTATTCGACCTCTAACAACTGCTTTGTAAGATCTGTACCGAGTACATTCATAACCTTTTTCATAAGCTTTTTACTGCCGTTAAAACGGACATCATGATATTCAATCAGCAGAAGAGTTTTGTTAATAAAATCAGACGGTAATCTTAGTCTGTGCAGAATTCTGTCTGCAATTTTTTTACTTTCAAGCTGATGTCCCTGAAAATGCGATTGACCGCTGTTGTCAGTAGTTTTGACAGAAGGCTTGCCGATGTCATGCAGGAGCATTGTCATACGAAGTATGGGATTCGGCTCAATTGTGCCGAGTGCAGTCAGGGTATGTTGCCATAAATCATACAAATGATGAATGTTGTTCTGATTGAAATTGAACATAACGGTAATTTCAGGGATAATAACAGCAATCGTTTCTCGGTAAGCGTCAAGAATTTTTACGGCATCCTTACCGCAGATAAGCTTTAGAAATTCCGAAGTCACACGCTCTGTTGCAATGTTTTTTAGCAAGTCTGCATTTTTAAATATAGACTTTGATGTGTTCTCTTCAATTGAAAATCCGTAAACAGAGGCAAAGCGTAATGCCCGCAAGATTCGCAGAGCATCCTCGTTAAAGCGTGTATTGGGATTTCCGACACAACGGATAATTTTATCTTTAAGGTCATTTTTACCGCCGTATGGATCGACAAGACCGTATTCAGCGTTATATGCCATTGCATTTACCGTAAAGTCACGGCGTTGCAAATCTTCGTTTATGTTTCGTGTAAAGCTTACGCTGTCCGGATGACGGTTATCGGAATAATCACCGTCAATACGGTAGGTTGTGATTTCATAGACTTCACCGCCGCATACAACAGAAATTGTGCCGTGTTTGATACCTGTATCAAAAGTATGATAAGCCTCAAAGCATTTTTTTGTCTGCTCGGGCAAAGCGTTTGTACAAATATCTGTATCATGCGGAGTCAATCCGAGAAGATAATCACGAACACAACCGCCCACTATAAAAGCCTCATAGCCTTGATTATTCAGTTGTCTGATTAATTTTTCAGCGTTTTTGTTTATTTGCATTTCTTTTTGCAGTCAGTTTAAGATGACTTTCCTTTTTGAATTTTTCTATATAGTGCTGTGCTATATTGTAGAATATATTGAATACAACAAATGTGCCTACAGCAAAGATTAAAAGCAATATGATGTTTTCAAATGTAAGCGGTGCAAGTGAGAACAATCCGCCGAAGAAGATTGAACCGATTATTATTCCGGCGGAACATCCGATGACCATAACGGCTCTGAGCGGATTGAACGGGATTGATAATCTGATTACAAGCAGCATACATGAAAATGCAGTAAGATATACGCAGAGAGTTGAAAACTGTGCCTGTGGCATATCTGTCATATACTTTAAAATTGCGAGTAATATTGTATCTGCCGAAATACAAAAAGCTGTTGGGAGTGATCTTGCTATTATATTTACGGTAAAATTACCTTTTACTATATCTTTATTCGGTTGAAGTGCAAGAACAAATGATGGCAATCCAACCGTTAATGCACCGACAAGCGTAAGCTGTATCGGTTCAAAGGGATATCCTGTGCGGAAGAATATGAAGAAAATTGAGAGTATAACCGAATAAATCGTCTTTACAAGATAGAGTGCAGAGCTTCGTTCAAGGTTATTGATTGTTCGTCTGCCCTCTGCCACAACGCTCGGCATTGCGCCAAAGTCATTATTGACAAGTACAAGCTGTGACACATTTCGTGCGGCATCACTGCCCGACGCCATAGCTACGGAGCAATCCGCCTCTTTGAGTGCGAGAACATCATTTACTCCGTCACCTGTCATAGCAACCGAATGTCCGTGCTTTTTAAGGGCAACCACAAGCTTTTTCTTTTGAGCCGGAGTTACTCTGCCAAACACATTACAACGCTCTGCCGCATCTTCAAGCTCTTTATCTGTTGTTACGGTTGACATATCGATTGCATTTTCTGCACCCTCAATCCCTGTATCAATTGCAATATTTTTAACAGTTTTAACGCTGTCGCCTGAAATGACCTTTAAGGTGACACCCTGTTCCTTAAAATATTTTACCGTTTCATTTACATTATCACGAAGTTTATCCTTGATAAGAATGAGTGCAAGAGGTTTTAAATCATCAGGCAAAGAGTCTTTGTCCGGTTCACTATCGCTTTCGGCAAGAACAAGAATTCTGACGGTTTGATTTATCTTTTCAATCTCAGAATACACCTCGGAATACTTTTCTCTGCTTTTTAAAATACATTCAGTCGCACCGACTATGTAGGATTTGCCGTTTTCAAAGGTACCGCCCGACCATTTTGTTTCGGACGAAAAATCGCAGAATTTACTGCACTCATACGGTGAAACGGAATCTGAATAGTCGCGCAGTGCATACAAAGTTGCATTCAGTTCATCAGACGCTTTTACAATTGAAGAAAGTGCTTTCTTGATTTTATTTTCATCAGCCCCAAACGGAATGACACCTGTTACCGTCATTTCGTCTGTTGTAAGCGTTCCCGTTTTATCAAGACAAAGCACATCAACTCTTGCAAGTGTTTCAATGCAATACATTTCTTGTACAAGCACCTTTTTGGATGAAAGCCTGATAATTGATACTGCAAGAACAGAACTTGTAAGAAGAATCATTCCCTTTGGAATCATACCGACAAGCGACGCAACAGTGCTGATTACAGCAGACTGCAATGTTGCATCGGGCAGGGTGAATTGTCGAATAAAAAATGCAATGCCAATCGGAAAAAGTACAAATGTACAGATTTTGATAATGAAATTGAATGACTCCATAATCTGAGAATTTACTTTTTTAATATATTTGGCTTCGTTATTTATCTTAGCGGCATAGCAATCGGCTCCGACCTTTACAGCCTGAGCATAGCATTTTCCTGCCGCAATAAAACTGCCTGAAAGAAGTTCATCTCCTACATTTTTTTCAATGAGATTTGATTCGCCTGTAAGCAAACTTTCGTTGACTCTGCAGTTGCCGTCGCATACAATGCAGTCGGCAGGAATCTGACTTCCTCTTGAAAGCACAAGAATATCGTCAAGAACAATCTCATCTTTACTTATTTCTGCAATTTTACCGTTTCTGAGAACATTAATTTTTTTCTCAGACAAAATAGTCAGCTTGTCAACACTTATTTTGGAACGAATTTCCTGAACTATACCTATAATTATATTTGCGATAACAACACCGATAAAAAGCATATTCTTGTGTGAACCCACAAAAATCAATGCCGCAAGCAAAATTACATTTATAAGATTGAAAAGCGTAAAAATGTTATCACAAAATATTCTTTTGATTGATTTAGTTTTAATATTAGTTGAAATATTTACCTTTCCTTCATCTATACGCTTTTGAACTTCGGAATCGGTAAGACCGACAAGGTTAGAATTTATGTTTTCCATATATACCTCATAATAAGAAAATGATATAATTTCAGAAAATAATTTACAATGCACAGCTGTTTATCGCCTTTTCGGAAAATCCTCTGCCAGTAACATTTTTAATATTTTCATCAACGCACTAATCTATATTATAAATGCAAATCATAATAAAGGCAACGGAAAGAAGGTGAATTTTTTGCGAAAATTTAAAGAAATTATATCAGTTGCCCTGATTTTCACATTATTATTTACTGTTTCGACTTTTTCGCCTTATGCCGCTGATGATAAAAATGAGGTTTACATTGGCGGTGAGGCTTTCGGAGTGAAATTTTATGCTAACGGAGCAATGATAATCAAGCTTGAAAGCTACTACGACGGTGAAAAATATGTTTGCCCCGCAAAAGACGGCGGACTTAAAGTAAACGATATTATAAAGAAAGTAAATAATACAAAAATCAGCACAAATGAAGAATTAAAATCTGAAATAGAAAAATCAAACGGCAATGAAATTACTGTTGAAATTGATAGAAACGGCAAAACCGAAAATAAAACCGTTTTGCCGATTAAAAATACCGTTGGAGTATATCTCCTCGGTGCGTGGGTTCGTGACAGCTGTGCAGGCATTGGAACTATGACCTATTATGATGACAGCAATAATTATTTTGCCGCACTCGGTCATGGAATATGCGACTGTGACACGGCTGCTTTGTTACCGTTAAAATCGGGAGAAGCTGTTCGGGCTGAAATCAGCGGAATTGAAAAAAGCGTCTGCGGTAAAGCCGGCAGTTTCTGCGGATATTTTACCGATGTAAAGTTTGGTAATTTGAGCGTAAACTCCCCTTTAGGAATTTTCGGAGATTTAACGAGTGAAAATTATAAAAGAAACAAGAAATATCTGATTGCAAATGATGATGAGGTAAAAACAGGAAAGGCTGTTATGGTAACAACACCTGTCGGAGATACGCCGCAGGAATATGATATTGAAATCAAAAGAATATGCAACCGTGATATGACATCAAATGAAAATTTTGTCATAAAAATAACCGACAGCAGATTGCTCGAAAATTGCGGCGGTATTGTACAGGGTATGAGCGGCAGTCCGATAGTTCAAAACGGTAAAATTATTGGCGCTGTTACCCATGTTTTTCTGAATAATCCAAAAGAGGGTTACGGTGTATTTGCACAATATATGGCAAATCGCTACAATAATCAACACTAAATATATGATCGTTTGTTCATTTTTGATTTACTAACGCAAAATGTAAAACTTTTTTCTCGATTTTTCAAAAAAGTTTTATGGAAGGTATTGCCAACTTTACCATTTTGTGGTAATATTAGTACAACAAAAATTACTGGGGGAAATCACAATGAACAACAAAATAAAACTAATCGTAACCGATGACGCTTCCGAATTCACGCAGGAAAATCTTAATATCTTACAAAGTAAGAATATTTCCGTTATTTTCTGTGCAAAAGACGGAGAAGAATTGTGCGATAAAATTAAAAGAGAAAGTCCTGATGTTGTACTGATGGATTCATTTATGACAAGGCTTGACGCAATCGGTGTTATGAGAAGCATTACACGAGAAAGCACGAAAGTGCCTGTTTTTATGGTATATTCCTCTTTTCACAGTCCTGTTCTGGAGCGTGAAATTATGAATTCTGGCGCATCGTATTTTGTGTTGAAGCCGTATAACATTTCCGAATTAAGCACCATTATCAGCGATTTATCGGATTTGAGCAAGAAAAACAATTTTGGCAAAGGCAGAGTTATCGACGCTTTCGGAATTGAAATGAAAGTGACCGATATTCTCCATGAAATAGGAGTTCCGGCTCACATCAAAGGCTATCACTATCTGCGTGATTCAATCATTATGTCTGTTGAGCATCCTGAAATTATCAATGCCGTGACAAAACAGCTCTATCCGTCGGTTGCCAAAAAGTACGAAACAACTTCTTCACGGGTTGAAAGAGCTATAAGACACGCAATTGAAGTTGCATGGGATCGAGGTGACATTGATGTTCTGAACTCATATTTCGGATATACAATTCACAACGACAGAGGTAAGCCCACAAACAGCGAATTTATTGCCATGATTTCTGACAAATTAAGACTGCAGATTAAAAATGCAGGCTGAAAAAAGAGCCGCTCGTTAAGAGTGGCTCTTAATATATTATTTAGTTTTGCCGATATCGTGTCTGTAATGAGCGCCTTCAAAGGAAATTTTTCCTACTGCGGCATATGCCTTTTCGAGTGCCTCATCAAGTGTATCCGCTGTCGCAGTAACACCGAGAACTCGACCGCCGTTTGTATAGAACTTTCCGTTTTCGTACTTAGTGCCGGCATGATAAACGATTGCACCATCGACACCGCCGTTATCATTAAGACCGAACATCTCTATACCCTTTTTATATGAAACAGGATATCCGCCGCTTGCCATAACAACACAAGCCGCAGCACCGTTGTCCCATTCAATGTCAAGGTCGGAAAGCTTTTCGTCAATAACAGCCTCACAGATATCTACAAGGTCAGTTTTAAGTCTTGGAAGAACAACCTGAGCCTCAGGATCGCCGAAACGGGCATTGTATTCAATAACCTTTGGACCGTTCGGTGTAATCATAAGTCCAAAGTACAGACAACCCTTAAAAGGTCTGCCCTCTTTATTCATCGCCTCAATTGTAGGGATAAAGATTGTATCCATACATTCCTTGGCAATCTCATCTGTATAATACGGGTTCGGGCTGATTGTGCCCATACCGCCTGTGTTAAGACCTTCGTCATTATCAAAAGCACGCTTGTGGTCTTTTGAGCTGACCATAGGTTTTACGCACTTACCATCTGTAAATGCAAGAACAGAAACCTCGGGACCTGTAAGAAACTCTTCGATAACGATATTGTTACCTGAGTCACCAAACTTCTTGTCCTCCATAATTTCTTTGACTGCTTCAATTGCTTCATCAACAGATTGAGCAATAATTACACCCTTGCCGAGTGCAAGACCGTCAGCCTTTACAACAACGGGAGCGGTATTTTCGTTCTTTATATAGTCAATTGCTTTCTGAGCGTCATTAAATACTTCATACTTTGCAGTAGGTATTCCGTATTTTTTCATAAGATTTTTTGAGAAAACCTTTGACGCCTCAATAATAGCGGCATTTGCGTTAGGACCGAATGCTCTGATTCCAGCCTCCTGCATAGCGTCAACCATACCGTCAGCAAGCGGATCATCAGGAGCTACAAAAACGAGGTCAATTGCATTGTCCTTTGCAAACTTAACCATATTTCTTTATCCATAACTCCGATATTAACAAGCTCGGCATCTCTTGAAATACCGCCGTTGCCGGGAGCACAATAAAGCTTTGTGCATTTAGGACTTTCAAGAAGCTTTTTAATTAAAGCGTGCTCTCTTCCGCCCGAACCAATCATTAAAATTTTCATAACCGCACCTCTATCAGTGATGGAAAAGACGAATACCCGTAAATGACATTGTCATATTGTACTTATTGCAGGTTTCAATAACATTATCATCACGAATCGAACCGCCGGGCTGTGCAACAAATTTAACACCTGAACGCTTTGCTCTTTCAATGTTGTCCCCGAATGGGAAGAATGCGTCAGAACCGAGTGAAACACCGTCAAATGTTGCAAGCCAAGCCTTTTTCTCTTCCTTTGTAAGAGGTTCGGGCTTAGTTTTGAAGAACTGCTGCCATATACCGTCAGCAAGCACATCCTCATAATCATCAGAGATGTAAACATCAATAGTGTTATCTCTGTCGGGACGGCGGATGTTGTCAACAAACGGAAGGTTCATAACCTTCGGATGCTGTCTGAGATACCAGATATCAGCCTTATTGCCTGCAAGTCTTGTGCAGTGAATTCTTGACTGCTGACCTGCGCCTACACCGATTGCCTGACCGCCCTTTGCGTAGCAAACAGAATTAGACTGAGTATATTTAAGAGTAATAAGAGCAACAAGAAGGTCACGCTTAGCTTCCTCTGTAAAATTCTTATTATCTGTTACAATGTTCTGAAGGAGCATTTCTTCGTCAATTTTGAGTTCATTTCTGCCCTGTTCAAATGTAATGCCGAAAACATCCTTATGCTCAATAGGAGCAGGAACATAGTTCGGGTCAATTTTTACAACATTATAGTTGCCTTTCTTTTTTGACTTGAGGACTTCAAGAGCCTCGGGAGTATAGTCAGGAGCAATAATACCGTCAGAAACCTCTCTCTTGAGGAGGATTGCAGTCTGAACATCGCAAGTATCGGAAAGAGCCACCCAGTCACCGTATGACGACATTCTGTCTGCACCTCTTGCCATTGCATATGCGCTTGCAATCGGAGAAAGCTCAAGGTCATCTACAAAGTAGATTTTCTTGAGTGTGTCAGAAAGCTCTGTTGCAACTGCCGCACCGGCAGGACTTACATGCTTGAATGACGCAGCCGCAGGAAGACCTGTTGCCGCTTTGAGTTCCTTTACGAGCTGCCATGAGTTAAATGCATCAAGAAAGTTGATGTAACCGGGTTTGCCGTTGAGAACCTCAACAGGAAGATCTTTGCCGTCCTGCATGAAAATTCTCGAAGGCTTCTGATTCGGGTTACAGCCGTATTTTAAAGCAAGTTCGTTCATTGGATTCATCCTTTCCGAAAAATAAATTACTTGTTTTTATTGATAATTCTTGACTCTGCCTTATTTGAAGCAATGTCAATATAGCGTACAAAAAGTGAAACCTTGTTATCCTCATTGAGAGAATTCCAGATTTTCTCGGCAAATGTGTCAATATCATCGTTACCGATTTCTACGAGTGTAGGTTCACCCTCAAAGCTCGGAAGCGGATTGCCGTCACTCATATATGTGTGAATGAATCTGCCAAGACCGTTTATCGGCTTGTCATATGTAAATGTGTATCTTTCGCAACAATCGGGATTGCCGTCTGCACTTTTGAGAATTGACATTGCATAGTTCATCTTGCCGTTTTCACACTCAACGATACCAGAAATTCGTGGAGTGTAGTTAGGGCCGTCAGGCTCAAATTCTCTTGTTGTGAGTGACTGTTCAAATGTCTGACCTTCATTCATAAGATCATAAACAGTATCTGTCTGGTCACCGTTAGTAACGATAGTTTTGTTGCCGAGAACTCTTACGGGAGAATAGATGATAAGTGACGGATCAACAAGCTTTGACGGATCAAAAGCCTGAGTTTTGATGCCGTCCTCGGTTTCTGCAAACACTCTGTTTCTGCTGTTTTCGCTTCTGCCCATAATGAAGTATGCAATAACAGCCTTTGAGCCGTCTGCACTTTTGCCGATTACAATGCCTCTGCCCGGATATGAAGTTGAAGCAATGTCATTGTAAAGTGATACAGGTTTCATATTTTTCCTCCGTTAGTCAAGAATTTCGGTTTTATTGTCTTTTACTATAATTTTATCTTCGCAGAAAAGCGAAACCGCCCTTGGAAGAATCTTCCATTCAGCCTGTTCCATAACTCTTTTCTGAAGAATTTCAGGTGTGTCACCGTTCTGAATTTCAACGGCTTTCTGAATGATAATGGGACCGCCGTCGCACACTTCGTTTACAAAATGTGCGGTAGCACCAGTTACCTTGACGCCTCTGTTAAGAGCCTCCTCATGAACTCTGAGTCCGTAATAGCCCTCGCCGCAGAATGACGGAATAAGCGACGGATGGATATTGATTATTCTGTTTTCAAAAGCAGAAATAAACTGCTTTCCGAGAATAGTCATAAATCCCGCAAGAACAACAAGGTCAACATCCTTGGATTTCAAAAGCTCGGTTACAGCAGAATCATACTCATCAAATTCGGCGTAGTCTTTTCTTCTGATAACCTCAGTTGCAATCGAATTGTTTTTTGCTCTTTCAAGTGCATAAGCGTTTGGATTTGAGGACACAACAAGAGAGATTTTTCCGTTTTTAATCTCTCCCCTGTTCTGAGCGTCAATAAGTGCCTGAAGATTTGTGCCGCCGCCCGACACAAGAACTGCGATATTTTTCATTATTCAAACACTACTCCGTCGTTACCGCTGATTACTTCACCGAGTACAACAGCGTCTTCACCGTTAGCCGCAAGAACCTCAAGAGCCTTGTCTGCATCTTCCTTGGCAACGGCAATTATCATACCTACACCCATATTGAATGTGTTGAACATATCGTGCTCGGGGATATTACCTACTCTCTGCATAAGCTTGAAAATAGGAAGAACAGGAATATTGTCCTTTTTGATTTTGACTGAAAGACCGTCTGTAAGCATACGGGGAATGTTTTCATAGAAACCGCCTCCCGTAATGTGTGAAACAGCCTTTACATCAACCTTTTCCATAAGAGCGAGAAGAGGTTTTACATAAATTTTTGTTGGAGTGAGCAATGTTTCACCGAGAGTTTTGTCAAGCTCAGGATACTCGGCATTGATTGTTTTCTCGTTGATATCAAAGATTTTTCTGACAAGCGAAAAACCGTTTGAGTGAACACCCGAAGAACGGAGTCCTAAAAGTACATCACCCTCACAAAGCTTTGAACCGTCAATCATCTTCGGCTTGTCTGCAATACCAACGCTGAAACCTGCAACATCATATTCATCAACAGGCATAAGACCCGGATGCTCTGCAGTTTCACCGCCGATAAGAGCACAACCGGACTGAACACAGCCTTCTGCAATGCCTGATACAATTTCAGCTACCTTTTCGGGATAGTTCTTGCCGATTGCGATATAATCGAGGAAGAAAAGAGGTTTTGCTCCACAGCAAATTACATCGTTTACGCACATTGCAACTGCGTCAATACCGATTGTGTCATGCTTGTCAAGAAGAAAAGCAAGCTTGATTTTTGTACCTACACCGTCAGTACCGCTGACAAGTACAGGCTCTTCCATATCTTTGAAATCAGGGGCAAAGAGTCCGCCGAAACCGCCGATGCCTGAAATAACACCGTCAATTTTTGTGCGTGCCACATGCTTTTTCATAAGCTCTACAGACTTATAGCCTGCTGTTACATCAACACCTGCCGCTTTGTAGCTTTCGGAAAAGCTGTTGTTCATTGTAATCACTCCGTCACTTTCTGTTAATTTTTTTAGCGTATTTATCTACAAAGATTGTTCTCGGAATTTCAGCGTCATAGCTGCCCGTGAAACAACCGTCACAGAATTCTATATTTGCACCCTCAGCAATTTTTCTGAGACTGTTTATACTGAGATAACCAAGTGAATCTGCACCGATATATTCACAGATTTCACTTGTTGTCAACTTGTTTGCAATAAGACTTTCTTTATCGTGAATGTCCACACCAAAGTAGCACGGACATACAAACGGCGGCGAGCTGATGAGCATATGCACCTCGGCAGCTCCTGCCTCACGCATAAGACGAACAATATGCTTTGAGGTTTCACCTCTGACGATTGAGTCATCAATAATAACAACTCTCTTGCCTTTAACATTAGCCTTCAAAGCGGTAAGTCTTGTTCTGAGAAGTCTTTCCTTTTTATCTTTACCCGAGCCTACTGTTCTGCCGATATATTTATTTTTGACAAAACCTGTGCTGAACGGGATACCCGAAGCCTTTGCATAACCCTGTGCGGCAATAAGTCCCGAATCGGGAACACCGCACACCATATCCGCCTCAATCGGGAACTCGTCATAAAGAAGTTCACCGGCTTTGAATCTTGCATTATGTACGCAGACACCGTTGATTACGCTGTCCGGTCTTGCGATATAGACATATTCAAAAAGGCAGAATGATGTTTTATCGGGCAAAAGCTTTAATTTGTAGCTGTGAAAGCCTTCTTCGTCAACTACTACCATTTCACCCGGCTCAACATCACGGACAAATTCACCGCCGAGACTGTCGATAACACAGCTTTCGGAAGTGAAAATCCAGCTGTTTTTGAGTTTGCCGATACAGAGCGGACGAAATCCGTGCATATCACGAAAGCCGATAAGACGGCTCGGTGCGCAAATTACAGTTGAGTAAGCGCCCTTGAGCTTTCTCATTGAAGAAAGAACAGCATCTTCAAGCGTGTCTGTTACACATCTTTCGGTTGCGATAACATAAGCCATAATTTCAGCATTAGAATTGGACTGAAAAACGGCGCCGCCTGTTTCAAGCTCCTGCCTTATTTCATTGAAGTTTGTAATTGAGCCGTTGTTTGCAATACCGATTGAACCCTGAATATATCGCATAACAAGCGGCTGGTTAGATGCACGGTCGAGTGATTCCGATGAAGTATAACGGACATGACCGACTGCAATTTTACCGTTTGGAAGTTTTTCAAGTGCTTTGGGCGTAAAAATCTCGGACACCATACCGAGTTCCTTGACAGTTGTAAATTCACCGTCTTTATTCACGGTGATACCTGCGCTCTGCTGTCCCCTGTGCTGAAGGCTGAAGAGCGCGTCATTTGCGGCGGCAACAACATCGATATCGTCATCATTACGGTAAATACCGAACACACCGCACTCGTCATTTACTTTGTCAAGTTTTGTGTCAATATCTACATAGTTCTTAATCAAAGCTCTGCCACCTTAGCCTGCATTGCCTTGTCTTTTTCGGCAACGCCTTTTTCCATATCAGCTTTCATATTTTCAAGCTTCTCTGAAAGAGAATCGTCGGAAAGTGCGAGCATTTCAACGGCAAGAATTGCAGCGTTAGCCGCACCGTCAACTGCTACTGTTGCAACCGGAATTCCTGTAGGCATCATAACTGTTGCGAGAAGAGCATCCATACCGTCAAGCTGAGCCGACTTACATGGGATTCCTATCACAGGAAGGGTTGTTTTTGCCGCAAGAACACCTGCGAGATGTGCCGCCATACCTGCTGCGGCAATGATTACGCCAAAACCGTTCTTTTTAGCCTCTGCCGAAAACTTAATTGCCGCATCGGGAGTACGGTGTGCGCTCATTACATGAACCTCATACTCTACGCCAAATTCTTTGAGTTTACTGACAGCCTTTGATACTACGGGGAAATCACTGTCGGAGCCCATAATAATTGCAACCTTTTTCATAATTACTCATAGCCTTTCCGCCCACTTGATAAATTGCCGCAAAAACCGTGCCGTGGGCAGACAAAGTCAGGACAAATATGCCAATTTATGCTTTGAATCGACATAAATAAAGCATTACTAATTAATTATATAAAAAAATCGGTTAAAATTCAATAGTCAGGCGAAATTATTTTTAAAATACCGTCAAAAAGCAAAAAGTGACTGTGCAAAGCATAGCCACTTCATGATATTAATTAATCTCGGAAACATCTTTTCCCTGTTCGATTTTCATGCCGTTATCGGGATCTGTAGCATCAAGATACGGTCTTTCGTTGGAAATTATGCCCTCGGTTGTAACTCCCGCCTCTGCAGCCTTTTTCATACCCGGAAAAAGAAATTCCATCTTTTCATTATCGAATTTTTCATCGAGATATTCTTCAAAGCTGTTTGACGCAGGCACTCCCTCTGTTCTCTGAGTCCATCTTGCCGTAGCTGTTACGGACATAAAGCCATTGAATGCCATGAATACAATCAGAAATGTTGTAATAATTGCACCTGCTCTTTTAGGAATTTTTTCAATAAGCTTTGCTGTCCACGGATACAGATAACGCACCCAGACAAGACCGAGAAATCCCCAGATAAGGGCATACATAAGATTAGTTCTGCCGTCAAGGTTAAACGGAGTGTCACTGTAGTCCCATGAAACCGTGCCGAACATCTGCTCCTGCAACCACGAACAGAAATACTCAAAACCTGCTCCGACAAAAGCACTTATCACAAAAACAAGCGTATCATTAAGCTTGTAAAGCTTATACAAAGCGGCTGTCAGAAAACACGCACCGCCGCCGTAAACAGGAATAAACGGACCGTAAACCATACCGACACGCATTTCAAAATGTCCGTCAACGCAGAACGCCCATATTGTTTCAAGAATCGTGCCGATGAAAGAACCGATCACAAACAGATAAAAAAGCTTCGTAAAACAGAATCCATAAGCAAACGGCTTGTCATCTTTGCTTTCAAAGGTTTGTGTATATTCTTTCATATTATCCTGCTTAATCTCCTCAATTTTAGCATTAATTTGCTTTACATAAGCCATATGAGTGAGATCGGGATAAGCGTGTGCAAGTCTTTTTCTTAAAATATTCTCTGTAAAAAGTCGGTTGTAATTTTCTTCAAGTTCCTGAATTTCAACCTCTGTTGCACCTTTATCCATAAGCTCGGAAGAATTTTTAAGCTTTGCAATTCTTCTGAGCAGACGGATTGTTGTTATCATTGAAAAAACATAATCAATTACAATAATTCCGCAGAAGCAAAGAACAAGAATAAGACTTACCCAGAAAGGAATTGCTTCAACGGCTGTGCGAAGCACCGGAATTATCAATCCGACAAGCAACATACCGAGCAATCCAAGAAAAAGTGCATAAGGAAAAGTTATATAATTGCCTATGCTGAATTTCGACGAAGAAAAATCCCATGGCTTGAATTTGAGAGTTTTTTCTACAAGCACACCGACCACAACCATAAGTGCAGATAATATCAGAGTTGAACCGATGAATAAAATCAGCTTGCTGTTTTCAAACGGTTTTAGTGCCGTATAACAAATAACCGCCGAAAATCCGTACATAGGGCAAAACGGTGATGTCAAAAAACCGTTGTTACTGAATTTTTTCTCAAGAAGAAGCGAACGAAAACTACTCGCCACCCAGCCAAAAAACGAGAAAATTACGAAGTACCACAACAGGTCGAGTAAAAACTGCATTTCCTATCCCCCACAATTTTATGCAACAAATCGGACACAGAATTCTGTGCCCGAAAAATTGCCGTAAATTTCACATTCTTTATGCCTTTGGCACATCATCTTTCCAGAGTTCTTTAATTGCGGTAACATTACCCGCAAGTCCCTGAATATCTGAAGGAATGATAATCTTTGTAGCCTTGCCGTCAGCAGCTTTACCGAATGCCTCAAGCGATTTAAGCTGAATAATTCTATCGGTAGGAGAAGCCTCATTGAGCATTTTAAGTGCGTCGGCATTAGCTTTCTGAACTGTGAGAATAGCCTCAGCTTCACCCTGTGCCTCACGGATTTTCTGCTCCTTAACAGCGTCGGCTTTAAGAATTGCAGATTCCTTCATACCCTCTGCAACAAGAATCTGACTGCGTTTTTCACCCTCTGCATCAAGAATTCTTGCACGGCGCTCACGCTCTGCCTTCATCTGCTTTTCCATCGCATCCTGAATTTCACGGGGCGGAAGAATGTTTTTAAGCTCGACACGGATTACCTTAATGCCCCATGCGTCGGTTGCCTCGTCAAGAATCACTCTGATTTTACCGTTGATTGTATCACGGGATGTGAGAGTGTTATCAAGCTCAAGATCACCGATGATATTACGCAATGTTGTTGCAGTAAGATTTTCAATAGCGCTGAGCGGTCTTTCTACACCGTAAGTATAAAGCTTTGGATCGGTAATTTCAAAATACACAACCGTGTCAATCTGCATCGTAACGTTATCTCTTGTGATCACGGGTTGTGGAGGGAAGTCGATCACTTGCTCTTTTAGTGAAACTTTTTTTGAAATTTTGTCGATGAACGGAATTTTTACATGCAAGCCTGTTGACCAAGTTACATGATATGTTCCGAGTCTTTCAATTACATATGCGTGTGCCTGCGGTACTACCTTGACATTGCTTACGATTACTATAAGCAGGATTAAAAGGATAATTCCTAAAATAATAAGTCCTAACATTATTTACCTCTCATTCTGTTACGGGTTCTACAATAAGCTTTACGCCCTCTATTGCAAGAACCTTAACTTTTGTCCCTTTTAAAAGCGGTGCTTTTGTCGGACTTTACAGTCCAAGTTTCCGCACCAACTTTTGCCTGTGCTGTTTTGTCAATATCGGTTTAAATCTGTGAGCATAAATCCGACTTGACCGATGTGGCGGTCTGCGTTTGTTCCCGTTGTTTTATTACGCTTTTTAAAGCGTTTCACAAGCGGTCGTGTCACAATCAGCGAAACAAGTGACACAACAAGGAACACCGCCGACTGGATTGTAATGTCGCTTGTAAATATTGTAGTTACTGCGGCACAAACCGAGCCGAGAACGAACCATATTGATACAAGCTGTGTTGTAAAGCCTTCGCAAAGCAACATAAATATTGCAAAGCCTATCCACACTATCGGCATATATTGCTCCATAGAGCTGTCACCCTCCTTTTCGCATAATTTTAACATAATATTATATATTAGTCAAACTATTTTATTGCTATTTTATGCGTTTTCCGTTAGATAAATTCATTGGACTAATCTCCTAAAAAGTACAATAAAAAAACCACCTATGATAATAAGCAAATTACCATAAGGTGGTTTTTGTTAATAATCTTACAATCCGCATACTCATAATCAGTACTAAATACAAGGACATCGTCACTGCGGACAGTTCTGACCTGTGTAGTTCTGCCAAAATCATCGGTTGTAGTTTTGGCGGTAATACCATCATTGCTTACATACGATTTTCCGTTTTCGGATAGTAAAAAGAGTGTTCATTATCGGAAAATTCATATTTTCCCCATTCTGAATAATCATATTCCTTTAAGGAGCACCCTGTGCATACCAATATTATAACGGTCAGAACCAATGTAAATATTTTTTCACTTTATGTTTTCTGCTCATCTTAAATCCATCATGTCAAGCTGCGCACTGCTATATAGCGCAGATATGAGTTGCTTCAAATCAAACTTCACAGACAATTACCCGAAATCATCAATTCCCCAGTCGATCGCGCCGCTGTCATATTTATCGGAAAACTCCTCGGCGGTATATTCGTTCATTTCATACGAAAGCACAATATCGTCATAATTATCGTAGGCGAAAGCGTATAAATTTTCTGGTACGGTGTAGCTGTCAATGTTAAAGACGTAATACAAATCGTCCTTTTTAATAAATATTTGTTTAGAAGCATAGCCCACCTCGTCAAAATCGCCCGACAAAATCGGCTTCACATCCCCAACTTGCCCTGTATTAAGGCGCAGTCCAAGCTCGTCTTCAAGCCAAGAATCCTTTGCTTTATCTTCCTCATCATATTTGGTCAGCACTACCTTGCCGGAAAAGAGATATGTTGCGCCCTCATTATAGTAATTTACCTCCATATCATATTCATCAACCCTGACGGTTGACAAATATCCCAACACATCGTCAATATTGCATCCCGACAAAATAATAGCAATAATAGCAATAGTAGCTAACAAAAATATCAGCTTCGGTACGGTAAATTTCATCTTAGCCTCCTTTTGCATCAATGTCGACATCTGAACGTGCCTGAAAATTTATACTGTATACGCCATGAGTAGGGAACTATCAATCCGAGCGATTGAGGATAATATCCTAAAATGTTATTTATACACATGGTCAATAAATTCTTTTTACTTTTAGTCCAATGTTCAAAATCGTAGTCATCAGTAAAAGTTACTGTCACACTATAAGCAATGTCATGCCTTTTGTTAACATTACCGTATATTACATAGCAGATATTTACTTTACATTGACCTATCGATAAATATAAGTCTCGTTCACCCGTATGATAAGGATCAAAAGTTCCATTATAAATCATATATAATCGATTTTGGTGATACATTCTTTCTAATGCCGGATATAAATTTATGATGTGATATTTCTTCTTAAAATTATAATATGCCATCGAACCCAAAATTTTATCGGCATACATACTATTATCCGAAAAATCGTAACACTTGTAGCGTTGCCTATTAAGTATTGAATGAAAATAGAATTGTAATGGCATTGACTTCTTCACTGCGTACAAGCCTAACATCCATAACCAAGCTGTTTTACCATTTGTATCCGTATTACTAATTGCATTATTATCACAATATGTATACAAATTTGCCATCAAGGACGGGAACATAATGTAATGTGTATCGTCCGCATTCAAAAATCTGCCTGTGAATGGATCGTAGTAGCGGCTTTGGAGATAATAGAGTGAAGTTTCGGTATCATAAACATAGCCACGGTAGCGAATCGGGTTTATTTCTCGAATTGTCGGCTCGCCTTTGGTATCTTTTATGTTGCCCCAAGCGTCATAAACATAGCTTGCGACTTCTGTGCCTGCGAGGTCAATAATTCTGATTACATCACCCTGCAAGTTCTTCACATAAAAGTACATTGTACCGTTGTATGAGAATGAGGTTGCACTTCCGTCACTGTCATAGTAGAACAACAGAGTGTCATTACCCTTTACAAGAGCAATTAAATTTTTGTTGCTGTCGTAGTAATAGTTGGTCTTAACTCCGTCAACGGTTTTCTGTGTTCTCATACCGTTTGAATCATAACTCATCTGAATGGCTTTATCGGAAGTGTTTATATTCTTAAGGATTCTTCCGTTCTCCCATTCAAAGCTCATTCCGTCACGGTATGAAAGCGGATTGCCGTTTGCATCGTATGAAATATTACTGCCGTTAACCTTTGTCAGCTTATCCTTCCAGCTTGTATCGGTGTACTCATAAGTATTGCCGTTCTGCGTTCCTGTCGGATAACCGTAGGTGGGATCAAGAACCTGTTCATATTTATTTTGCAGATTTCCTGCTCTGTCATAGGAATAGTTAATGTAAAATTTATTTACATAGTCGTATTCTTCTTTAAGCTCGTTAAGGCTGTCATAAACATACTTGTTTGTAAGCTTACCGTTTTGCTTAATCTCGGTAATATTACCGTTTGCATCATAAGAATAATCGTAGGATAAAACGCTGTCACTGCCGTATGACTGACTGTACTTGCTGACAAGGTTAGTTGTTGAATTTTCAGCCTTGCCGTTTGCATACTCATAGTCTGTATTAAATACAAGAGTACCGTCACTGCGTACAGTTCTGACCTGTGTAGTTCTGCCGAAATCATCGGTTGATGTTTCGTTAGTTACACCGTCATTGCTTACAAACGACTTTCCGTCTTTATCAGTACCTGTAGTGATAGTTTTAGTCTGACCGTTTACGGATGTTTTTTCAACTGTATTTCCGTCAGCGTTTGTAATAATATAGTGAGTAAGACTGCCGTCAGATGATGTGCGGTATTCTCTTTCAAGCGAACCGTCAAATGTGTAATAGTAATATGAGGTTTCACCGCTTGAATAATCAACTGCTTTTGTAACAAGACCTTGCTTGTTGTAAATCATCTCGGCAATTTTGCCTGTTTCGCCTGTTATTAAAGTAATATTACCGTAATCATCGTAGGTGTATTCAAAATAATCACCGTTTGCGTAGGTTGTTTTTGCGAGATTGCCGTTACTGTCATAGGTATTGCTTGTAATTGCAACATTGCCTATTTTTGTTGAAAGAAGGTTATAGAATACATCATAATTAAATGAATAACTAAAACCGTTATGAGTGATTTTCGATACATAGCCTGAGCCTGTATAGGAATAATCATTTCCGGAAGTACCGTTCTTTATTGACAATACATTTCCGTTCGTATCATAGGTGTAATTAGTTACATTGCCGTTTCCGTCTGTTACAGCAGTTTTGTTGCCGTTTGCATCATAAGCATACTTTGTTGTACTTCCCTGCTCATTTGTTTCAGAAGTTACATAGTTGCCTGTGTTGTCATATTCAGAGCTTGTCTGCATATACGGCTTTGACTTATCAATACTTTCAGATAAGACTTCTTCGTCAACAGCCTCTTTTTCAGAAGTTTCATTCTTAGAATCTTCGGAGCTTTGAATTAACGGTGAAATGTTTACTTCCGCATTATCAACCGTCATTTCATTCTCATTATAACCGTAAACAAACGCAAATGCAATATAATTTACAACTTCATTTGTTTTTTCAGGAGTTACAGAAAGTGATACCTGCTGGTAACCGTCTGTGTTAGCACTAAAGTTCTGATAATGGAATTCAGGTGTACTGCTGTTATTGTAGTAAATATTGAGTGCAATGCCAAATGTTCTGTTTTCATTTGAAAGCGGAACTGAATTTGACTTTGCTGTACCGTTAATTTTAAACGATACTCCCGCTCTGCCTACTTTGATATTCTGATAGATATATTTGTTGCCTAAAGAGTTATCGTAAGATGAAGTATCCGAATCGTCATCAGCCGAATTATCAGTATCACTTGGATTTGTGACTTCTTCCGTTGTTTCACTTTCTTCAACCTCATAGATTTTCTTTACAGTTCTTGTTACATATCCCTGTTCGGTTTTAACCGCATTGCCGTAATCATCATATGTGGTGATGCTGTCATTAGGTTCGGTTTCTGTAACTGTTTTGGTGTATGTTGACGGCTGTGTTTCGTCTGTTGAGTCATCGCTTGATGAATCGGCATTTTCATCATCAAATGCACCTGCTGTACCGCCTATTGTTACAGTTCCTTTGTTGGCTGAAATGCTCTTGTTTTCTTCTGTGAGCCAGTTGTCATTTGAGCTGAAATCGCTGTTTTGAAGAGCGTTAAAGTTGTTGGCACAATTACCCTCTTCAAACTGAATGCAGTCAAACCATGCTGTACCGGATGCATATCTAATCAAGCCATACACACGGATTGACGCTGTTGTACTCGGCACATTTGCTGTTACGCTTATTCTCTGCCAATCAAGTGTTCCTGTGAGTCCGATACTGTTGATTTCTTTTACAGTCTTACCTGATGAATCAAGACACTTAACTTTGAGGATTGCTCCGACTGAGCCACCACTGTAAATCTGCTTTACATTCTTTGTCTTTACATATGCGGAGAAAGTTACATCCTTGCCGTTGAAAGTCGTTTCTTTGAACTGATGAGCAAAGCCTGTAAAGAATGCGGAGTTATTCTCACTTGTCGGATTTTCAACCTTGAGTGAAGTTGTTCCGAGATACTGATAGTAACCGTCCTCTTCTGTTGCAGGTGAATTATCGACTGTTACTTTACCGCCTTTACTTGCGGTACTGCCCTTTGTGCCGTTTGACACGAAGTAATATTTGCCTCCGCCAACTTCTGTCTGCTGTGAGGACTCTGTGATGTAGTTTTTAGTGTATGCGTTTGCACTGTTGTTAATTACAAGTCCTGTGTTTTCGGACGAAGTCGCATAGCCATTTGAATTGAGGACAGAAACAGTTGAACCGCTGTTATCAAAAATATGGGTTTCGCTGTGTCCCTGCTTATCTGTAAACACGGTTGTATTGTCGGCTTTGTAGCTTATGTTAAGGTGATTTCCCTCTGTGCCGTCGGTGCCGTATTCGGTGATATTAGTTACCTTGCCGTTTGTGTAAGTGAATTTATGTGTCGGCAGGGATTTCATATAGCTGTCGGACACACCCGAAATTGAAATCAGGTTATAATTATCGTCATATTCAAATCGTGAAATGTGACCGTCATTGAATGAAATTGAAGTAACCTTGTCCCTTGCAGTTGCGTAGCCAATATCAATTTTTGTGCCGTCGGGCTTTGTAATTCTTTTTACAACCTTTTTGCCGTCGGTACTGCTCTTGTATTTTATCTGAACTTCTCTCCCCGAACCGTCTGTGATTTTGGTTAAGTCACCGTCGGTGTAGGTATATGTGATCGTGTTCTTGTGTTCGTCTTTTTCAGAAAGAAGTTTACCGCCGTTTGCGGTTGATTCGTAAGTCTGAGTTGTTGAACCGTTATCAATGAAAATGTTATTTTCGTCTTTGGTAAGCGTAATGCCTAAGCCGTCCTCATCTTCCCATTTAGCAGTTTCACCCTGAGCAAGTTTAAGGTAATGGTCTGTACCGTCAGCATCGGTATAGATATAATTGTAGCCTGCTTTGGTAAGGTTTTTGTCAGTCACTTCTCTTACATACTGATTAAATGAGAACTGCCAGCCATAACCGCTTGCAGGACCGTTTTCAAAGGCTGTGTCTTTGTTAATGCTGTTGTATGTTGCAGTAATGCTCAACGGCATTCTTGAGCCTGTTCCCTCATACAAAGTTTGGTTAATCACAAGGTTGCCGAGGTAATCCGATACAGCCGCCTGTGCGTTAGTGCCGACATTGATTGTGTGGTATGAGAGATTGCTCTCCATGCCTGTAAAGTCTTTATAGATGAGTGTTAAGGCAGGTGTTACAGATGAAGAAGAACCTTCATAAATATTAATCTGTTTTGAACCTATCGAATCAAACGCTTCAAGTACAAATCCGTTTGCCGATGTATCAGAATTTGAGTACCACTCTTTATACTGTTTAGTAAGGTCAAATGTGATATATCGGTTATCCTCATATGTTAATGAGTCATAGTCAAGAACCTTTGAATCATAAGTACAGTTTGTTGAATTATATGTATTCAGCTTATGTGCATTGATAATTATAGGCGAATCATCTTTACTGTTAAACAAAGCATCATTGTTTGATACCTCAAACTTATACTTCGCACTGATGATTTCTTCACCGTTACCAAGAGCATACAGCTTAATTGCTCTTCCAATCATCATATTGTCTTTTGAAAGATAGTATGGACCGTGATTGATTATTCTTCCGCTTGAGCTTGCCTCGCCATAGTAAAGCTGTGAACCCGTTTTGGTTGTTATCTCAGGATCAATCGTAATAGGAAATGCTCTGCCAATTGTATGAATGAAAGCGTAGTCGGCGGTCAGCTTGACCTGAAGATTTGAGCCTTTTTGCTTTACAATCTCAATCTTCATCTGAGTGCTTGTACTGCCCTTTGCATCGTACATATACGGTGCTGAAATTGTATATATTTCCTTTCCGTCCTTATTTGAAAGCGTGATTGTTTTATCACCCTTCTGCTTTGCTGTAAGGTTCGGAATTTTATAATTCAATGTAAATTCATTTTGAGCCTTTGCACTTTTGAGAATTATGTTTTCTTTAATGCCGGTTGTAGTAACAAAATACTGCAAGTCAACATCGCTGAAAACATCCTTATACAAAGTTTCTGTTGCTATATTTTTAAGCGTAGTAAATTTATCATTACCGCTTGTTTTTTCGTTATTTTTCTTTACATCAGCCTTGCTCTTGCCTGCATTATCGTAGCCCCAGCTGATTTTATATCCGTTTGATTGCAGTGAAATCATATTTTTTGACTTTGCTTTATTTGAAAGATTGACCGAAATATCACTGCTTTTGTTTGTGTATGAAGAATCGCCCGCTTCGTCTGGAGATGCAGTCTTATCCTCAGATAAAGTATTGTTATATTCAACCCATTTGCCCTTACTGTCTTTGTAGTGGACAGGTTCGTTGTACTGAGCAGTCATCTTTGTTCCGTCTTCAAGCAAAAATTCTTTTGAATTTTCCGTTCTTTCGCCTGTTAGCTCTTTGACAATTTTGCTCTCTTCGGGATTTTCTCCGACAATATTGTCGAATGATGAATATTGAGTTTCCGTCTTTGGCAGTGTCGCCGCTACAACATCAACAGGCAACGATAACCCAACCGTTGCACACAATGTTATTGAAACTGCCGATAACATTTTCTTTATTTTTCCGTTCATACTCTAGCCTCCTGTTTTTTGATTTGTTGATAAGTTTAATAAAAATTTCCCCTATGCTTTCTTTTTAAACTTTAATCTATCCTCCTTTCACTTATAACTCATTTGGTAATTATTCACTGTTTTTAACCGCTATCTTCCTACATTTTGTATGCTATTGTTATTATATATCACATCGTGCAAAGTTGTAAATATATTTTTATGAGTTATTTTATTTTTGTAAATTCCGACAATAAGAAATGCTTGTATTTGTATATATTACCTGTTGCAACTACCCTGCCGCCAAATTTTAGGCATAAAAAAAGAGCCCAATGGCTCAGATGTTAAAAATATTAAATAAGTAATCGTTATTGATTATATTCAATTTTCTGATATACACTTGGTTTTTTAGATTTATAAGAAGGTATCATTTTATTTACTCCATTATGTTTTAAATTTTGCTTGTATTCTAAAGAGGCCCTTTCGAGCCTCCTTACCGCAAATGTTCTGTCCAATTCTGACTGATATTTTGTCGGAATATATCTTAAGATAGTTTTTCAACAAATTATATTACTTTTTAGACTTTTGATTTGTTTTTGCAACTTCATCCAAACCTATAAAGTACATACCTTTTCTTTTTTTCGTTTTTTCAAGTCTGATACTGTCTTTCTGTAAACAGAATAATCTATTTGTTTTTTATATGTCAATACATAGAGGAGTTTAACATACATCACGCTATACATATTATATATAGAGGTGATTATGATTTACAAATATTTTGCCTAAGGACATAACTACTTCTTTTTATGTTTATGAATTGCATATGCAACTGCACCTGTCGCGGCGGCACCTGCTACTGCTCCGGCACCGGCAGAAACAACTGAATTATCTGAATTGGCGGCACTTTGAACAGCTTTGGTAGTTGCCTGAACAGCTGTGCTATTTTCAATTGTTGTGTCGGGTACAGTTGTAGGAGCGGTTGTAGGTAACGGCTTAGTGGTCGACGGAACAGTCACTTTGTGTGTAGTAGGCGGTATTGTCGGTTTGTGTGTAGTCGGAGGATCGGTTACTACATTACTGTGTGATGCGTGAGAACTATGTTCAGTTGCTATGTTAGAATGTGAGGCATGTGAAGCGTGAGAATTATGCTCAGTAGCAACATTTGAATGTGAACTGTGACTGCTGTGCGAATCATGTGACGAATGGCTTTTAGCAGATGTGTGTGACACATGAGAACGATGATAAGAAGTTGATGAATGCGAAGAATGTGAACTGTGAGAAGAATGTGCGGCCTGAGCATTTATTCCTGCAATTATGCTTAACAAAATAACCATTGAACCGACTGCGAGTATCTTGTTTCTTGTTATATTACCCTCTTCATCATTGATAAAATTGATTATCTCTTTCTTAACCTTTGGGAACATATCATTTTCCATAAATTTACACCTACCATTTCTCTATTATTGATTTTTCTTTTTCGTTTTGGAGTGCGGAGAAAATTCTATCAAGAATCCCTCTATATATTTTACATCTGTAAGAATTCGGTTCTCTGTTAAATATATTTTTATTTAATGCCAAATTTGTTACAGGGCAAGTTCCGCAATAGGGGCTGTAAACGCAATCGTGGCAAGTCGGAAGTGATTCGAGTACACTTGAAATACAAGCAGCTTTACAATTATTGCAATTTATAAGTTCATCATATGTATTGTCATATACATTACCGAGTTTAAAGGAATCGTCTCCCATTTCAGCAAGCATTCTTCCCTCATCACAAGTATATATATTACCGTCATAATAATAAGCAATCTGACCGATACCTGCTCCGCATGGAGAACGCAGCTCCATATAATTCACAGGATAACCGTGCAGAATCTTAGACAAAAAAATTGTTGCATGACCTTCACTGATTTCTGTACCATTCATGTTGAGTTGCAAAATATAATCAAAAGCTTTGTTGTAAAATTCTATAAATTCTTCGGCAGAATATCCGACAATGTTCCAATCTTTATTTGCACAACCAAGAGGAGTAAGCGGTCGGATAAAAATGCTTTTTAAGCCCATTGAAATATACTCATCAACTATTTCTTTATAAAACGGCAGACTGTTGGAGGTCGTAGTTTGAATTGCACCAAACTTTATATCATTAAGTTTTAATTGTCCAATAGATTGTTTTACATCAGAATATGAACCTTTGCCATTGCGATAACATCTGTTCATATTATGCACAAGTTCATTACCGTCAATTGAAGTTGATATGCCTACATTGTATTTCTTAATAAAATCTATAATTTCCTGAGTTATAAGCGTGAGGTTTGTCACAATGTTGTACGTGACAGTTTTTGATTTTTTCTTTAACTCTGTATATTCCACGATATGTTTAATAACAGAAAAATTAGCAAGAGGTTCACCACCTTGAAATTCAAATGAAAGATTATCATTCGGTGAAGTTAATGCTACATCCACGGCTCTTTCTGCAATCTCTTCTGTCATAAATCCGTTAGGTATTTCATTACCGTTTTGAGCTTGACAATACACACATTTTAAATTACAGCTGTTAGTGACAACAAAAATGTGCAATCCGGTTGACGAGAAAAGATAATTTTTACTGTCACGAAAATAAGGTTTTACTTTTTCGGCAAATCCTCTCGGAGAACCATCGTAGCAAAACATATTTTCCTCTGCAGATTTTCCAAAGTCTGAATTCATATCGACTTGGTTATTTATCAGAGAGAAGAGTTCTTTTTTATAAGCAAACAAATATCGTCCTAAATCATTTGTAATAAGATATTCATTATTTAATTTTTTAAAATTAAAATAGTTAATCATATTTTTATTTTCCTAATGGTATAATATCGTCTTTTGAAAGTCTTACAGTACCTGCGAACATTCCTCCGCATGCGTCTTTTTGACAGCATTTTTCGCATCGTTCTGTATATCTGATTTTATAATCACTAATGCTTTTTTCGCAAAGACTTCTGTACATTTTATCAACAGCACAGAGAGGGAAATTGTATAATCCTACATCAATGCCTGCACCAATCAGTAAATCAATTGCTTTCTTTGATACTCTGAAAGCATCGGGGTAGCTTATCCATACTCTGTTTTTATTTTTTGCCGCATTGCCTGTCATTTCAAGTCCGATAAATTTTACGCACTCAATGCCTAAGAAGTTATCGGTAATGAGTTTAGCTATATCGGTTATGAAGTCTGCGTTCAATCTGCTTACAACTATACGAAGTTCAATTTTCGCCCCGATTGACAGCAAATTCAACAAACCGTTAAATGTTTGAATAAAACTTCCTTTAGCCTGAGTAATGCTGTCGTGAGTTTCACTGTTATACCCATGGATAGGTATGCCTAATTTAAGAGCATGAGGACAAGTTTGTTTGAATAAATTCAAGTATTCTTTATTGCTAAAAATTCTGCCATTTGTGAGTAACAAATACGAAGTATTCGGCAAATTATCTTTAAGAAAAGAAAGTAAATCAAAAATACTTTTGCCTATCAAAAACGGTTCTCCACCCGTAATTGTTATGTGACACACATCATTCGGAAAATATTTTGCTATTTTTATCAGTTCATCACCGTAATAATTCTCGCCGTTTCTTCGTATAGATTCAGCAGTCGGACACATAACGCAATTTGAATTACATCTGTTTGTTACAAGTATTGCATTATCAAGTGAAGCATTATTAAAGTATTTATAGGCATTACCTCTGCTATCGACCTGAAAAACATCATAATCGCCACATAAACTAAATCTTTGTGTTTCTTCTTCTGACAGATTTAGAGTAATGTTTTCAGGGTAAATGATAATACTTCTATTGCTCAAAAGTCCCGTATTCAATTCTTTTTCCAACAAATAATCTTTTACTCTCTCACTCTTAGCAAATGAAAATATTCTTGGCTTTCCGTCATAGTCTTTAATTTTTATAATCAATTTAGCATTACTCCCACAATGATATATGTTACTATTCCAAGTGAAATAAATATAGCAAAAGGAATTTTTCGTACTATTTTAACGGTTTTGCTTCCATACTTTGACTTTTCCCATCGGTGAATACTTTCACATTCGCTTTCGGATATTCTATCGCTTACGTTTTCATGTGACATATCAGGCAGACCTTTCACTCTTGAATTCAAAAACAGCATTGAAGTTTCAGCAGAAATAATCATACCCGCCTTGACATCAGAAGTATTTATATATTCGTAGTTGTACTCACTGATAAAAAGTTTCATAAGCATAACTATAAATACAAGTCCAAAATTAACAAAATACATAGTTCCAAACGATTGTCTAAGGCACATAAATATAATTGCCAACACTAATGCTATCGGCAAAAGTATTTTTTTATTAAGATGCTTTAATGAATTCAGCAAAATAATAAAAGATATATTTATTGCTAACAGTACAAATATATAACACATAAAGAATTCAGCAAAAAAGTATAAAAGTATGTTGTCAATTGCTATTATGCAACAAACGGATGTTATATAATTTAATGCAAACGACTTCATACCGGATTTGATTTTCGCTTTATCAGGGATTTTTTTCTGTTTAATACCGCAATATATAGAGTCAAAAATAAGGAATATGTAACTGAATACAAATGCAAGTGCAATTGCAAAAATTATAGAAAAATTCAAAAAATTAAATTTAGAGTATAATTCTACCGGTGTTAAAAGTGAAAGTACAATCAGAAATTTACAATCGCCTGCTGCCCAAATATGTGCAATGTATAAGATAACAGATATTATCAGAGATGTTAAAATACTAATCACAGAATCAAGTAGTGTTTCAGTTCCAAAAAGCAGAAACTGCAAAACAAGCAAGACAATTCCGAGCAAAGAAAACGGCAACAGATAAAGATTTTTCACATATCCGAATTTTATATCAGTATACGACGTGCCTATACATAAAATAATAATGAAAACAACTTTTAATACGCTCAAAATGTTCATTTATATCACATTCATTAGATCAATAATATAGTTTGAAAATTCACAGGCAGTTAAATTTATGTCCGCTTTTGAGGCTAACATTCTGCAAATTATTTTGTTGTCGCATTTTTCAGAAATAATTTCTGCAATGTCATAAAAGTCATCGATGGCTTTTTTTATGCACTTTTGATCATATAAATTCAAGTCAAATTCAATTGTTTTCATTGTTTTCAAACCAATCTGTAAGGATTTCATCAGCATTAAAATCGGTTGTTTGCGGCTTAGGTTCTTCATCATCAATTATTGTAGATGCCATAGCTCGTGCAACCATAATTTTTCGGATATCAGCAGTTTCCAAATACACCTTATGTCGCATTGTTTGAAAGATCATTTCGTTGTCAAATTCTTTTTCTGACACGATATTTCCCTCTTTCACGACAAAATCAACGATATATTCATTTTCAGTTTGACTAAGATGTATATATGCCTTGTCGGTAAAGTTAAATGCAGCCTTTAACAAAGCATCTTTACTATATAAATTTCGGTTATATTTTAACAACATAAAATACCTTCTTTACTTATCTTCTACATTATTCTATCATATTTTTATGATTTGCTCAATTAAAAAATGTTCTAATTTATCACGTATTATTTTATGCATTTTGCTAAAAAGTCTTCTAAACCTTGATATAATTTAAGTTTAGATGGTTCTTAGCGTTGTCAAATTCGCCGAAGAATAATGTAAAGATACGGAAAGACACATAACATCCCGTCAGGTATGTTGAGAGCTCAGAGAACATCATACGGAAATTATGGCTCATCATACATCAAAGTCCGATGCCAGCAAATTGACGATCTTTTCCAAACCCTTGATTTCCTGAATCTCGTTGAGAAACAGATAGGTCTTTCCATCAAGCGATATGTGTTCTTTCAGTTCTGCATATATATAGGTTTATAAATCATTATGACTGCATCCATCTATAGATAATATACCGCAATTCCTGTCATTAGTAAATTATCTGCGATTATAACCGCAAAACATTTTAATAATTTATTCTATTACGATTGCTCATTATAAAAGGGGTGAGTTATGAACTTTATAATAAATGGAACATTTAAAGATGATACAAGTAATCCATCATCACTCCCCCTCTCTATTCTTCCGTCCTCATCAGTCATTCTTGTAACACGAAAAATAAGTTCACGGGAATTTTAGGCATAAAAAAAGAGCCCAATGGCTCAGATGTTAAAAATATTAAATAAGTAATTGTTATTGATTATTCTTGATTTCGTGGTAATCCCTTATTTTTTAAGATTTACAAGAAGGTATCGTTTTATTCACTCCATGCTGCGGAGGGAAATCAATTACCTGCTCTTTTAATGAAACTTTCTTTGAAATTTTGTCGATGAACGGAATTTTTACATGCAAGCCTGTTGACCATGTTACATGATATGTTCCGAGTCTTTCAATTACATATGCGTGTGCCTGCGGCACTACCTTGACATTGCTTACGATTACTATAAGCAGGATTAAAAGGATAATTCCTAAAATAATAAGTCCTAACATTATTTACCTCTCATTCTGATACGGGTTCTACAATTAGCTTTACGCCCTCTATTGCAAGAACCTTAACTTTTGTCCCTTTTAAAAGCGGTGCTTTGTCGGACTTTACAGTCCAAGTTTCCGCACCAACTTTTGCCTGTGCTGTTTCGTCAATATCGGTTAAATCAGTCAGCATAAACCCGACTTGACCGATGTGGCGGTCTGCGTTTGTTCCCGTTGTTTTGTTACGCCTTTTAAAGCGTTTTACAAGCGGTCGTGTCACAATCAGCGATACAAGTGACACAACAAGGAACACCGTCGACTGGATTGTTATGTTGCTTGTAAATATAGTTGTTATTGCGGCGCAAACCGAGCCGAGAACGAACCATATTGATACAAGCTGTGTTGTGAAGCCTTCGCAAAGCAACATAAATATTGCAAAGCCTATCCACACTATCGGCATATATTGCTCCATAGAGCTGTCACCCTCCTTTTCGCATAATTTTAACACAATATTATATATTAGTCAAACTATTTTATTGCTATTTTATGTGTTTTCTATCGGACATTTTCATCATTTAAAACAGTCTGTCATATATAATGTTTTGAATTTTGCTTGTATTCTATTCAAGCATTAAAAGGAGGCTCTTTCGAGCCTCCTTACCGCAAAATGTTCTACCAAATCAAAAGTTATATTTAGTTAAAAGCAACTTTTGATAGTGTTTAACAAATCGTATTACTTTTTGGACTTTGATTTTGTTTTTGTAACTTCGTCAAGTCCGATAAAATACATACCTTTTCTTTTTGTTTTTTCAAGATGGATTTTTTCCGAATCAACAATCAAATCCGTATAGGAATTATTTTCAGGTTCGATAAAACAGAATATTCTGAATTTGCCGAAAGTTACGGTTTTGTCAGCTTTATGTAAAGAATCGGAATACGCAAGAATATCAGTTTCACGATTTGGTACTGCTACAAAAAGAACCTGCTCACCTGTCTTTATATCCCGTATTTTACAAGCTCTGATAAATGTATATTCGTCTGGACAACGAGTGTCAGAAAAATCAATATGCTCAAATACAGTATATTCAGCATTTCTGTTTATCATAGAAATTTTATTGTTTTTCTTTGTGTAAACGGCAGGTATAATTATTTTTGATTTCTTATCTAAAGAAACAACAAATACATTGCTACAACCCACCATAAACTGAAATAACACCGAATGTTCGTTCACTCTTCGATTATTTTTAGAAAATAGAACTTCGTCACTAATATCAGCAAAATATTTAAATCTGTATTTGTGCCGATCAATATATTTATATAACATACAAATCATCAAAACAATAGGTGAACAAGCAAGTATGATTATGTAAATAGACGAATCTCTTGTTTCAGCTGGACTAATAATTTTATTACTGTTTCTCTCAATCAATGTCACAATAAACATGATTACATAAAAAACACCAACAACTATAAAAGTTATTACCGCATATTTTTTATTATTTTTCATATTTTTAACCTCGATCAATAATAAGACGGACTGCTGCATTGCCAATACTTATTTCCTATTGGGCGACCACAAGACCTACACTGTGTCTGTTTTTTAGGAAGTGGTTTAGGAGCAGGTTTTGGTTTTGAAGGAGCATACACTTTTGGCTTAAAACTACGAGAATTATTCACCACATTTTCAATTGAAGTTGACCAACGATTAACTCTTTGATTTGAGTTATTAACATTGTAATTGTAATGATTTCCACTGGATGTTTTAAAGACATTTGATATACTAGCAAAGAACATAGTACTGAGACCATCTACCGCAGAGTGTTGAACAGCTAAATTAAAATCTTCCCCATGTCTTGAGTATTTCATTAAAGATCCAGTAAAACTAATACCGCCCTTTATTAAAACACCTGCTACAGCTCCAACGCCCAAAACATCTACTGCACCAAGCATAGCACCCGTTCCAGCACTTACAAAAACTGAGCCCCAATCAACTTCATCAATACTTTTACCAGATATAATTTGGCCAAAAAACTCAGTAGCCCCCCCAATAAGAGCTCCAAAGATTATAGACGAACCTGTAGGATCAGAAGAATAAATAGGATTATTAGCGCAATATGCAAAAGTATTTCCGTCAAGAATAGATGTACCAGCCTGAAAATAACCATCGGCATTTATAAAACGGTGAGTTACGGCATCATAGTAACGGCTCATCAGGTAGTAAAGACCTGTTTCTGTGTCCTGATAATAGCCTCTGTAACGGAATGGATTCAAATTACCGATATGGTTCGGGTTTGTAATTGCATTGCCGTTATTATCGGTTATTGAAATCACATTGCCCCAAGCGTCATATTCATAATGTGCTTTGAGTTTGCCTGCACCGTTATAAATTCCGACAATATTGCCACGGGAATTGTGGGTGTAGTAGTATGAATACTCGGTATCGCCGTCAGCCAGGGTGTATCTGACATTATACAAAATTCCGTTTGAATCATATTTGAATTTTTATATTCATATTCATTGCTTGTTGTACCGTTTGAATCGGTAACAGTTTCGGATATAAGGTTACCGCCGGCATCGTAAGTATAGTTATAAACTTTACCGTTCAGCTTGTCATCTACACTAACAAGCTGATTCATCATATCGTAACCGTAATGATACTGTAAAACTCCGTCTTTGGTAACATCTGTAATATTACTATGTGCATCATACTTATATTCATACTTTTCACCGTTGATAGTTTCGGATTTCAACTTTTATCGTAGTAATAACCACGATAGCTGAACAGGCAGAATGTAGAAAAGTCAAAATAATATAGACCCACAAAAAATAATGTAATATTATAATGTTTTATCATTTTTTCAATAGAGTTTTTTACAAGCTTTTTATCAAGATTTGTTTGAATTAATAAGGAAAGATTTTTAGCAATAAAAATATCATTAGCGTATTTTTTTAAATCTTTTAATGTGATCTTTTCATATTTTCTTTTCTTTTATTGGCTCAGATATTACTGATGGATATAATAACAAAATCACATAAAACATAATTGCTATTAAGCTCGTTAGAGTTGTCTAAATCAAATAATTGATTTTTTGTAAAAAAGTTGATGGATGTCAAATAATCATTTGTTGAAATTTACTTTTCTAAAATCTACAAGCGATTTAAAGAAATGGTGCAGACTTTCAATAAAGTCAGAATTATTTACACTGAAAGAAATTGACAGTCGGCGAAATCCACAATAGCATGTTAAATTAGTATAGATATCATCTGTAAAATTATAATTTTCTCTTAAAATCATTGACAGCAGACTTCCGCAACCTTCACCAAGTATACTTGAAAGAAGTCTTACAGTTTCATAGTTATAATCTTTATTAATATCAAAAAAGATTGTTATATCACTAATATCTGTATCATTAGAGATTAGTGAATACCTGTTACTGATATTTCTTTTTTCAAAATGCAGTGGATAACAGATAATTGTTTCGGCGAGTTTTCCAGAAGAATTAATTTGGGAAAGAATATTTTGAACTGTCAAAAAATCCTCGTCCGAATAATTACCAGTGATAGCTACACAAGAATTGTTGCTGCAAAAATATTTATCTTTCCAAGAGTTAATATCTTTTAAAGATATTGATTGTACAGATTCAATCGTACCCATAATAGTTTTTTCGTATTTGGTATCTTTAAAGTAGTAACTATCAATCCAATTATCAAATGTTTGATAATCATTTTCAATTTGCTTGTAAACAACTTCTTTTTCAATTTTAACTATATCATCAGTCCAGTCAAATTTATTTAGGCATTTTGTGATAAGTTTAAATGCTTTAATAAATGAGTCGGGTGTTACGGTGATTGAAAAGCTAACATAATCGTGAAATGTTTTTGCTGCAATTTCTGCTCCCATGCACTGCATTTCATAATACAATTGTTTCTGAGGCAAATTATCCCATTGCCTAAAAAACAAATGCTCAATCAGATGCGTAATTCCGTTATTGATTTGATCTTCATATAATGAACCAACTTTGAAATTAACGCCGATAGTAACACTATGAACATTATCAAGTTTCTGTGATATAAAAGTTATTCCGTTTTTTAATTTAACTAATTTCTTTTCCATATTTTAACCAAAAGCCTTACTGGCACTATCCCAAAGCAATGCAATAGTAGGTACAAGTGCAACATCATCCGCAACTCCAGCACCGGTAACATCATTACCTACTAAATATATAACTGCAACCGCACAAGCTAAACATATACCAAAATTACCCATGCGCTCTTCAAATGGTGTTTCAGTTAAATGTTTTACTCCGTTGCCTTTAGGAACCCTACTAGTTCCTCGCCGTTGGGATGAGCAACATTACGTTCGCGATCGCCGGATTTTGCCTGTTTTCTGACCCTTTTTAGAGTTTTTTCTTGGTGTCCAGTTACTATCTCCTTTTGTATTTTATTATTTTTAGAAGATTCAACATAATACTTGTTCCCAGAATTTGGACCGTTAGATTTGCAACTATTACAAAAACCCGGTACACCCGGAACTGCTGTTTTTATAACCCAATATTTACCGATATATGTTCCCGCACTCGTATATTGAGGTTCATAACATAAGCCCGTTGGATCTGCAAACATAATCGGATTATTACCACAATATGAATGCATATTAGCATCCAGAATATTACCGCCTGACTGGAAATAACCGTCAGCATTAATAAATCTGTGAGTAACAGGGTCGTAATAACGGCTCATTAGATAGTAGAAACCTGATTCTGTATCGTAGTAATAACCTCTGTAACGGAACGGATTCAAATTACCGATATGGTTCGGGCTTGTGATTGCATTTCCGTTATTATCGGTTATAGAAATCACATTGCCCCAAGCGTCATATTCATAATGTGCTTTGAGTTCGCCTGCTCCGTTATAAATTCCGACAATATCACCACGGGAATTATGTGTGTAGTAGTATGAATACTCGGTACCACCGTCAGTCAAGGTATATCTGACATTATACAAAATTCCGTTTGAATCATATTTGAATTGTTGTATTCATACGCATTGCTTGTTATACCGTTTGAATCGGTAACGGTTTCGGATATAAGGTTACCGCCGGCATCGTAAGTATAGTTATAAACTTTGCCGTTCAGCTTATCATTTACGCTAACAAGCTGATTCATCATATCGTAACCGTAATGATACTGTAAAACTCCGTCTTTGGTAAAATCTGTAATATTACTATGTGCATCATACTTTTTTGGCGTCAAAGGAGGCTCTTTCGAGCCTCCTTACAGCAGTTGTTCCACCCTATTTTATTGTAGAGTTTGTTGCTGTCAAAATGCAAATATCAAAACTGCCGATGCGAGAAAAAGTGCAAAGGTAATCGGTTGAATTTTTATGTATTTCTCCACTTTTTTAATTTGCTCATCAGAAAATTGATTCGAGTTTGCAACATTTTTGTAATCACGATATGAAAATGCGAATATAAAAATCGACACTATAACGAACACAATATAAAACAAAAACAAATAATTCTCCAGCAATGAACCGTAGTACTTTGTTATCAAAGAAAATGCAAAGCAAGCTGTCTGGAAAATCGGAGCTAAAATACAGGCTTGGATTGTTCTGTCGCATTTATCCTCCGGTCTGTCATCCTCTTCATTGGGTAAAAAATAATCATCTGCAAGGCTTGAATTAATATGAACCCTCTTACGATATAGTTTAATTAAAGCCGCAATGAACAGCAAGAAAAACATTGCCACATTGCTATATCCATAGATTAAATATGCACCGCCCTTTAACACATATATTAAATCTCCGTTACTATATAGAGTCAAGGCGTACATATATGCATTAACTATAACTACCCAAGCATATATTCTTTTAACCTTTTTAAAAAGAATATATATTGTTGCAAAATGCATTACAAGTATTAAAATCATCAAAGATATAAATACAAGCAAATCGTATGGATTATGCGTTTGACAAAAATTTATAAAAGGGTAAAAGTTTAAATATAATGCAGTTGTAGGAAACATAGTTAAATCCGAAGTAACCAAACAATAACCTACATTTACAAGCAACAATAGTATAAGTAAACTTTGCAATCCTACGACAATTGAATAATAAATTTTCTTTGCTTTCATTTTAATAAAATCCATTCTCTTTGTTATAATTAATATAATATTCTTTCTGGTTTGATATAATTTCAGAACCTACCCATGAAGCTACCACTGTGACACCTGTAACCGCTAACGCCACCCAACCGGGCGGAGAAGATACCGCAGCTACAGTTAATAACATTGTTCCTGCAAAGTTGGTCACTTCTAACATAGTTAAATTTCCCGCTTGATCAGCAGTTAATCTAGGATCATTATAGTATGAATAAATATTATACGCTGTAATCGGCAAAGTAGTGACCGCAGCATACGGTAATACTTGAGAATAACCACTTGTAAACGCACCACCAAAAGTTGATGCACCAGAATAAATCGTGACAAATCCGTCAGATACAGTCGGCAAAGTAGCATCTCCATATACACGTGAACCATCAATATTTACTTTAACAATTCGATGTTCAGGAGATGTATTATATACTCTATTTAACCAATCTATTTTTTCATTCATTTCATGAATGTACGAAGGGTCACAATATCCGCAATTTGGCACATAATACGATCTATGCTTACTACAACTTGTACCAGTACAGTCACTATTCATTATAGGATTATTTCTGCAATAAGCAAAAGTATTAGCATCTAAAATGCTTCCGCCTGACTGGAAATAACCGTCAGCATTAATAAATCTGTGAGTAACAGGGTCGTAATAACGGCTCATCAGGTAGTAAAGACCTGTTTCTGTGTCCTGATAATAGCCTCTGTATCGGAATGGATTCAAATTACCGATATGGTTCGGGCTTGTGATTGCATTTCCGTTATTATCGGTTATAGAAATCACATTACCCCAAGCGTCATATTCATAGTGTGCTTTGAGTTCGCCTGCTCCGTTGTAAATTCCGACAATATCGCCACGGGAATTGTGGGTGTAGTAGTAGGAATACTCGGTACCGCCGTCAGTCAAAGTGTATCTGACATTATACAAAATTCCGTTTGCATCGTAGGAATAATAGAACTTTGCGTCGCCACGAGTTTCATACATAAGCTGTCCGTTAAGATAAGCATATGTGTATTTTACTCCGTTTACGGTTTTAGTTGTACGAACACTACCGCTGTCATAGCCATAGCTTATGCTTGTATCACCGTTTGTGAGTGTTGCAAGCTGTCTGCCGTTTTTCCATGTCATTGACATTCCGTCACGGTATGTAAGCGGATTACCGATTTCATCATAGGTTATGCTCTGTCCGTTATATGATGTGAGAACATCTCCCCAATTTGAATTGTTGTATTCATACGCATTGCTTGTTGTACCGTTTGAATCGGTAACAGTTTCGGATATAAGGTTACCGCCGGCATCGTAAGTATAGTTATAAACTTTACCGTTCATCTTGTCATCTACACTAACAAGCTGATTCATCATATCGTAACCGTAATGATACTGTAAAACTCCGTCTTTGGTAACATCTGTAATATTACTGTGTGCATCATACATTTTGTGTCAAAGGAGGCTCTTTCGAGCCTCCTTACCGCAAATGTTCTACCCTATTCCGACTGATACTTTGTCTGAATGTAACTTAAGATAGTTTTTAACAAATTATATTACTTTTTTTGACTTTTGATTTGTTTTTGAAACTTCATCCAAACCTATAAAGTACATACCTTTTCTCTTTGTTTTTTCAAAATGGATTTTTTCCGAATCAACAAGCAAACCCGTATAGGAATTATTTTCAGATTCGACAAAACAGAATATTCTAAATTTACCGAAAGTTACGGTTTTGTCGGCTTTATGTGCAGAATCGGAATATGCGAGAATATCAGTTTCACGATTTGGCACTGCTACAAAAAGAACCTGCTCACCTGTCTTTTTATCCCGCAATTTACAAGCTCTGATAAATTTGTATTCGTTTGGGCAATGACTCTCAGAAAAATCAATATGCTCAAATACAGTATATTCAGCATTTCTGTTTATCATAGAAATTTTATTGCTTTTCTTTGTGTAAAGTGCAGGAGAAACTATATTAGTTTTTTCATCAACCATAAGAACAAACATACTGTTTGACAGATTAACAATCGTATCATACACAAAATGTTTAACTCTGTTATACCTCTTATTTGTGAAAGAAGTTTCAGAAATGACAGACTTAAAATACATATTGTCAAATATACATGAAACAATAATACAGATAAGTTGAATTATTAAAAATACAGCTAAAAGCAGAGGACTATGTCTGTAAACACCCAGACTTTTAACTAAGCCTCCAAAAATATTAAAAATCATTAAACCATAAACCTCACATTAAATTAAATAAAATTAATAGTATGTAGGATTTTTACATTGCCATGCATATTTCTTGCCTATTGGTCTGCCACAAGATCTACATTGTGTTTGTTTTTTAGGAAGGTTAGCCACCGGTTGCTTTTTTTGGGTCAAAGGAGGCTCTTTCGAGCCTCCTTTCAGCAAATGTTCTACCCAATATCAAAAATCAATCGAACAACAACGTTATACAATATGTGCAAAATATCAAAAAAACTAATTTCAATTGCAGAAAAATAGATATTTTAAAATTCTTTCTTACAATTATTTCGACACCTCTATATTTTACAATCTGGCGATATTTTATTAAAGTTGCAAGCAGAAGGCATAAACTAAAAAGCACACAGAAAATAAAAATCCAAAAGCTAATTGCATAACTGTCGATAAAAACATACCTAATATATATAATTGATAAGACTCCTATACAGGAAAATATATAATTAGGAACGGTGTAACAAAAAATAGTTTTTTCAGTAAAATACTTTTCAAAAGGTGGAACGATTGAAATATTGGTTGCGTCATATGCTTCTCTAGAATCATACATTCGTATTAAGCCTATAATGATTTGATATATTGCAAAAATAACTATTGAGTATATGTACTGTAACTCTTCACTTTCATGAAATTCAGCGACAGACAAATAAATATAATTTTGCAAATGTGAATCAGCCAGTATCCACAAAGACAATATTTGAGTTATAAAAAACCACAAGAGTAAGCTCGTATAACACAACGGTCTTTTGCTTTGATCATATTTTAACACATCATATTTTACGGTAAAAAATATGAGCAGAAAACTAATCAAAAACAACAATATTGTTAAAACGATACCAAACACATCTGTTGTTTTAATAGATTTATAGCATGGCAACATAAAGCTTAAAGTACTAAAAATGTATAAATGAAAACTACCAGTAATAATATTAACAATCATATTAACAACTGTAGTCAAATAAGAAATCAAAAAAAGCAAAAGAGAAAGTAGATATACTTTCGTTTTTTTTACACACCACACCACTTTCTTTCATTTTCACTACTCCATACATTACTCAAATATGTCGATACGGAAATTGTTACTAAAGAAGCTGCCACTGAACATACCATACTTCCTCGCATAATTTTAACACAATATTATATATTAGTCAAACTATTTTATTGCTATTTTATGCATTCTCTGTCAGATAAATTGTATGTGTCAAGTTTAGTTACTGCTTGTCGGTGTTTTTATGTTTATGAAGTTTTAATTCTGTCAAATTTAAAAGCACGGTTATAATACTAATCAAAAATATTATTGTCAGCCACAATGACGCTGTAAATGTTCTTGAGAACAGATTTACAAGCATTGGATTTCCTGTTAGGTTTTGTGAGTTTAGTGTTTGTGCATTATCGACAAGCACATTCAGGTAATTTGAAATGTCGAAAATGTTATCATTCGGTATATATTTTGAGGGGATAAAAATGCTGAAATCACAAATATTAAACACAATCAAAAGCACGGCAGGTATTCCTGCAAAAACAAGCACAAGTGCAACATATTTTAGCGGAATATTTTTTAGCGATTTTAGAAAGTAGTTTAATTTGAGATTTTCTTTTATCTCCTCAAAAAATTTTCTACTGAACCTATACCACAACTTCAATGCAATAATGCTAAATCCGATAAATATTGCAAGGTATAAAATATGTTCAAATGACGAGAGCGTTTGATTTTTCTCATTCAGATTAACCGAATAATACTGCGGCAAATCCATTTGCTCAACAATTGCTCCCGTATATACCGAGTTATCGTAAACAATCATATCAACCGTTCTGTCACCATAATTTTCGGATGTTGTATATGGAACATACACCCTCTGTTTGTCATCAGCAGAAAACTTATTTATTAAGCTTTCGTTTTCACATATCACACCGCAAATTGTATATTGATTTCCGTCAATGCAAATCTTTTTACCGACTGCATCTGTTGTAAAAAACAGTTTGAGAGCAAGAGAACTTCCAATTATTGCAACCTTATCTCTGTTATCTATGTTTTTGGACGAAATATTTTCGCCGTTAATTTCGGTCTTATAATCCGAAAACCAGTTTTCATTCACAAGTACCGTAGTTACGGTTTCTTCCTTAACTTTTGTTTCTTTACCCTCGGAACAAAAAGCTATGCCTTTGTCAGTAATCCGTTCAAACAGCTTTTCAAGTTCAGAAACCGTTTTTGGAGCAGTTTCTGAATTTTTATCATAAGTTAATTGAGTAACATCAGGTAATTGCCCTTTTGCATTTTCAATAATTATAATATTCGCAATAAAAACGCTCACAGTCAGCAACAGCAGTAACAGAAACGAAACAATTTTTCTTTTGCTCACACTGTTTCCTCCTCAATATAAACACTTGAACCGTTTTCTATACTCTTGGTTGTTTTATATACAACTTGACTGTCGCCAAAAAGTGAGTCCGATGTCACCTCGCAATACAGCTCGTCACTGTTACATATATCCACCGAAACCTCTTCAACTGTTGCATCACCGTTTTCGGTTTTATTTATAACAAATACTATTCCCGTATTGCCTGCCCCATCCACCGATGAAACAGGCAAAAGATAATGTGTTTTCATATCATTTGAACCTGCGGTATCGTCAATTACACCTGTTTGAACCGAAACCACTTTGACCTTTGGAAGAAGCATATTATTGATTGTTTTTGAAAAATATGTAAGTAATGCAATCACAATAAAAAATACAATTGAAAATTTCAACACTACGCTCTTTAGCTTATCTTTTTTCATAAAAACCTCTCTCCTATCCCTTATCAGTTCCGACAAACGGCGAATCAATATCCCTGTGTCCGTAAAGATAAATAAGCAATGCAGGAATCATAAATATAACTCCGCAGGCAAATATTATGCCGTAATCCGAACTACCGACATCAGTAAGCGTTACGGAAAGCGGATACATACCCTCATTATCAAAATAAATCAGCGGTTGTTCAACTACATTCCAATTATCAATAAAGCAGAGCAACGCAAGTGTTATGAGTCCGCCCTTAATCTGCGGAAGAATAATATTAGTAAATATCTTCAAATATGACGCACCGTCAACTCTTGCCGCCTCAATTGCGGAATCGGGAATGTATTTTATACTTTGCCTCAAAAGACAAATTCCGAATGCAGAAAAAGTTCCGGGTAAAATTACCGCAAGAAAATTATTCAGCAAATTCATATTTTCAAGAATCATATAATCAGGAACAAGTGTTACCTGCAACGGCAGAATGAGCAAAATTATGTATATGAAAAACAGCTTGTCCCTGAACGGGAATTTCAATTTTGCAAAAGCAAAAGCCGCCAATGATGATACTGCAACCTGACCGATTACTGTCGGAAAAGTACAAACAACCGAATTCCAGAACTTCAACAAATACTCGGGTTTTCTGAAAAGAGTCTGATAAAACTGCTCCAAAGTTGCCATATTCGGAATCATATTGAGTTCTTTATATTTTCCGTCAGAAAAATTGAGCATCTCGCTTACCTGTGAACCTGTCATAAATGAACAAGCAAGCATATAAATGACAGGAAACAAAAACAGCACAGTTACAGCAATCAACAAAATATATTTTAGTATTTTCATAACCGTATCTTTCATAACAAACCTCTCAAGAATAGCTGTGTTTCCTTTCAAAGCAGAAGAAAATAAACAGCACTATAATTATAAACAGCGATAAGACAATTGACGCCGCCGACAATCTTGGATAGTTAAGATTGTAATAATTGTTGTTGATGAAATTCTGCAAAAAATACACATTGGTGTTTGGATAATCACCAAACAAAGCAAATACCTCACGGAAAATTTTAAATGAATAAATAAGCTCCATCAGAAAAACAAAAAATGTAGTTGGCGCAATCATAGGTATAGTAATTTTAGTTACAAGCTGATGAGCTTTTGCACCGTCAAGCCTTGCGCTTTCGTAGAGAGATTGCGAAACATTGGCAATACCTGCCGTAAAAAGAATCACACAAAATCCGCAGTACTTCCACACATAAATAAAAACGATCATCACCATAGACCATTCCGAATTAAAAAATTCAACAGTATTAAATCCAAGTGAATTAAGTAATCCGTTGATTGCACCGTAATCATCAAAAACTAATTGCCACACGCAAATCAGAGATGCAATCGGGACTACAACAGGAATAAGCAATGCACTTCTGAAAAAGGAAGATATTTTATTAAAAGAATTAAGAAACAACGCTATCAAAAACGAAATCACCATTAACAACGGTATCGCCGTAACTGTAAATATGCCCGTGTTTTTAAGTGCAAGCAAAAATGTGTTGTTTTGAAAAAGCTGTATGTAATTTTCTATGCCCACAAAAGTATCGCCGACATACAGGCTTTTTATAAAACAAATTATGTACGGCACAATGTAAAAAACCGCTATGCCTAAAAAAGACGGTAATATAAACAGGTATGCTGCTATATGTTCCTTTTGTTTTCTTGTTAATTTAGATTTTCTCATAATTTATTCCTACTCAGTCAAATAAATTTCCGTTGCCGATGTAAGCTGACGAATAAATTTATCCTTTGATATACCTTTATTTATATAATTGTCAACAATGTCACCGATAACATTGTCATTATAATATGAATGTGACACATCTTGATACAAAGTGCAAGCGTTTACATTATCGGCAATGTCAATGTATGCTTTCATAAAATCGTTGTCAATCCCGATAATTTTTCCGTCATCATCAGCTTGTTTTGAGGCACTATATTTTGCCTGTTCAAATGACTTTTTGTTGACCGGAAAAGATATGTTTGCAGAATATGAAATTCCTTTTGCCCCGCACATTTTAGTTTGAACATCTTCAGAAAGTGCAAATTTAAGAAAAGCATACGCTTGCTTTTTAAAATGTGTATTGCTGTTTATTCCAAATCCAACCTGAACAAATGCGGAATAATCATTATCCGACTTAACCAATCCTCTGCAAATCACAGGTGTTTCATTCTCCGATTTATAATACGCATATTTTCTTACCATTAGTGATAATGAACGGTTTATGTAAAGGTCATCAAATATGAAGTCAGGAAAATCTTCTTTTGAAGCATTCAGCAATCTACACATTGTGTCAAGTTTACTTTTGAAATCATCGCTTTCAAAATATGTGACTTTATTTTCAAAATCAACATAGTTATTTATAAATCGGTTAAATAATTGCATAGGATAATTAAACATAGAATTTGTGTCATTGTAACCGCTTATAAAACCAAAATTTGCCTTTTCATTACTGAACGAAGAAAATTTTTCGGAAAGATTTTTATATGTCAAAACAGTATGGTTATCACAGGAAATATTGAACTTTTTCAACTTTTCCTGTGTTGAAACAAATACATCAGTCCCGTAAAACAGCGGTACAATATACCGTTTTCCGTTATAAATTCCGCACTTCATTATTGCACTGTTAAAATTATTAAAGTCTATTTTATCCGCTTGTGTGTTGTTGTCGCAAAGCTTATTTACATCAAGAAATGTGCTGTTGTTTAATAGCTTTTCAAACGGTAATTTCTGATTGATTGAAATAATGTCGGGACCTTTTCCGGCCATAAGCTCAGTTGACAACTTTGTGTTTATTTCATCTTCCGAAGCAAATTTTAGAACAGCAATCTGATATGATTTATCATAATTTTGCAGGCAATAATTGCAGGCAATAATTATTGTATATTTTTATCAGATCACAAAAATCATCACTGTCATTAGATGTGTAATAGGTCATTCTATTTTTCACATCACCAAAATTTTCGCTTTCGGTACACCCCACAAAATTCATAATCACGATTAAAACAAGCAAAAACAAACTGACAACCGATTTCTTCATCTCCACCCCACCTTTCGGCACAATCCACTCCATATACCCTCATTCATTCTGTTAAATAAATTTCCGTAGCAGCAGAGAGCTGACGAATAAACTTATCCTTTGATATACCTTTATTTATATAATTGTCAACAATGTCACCGATAACATTGTCATTATAATATGAATTTGACACATCTCGATACAAGGTGCAAGCGTTTACATTATCGGCAATGTCAATGTATGCTTTCATAAAATCGTTGTCAATCCCGATAATTTTATTGTTATCATCCGTTCTTGAGCCGGCAACAAGCTTAGCATTATCGTAAACAGATATATTCACAGGAAAACTCAAACTTCCTGATGCTGTTGCACCAATTTCTTGAATTTCATCACTAAGGGTATATTTTATAAACGCAAGTGCTTGCTCCTTTAGTTGTGTATTATTATTAATTGCATATCCAACCTGTATGTGTGCGGAATTAACATCTTTGTTTTTTGTCAATCCACGAAAAACTACAGGTGTTTCATTTATAGATTGATAATAAGAATAACTTCCTGCCATCAACGGAAATGACCGATTTATATACAATCCGTCAAACAATTCATTTGTATTGTTTTTTTGAGAAATCGTCAACATCTGCATCATTACATCTAAATTATCTTTAAATTCATCGGTATCAAAATACACAGCTTTATTTTCAAAATCAACATAGCTGTTTAAAAATCTGCAAAAGAGTTGCATTGGATAATCAAACCACAAAAAATCCGACAACTCATTAGATACAAATGAATAGCCTTCATCATTTAAAAAAAAATTTTCAAATACATCTGAAAAATTACTGTATGTCAAAGAAAAGCCGTTATTTTCTTTGATATCGAAATTTTTCAATCTTTCTTCTGTAGATACCAATACATCAACTCCATAAAACAGCGGTACAATATATAAACCATTATCATAAACTCCTGCGTTGAGTATGTTAACGTTATAATCATCAAGATTTATTGCATTTGAAGAATTATCATCTTTTAGCAAATCATAAATATTCATTAATGAACGGCTTTCAATTAATTTTTCAAAAGGCAATTTTTGACTAAGTGAAATAATATCAGGTCCACTTCCTGCCATAATTTCAGTTGATATCTGCGTTGACATTTCTTGTTCAGAATCAAATTTAACTATCTCAACTTGGAAAGACGGATTATTACTGTTTATGCAGTATTTATTGTATTTTTCTATAATCCAAGAAAGAGAGTCTTCATCATTTAATGTGTAATAAACAAGATGATTTTGTTCGCTGTTATTTTTTATTGCACAACTTGAAAATGAAGTAATTATTATAACACTTAAAAGTATAGCTAGTATGACTTTAATAGATTCATGCGGTTTAAATAAAAAGCGTGTGAACATAATTACATTTTATCCTTATCCGTGTATACTTCCATCAGGCCAATCATAGTACTGACCATTTGACATTTTTGAGTTTTTAGCTGATGAGTAAGCTTTGCTTAAATGCTTTGAATAACTTGAACATTTACCTGAAACTGATGCAACATAATATGTACCATTTTTAAGGCAACGACCAATGGTAATGCGCGAACATCCTCCATTTATTTCTTTTCATACTACCCTCTTATATCTCTCATACACAAGAAAATTTCTGTAAGTTTTCTATTACATATAATAAAATTTTAACATAATCTATTCCTTCAAATAAATCTCAGTTGCTGCTGTAAGTTGATGAATAAACTTTTCCTTTGAAATATCCCCGTTTAAATATTTATCAACTATATCACTGATTACCGAAGAATTAAAATAAGTATCCGATAAATAATTAAACCCATATAAATTACATTTTGTTATGTTGTTTATAATATATTTATAATCTCTTATCGCCGCACTTTGAGCAGTTTCAACAATAGCTTTTTCTTTATCACTAACAATTATATCTTCAAAATCTATTACTTCATCTATTGAATCAATGCATTTTTCCATAGCATCGCTGTTTACAGGCAAATACATACATTCTTCACTCATATTTTTTTGCACATCACAGGACAAACAGTACTTAATGAAAGGCAGTAATTTTTCTTTATTTTTACAATTATCATTAACGGCAATACCAACATCTGTAGAGGCAGAAATTGAATCATCATCCATATTGTAATTATTTACAAACACAGGAGTTGATCCTAAATATTTTAAACACGAATATGTCCTTACTATACCACTAAAAGCAGGCATTTCCTTATATAAAATAGAAGCACCATTATTTATATTTTCATATAAAAAATAATTAACATTTTCGTCGGTAGTGTCATTCTTAATCAAGCTATAGATAGAATCCAAATCTTCCGAAAACTTATCGCTGTTAAATTCTGTATTTCCGCTGTTAAAATCTATATATTGATCTAAAAACGAATAAAAAAAGGCAATATTATCATCGGCACTTCCAAAAAGAGAATATTCTTTTTTATTTTTTGAAAGTTTCTCAGATAATGCTTTAAAAGAAAATTCAGATGATGTTAAATTGTACTTATTAAGTGTTTCCTCTGTAGTTATAAAAACATCAGGTGAATAGAACAAAGGTATAAAATATCTTTTACCGTCAATCACTCCTGCATCCATAATTTTTGAATTGCAGTTATCTATTCCTATATCATAACTAAATTCACTTATAAGCTCGTTTACATCTGCAATAGTTTTGCTATCTGTTAATTTCTCAAATGGAAGCTTTTGACTCAAAGAAAAAATATCAGGTCCTTCACCTGCCATAATTTCTGTTGACATTTTTAATTTCATTTCTTCCTGAGATTCAAATTCCACGATTTCAATTTGATAGGACTCATCGTAATGCTTTGTACAATATTTATTGTACCTTTTAATAATATCGCAAATAGCATCCTCATAGTATGCACAATATGTAAGCTTTGAGGAATTGCTTGAAGCTGTGCTTTCACCACATCCGCTGAAAGCAAACACAGTAATAATAAATTGTAATGTTAAAATTATCGCAATTTTATTTTTCATAATGCTTCACCTTGTGATTATATATATCTTAACATAATTCTAAATTATTAATCTGTAGTCTATCTGAATTTTTATTATTTAAATCAACAATAACGCTCTACTTGTTAATTCATACGGATAAGTAGCGAAATTAATATGCACTGAGTTAAATTCACTTCATTAATAATTGAAAGTAACATAGTTATATATCAGATATGATTTTTAACACTCGAATATAATTTTCTTTATTATCTGTTTCACTTCCTATATATAATTTAGCTTTTTCCATATATTTTTCAAATGCTGCCACATTAACCTGTATATCATTTGTTTCAATTTTCATTTGCTGTTTGTTACTCAAAACAAATTTTATAAATTCATATGCAAATTGTTTGTTATTAGAATTATTATTAATATGCAGCTTAATATTTTCATCGCTAAACCTTTATTTTCTTAAATTATATTTCGAGAAAACATCTTATAAACATCGTTTTACTTTTCAAAAATATTTACTCTTCAAGATAAATTTCAGTTTTTGATTTGAGCTCTTTAATAAATTTATTTTCATCTATTTCATCGGATAAAAATTTATCTACAATATCACCTATAACCTCTGTGTTATAATAATTATACAATCCATAAAGTCTATAGCTTTTTATGTTATCAACGTAATCCTTTGCATACATAAAATTAGCTTCTGAAATATTTGCAGTGTTATTAATATACTTTACCTCTTTTGCTTTATCAAATAATTTACTGTAAGATTCATTGTTGACGGGATATTCCCAGCCACTTCCGTAAGAGGTTGTCGGTAGATATTCCTCTATATTGGCTCCGCAAAAATCACTCTGCACCTTTTCCGATAACGCATACTCAATAAACTCAAGAGCTTTTTCTTTGTTGTCGGAATTATTGCTAATAAAAATTGCATCGGTTATAACACCCGTGGACTCACCGTCTTTATTCGGTGTATTCAAAATTATAGGCTCGTCATTATCATTTTCAATGTCTGCAATTTCATCATATAACGCAAATAATTCAATCTGACCGTTTGATGATAACATTGACACTATGTTATCTTCATTTTTCTCATTACTGCTGTATAGTTCTTTTAGTGAGGTGACAGACTTTCTAAAGTCGTCGCTGTCGAAATCATATTCCTGAGAATATAGGTCAACATTTTCATTTATTAAATTCAGAAAAACATTTTTATAATCCTCAACGCCGGAAAACAGAGCTTGATTATTATCATCATTATTAATACTTCCGCTCAATTCTTTGATGTTATCGTATGTTAAATTCGGTTGTTCGTTGTCTAAATATTTTGATAATTTGCTTGATGAGGAGAGTAAAATCTGAGGCTCAAATGTTACAGGAATAAAATATCTTTTTCCATCGTAAATACCCGCATCAAGAATATTAGAATTATAATCGGATAATTTCAATTTATCCTTGTCTTCGCTATTAGAAATAATATCGTCAATATTTGCAAATACACCCTGTTTAATAAGTTTTTCTGTTGATGATGATAATAGAGATAATTCACCAGATGTAATAATATCAGGACCTTTCCCTGCCATAAGCTCAGTTGTAAGTTGACTTGTCATTTTTTCAATATTATCAAACTCAACAATATTGATTCTATTTTGAACATTCTCACATTTTTCATTATATTGATATATTAAAATAGAAACTGGTGATACATACGGCTCATAATGATAATAAGTAATTGTATTCTCCTCTTTTTTGTCTGCTTCACATCCGACGCAGGTTAAAACAGAAAATATTAATACGACTGCTAATAAAATACTTACAAATTTTTTCATCAGCTTACTCCTCTGTATAATAATAATTTACTTTAAACAAAAGTTTATTGATACAACTATGTCAAAATTTACGGATAACATGTTAAAAGTATATAGTAAATGATGTTGCTATTTAATTATTATCCAAGAAATACAACACTTGAATTTCCTGTAACCTGATATTTTCCAGGGCCGTATTTATGACTATTTGCGTATGCTATTGCGGCCTTTGTGTGCGCACTTACTTTATCACACTTATAAGTATAAGACTTTTTATAGAACCCATAATTGTTACAACCAAGTACCAAAATGCAACCGCCATTTATATCTTCTGTACTTACTGGTTTAATAAAATTTGAAGTTTTGACATATTCATTTAGATTTATTTTTTTCATTGAAATTTCTCCTTTCACAATCATTCCTATATACTTTAACATACTTTCTAAAACAAAAAAATGTTTGAAACATTGCATAAGAACTCATTTATCGGTACAGAACACATATTTGTAAAATTGCCTTCATAAAATGAAACATATTTTTCATTAATATCAACTAGTAGTGCATAATGATATCCATTCGCTTTTGCTTTATTTAATAAGCATATTGCTGGTAAATTAACTTCCGTGATTTCAGATATGCTTTCAATTTGATATGACTCATCGTAATGCTTTGTACAATATTTATTGTACTTTTCAATAATATCGCAAATAGCATCCTCATAGTATGCACAATATGTAAGCTTTGAGGAATTGCTTGAAGCTGTACTTTCACCACATCCGCTGAAAGCAAACACAGTAATAATAAATTGTAATGTTAAAATTATCGCAATTTTATTTTTCATAATGCTTCACCTTGTGATTATATATATATCTTAACATAATTCTAAATTATTAATCTGTAGTCTATCTGAATTTTTATTATTTAAATCAACAATAATGCCCTACTTGTTAATTCATACGGATAAGTAGCGAAATTAATATGCACTGAGTTAAATTCACTTCATTAATAATGGAAAGTAACATATGAACCCTTTGCAGCATTAATAGCCTGATTCTTATGGGTGTTGTAACTGCCACATTTATTTTTTCATGATTTTACCTCCGTAATCGGAATAAATTCTAATTTAACCTCAAACAACCAGTCATAGCATTTTTATTTTAAACAACAAACTGCTCTTACCACCTTTTTCTAAGTTCACAGGGATTTTAGGCATAAAAAAGACTAGAAAAAATAACGCCCACATTTTCTGTGAGCGTTACTGTTGCAATATTGATTTCAGATACAAAATGCGGCATAGAGAGGAACAGTTTTTTTATTGTTCTCAAAGCCGAAGTTTTTGGCAGAGAGCTTGATTGCATAAGCGGGCTTGTAGGTGTCCATATAGACCTTCAAGCTCTTTGCTCTGGTGTTGTCGGCAGACTTGACCTCAATAGGAATAAGCTGACCGTCACGCTGAATGATAAAATCAATTTCAGCGCCACGCTCGGACTCCCAATAATAGGTGTGGTAGCCGTTAATGGAGAGCTGCACATTGACATAGTTTTCCGCCATACCGCCCTTGAAGTCGTTAATTTCCTCTACCATATAGAGAATATCATTGGCGGCTAAATCTTTCTTGGCACAAAGCAATCCTAAGTCGGACACATAAATCTTGAACGCATCAATATCACGGTAGTTTTCAAGCGGCTTTTTGATTTGCTCGACCTTGTAGACTTGTGACACGATACCGGACAGGCAAAGCCATTCAATCGCATTTTCAAACTCAGAAGCCCGTCCGCCTTTCTTGATAAGCTTATATTGGAAACGGGTATTCTTTTTTGAGAGCTGAACGGTAATGTTATCGTAGGCAAGTCTGGTTTTCTTGATTTCATTCAAGTTGTTATACTTGCTCATATCGTTGAGATAGCTTGCAAGTATCGTGTCCTGCGTATGGCGGACAAGGATATAGTCCTTTGTTTCGGCAAACTGCATCACGCACTCCGGCATACCGCCGACCACAAGATACTGACGGTAAAGCTGCATTGCGGCATCGTGTAAGGCAGACGGCAGGGGCGTATCGGTTTGGAAGCACTTTTTAATCTGCTCTACCAAATCGTCCTCACCGAGCGCCAACATAAATTCCTCCATATCCATAGGATAAAGCGTTTTCATATCGACCTTTCCTACGGGAAAAGAGAATTTTGCTCTGTTGACCGCAACACCGAGCAAGCTACCTGCGACGATGATGTGATAATCCGGAGCGTTCTCGCAAAAGTATTTGAGCGAAGTCAACGCCCTTTCGCAGAGCTGTACCTCGTCAAAGACTATCAGAGTTTTTTCCGTTACGATGGTCTGACCTGCGATATGAGATAAAATAGGTATGAGATAATCGGGGCTGATGTTTTCCTCAAAGGTTTCGTTCAGCTTTGGATTGGTTTCAAAGTTGAAGTATGCCACATTTTCATAGTGAGTACGCCCGAACTCCAGAATGGAATAGGTCTTTCCGACCTGTCTTGCGCCCTGTAAAATAAGGGGCTTGCGGTGTTCGCTTTCTTTCCACGCTTCCAAGAAGCCCATAATCTTTCTATACATAAATAGTCCTCCTTAAAGGTACTGACCATAGTATAGCAGATATTCGTGTAAAAATCAATGAAATTTCATTGATTTCCCGCACTAATCAACACGATTATTTTTTCTAACCTCTCACGATACGACACGAACACCGCAATTTCGGCATTTTATACCTCCCCGAACTTGTCGTCATCAGCTTTTAAAGCTCGGTATTGCGGGGAACTTGTTGACAAACGACACAAGAGAACTGCCGACCTTGAGAATCCCCTGTCCTGCGCCGACATTCGTGATATAGCTGATCTGAAGGTCGGAGATATTAAGGAGCTTGGTTGAGCATGAAGCTTGCTAAGTCCACCGTTTTTGTCACCCATTCTTGTAACACGAAAAATGAGTTTACAAGAATTTTAGGCATAAAAAAAGAGCCCAATGGCTCAGATGTTAAAAATATTAAATAAGTAATTGTTATTGATTATCTTCAATTTTATGATATACACTTACTTTTTAAGATTTACAAGAAAGTATTGTTTTATTCACTCCATGCGTGGAGTGAAGTCGATCACTTGCTCTTTTAATGAAACCTTTTTTGAAATTTTGTCGATGAACGGAATTTTTACATGCAAGCCTGTTGACCATGTTTCATGATATGTTCCGAGTCTTTCAATTACATATGCGTGTGCCTGTGGTACTACTTTTACATTGCTTACAATTACTATAAGCAAAATTAAAAGGATGATACCTAAAATAATAAGTGCTACCATTATTTACCTCTCATTCTGTTACGGGTTCTACAATGAGCTTTACACCCTCTATTGCAAGAACCTTAATTTTTGTTCCTTTCAAAAGCGGTGCTTTGTCGGATTTTACAGTCCATGTTTCCGCACCGACCTTTGCCTGTGCTGTTTTGTCAATATCGGTTAAATCTGTGAGCATAAACCCGACTTGACCGATGTGGCGGTCTGCGTTTGTTCCCGTTGTTTTGTTACGCCTTTTAAAGCGTTTCACAAGCGGTCGTGTCACAATCAGCGAAACAAGTGACACAACAAGGAACACCGCCGACTGGATTGTAATGTCGCTTGTAAATATTGTAGTTACTGCGGCACAAACCGAGCCGAGAACGAACCATATTGATACAAGCTGCGTTGTAAAGCCTTCGCAAAGCAACATAAATATTGCAAAGCCTATCCACACTATCGGCATATACTGCTCCATAGAACTGTCACCCTCCTTTTCGCATAATTTTAACACAATATTATATATTGCTATTTTATGCGTTAACTGATTATTTTGTATCTGTATTCCGCTTTATCCTTACAATTTCATGTAAAAAGGGCATAAAAATACCGACAAGTATTAGCATAGAACACCATTACTTGTCGGTAATAATTTTAATATCACATTCCTTGTTCAAAAATATAGAGATACAAATCTTCGAGGGTTGGGGATTGTGGGGACAGTTTATGATTTTCAGGGGGATTATCTGTGACTAATCTTACTAAGATTTTATCATCATTATGATAGAGATTTGAAACTCGATAATTATCCTGAAAATATTTTAATTCTTCTTTTTCAATTTCCATCTCAACTACCTTATTTGCAATTTCATTTACAAGATTTTGGCAGGTATCGTGTGACACAAGTTTTCCCTGCTTTAGAAGTATAATCTCTTTAGCAATGAACTCGATATCGGACACAACATGAGTAGAAATGAGCACGATTTTATCCTCTGCAATTTCACTTATAAAATTGCGGATACGAATTCTCTCTTTGGGGTCAAGGCCCGCAGTCGGTTCATCAAGTATGAGAATTTCGGGATTGTTCAGAAGCGCTTGAGCAATCAAGGCTCTCTGCTTCATACCGCCCGAAAACGAGCCTAACTTTTTATGTGCGGCATCTGTCAGATTAACCGTTTCAAGAAGCTGAGTGATCTTTTCCTTGGCTTCTTTCTTTTTTAAGCCCTTTAAAGCCGCCATATACCACAAAAAGCGGTTGAGGGTGAAATCATCATACAAGCCCTGCTGTTGGGGCATATAGCCGAGTACGGCTCGGTAATCCTTGCCGAGCTTTTTGATATTTTCACCACCGTAAACCACCTCTCCGCCGTCGGCATTGAGGTTGTCGGTGATAATGTTCATCAGCGTGGACTTGCCTGCTCCGTTCGGTCCGAGCAAGCCGTATACTCCCGGAGTTAAGGTAACGCTGAAATTATCAAGCGCCTTTACCGAGCCCTTTTTATAGGTTTTGCTGATACAATTTAAAGCTAATTCCATATTTACAACCTCTTTTGCCTTGAAACTTAAATTATAAATTTCGTACTTTTGCGCTTGGGGACAAAGATAATCAGAGCCGATACTGCGATTATCAGCAGACAAACGGCGGTGATTATGCCGATAACGGCTGTCTGAGCATTATTTGAAAATGCCGATACCATACGGATTTTGCTGTTATCAATGAACACCACGCAGGGTATAAGGAGCAAGCCGCTTGAAATTATCATTGTCACAAACTGATTTTTAAATATGTAGGAGAGCAGATAGACCAAAGCCGTTGCGCCGACTGCCGCAAGCAGATGAACAAAGCCGAGAGCAAGAATATATCCGCCCACGGTTATGCCGCTTGTCAGAGCCGAAAAATCTCTTGAATATGCAAGCGGTAAATCAAATGATGCCGTGCCGAAGGTCTTGATAAAGTTGAGCATATACGGCAGATAGATTAAGATATAGGAAATCACCGTGGTAATCAGGACGGTTAAGAGCTTTATAATCAACAGCCTCGCTTTGCCGTGCTTATTTGCCGAAATCAAGTTAACCATAGAGGTCTTGTATTCAATCGCCAAAATGTTGGAGGTACAGAAGATAACCACGGCTAAGAGCAGAGCAAAATACTCCCACTCCCTAAAGGTGTCCATAGTCAGCCGCTTGTTCACCACTTCATTGACAAGTGCAGGCTTTTCGCCCGTCAGCTCAGCCTTTTCATTAACATATTCAAGCTGAGCGCAAATGTCCTCAAATGCCATTCCTCTTATGCTTAAAATACCATCAATGGTATTGAGCCTGTTCGTTTTTTCCTCAACCGAAATCGTGTTGTCGGCTGAAAGCTCCTCGGCTTCTCTTGTAAGCTCGTCAAAATAAGCCCTTTCACTCTCGATAAAATCATACTTTTCCTCGTCAAGCTCACCCTCAAGTGTTTGCATATAGGTGTCATAGGCGCTTTCCTGAGGACTTCTGAATATAATACTCAAATCATCATTGTAGCTGACAAAGCCGAGAGCCACGAGGATAATTACTGCGACGAGGGCGAAGGAGGTTTTGTAGTGCTTGTAAGCCTCGCCGCTGTATATTCTCACACTTCCGTTGATTTTCTTAAACCGTCCGAGCCGTGACATAAGCCTGTCGAGCAAAACGAGCTTGCCGTTATGCTGTGACAGCCTTGAAAATGCCAATGCCGCTCCCAAAATTCCGACAACGGAGAGAGCCACAGCTAAGCCGATGAAAACGGTGATTATGTTAATCGGCTGTGAAAAAATATTGACATTCTGATAACAGCCAAAAATATTGTTGCCGCTGATAAGGTAGAAAATATTTATAAATTTTAGCGAAGCCAACACAGAGCTACCGTCAATGAAAATGAAGCAGGAAAATTCAAAAATCAGTGCCGCCGCCAAGATTAAATAGGTCTTTGCGGAGGACTTGATAACCACGAATAAAAATGCCGTGAGCATTGACAGAGAGCAGAGCAAAAGCGTTTTGCCGAGTACCCACAAAATCAGGTATTCAAGCATTGTAACATTTAATGCGCAGTTTAAAAACAGCTCGCTCGACTGCACGGGGCGGCTCAAATCTCCAAAGCCGTAGACTGTGCCTGCCGTCATAATGTTGCTCGCATAGAACAGCAGACTAACAACTGCCGTAACGCTCAAAACAACCAAGAGCTTGCAGGCTATTGTTGACAGTCTGCCCTTTGCCGTTGACCGCACAAGAATATAAAGTCCCTTTTCTCTTTCAACGGAGAACATCAAAATATTGACAAGTAATACGATAATCAGCAAAATATAGCTTGAAACCTCATATGAGGTTGCGGCTTCAACCGCCTTGTTGTTGCCGAGAATGGGCTTAACACCTTTAACCTCGGCAAAATCCACGGGAGTTTTTTCAATATTTCTGAACGAAAAGCTGTCCGGCTCTGCAAAAATGGAAAAGCTGCTCTGTTGCTCGGCTCTCGACTTCATATTGGAAATAAACTCTTCATAGCTGTCTATGTGAGAGAGCTGAGCCTGTATGTTGCTTAGCATAACCGAGCGGTTGAACAGCTCATCATCGTTCAAGTCCAAGCCTGCCGCATTGTCATACAGCTTTGGATATTTTTCCTTGTATTCATCTGCATTTCCGTTGTGCAAAAGAATTTGTGCAATCTGTATCTCCGTGTTCTTGCTTTCAAAGAACGCATTTTTATCCTCTGCGTCGTTACATTCCCGAATAAGCTGTTCATATGCCCCAACATCACTTGAAATTGCCGAATTTTCATAATCAGAGGATTGAAGCATTACGAAAAACAGAGAATCGGCGCAGAAAAAGGCAATGATGCAAATAAGAAATATTTTGTTTGAAAACAGCTTTAAATATTCGCTACCTGCAATTCTCATTCAACTCTCGCCTGTCCCTCTACATAGTAATTGCTGTTCTTCTTTTCAGCCCATTTCAGCTTGCAAAGCTCGGTGAATTTTATAGTTTCTCCGCCGATTGAGCCGAGTTGACTTTTATCCGCCATAGCTAAAATTCGTTCTCCGTTATCATCTACAGATTCAAAAATAAAATATTCATTATCCTGTGGATTAATATAATTGCATACTATATTTTCAAATTCAGGCGGAACATACGAATCTATCTCATTCATATTTAAATCGTAAACCGTAATAATCTGTTTTTCTGCATCTTTTCTGGTGACCTGCACACAATTATCACCATATATGTATTTTCCATCGGTTGAATATCGCAAATTATCTTTATGAGCTATTGTGAAAAAGCTTTCCTTTACATTTCCATCCAAATCGCATTTAAGATAAACATTTTCATCCGAATTTTTATCGTAATAGGACGCAATCATTGTGTTGTCTAAAAAGAAATTATAAAACACTTGATAGCCTTTAGCTTTAGGAATGTCATTAATCTCTAATGTATCTAAATTGATACATTTGATACTTAAACCAGGTCCTTCCTCTTTTTCATTTCTCTCGTCGGCAGTAAAGTAAAAATAATTCTTATACGCACATATTTGAGAAACAGCTCTCAAGCTGGACTTAATATAGTAATCCGTTTTGTATAGAATCTGCGGTTCTGATTTAGGTGAATCAAGAGGTATTCTAATTACTGATGAATCAGTAGAGCAATAAAAATATCCCCTGTGTATGAACCATTCAAAAGCATAAAAATTAAAGCTTCCCGTAAGATTTTCCCTTTGGCTTCCATCAGGCTTCATACGCATAAGATATGTATTGTAATTTATATAGCTCTTGTCATACTCTCCGCATAAAGCATACAAATATCCGTCATTATATTGTATTGCAGAATCATGGGCACCAACAAGCGTATCGGGCTTCTGCGTTAAGTTTAAATAGGCATCGCAAGCTTCAGGGTCATCGTGAGTACAATTTGGTTTTGAACAAAGAGGAGTAGCCTTTTTTGTTTCTTTATCAATAAAAATCACGATTCCGTCCTCACCGATATAATAATAACCTTTATCTGATTTTGTCATAGGTGCATTTCCGCCGATATGGTACATTAGCTGCATATCTGTTGCATAATTTATATATGCATCATCGGAATTTGAGTATGAAGATTTATTCGTACAGCCATAAAAAAATACAGCAGCATAAATTGTTAAAAGTAATGCCATCATTGCAGTTGTTTTCTTCATTGGAATACCTCTCGCAATTTAATTATTTATCTTTTGTATATGCCAAGTCTGAGTTCATAATCAGTATTTTCAGAAGACCAGTGATAATATGTCTGATTAGGATATACGACTTCACTAACTGTCATTGCACCTGCATAATAATCAAAAATATCTGTATTGGGGCTTGGAGTTTTCTTATTTAAACCAACTTGTCCATTGTATACAAAATTTTTTGAAACAATGCCGCATTCCCTTAATTTACCTGAAGTATCATAGTAAGCAAAATATGTGTTTGCTTTTTTCCCGGCGTCTTTCTTCTCACAATAAGTATATCCATAAGCATTAATTGGATATGCTGTCACACTACCGCGCAATTCATATCCACCCATATATACTGTACCTGTAGATACTTTCTCAACAGCGCTTGCTGAGATTGCCGATGAAATCAGCAAAGTTGAAGCAATAACTGATACAATTAGTTTTTTTAATTTCATCAAATTTTCCTCCTAAATAATTTTCATTAATCTTTTTTATACTTTTGTCTCTAAATAATCCATTGGACTTACCTCCTTTCATACTTATTTTAATTGCTAAAATTTTATTTAAATATTAATACTTTAACTGTCATTTAAACACAACATACTGAAATAAGTTTTAAAATTAAATTTATATTCTTAAATCAATTCGCTACTTCTGTAATTTAAAATTAAGCAGTTTCCTATATTTTATGTTTACAATATAGCTTTGGTATTGTAATTACATTTATTAATCAATTTATCTATCTTGTAAGATAATTTTAACATATCAAATATATAAACGCAATAATTTTTAGATATTATTTGTTACAAAATTTCACAATATATTTTTGTGCAATATGACAGATTTTATTTAAAATAACGCTAAACAATATCGGTACAAACAGACCAAATATAAGATATACAAAAGCCCACTGTTGCAAACCGTTTGGAAGATAGTAGTACCATATACTTGATTTAAATGATGCAACATTAAAGTCACCAAACAATGCGCCTGAAGTAATGCGGCTTAATCCGTAGAATACAAATTTTAGGCACATAAAACCTACAAGCTGATTCACCATAATTCCGTATGTGTTGTCAGCTATAAGCCTTACAAGCTTGCTGTTTCCTATGGCAGGTACAAGCAATCTTGAAACTCTCAGCCAAAATGCAATTGCTGTGATTGACGAGATATACGGAATTATAAAACCGTTGTTAAATTTAGTAAATGACGACGGAGTGTACTCCAAATCTTTGCAAAAAGTTAAAAGTATCAGCTGTACAGCAAATATAATTGCAAAGTACGCAACATTATTGAGAGTGTCTTTCTTTTCAAGCACAGCTTTATAAAAGCGACCTAATTCATAACAGGGCAGGAAAAACATTGTTCTGACAAGAAGTTTCACTATACCGTTAATTGCAGTCGGATTTTCTATTGCAGTGTTAATTCCTATCATTCCGATTGCGAGATACACTATCAAAACTATAAATTCATTGTCAAGGTGAATCAGTTTCAAAAATTTTCTGAACAGCACATTTATTATACAAACCAAAAACAGCGGGTACACAAACCATGAACCGAGGTTATATTGAAAAGCCTCACCGTCAACAAACGGCATAACAAAAAGATTGTATAAATCAGGCTTTGCACCTATAGTAAATCCAAACAAACCGAGAAATGCAACCATACCACCGTAAAATATATTCCACAGATACGCAGGAATAAGAAGCCGCTTTGTTCGTTTCCATATGTATTTTCCGACATTTTCTTCATAATCGGTTTTGTAAAAATATCCCGATATAAACACAAACAATGCTAAATTATACGAATACGGCGGAAACCAGTTATAAGCAAGTTCCATTCCACCATGATAACAATGTCCGGAAACTATAATGATAATTCCGATTGCCGACAAAAGCTTGAATTGCAAATTCACCCCTCCGTCAGTATTAACGCTACGCAAATTTTTACCCTTTTTCAAAATTCAACTCTCCTTAATTTTTGATTTATATTAAAAATGTTCATTGATTTTTTATCCTATATTTTGTTTAATCATATCTCAAAACCATACTGTAAACTTTGATTGTGCAAAAACTGTAAAAAAATCGACAAAAATTGCACTCTATAATTCTTATTTACGGAAGTAGCTTTAAACCTTATTTAAATTTTTTGATAATAAAAGTTTCAAATTTCTGCAACACAAGGCCAAAGTATAATAACGGAATTAACGCAAATACTGCTAAAACATAAAATTCAATACAAAACAAAAATGCTATCCTTTTCTTGGCATAACGCCTTAAAGGAAGGATAGCATTTTTTAGAATATTTGATTTTAATCAGGTAAAAATAGTGAGTTTTTAGGTAAAAATTCGGTTGTCTAAAACTACCGAAACTATAAATTCATTATTCTTCTCCGAAATAACTACATCTCCCCCATACTTCTGGGCAATACTTTTTACTATAGAAATTCCCTTGCCGTGATTTTTCTTATCTGCCTTATCAGTATGCAACAAAGGATTTTTAGACAATACAGAATCAATAATTTTATTTTTGCATTTAATAACAGAATAATCGCCTTTATGCTCTGTACTGAAAATAATTTCTTTATTCTCAATTTTATTTTCAGACAAATACGAAATAGCGTTATCAAAAATATTTCCTATTACCGAAATCATATCTGAACCGTTACTAAACATTTTCATATCATTTGCAATGCTTAATTTGACCGATATTTCATTGCACCTTGCTTTTTCAATTTCAACATTCAAAACGGCATTTAATAAGTAATTTTCAGTATTTACTACAGAACCGATTGAAGAATATTTATCGGTAAGTTCCTGACATATTTTATGTGCTTCATCATATTTGCTCTCAACAATTAGATTATCAATACAAGCAATGTTGTTTTTCATATCATGTCTTATCTTTGCAGTATTCTCAATCTGCTTGTTAGAAGTTATAATGTTTTTTTCGTACAAATCCGCTCTTTGCTCGCTCAATAATAACTTTGTACTTATCCGGTTATCCCTGTTAATTCTTGCAATCATAAACCAAACCATTCCGGCAACCAAAATCATAGCGGCACAAATTATCAGAAGCAGTATGATTAAATTTGATTGATAATTCGTAAGAATCATTATGTAAAAAGTGATGTATAATATTGCCATTGCTAAAACAGGAATTGCAATAAAAGCTATTATATTTGAAACTTTTTTTAAACTATACACTTTTGCTTTCGTACGCCACATAAGCAGTAAGGTTACCAATATTGTCAGGTTTACAAGCACAACACATAAATATCTGAAAAAGCTTGACTGTAAACCCAATTCTTCCAATGATAAACCCGTAACAAAAGATGTAAGATATAAAACTCCGTAAGATATAATTGTATTAATCAGTGAAGCTACAAACGGAAGAATAATTTTAATTGCCAATTCTCCTTTTAAACAAGTTAAGCAATATACTTCATGTAATATAACAACTGTCAACATATCAATCATTACAACATAAGGATTGTTAAATGTAAAATATGTAAGAACAGTAAAATTTAAAGCAATAAACAATGAACACATTGCTATATTGCGTTTGCGAGAATATTTGCCGCCTAAGAATGCCAAGAAAAACCCTATCAGATAAACTGATTGTGCAAAATTAACCGCTAATTCAAAACCATAATTAAACATTTATATCCCTACCATTTTAAACAATTGTGCTTTTATAATTAAATTCATAAATTTTTTCTATCCAATATTACCGTAACTGTAAATTCATTATTCTTCTCCGAAATAATCACATCTCCTCCGTATTTCTTGGCAATACTTTTTACTATAGAAATTCCTCTGCCGTGATTTTTCTTATCTTCTTTACTTGTGTACAAAGTTGGATTAGTCCGCAAAACTGAAGAAGAGCAATAATTCTGCACATTTAAAACTCCGTACGACCCGTTTTGAAATATGCTTATCTTTAATTTTTTATTTTGCTCTTTTGCAAGTGCCTCAACAGCATTATCTGCAAGATTACCTATTAGAACAGCTAAATCATCACCTGCCACAAAACTTAAATTATCTTTACAATCTACGCTGAAATCAATATCATTTTCAATTGCTTTTTCATATACAACATTTAATATAGCATCCAAATAAACATAACCTGTTTTACAAAAATGAACATTAGCAGAAATATTATTATTTACATTATTGCACATTTTTTTAGCTTCATCATACCTTTGCCCATCAATCAAATTTTCGATGCACAACAATTGATTTTGAATGTTATGCTTAACATCAGTAAGATTTTTCATATATTTTTCTGAACTTGTCATTTGAACATTATACAGCTCTTTTTCTTTATTAAGCAAAAGATTTTCATTTTCCAAAGAATAATTTTTTGAAAGACTTTTAATAAGATAAAAATTTATAAATGTAAATGAAAGGATTATTATTGAAACCGCTCCTAATACAATGCGGTCAAAATCAGACATATCAGCGTTTGAAGATACCAAAAATGTCAGCAAGCCTACAGCAATACTCAACAAAGGAATTACAAGAGTAATCAATATTTCTTGTTTTTGAATATGGCTTAACGAATTTTTGAAAAGATTATAAATTATAAATAAAACAATTACAAAAATCAGATTTGACATTACCACATACATATAACGATATTGGGAACTCTCTACCATAAGATAATTATAGTCACAACTGATAATCGCAGAAAAGATATAATTAATTCCAAATGATAATACTGAATAAATCACATTCAAAATAACAGGTGTGAGAATTTTAACAAAAATTCTGTCTTTAAAAAACAAAACGCAATAGGGAATCATTATTGCAAAAAACACAACTGTTTCTATGTATGCAAAAGACAGGTACAACCAATTGATCAAGGTAATCGAAAAAAACATCAATAATGATGCAACACAAAAAGGCTATTCCCTCACAAATCTTATTGCGTGATGGGGTTAAGAATTTATAACAAAATACAGTAAACATTACACCTTGAAATAAATTTACAAATAACTCAAAACCATAATTAAACATTTATATCCCCCAACCATTTGAAATATTTTTTCTTTACATCAT